>Ga0105052_10004104_pt1 | contig 16290 bp, 8 predicted proteins | sample FRY03_FD_78094 | JGI IMG/M metagenome (GOLD analysis project Ga0105052, IMG submission 78094) | Freshwater microbial communities from Lake Fryxell liftoff mats and glacier meltwater in Antarctica - FRY-03 | ecosystem: Environmental > Aquatic > Freshwater > Ice > Glacier meltwater ... | reverse complement strand
TTCAAAGTCGGACAATTTATTTGTCAAATAATACAACTAACTACAAATTACAACAACAATACAATGAGCGACGCAATTAAACACGAATGTGGCATTGCCCTTTTACGATTAAAAAAACCGTTGGAATTCTATAAAGAAAAATACGGTTCCGCTTTCTATGGAATACAAAAAATGTATCTCCTTATGGAAAAGCAACACAATCGCGGGCAGGATGGAGCAGGTTTTGCAAGTATAAAATTGGACGTCGAACCAGGAGAACGATACATCAGCAGAGTGCGTTCGAATGATGCGCAGCCTATTCAACACGTATTCGCCCAGATAAACGACAGGATTAATGAGGAATTGGCATCACACCCAGAATATTTGGATGATGTAGCATTGCAAAAAAGAAAAATTCCATATTTAGGCGAATTGTTTTTGGGACACGTTCGTTACGGAACCTTTGGAAAAAATAGCATCGAAAGCGTTCACCCATTTTTGCGTCAAAACAATTGGATGCATCGAAATCTGATTTTGGCTGGAAATTTCAATATGACTAATGTAAAAGAACTTTTTCAAAGTCTTGTTGATTTAGGACAGCATCCAAAAGAAATGGCCGATACCGTTACCGTAATGGAAAAAATAGGACACTTTTTGGACAACGCGGTTACCGATTTGTACCAAGAATGCAAAAATAACGGATTGACAAAAAGAGAAGCATCGCCGGTAATTGCCGAAAAATTAGATGTAGCCAAGATATTGACTAGAGCTTCCAAAAACTTAGATGGTGGTTATGCCATGGCAGGGCTTTTAGGTCACGGAGATGCTTTTGTATTTAGAGATCCTGCAGGAATTCGTCCCGCTTATTTTTATGAAGACGACGAAATTGTGGTTGTCGCATCGGAACGTCCAGTTATCCAAACGGTTTTTAACGTAGATTTCGAAAAAGTACAAGAGCTTCAACCCGGAAATGCTTTAATCATCAAGAAAAACGGAACAGTAACTGAGCAAGAAATTCTTCCACCAACAGTAAAAAAAGCATGTTCTTTCGAAAGAATTTATTTCTCTCGTGGAAGCGATGCCGAAATATACCAAGAACGCAAAAACTTGGGAAAATTAATTCTTCCAGCGGTTTTAGACGCCATTGATAATGATACTGACAACACGGTTTTTTCTTATATTCCAAATACTGCCGAAACTTCTTTCTACGGAATGATAGAAGCGGCACAAGATTTCTTAAATCAAAGGAAAAACAATTATATTCTTGAAAACAGAAAAAAATTAACAAAAGAAAAACTTGAGGAAATCCTTTCGGTAAAAATTAGAACCGAGAAAGTGGCTATCAAAGACGCAAAATTGCGAACTTTCATAACGGAAGACAGTAGCAGAAATGATTTGGTTGCCCACGTTTACGATGTTACTTATGGTGTTATAAAGCCAACGGATAATCTGGTAATCATTGATGACAGTATTGTTCGTGGAACAACGCTCAAAATGAGTATCATCAAAATGATGGATCGGTTGAAACCAAAAAGTATAGTTGTGGTTTCCTCAGCGCCACAAATTAGATATCCGGATTGTTATGGAATCGATATGGCAAAACTCGAAGGATTAGTGGCGTTTCAGGCTGCACTAGAATTGCTAAAAGAAAGAAAATTGTATCATATAGTCAACGAAGTTTATGTCAAATGTAAAATGCAAGAAGATTTACATGATAATGAAGTCGTCAATTTTGTTACTGAAATTTATGCGCCATTTCAGCCACAGGAAGTTTCAGATAAAATAGCACAACTATTGAGTTCGCCGGAAATCAAAGCCGAAGTGAAGATTATTTTTCAAACTGTTGAAAATTTACACATCGCCTGTCCCAAGAATTTAGGAGACTGGTATTTCACCGGAGATTATCCAACTCCTGGAGGCAATCGTGTTGTAAATAAGGCGTTTATGAATTTTTATGAAGGCATAAATGCAAGAGCTTATTAAAAAAAATGTTACAATTAAGCATTTAATCGAGTATTTTTGTATTTCATCTAATTTATTTGTACAAAACATATTGTGATTATATCTTTGATGCACCATAATATTAGTAGGTTAAGTTTATGGTAGATTTGGGGCAAAAAGGGTGAAAGCAATTTCACCTTTTTTATTGGAATAAAGTCCCAAAAAAAGATAATAGAAAAAAGTAAAGACTTTTTAGATAATAGACAAATTAATAGAAGAACAACTTTTCCGTCTATTCGTTTAATATCTAAAAGTCTTTTTTATTGGAAAATAATTCGTTATTTTTTTTAATCCAGTCTCGGATCCCTCTCCTTTGGCGAGGACAATGTCATTAAGTTAAGGATAAACCAATAAAAATGATTGCAGATTTTTGATTAATGATTTTTGATTTCAGATGTGCGAGTAACCGAAAAATGGACAGGCTCCTATTTATTATCACAAAAATCTGAAATCAAGAATCGTTAATCTTCATTCAAAAATCTCTTAACTTAATGAAATTTTAAGAGAGGGTTGGGTTGAGGGTAAATTGTAGCACAAAAAAAATAGACCAACAACTTTTCAGTCATCCGTCTATTCTCTATTTTCTGTATTTTATTTTCTAAAAAGACTATTTCGCTGCAGCGTATCTTTTAGCTACCTCATCCCAGTTAATTACATTAAAGAAAGCTTCAATATAATCGGGTCTTCTGTTTTGGTAGTTCAAGTAGTAAGCATGTTCCCAAACATCCATTCCTAAGATTGGAGTTCCGCCACAACCCACACCTGGCATCAACGTATTGTCCTGATTAGGCGTTCCGCAAACTTCAAGTTTTCCATCTTTCACACACAACCAAGCCCATCCTGAACCAAATTGAGTTGCTCCAGCTTTGGCGAAAGCCGCTTTAAAATCGTCAAAAGAACCAAAAGCACTTTCAATTCCTGCCAATAATTCTCCTGTTGGAAGTCCGCCACCGTTTGGAGACATCACTGTCCAAAACAAACTGTGATTAAAATGTCCGCCGCCGTTATTACGAACAGCCTTATTTTCCATATCCAGATTTTTTAAAATATCTTCGATACTTTTACCTTCTAAATCAGTTCCTGCAATGGCAGCATTTACGTTGGTAATGTAAGCATTATGATGTTTCGAATGATGGATTTCCATCGTGCGCGCATCAATATGTGGTTCTAATGCATCATACGCATAAGGTAATTGTGGTAATTCAAAAGCCATAATATAGTTGTTTAATGATTTATAAATATATTATTCAAAATTAAACAATTTACTTTGGAAATGGTAATTCTATTTCGTTATAGTTTTATTAAATTAATTGATAGTAGCTTTCTGATGTCATCCAGAGCTTTTCGAAGGAGGAGCTATTTCCTGCTGTACACTATATCTTTTCTTTTTTTGGCAGCAAAAAAAGAAAAGGATGCCGTTTCCATCAGGGCTAGGTTATTCGGGATGATCGATATTTGATTTCTGAATGAATATTTCTGATTTTGAAAAGAAGTACTAGTGATTAAATTTGAATAATTCAATCATATTTATTTCCAAAGCTTTTGACACAATTTCCAAGGTAGAAAGAGTTGCATTTGCTCTACCCGCTTCTAATCTGGACATATTACTTTTCTCAAAATTACATTTAGCAGCCAAATCCTGTTGAGATATTTTTTTCTCATTTCGGATCTTCTGGATGCGTTTGCCAACTTGTATTTGTATTGATTCTTCCAAATTTTAATTATCATTTACGACAAGTCAAAATTTGTTTTATATTTGCTCAATATGGTTATCATAAATGATAACTATGAAATTATTTTGTCAAAATGTGAAAAACCGTAAAGAAATGTGTTTTCTCATCAATAAATTTGAAAGACGATAATAAAGGGAAACAAACACTAGAAATTAACAATACATTAAATGATATAATTATGGATTTGAAAGACCAACTTAAATTAATTGCAGACCGAACAAAACACAAAGAAAATATTCAAACCGAAGAAGCTACAAAAAATGCATTTGTAATGCCTTTTTTGCAAAGTTTAGGTTATGATGTTTTTAATCCATTAGAAGTTGTTCCTGAGTTTGTTGCAGACCTTGGAATAAAAAAAGGAGAAAAAATTGATTATGCAATTTTTAAAGATGGAAATCCAACAATTTTAGTTGAATGCAAAGACTGGAGACAAAATTTGAATGTGCACGACGGACAGCTTTTAAGATATTTTCACGTTTCAAAAGCAAAGTTCGGATTGTTGACTAACGGAATCGTTTATCGTTTTTATTCCGATTTAGTAATGCCTAATAAAATGGACGAAAAACCATTTTTAGAATTTAATATTACCGAGATTAAAGACAATCAAATTGAGGAATTGAAAAAATTTCATAAAGCCAATTTTGATGCTGAAAGCATTGTGAATACTGCTAGTGAACTAAAATTCATGAATGAACTAAAATATTTGTTGAATAAGGAACTCACAGAACCAACTCCAGAATTTGTAAAGTATTTTGCAAAACAAGTTTATCCAAGTGTTGTGACTGCAAAAATTTTGGAGCAGTTTACCGAATTACTTAAAAAATCGATTCAATATTACATAAGCGATTTAATTACGGATAGATTGAAAAATGCTTTATCTAAAGAGGATGAAAAAAACAAATTCGAAAGTTTAAACGAAATTTCGGCCGAACAAAATCTGGAAGATATTAGCAAAATAAACACAACAGAGGAAGAACTTGAAGGGTTTTTAATCGTCAAAACTATTTTACGCCAAAGAATTCCAGCTACAAGAGTTACCTTTCGAGATGCACAATCTTATTTTGCCATTTTTCTTGATGACAACAATCGAAAAGTAGTTTGTCGATTGTATTTAAATGGCGGAAAGAAATTTATTGGATTATTTGATGAGAATAAAAAAGAAACAAAAAATGAGATAGAAACTTTAGATGATATTTTTAAATATGCAGCAGAGTTGTTGAAGACCATTGAGATGTACGAAAAGTAAAAACGATTATTTTATTCCTAGTAGTTTGAATTGCCTTTGGCTTTAGCCAAAGGTTTTTTTATGCTGAATTTATTAGCTTTAGCCAAAAATAGTATGCAGCTGTTTTTCGAACTGTTTAGATTTAAAGATTAAGATTTAAAAACAATAGAATGTTATAAATTTTATACTACTTTTAGTGTTGATTAATCAAAAATCAAATGCAAAGACCATCCTTCTCCATATACGACGCATCGGCAGGTTCCGGAAAAACCTATGCGTTGGTCAAAGAATACCTGAAAATTATTCTTGTTGCGCCTAAAAATGATGCCTATCGCAACATTCTCGCCATTACGTTCACCAACAAAGCGGTTCACGAAATGAAAAGTAGAATCGTAGGTAGTTTATCCGAGTTTGCCAAAGACGAACCAAGCCAAAAAGCCCAGGATTTAATGCAAGATTTAGCTGCCGAAACCCAACTTTCCATCATTCAAATCAAAACCAAATCGCAGCAAATCATCAAGCATATTATTCATAATTATGCGGCTTTTGATATTTCTACCATCGATAAATTTACGCACAAAGTCATTCGGGCTTTTGCTCACGATTTGGGTTTGCCAATGACTTTTGAAGTGACTTTGGACACCGAAAATTTACTTATCGAAGCCGTTGATGCTATTATTGCTCAAGCTGGTGAAGACCAAACCTTGACCAATTTGCTCATCGATTTCACGATGGAAAAAACGGATGACGACAAGTCTTGGGATATTTCTCGGGAAATTCTCGAAACAGGTCGTTTGGTTCTCAATGAAAACAATCGAAATGAAATTACGCATTTTCAGGATAAATCCATTGCAGAATTTATCGAAATAAAAAACAAACTCGCTGAAGCTTGTAAAGTTTTGGAAAAAGAAAATACAGCATTTGCCGAAAGTGCTTTGCTTTTAATCGAAAATAACGGAATTGATACCAAATCTTTTTCTGGAGCCTATTTTCCAAAGCATTTGCAAAGTATTCAAGAAGGAAAATTCAATCCCAAAAACAAAACTTATCACGAATTTGAAGATGTAAAAATCAACAAAACCGCCAAAGATGGTGCTTTGATTGAAAACACTATCCCAGAATTATTGCAAATTTTAGATAAAGTTTATAAAAATTTCGAAAAACGTGATTTCTACAAAGCATTCTTAAAAAATATTACGCCATTATCGCTTTTAAACACCGTTAGTAATGAATTGGCAAAAATCCAGGAAGAGCAAAACGTGCTTTCTATTTCGGAATTCAACGCCATTATCCATCGTGAAATTCAAAACCAACCAGCGCCTTTTATTTACGAAAGATTGGGCGAACGTTACCGTCATTTTTTTATAGATGAATTTCAGGATACTTCCGAAATGCAATGGCAAAATTTAATTCCACTTATCGACAATGCCACCTCAAGCGAAATCGACGGCGAAAAAGGAACTTTGATGATCGTGGGCGACCCAAAACAATCCATTTATCGTTGGCGTGGTGGAAAAGCAGAACAGTTTATTGAGTTAAGCAAAGACCATAATCCGTTTAATAATCCGGAGAAAGTTTTAGAACATTTAGATAAAAATTACCGCTCTTATTCGCAAATAATCGAATTCAACAACGACTTTTTTCAATTGATGTCCAATGAATTCGAACATCCAGATTATAAAGATTTGTACGCCAATCACAGCCATCAAAAAAGCAACAACAAAACGGGTGGTTATGTGAATATTTCTTTCATTCCAAAAATAGAAGAAAATGAAGACGAGGAAGAAGCATTAGACAAAACCGGTTTGTATTTATTGGCGACTTTAAACACAATTCAAAAAGTAAAACAACAAGGTTTTGAATACAAAGACATCGTTATCCTGACCCGAAAACGCAATAATGGAATTGCCATTGCCAATTATTTGACCGAACAAAGAATTCCGCTTTTGTCCTCGGAAACCTTGATGATTCAAAATGCCACCGAAGTTCGATTTATTATTCATTTATTAAAATATTTAAAAAACAGTTCCAATTTAAAAGCAAAAGCGCATTTTCTTCATTATGTTGCCGAACATATTCAGGACAAATTAGCTATTCACGATTTCATCGCCCAAGGAATGGATCAAAAAAAGGAATCTGAATTTGAAAATTGGCTCCTAAATTTTGATATTTCACTTTCATTTCAAGACATTCGAAAAAAGTCTTTATATGAATCGGTGGAACTTATTGTTTCAAAATTCCTCTCCCCAACCCTCTCCAAAGGAGAGGGAGCCGAAACTAAAAAGTTAAGATATATGACAGGTGGGAATTATTCTCATTTGTTAATTGACAAAGCTCAGGAAAAGCGAAAAAATCCAACAAACGCAGAAAGGGTTTTATGGTCAGAAATAAAATCAAAATCTTTGGGCAATAAGTTTAGACAACAACACCTGATAGCTGATTTTATCGTTGACTTTGTCTGTTTATCAAGAAAGTTAATAATAGAAGTTGATGGAGAATATCATTTTACAAAGGAACAAATTCAATTAGATATAGAGCGTATAGCTATTCTAAATGAATTAGGATATAAAGTAATCCGATTCACAAATAATGAAGTTTTAACAAATATCCACAACGTTTTAAAAATAATTCAACGAGAATTAAATAGTCAAGAAGAACTTCAAAACTCCAATTTATCAGTTTCGCCTCCCTCCCTTTCGGGGAGGGTTGGGGAGGGGAACGCCTATATTCAATATTTCCTTGATATTGTTCTCGAGCGAGACATCCGCAACCAAGCGGGAATTTCGGATTTCTTGAATTACTGGGACAAAAATTCGGAAAAATTCAGCATTCCATCGCCCGAAGGCAAAAACGCAGTTCGGATTATGACGATTCACAAATCGAAAGGTTTGGAATTTCCTGTTGTGATTATGCCTTTTGCCGATGAAGATTACAGTCGCAGTCCTAAAAACAAATTGTGGATTGACACGGAGGTAGATGATTTTGGGCTGCCCAAAGTTTTGATAGACAACAGCAAAGCCGTTGAAGGTTTTGGAGCAGCGGCAAAATCAGTTTATGTTCAAAAATCGCAGGAAGAATTATTGGACAACATCAATGTTTTGTACGTGGCTTTAACCCGCGCCGAAGAGCAATTGTATGTGATTTCGAATATGAATTTAGATTCTAATGGTGTTGCAAAAAAGAATAACATGTCCACTTTTTTTGTTGATTATTTGCTTAACAAAGGAAAATTTGAAGAAGATCAACTAGAATATGAATTTGGAAATCCAATTAAATTATCTTCTGAAAGCGACAAAACGGATGATGTGCAACTGATTCAATCCGTTAATGAAGTTCTCCATCCTAAAAACATCAAAATCGCCCAAAAAGAATCGGTGATGTGGGGAACGCATCAGCAGGAAGCTATAGAGTATGGTAATGTAGTTCACGAAATTTTGTCTTTTGTAAAAACTAAAACGGATGTTGATTTAGCAATTACAAAAGCCATCGAAAGCGGTTTAATTACATTTAGTCAAAAGGAATTAGTTTTTAATACAATTCGGGAAATTGTCTATCACCCCGAGCTTTCGGTTTGCTTTGAAGAAGGAAATCAAGTTTTGAATGAGCAAACCATTATTCAAAAGGAGGGTAAAACCATCAAGCCGGACCGAATGGTTTTGGCCAAAAATAAGGAGGTTTATTTATTGGATTATAAAACAGGAACACATAATCCTAAATATCAATTGCAATTGGAGAATTATCAAAAAGCGATTGAATTAATGGGTTTAAAAGTCGTAAAAAAAGTGCTAATTTATATAGGGAAACAAATCAATGTGGTAAATCTAGCTTCCTAACCATTAGAAGGAAAATTTAGAATTGGAATTATTGTTTTAATTTTGTACTTATAATAGAACAACTCGAAACTTAAAACGAAAGAAATAAAAAATGTACGGAAAAATAAAAAATTACTTGCAAGCTGAACTTCAAACTATTGAAGACAACGGAATTTTCAAAAAGGAAAGAATCATAACTTCTCCACAAGGAGCCGAAATCACCGTTAATGGAGAAACTGTTTTGAATTTTTGTGCCAATAATTATCTTGGACTTTCTTCACATCCAGAAGTAATTCAAGCAGCGAAAGACGCAATGGACACCCACGGTTTTGGAATGTCGTCCGTTCGATTTATTTGCGGAACACAGGATATTCATAAAACATTGGAAAAAAAGATTTCCAATTTCTACGGAACCGAAGATACTATTTTATATGCTGCTGCTTTTGATGCTAATGGAGGCGTTTTCGAGCCTTTGTTAAATGAAAACGACGCCATAATTTCGGACAGTTTGAACCACGCTTCTATTATAGACGGTGTTCGTTTGTGTAAAGCGGCGCGTTATCGCTATGAAAACAGCAATATGGAAGATTTAGAACAACAATTGATTAAAGCCAATGAAGCTGGAGCTCGTTTCAAGTTAATTGTTACTGATGGCGTTTTTTCTATGGATGGGGTTGTCGCTCCATTAGACAAAATTTGCGATTTAGCCGATAAATATGATGCGATGGTTATGGTTGACGAATGTCATGCTGCAGGATTTATTGGTGCAACCGGAAAAGGAACACTTGAGGCAAAAGGTGTACTGGGACGTGTGGATATAATTACCGGAACATTGGGAAAAGCACTTGGTGGCGCTATGGGAGGTTATACGACTGCCAAAAAAGAAATTATTGAATTGTTGCGTCAACGTTCCAGACCTTATTTGTTTTCTAATTCATTGGCGCCAGCAATTGTTGGTGCGTCAATTAAGGTTTTTGAATTATTGGAAAAAGACACGACACTTCGTGATAAACTAGAATGGAATGCGAATTATTTTAAGGCAGGAATGAAAAAAGCAGGTTTTGATATTGTCAATGGAGATTCTGCAATAGTTCCAGTAATGCTGTATGATGCCAAATTGGCTCAGAAAATGGCAAATGAACTCTTAAAAAAGGGAGTCTATGTTATTGGATTCTTTTTCCCGGTAGTGCCAAAAGACAAAGCAAGAATTAGGGTTCAATTATCAGCTTCTCACACAAAAGAACATCTAGATAGGGCAATAAGTGCTTTTATTCAAGTTGGAACGAATCTAAATGTTATATAATTTATGGTTTTATTAGCTTTTTATGTGATTTTATTTTGTAGTTAAAAAATTACGTATTACTTTTGTTTAAAATTAACTAAATTGTAATTAAACTTAATTAAGTATGAAACATCTTAAAAAACTTTTTATTGCCGTAATGATGGTGATGGCTATGAGCTCTCATGCACAAAACGACAACAACCCATGGGCATTATCATTTGGAGTTAATGCAGTTGACACAAGAACCAGTGCTGGTGGAGGAAAAAATTGGCTTGACGGTCATTTCTCTCAAGCTTTCAATGTAAGTGAAAACTGGAATATTCTACCTTCAGTGTCTTATTTAAGCCTTGCTAGATCAGTTGGAGACAATTTTTCTGTAGGAATTCAGGGATCTATAAACAAAATAGACAAATTTGTAGTTTTTGACCCTACTGCTCCTGTTCACAATGGTGCTGGTTATGCAGTTTCTAATCCTGGTGATTTAATGTATTACGGTGTTGACGCAAGCGTTAAATATAGTTTTATGAATTTAATCAAATCTAAAGTGATCGATCCTTCCTTAAGTTTAGGTGGTGGTTATACTTTCTTTGGTGATAATAGCTTTGGAACTGTTAATCCAGGTGCTGGTTTAACTTTTTGGTTTACTGAAAACGTTGGTTTAGCTTTAGCGACAACTTACAAAAAATCATTTGGAGATAGAAATGCCGTTGGAAATATTAATACTCCTGAAGCTCCTTCTCATTTTCAACATACTGCTGGTATTACTTTCCAATTTGGAGGTAAAGATACTGACGGAGATGGAATTTATGACAAAGATGATGCTTGTCCAGAAGTTGCTGGTTTAAAACAATTCAACGGATGTCCTGATACAGACGGAGATGGAATTATCGACGGAAGTGATGCTTGTCCAGACGTATTTGGTTTAGCTGCACTAAACGGGTGTCCTGATACCGACGGAGACGGAATTGCTGATAAAGATGATGCTTGTCCTACAGTGGCTGGTTTAGCTGCTTTCCAAGGATGTCCTGATACTGACGGAGATGGAGTAACTGATGCTTCTGACAAATGTCCTACAGTTAAAGGGCCTAAAGAAAATGCAGGTTGTCCTTGGTTAGATACTGATGGAGATAGCGTTTTAGACAAAGATGATAAATGTCCTACTGTAAAAGGTACAGTTGCTAACTTTGGTTGTCCTGAAGTTTCTGAAGAAATTATCAAAACTTTAAACAATCATGGTAAAGTAATTTTGTTTGATTCAGGAAAAGCTACATTCGAAAAAGGAACTTACACTGTTTTAGAATCAATCAATTCAATCCTAAAAGAATATCCTTATTCTAAATTTCAGGTTGAAGGTCATTGTGACAGCGATGGAAGCAATGAAATGAACCAAACTTTATCTGAAAATAGAGCTGCGGCGGTTAAAAATTATTTAGTTGAAAATGGAATTGCTACTGATAGACTTAGATCTACAGGTTTTGGTGAAACTAAACCAATCGCAACTAATAAAACTGCTAAAGGAAAAGCGATGAACAGAAGAGTTGAAATATCTTTAATCAAAGAATAATTTCTTTCTAAAATATTTTATTAAAACGCCTCGATTTATCGGGGCGTTTTTTTTATATTTATAGAATGACAAATACTCTTTTTTTAGATAAAATTGCAAAAGTTTTAATTGATGACTACTCAGGAAAGCTCCCCAATACAATTGTGGTTTTACCAAATAAGAGAGCTAAAATATTTCTGATTGAAGCTTTAAAAAAGCAAGTAGACACTAATATACTTTCCCCAGATATTATAAGCATTGAAGAATTCATTCAAAATATTGCAGGCATTCGTGCCATTGATCCAATAGAATTATTGTTTGAATTTTATGAAGTTTATTTATCCATTACTGAAAAATCAAACCAACAATCATTCGAATTATTTGCCAATTGGGCCAAAACACTTTTGCAGGATTTCAATGAAATTGACAGATATCTGTTAAATCCATCTCACGTTCTTTCGTATCTGAAAGATATTGAAGACATTAAAAAGTGGGGAATTGAAGTCGAAAACAAAACTCAATTACTCGAAAAATATATCGATTTCTGGAAATTATTGCCTAATTACTACCAATCGCTTTATGCGCATTTACTCAATAAAGGAATTGGCTACCAAGGCTTGATTTATCGGGAAGCAGTAAACAATCTCAATCATTTTTCGGAATCCATTAATGAAAAGCAATTTGTTTTTGCGGGTTTCAACGCCTTGAATGCTGCCGAAGAAAGAATTATTCAGCATTTAATAGCTTCTGATCAGGCCAAAATATATTGGGATGTGGACCAAACCTTTCTTAACGATCCGTTTCACGATGCAGGATTGTTTGTACGACGTTTCAAATCGAGTTGGAAATACTATAAGTCAAATCCTTTTGAATGGATTGTTGATGAATTTTCACAATCAAAAAACATACAAGTTATTGGCACGCCAAAAACTATAGGTCAAGCCAAAATCACGGGAAGCATTATCGAGAACATTATCAATGAAAATCCCAATACAACATTAGACAAAGTCGCTGTCGTGCTCGGTGAGGAAAACCTGTTGGTGCCACTTTTATATTCGCTGCCGTCAAGTGTTGGAGCTTTAAATATCACGATGGGATATTCTAGTAAGAACAATCCAGCACAAATTTTGATTGCCAAATTATTCAAGATGCACACCAATGCCTTATCTAGGAATGCCAAAAGCTATGTCTTGTATTACAAAGATGTTTTGGATATTTTGACACATCCATTAGTAGAGCCTTATGCGAAAACCAATGCGTTGGTTAATGTCATCAATCAAAACAATTACACGTTTATTACGCATCATAAATTGATGGAATTAAATCCAAACCCAAGTGATTTATTTCTTTTATTATTCCAAAAGTGGGAAAAGGGTTCAATGGCGGTATTAGAAACTATTTCTAATTTGTTGCAAACCGTAAAAACAAATTTAAGCAACAACAACGAAGAAGAAAAAATCGCCAAAGCCTTTGTTTATGCCATTTTCAAAGCAATTAACAAACTGATTAATTACTATTCACAACATTCGCACATTGATAAAATTGAAACGCTTTATGCGATTTACAAACAAGTAATTGATCTTGCCGAAGTGTCTTTTGAAGGAGAACCTTTGAATGGTTTGCAAATTATGGGCGTTTTAGAAAGTCGTGTTTTAGATTTCGAAACCGTGATTGTCACTTCGATGAACGAAGGAAAATTCCCCGCGGGAAAATCAATGAATTCGTTTATTCCTTACGATGTAAAAAGGGAATTGGGCTTGCCTACTTTCAAGGAAAAAGATGCGATTTATACTTATCATTTCTATCATTTGTTGCAACGTGCCAAGAATATTTATTTGATTTACAATACCGAAAGTGAAGGTTTAGATGCTGGTGAAAAAAGCCGTTTTATCACTCAATTGGAAGTCGAAAAGCAAGCCAATCACACGCTAACTCACGAAATTTACAATGCTGCTTTACCCGAAACGGCTTATCAACCAATAGTGGTTCCAAAATCGGAATCGGTGATGATTCGCTTGAAAGAAATTGCCGAAAAAGGGTTTTCTCCATCCGCCTTGACGAGTTATATTCGGAACCCGATTGATTTTTATTTCCAAAAGATTTTACGCATTAGCGAAGTTGAGGAAGTTGAAGAAAATATTGCTCTGAATACTTTGGGAACTATTATCCATGAAACTTTGGAAGTTTTATACACGCCATTTATTGGGAAATTTTTATCTGAAAATAATATTTTGGGTTGTTTTAAACTTTTGGAAGCCGAAGTATTAAAACAATTTAAGTTGGTTTACAAAGAAGGTGAAATCAAAAAAGGAAGAAATTTATTGGCTTTTGAAGTGGCGAAACGCAATGTTTATAATTTTCTGAAAGTGGAATTGGAAAACATTAAAAACGGTGATGCAATAAAAATACTTCATTTAGAAAAAGAATGTGGACGAATTATAGAACATCCAAGTTTGCCGTTTCCTATAAAAATTGCTGGAAAAGTGGATCGAATTGAAGAACGCAACGGAATTATCCGAATTATAGATTACAAAACGGGTAAAGTAGAAAAAACAAATGTTACTTTAAAATCTTGGAAAGGGTTAACACAAGAAATTAAAAACGATAAAATCATTCAAATTTTGGCTTATGCTTTTATGTTTGAAAAAGAAGCCAACGGCAAGTCAATTGAAGCGGGAATTATCTCTTTCAAAAACTTGAAATCTGGATTTTTGCCATTCAATTTCAAAAATGGAAAAGAGGAAATTACCACAATTAGTGTGGATATTTTGTCCAATTATCTAGAACAAATAATTTTATTATTGAATGAAATTCTGGACGAGGAAATTCCGTTTGAAGAGAAGATTTAACCTTTTTATCACCTTTAAAAAATCAAAAATATTGCCACAAAGACCTAAAGCAACAAAGCAATAATGAGTTTTGAGCTTGTTAGACAAAATATAGTAAGCAAAAAATAGACTTTATTTTTGAAATTTGTGCCTTTGTGCCTTAGCGGCAAAGAGTTTAAATTCCTTTAAAAAAAGCTATCAATACATTTTTTAATTCTTCTCTATTTTCAATATGACTCATGTGTCCATCGGGAAAAGCGGCAAGCTCAACTGTGGTATTTTCAATTTGTTTCAAGCCGTCTTCATAATTCAAAACAGGGTCTTTTTTTCCTAGAATCAACAAGATTGGATAAGCAGGGGAACGCAATAAAAATTCTCGGTCTTTTCTGATTTTCATCCCTTCGAGTGAAGCGACGATTCCTTGTAATGGTGTTTTTAAGGCTTCGGCTCTTACCATTTCTATTTCGTCAACTAATCGTTCTCGGTTATCTGGATTGAAAAGATTGGCGATAGAAAGTCTCACAAAACCCATATAATCTATCTTCACAGCTTTTATCGCACGATCCCGATTTGTTTTTCGTTCCTCGCTGTCCGCTTTTGAAGTTGAATTCAACAAAACCAAACCTTTTACGGAAGCAGGATACAATTCGGCGAAAGCCAAAGTCACATAACCGCCCATAGAATGCCCAATAAAAATCGCTTTCCGGATTCGCAATTTGGACAAAACAGAGCGAACAGCACCTGCATTATCTTCCATTGAATGCAAATAACCCAAACATCCCGATTCGCCGTGACCCAATAAATCTATTGTTATGACACGGTGTTTTTTGCTGAATTCAGGAGCCAAATCCTTCCACATCGTTTGGTTTTCCAAAAAGCCATGAAGCAATACAATGACATTGCCTTTTCCAGTATCGGAATAGGAAATTTTTGTGTTTTTGTAGAGAAATGGTTTCAAGGTTGAGGTTTTAAGTTTTACAAAAGTAGTTTTTACTAACGAAAACACGAATTGATTTGAAAAAAATCATTTCTTTTGAGGTTAAAATTCTAAATCTTTACTGTATTCATTATCTGGTTCATTCGTTAGAAACAAACTCGGTTTAAATCCCGTAGTGATGATATGTTGCTAGAAAAAATAAATCCACACAAAAATCAAAATCCCGTTAGGGTTTAAATGTTGGCTGAAAATAATATCTATGCCGAGAAAGAAAAATAATTGTGAGGTTAAAATATATTTCCTTCAAGCGTTAATATAGGAAGATAGTTTACTTCTTTCAATTCGTATTCTGTTGAATATTCTTTAATCCATTTTTTAATATTTGGATTGTTTTCAATGGATATGTCTTCTGAAAAGTTTTCTTTGAGTTTAACCTCAAAATAATATTTGGTTTCTGATTTCTCTTTCCCTTTTATTTTTGACTTATGTTTTTGAGTTATGGATTGTATTTCGCCAAAATAAGATGTTAAATGAAATGGCTTTGCACGTCCACCTGAATAAATTACTAATTTTTTAGCATTGTATAAGTCATAAGGAAACTCTAAAAGATTATTTTGTTTGTCTGATGAATGAAAATAAAAAGTGTTAAGTGTTTTAAGATTTGCCAAATCTTTACTTCTTATGTAACCAAGAACCACTCTTACTTTTGGTTTTGGTTCTTCTAATAAATACAGTTCTAATTGCTTTTTGTTTTCAAACCCATTAATCTTTTGTTTGTAGGTTTCTGCAATTTTGGGATTTTCTATTTCCAGTTTTCTGTTTTTACTGATTTCGAGAAATTCGGCTTCCATATCTATCCCCAAATATCTTCTGTTAGCTAGGTTGGCGGCTATACCTGTGGTGGAACTTCCGGCAAACGGATCTAAAATCCAAGCGCCGGGTTTAGTAGA
>Ga0105052_10004103_pt1 | contig 16292 bp, 18 predicted proteins | sample FRY03_FD_78094 | JGI IMG/M metagenome (GOLD analysis project Ga0105052, IMG submission 78094) | Freshwater microbial communities from Lake Fryxell liftoff mats and glacier meltwater in Antarctica - FRY-03 | ecosystem: Environmental > Aquatic > Freshwater > Ice > Glacier meltwater ... | reverse complement strand
CTTCGAGATAGTCGATTGCTTCCACAATCGAGTCGAGCGCGTTCTGATACCCTTCTAGGCGATCCTCTTGCGCGTAAGTTAGTTCTTCGCGTTCTTCGAGCTTTTCGATTGCCACTTCTAGCGATTCCTTGACGGCTTCCAATTTGCGAATCACGATGCTATCCCGCTGTAGAATCGTGCGCATTGGCGGCAAACGTTCGTTTCAACGCCCTCGCTCACTGTCACGTAGTCACAGACTCTCCGAAGATCGCAATCGTCACATATTGACGTGATCGATCGGCGCTTTGGGGATTTCACTCCCGGGAGATAGAAAACGTTTGACGTTCCCTGATAGCTGTACATCGGGTTATCCTCGTAGGCGCGGGCTTGGTTCCCTGTCCCTTTTCCCTACTAGTCAAGTATAGGCGATCGGGGGCTACCTGTCTACCCTTTTCGGCCCCTATTCCGGAAATAGTTGGACCAATGTCAAAGGGTAGCTAGGCTATAGATCGTCGTTCGGTACGTACTTAGTAGCTAGGCTACGAAGGGTAAGCGGTCGGCGTGGTCGGCATCCCTTCCCCTTACACGATGTGGGCACGCTACACTCGCATGCTAGGCTACGATAGATAGGTGCCTTACGACCCATAAGAACATCGAAAAGACTAGTCGCAACCCTTGACCCGGATCGTGATCGCGATCGCCAAAGCGGTGGGTGGGGGTTTGGCTCGGGATCGCTACTACCATATAACAAGAGACTACACTACTAGATAGCATCATTCCCGGGGGATACGAATCTAAATAAGAACATTATCCAGGTTTTTGATCATTCTTTTTGATAACCCTTGATGATTATACATGTTCTGATTTAGAAGTAGATTGTATACAAGTTAACAGAATTCGTGGAGCTCTAAGCTACCACCTTTACAGGTGAGCTCTAACAACCCTAGCTGATAGCCCGTAAGATAGGGCTTACGATACTAGCTAGCGTTGTTAGTATCAAGTGTGTCTGCAATGCAGACCACACAATTCTCCCCTCTTATCAGGTCGGAGGGTTACGCCTGTATGTATTCACATGAAATGGACACAAATGTTTTCGTTACCTTATTTATATCCCGGAGTCCTGGAACCGGATGTGTTTGAAAACCAAAAGGCGTCAGCTTTTATTAAAGACATCAGAGGGGTTAGGGCTACCGGCAACAGGGCGCTTCCAGCCCTTGTCCAGTTTAGGGAGTTTGTCGTACTCAAGGTTTCTTTCAACCTGAGCCTTGACCTCTCCCGGGGTGGCCCCACCATGAAGCAATCGCTTCATATTACCTGCTGAATGTGTTGTCCATGCCCTGCTCATTTACTCTTCTTTCTATCATCTAGCTGATGAGCCCGTACCAACATTATACCACACGAGAGTGTGGCTGTCAAGCTTGACTCTGAGATTATGATGGTGTACAATAGGGCAATGCAGAACACGATGTCGCCCTACAAGGGCTTAGTTTACTATCTTAAAGCAGTCCCAGCAATTGGGGAACCAGAGGCTTCCTTTCAGTATGAAATCATGTGGATTAGTGAGATCATAGATAATGATAATGTTACAGAGGAGCATATCAAGGCACAATCTCCCCCTGACTGTGTAGGAGCCACCTTCGCTTACTTCACGGCCAATTAAAGCGTATGGTATACTAACATTAATAAAAGGTTTGTGCACAAACCAGAAGGAATTTCAAACTATGGCCACAGAATTTGTTACATTAGGCGCGCAAGGTATTAACCAAGGCGTAGACTCGGCTATTCAGCTTGCTGATGGCAACGGGGTTGTCTACAAGATTAGAGCAAACGCCGACACGGGTGGGTTAGAGATCGTCAAGGCTGGTACAGTTGTCAGTACAATTGGTGCTAGCTCTGGTTCCGCCACGCAGGAGACAAATCGTACCAATGGCGTTACAGTAAGCGCAATGAAGGGCACTATCACAACGCATACTGCCTCGTTAGCTGGGCTTGCGACGGCGACATTTATCGTGACAAACACACTTGTTGCGATTGGTGACGTTATCTGTCTTTCTATCCGCTCTGGCTCGAACAGCGGCGGTGCGGCTGCCGTAGTCGGTGCAGTAGCGGCTGGATCGTTCTCGATCTCAGTTCAAAACAACAACGCTGCTGCTGGTACTGCTGAGACAGGTGCCATTATTATCAACTTCGCCGTCATTAAGGTGTAAAAGCCCTTGACAACAAGATCCTAGACTGCTATTATAAGAAGGAAGTTGGAAACAGCTTCCTTTTTGTTCTGTGTATAGCTCAGTTTGGCAGAGCACTTGCTTTGGGAGCAAGAAGTCGGGAGTTCAAATCTCTCTACGCAGACCAAGCCCGGAGATGGTGCAAAGGTAGCACATGAGCCTCATAAACTTAAGATCATGGTTCGACTCCATGTCTCCGTACCAATGCCACTGTAGCTCAATTGGCAGAGCAGGGCTTTTGTAAAGCTCAGGTTATAAGTTCGAGTCTTATCAGTGGCTCCATTATCTAGGAAAGGAAAGGTATGAAGAAGAAGTTATCCAACAAAGAGATCCTTGATGGATTTCAAGAACGAGGTTTTTGCGTAAGCCTTCGTCACAAGAGACGTATCCAGTGGACAGAGGATTACATGGATATGTTCACAATCAAAGAGAATGCACTTCAAGATATGATTGACCCTTACGGTGGTATTACAGAGGCTTGGGTTTATAAGGTAGTCCCTTATGGTGAAGAAGGAATTGAAAGAGTTACTTACTTTACAGCCCTTGCTAAGTGCAATCCCAAGGATAGATTCAATAGAAAGATTGGCGGGCATATCGCTCTAGCTAGAGCATTTGAGGCGCTTGAAGAAATGAGGTTAGAATGGACAGAATTCAAATTACAATCAGCAAATGCGAGAACGGCTATATTTTCCACGCAGTAACTGAGAACACTGAACCAGTGGTATACATTGCCGGTTCCGTAGACGATGTTAAGCAGCACACACTCAGAGCTTTAAGGGAGGCATTCGGTGTTACTAAGCGCACTAAACCGGTTATTCCCGAAGAAGAAGAGTAATAAAGTTCCCCGTTCGACTAATGGTAAGTCAGTGGACTTTGAATCCAAGAATGGGAGTTCAAATCTCTCGCGGGGAACCAAAACAATTAAGTACGTTCCGACTAAGATAATTATTAAGATAGTCGGAATGAATGCCTCTCTGGATGTTTATAGTGAATATGACCTAGGGGGCTTAGTGGGAGTGGTTCGAGACTACACTGGTTCGTACAATCTAATCAATGGAGACACTCTTGAGCTCAATGGATTAGGAATGGATGTTAACTGTAATGCCAAGAATAAGTAAAGAAGAACTTAGAAAGAGACAGGAAGAAATTGACGCTAGAATCGAATGTAGGGACTGTCACGGGCATGGGGTACACTCAGGTGGCTACAAGGTCTGGACAACCTGCCAAACTTGTAACGGAAACAAGTACCTTACGAAATCCGGATAAAAATAATTGGGAGACTCCAAGTGAACTATTTAATGGACTTAATGATACGTACCAGTTTGACTTTGACGCGGCTGCAGACCAGTTTAATCACAAGATCTCGCGTTGGTTTGGACCGGGCTCGCCAGTGGGTGTCTACGATGCGCTAGCACCTGACGTTAGGTGGAGAGACTACGGAGAATACTTCTGGCTCAATCCACCATACGGAAGGGGGCTGCTAGAGCCATTCTTAGCGAAGGCCATTCAAGAGTGGAAGCGTGATGGGATTGGTATTGTCATGCTTCTACCTGTTGACACTTCGACGAGATGGTGGCATACTCATATTGAAGAACACAACCGTGATGGGAACGTAAGGTTCCTGCAGGGAAGAATTAGATTTGTAGGAGCAGCCGGGAGTCCTAAATTCGCCAGTTGCTTAGTTGAATTATTATGAGGGAGACTTGGGATGACTACTTCGCGTCTGTTGCTAGAGCTGTTAGCGGTAGATCCACTTGTAGACGGAAAAAGGTGGGGGCCGTTATCGTCTGTCGTAAGAGAATACTTGCGACTGGGTACAATGGATCGGGAGAGGGTGAAGCGCATTGTGAGGACGTTGGATGCAACGTTGTCGCAGATCACTGCACCCGAACTATCCACGCCGAGGAAAACGCACTAAATCAATTTAATCAGTACATTAATCCAGAATTAAACTATAGTAAGATAGATATCTATTCCACATTACAGCCTTGTGATAAGTGTGAAAAGTTATTAAGAAGCCACTTTAGTCGTCTAACAATTCATTGGACAGAAAGTCAGAAAGAGTATCAGGATGCCAAATTACAAAATTAGATTGTTCATTAATATCAGTGGGTATTCAGATGTATTAATCAACGCAGAGTCAGAAGATCAAGCTATTGATCTTGCTGAGGACATGGTTGATTTTGAAGAGGTTTGTGTTGAGGATATGGAAGTAGTGGATGCGGAAATCATTGCTTCAATCTCAGATGATGGTGAGGTTTTTATTTAATGGAATTAACGGAAAACGCACGTATTGTCCTTGAGAGAAGAATCGGTGGTAGAGATGGTAATGGTGACCCTACCGAATCCGCAGAGGATATCTTTGTTCGGGTAGCTAGAAATATCTCATTGGCAGAGAGTGTATTCCACAAGGATACAGGACAAGCTGCTATTGCTATGGCTTTGGCTGAGGCTAAGTTCCTAAAGCTTATGGGGAATATGGACTTCCTTCCCAATAGTCCTACTTTAGTAAACGCTGGGAAGGAACTACAGCAACTTAGTGCTTGTTTTGTTATTCCAGTAGAAGATTCAATGGAGGGTATTTTTGAGAGCGTCAAGCAAGCAGCACTTATCCATAAGACTGGAGGGGGCACGGGGTTTAGCTTTTCCAGACTTCGTCCGACTAACTCAGGAGTTTCAAAGACTTCTGGAATCGCCTCTGGGCCAGTGTCCTTCATGCAAGTGTTCGATAAAGCTACAGCGGTTATTAAACAAGGCGGAACCCGTCGCGGAGCTAACATGGGAATACTGCGCGTTGACCACCCAGACATCCTTGAATTCATCCACGCTAAAGATGACCTCACTAAGTTAAACAACTTCAATATCTCTGTGGCTATTACAGACAAGTTCATGATAGCTCTTGCGAATAATGAAGATTACGATATCGTTAATCCTAAGGATGGTGAGGTTTGTGCGCAGCTTAACTCCAGAGTTGTCTTCAATCAGATTATCACATCAGCCCACACAACGGGTGACCCCGGGGTTATCTTTATTGACCGTATTAACGCTGGTAAGGCTAATCCCGTACCTAAGCGCGGCCCTATTGAGTCTACTAACCCCTGTGGAGAACAACCGCTCTATCCTTGGGACTCATGTAACCTAGGGAGCATCAACCTTTCTAACTTCGAGAATGCTGGCAAGGTTGATTATGCTCGCTTAAGTGAAGTAGTTCATGACTCAGTTCACTTCCTAGACAATGTTATTGAGATGAATAAGTGGCCTAACCCAGAGATTGCAGAAGTATCAAACGCTATTAGGCGGATTGGACTTGGTGTCATGGGGTGGGCAGATCTTCTTATCAAGCTGCGTATTCCATATGACTCAGAGGAAGCTGTTGAGTTAGCTGAGGCTGTGATGGAGTTTATTCAACAAGAGGCAGATAAGGCTTCATGTGTATTGGGGATGACCCGTGGAAATTTTCCTGACTTTGCTGATTCTATCTACTCACATGTCTATCCTGCACTTCGTAACTCCACTCGTACGACGATCGCCCCGACGGGAACTATTAGTATCATTGCTGGATGTTCAGGTGGTATTGAGCCTCTTTTTGCTCTTAAGTTTATGCGGAGTCATTTTCTAGACAAAGACCCTAACAAGAGATTTGAGATGGCAGAGTTTCATCCTGCTCTTGCAGATTGGCTTAATACACAGGATGCACCTAACCAGCCTCTCCCTAGCTATCTGGTAACGTCTGGAGATATTGCACCTGAATGGCATGTACGCATGCAAGCAGCATTTCAGAAACATACAGATAATGCAGTATCTAAGACAATCAACTTTAGAAAGGAAGCAACTCGTGAACAAGTTGAAGAAGCTTACGTCATGGCTTATGTCACAGGATGCAACGGGATCACGGTCTACAGAGATGGCTCTAGAGAGAATCAGGTTCTCAATACGATACCAACAGTGGGAACAGACGATGGCAGAGGGGAAGAGACAGCGATTAATCCAATCAGCCCTAGCCCGACAAGGAGAAAGCTTAATGACACCCGCAGTGCCCTCTCCCATAAATTTTCAGTTGGCGATTTCGAGGGATATATTACAGTTGGACTGTACCCAGATGGGAGTCCCGGTGAAGTCTTTATCATTGGAAATAGAACAGGCTCAACAACCAGAGGCTACCTTGACTCTATCGGTTTACTCTTCTCACTCGCGTTGCAGTATGGTACGCCTATCGACAAGGTTACAGAGAAGCTCCAAGGGTCGAGATTTGAACCAAGCGGAAGAACTGGAGATATCGATATCCCGGTTGCGACTAGTGTTGTTGACTATATTGCACGTTGGCTTAGACGAGAATTTGTTGACAAAGGAACTACTGTCGAGTACACTAAAGAACCAACAGGTAACATGTGCCCTGACTGTGACGCTCCCTTATTTTATGGAAGCGGATGCTCAGAATGTATCTCCTGTGGGTACAGTAAGTGTGGCTAGTTAATGCCTGAGAATATGCTTAGACCAACTAATCTAGTCAACCAACACAAGAAGATGGCTGAGAGTTTTCTTAAGTCTATGATTGCACAGAAGGCAGCGCCTAGAAACTTTAGTGGAATCATGTGTCCTAGATTCGGTGGGTTTGTAATGGTGTGGCAGTTTGACAAGTCTAAGCTTGTTGGTGCTGCCATCATCAATGTGAACAACATCGACAACTTTGCAGATAAGATGAGAGCATCCAAGAGCTCCATAGATTGGTTTAATTTAATGAAGGAGAATGATGAGCCAAGAACCAGTGAGCCTAGCTAGGTGTGATCTGGATGCGGAGCGTCGAGTAATCGGCGCTCTCATCCTAGACAGAGACCTAATCAGTGACATGATGTTGCAGCTAACCCCAGATCATTTCTATTCAATCCAGAACAAATACATTTATGAATCACTTTGTTCTTTGTATATTGATGGAAACCCCACCACACCAGAGACTATCGCCAACGATTTAAGTAGGCGGAAGGATATGGACAAGACAAGACTTGAGTGGGTGGGTGGAGCAAAGTACATCATCGACACATTGGAGTCAACCAATCCAGATGAAGCTGTGTATTGGGCTGATGTTGTCGGTACGCGTTACGACGAACGCCGTCTTCTAGATTTTGCAGAACATACGAAGAATCTAGTGTACACAAACGCGGGTTCCGATATCAGTAAGCTGAGAAACAGACTGGAAGAGAAGCTAATTTCTCTTTCAGGGGACGTATCAAGCACTTCTAGTCCTCTTTCAGCCTCACTTCCAGACCTAGACGCTAGAATTGAGAAGTATATCACTAACCCTGATGGCATCACAGGTATGCCTACGACATTTAGGAAGCTTGACGAGGCTCTGGACGGCCTACAGGTGGGGAATGTGAGTATTATCTATGCTCCTTCGTCTAGATTCAAGTCTTTGTTTGCTACAAACATTGGCTGGCACCTTGCAGAGCAGAATATCCCCGGCCTGTGGTTTACTACAGAGATGCCGAGGGTGCAGGTGCTTGAGAGATTACTCCAGATTGAAGCTGGAATCAATCTTAAGTGGCTCCGTAGGGACAAGAAGATACTTGCCTACCGCAAGCAGATCAAAGAGGCTCAAGCTAGAATGCAGGGTTATCCCATTTACTTCTGTGACACTTCATCATTAGATGTTTCAGAGATTAGGGCTGAAATTGCAAGACAGAAGCGCTGGCATGATATTCAATACATCATTGTAGACCTTGTTGATCATGTATCATCATCACGTTACAAGGATGAAATGGTTAATAATCAACGCTCAGTAATGGCAGCGATGAAACAGATGGCTAAGGATTTTAATATCCATGTTATGCTCGTTTCTCACGTTACCAAGGGGTCATCAGAAACAAGAGCTAAGGCAGACTTAGATGTAGAGGAGATGATTGGAAGTTCAGCCAAGTATCAAGACGTGGATGCAAGTATTTCGATCGGGCCAGCAAAAATGGACGAGAAGTCCAGATGGGTTGCAATGTCTCGTGAAGATATCCTCTGGGCCATGCAAAATGGAGGGCTCATTGACGTTCTCATATCCGTTACCAAAAACAGACACGGAGAGCTTCTCAGATATCTTATCACTTTGGACTTCAATCATGGGGGACGCTTTAGAGAATCTATGTTCAGACCAATTGAAAGAACGGAACAATTGACAATGGACGAATAGTATGTTAATATAAAGCATATGGACTTCCCAGTATGCTTTAACACAGAGGAAAACTTTGAAGCGTGGGTTTCTTTGGCTGAGTCGCAAGACGATGGCCGAGACCCACGCATTTCCTTTTGTAACTACTGTACCAAAGAGTACCAATCTGAAATGACCATACAGGGTAGATGTCAAAATCCTACCTTTACTGAGTTTGATTCGGAGGACGATGATGGGTAACAAGAGTTACATGACACAACGAGAGAAGAATGCTCTCCTAGAGTTTATTGCTGCCACCGGCGAGAACTATGAACGCTACGTTAAGTGGTGTGGTGAGCATGGCATTGAGCAGGTATTCACCAAGAAGTATCTACACACATGGGTTCAAAGACGTAGGCCAAAGCTTAGAGTCGTAAGAACGCAGCGGGATGAAGATATCCGTAGACTGTCCATGTATGATAGAGAAAGAAGAATCCGGGAGCTTGAGAATGACCTCGATACCATTAATCAAATGATCGAGAAGAACTTTGATATGCCGGAGATGGTGGTGAAGTTACTTGAGCAAAAAAGAAAGACGTCGCAAGCAGTCTCCCAAGAGCGAGGAGAATGGAACAAAATCGAAACTAAAGAGTCAGATGGGACTGCCGCCAGAGAACGACTTAGAAGTGGGGTTATGGAACTTCTTAAGGGCACCGAAACGCAAATTATCGACGGCAAAGTCATCGTGGCAAAAGATCAAAGAGTATTACAATAATCAATGCGCCTATTGTGGTAAGATAGATATACTGACCCAAGACCATATGACATCAAGGTCTAAGGGTGGAGAGTCAACCCCTGAAAACATTGCTCCGGCTTGCGAGGAATGCAATCAGAGAAAGAAGGATCTACCCATCTGGGTAATGCTATGAATAGACTCCCTTACAATATAGCCAAACTTTATTACGATTCCTTAGGACTTAAGTTCGAGAGGTTCTGGGATGATGATACTGGCGCTTGGTCTGGTAATCCAGAACAGTTCAAGGTTATCTCAGCAGATGATAGATTCCCCTTGATTGTTGGTGGAGAGAGAGGCGGCAAATCCTTTGCAACAGCAGCCATTATGTTACCCCATATTGAACTATTACCTGAGATCCGCAGGAAGCGATTCTACAAGGATGATGGAACTCTTATTTACAACCCTAAGGATCGAAAGCCCTTAGTTCCAGACTTCGTGCTCTTCGGCCCATCATACGCTGAGCCTAGGGTTGAGTTCACTATGATTGAAACATGGCTAAGAGATCTGGATAATATTGCATACATCTCTAAGCCACAAGAGGGGCCGTGGCGCTTAGTTACAAAAGCTGGTGTTGTATTATCAACATGGTCTACAGATGACCCGGGAACCATTAGAGGTATTGACCTAGAAGGAGCAGCAGCCTGTGAAGCCGGTAATATGGAATGGGATGCTATTGAACGTATACAGGGGCGCATCGGGGCAAAGAGGGGTTTCTGCGTCTATTCAGGTACAATGGAGAACGCCAAGCGGTGGTACATTAAGTGGGCACTTGAGGGCGAGCGAAGTAACAGATTCGGAGTGGTCACATATTCTCTCCCATCTTGGGGGAACTTACATCAGTTTCCCGGTGGAAGACAAGACTCAGAGATACTTAGATGGGAAGCCTTTTACACCGACGATGTATTCCAAACTAGAGTCGCGGCCAAGCCAATGCCGCCGCGCGATAGGGTTATTCGTGAGATTAATGAAGAAGACATTCGGAAAGTAAAGTTACCACGTAATGACGACGGTAGCTTAGCTTGTATGATTGAGATCTGTATTGACCCGGGTTATCTACCATCGGCGTATGCCGTACTTTGGGTAGCCTCATGGGATACAGATATAGGCAAGTTCTTTTATGTGTTTGATGAAATGTATGTACAACAGGTGGGCAATGAAGAGGTCATCGACTGGATTAAAAAGCACAAGTTCTATCGGTATCTGGATTCCACTGCACTCACTATCGACGTGTCAGCAAAAAGACATGCTGATGGTAACGAGCCAGCTATTGAGAAATTTAGAAAGCTTACCAAACTGCATGCTCCATACACACATTATTGGCATGAAGCTGCTCTTATTGATAGAATCAGAACAACCGCCAAGCAAAAGCTTATTGCAATCCATCCAAACTGTCTTGGACTCATCGCTGAACTTGGATTGGGGGAAGAAGTGTTCCCAGACATGCACCCTTGGAAATTTTCCACGACCAAAGATGGTACAATAAATAATGAGAAGCCTATTGATAGGTGGAATCATTCCGCTAAGGCATTGGGATATCTCTTACTAAGAAGATTAGGACTTGTAGAACGTATGGGTGGAAAATCTAAAGGCTGGAATAGACTTAAGGAAACTAAGGAATATACTAAGCCTAGACGTAGTGTTTTTGGAAATAAAAGGAAGACTGATTAATGCTGCCACCACGTAATGAAGAAGAAGCCTTAAGATTAATCAGAAACATGTCTGGATACTACAGAAAAGCTATTCAAGGCTTTGAGGAAGATGATAAGTTCTACGAGGGGCTATTAGAAGACTTAGTAGAGCTCCCAGAGGGGTTTGAGGCCACTATCCCAACAACAGCCAGAGCCATCATTGATGAAGCTGTGGACAATATTGAGCCTTACGACATCATGATTAAGTACGCGCCTAGGGGCTTCGGAGAGAAGCCACAACAGGACGCCGAGGCTATCTCTAGATTCCTTAAGAACATATGGATCTACTGGAGACAGACTAACTCTGACGTAGATATCCTTAGAGACTTCATCAAGAATCTATTCAAGCATGGCAAGGCTGTATTTAAGATTGTTCCAGAATGGAGCTTGTGGCCTGATCTTACAGATGAACAAGAGGAAAAGCTTCTTAATGAGGGCGGTAAGGAAGCCGTTAAGAAGCGCGCTATGGACATTAAGCAGCTTCGCAAGGAGAACTTCCCCCTTATTGCTCGCAGTATGTCACCTAGGCATGTATATGAAGATCCGACTATGGACTCTCGTAAGTTATGGGTGATTGAAGAATACAGTATCAGTATGAGCGAAATTCGTAACAAATATGCTGAATTTGAACCTAATCTCCTATTCCCAGAACCCTTCAATTACACCGTTAAGGAGCTTTGGACGGCTACGTGGATTGACTGGAATGGTGAAATCCAACAGGGGAAACACTGGTTATTCATCAATGAAACGCTAATCAAGAGTGAGGATAACCCCTATCTTGAGGTTCCGTATGCGATTAAGCACTCAGGCTTTGGTAGCGAGTCATATGACGGTAAGCCTGAGCAGAAGGCTGTTGGCTTCTTCACAAGACAAGTGAAATCGATGCTTCGCGCAGAAGTGCGTAGAGTATCTCATTTTGATGCTATGATGAGCCAACTTGCTTTCCCTCTCATTATCCTTCCAGACATGATGGAAGATGTTGAGTTTGATACATCTCCCGGAGCTATTAACTACGTGCCTATGGAGATGATTGAGAACGCTCAAAACACGTTCATCTCAGCTAAGCTCCCTGAACCTGAGTACATGCAATCTATTAGCATGATTCAGAATCAGATTGAAAGGGCTACTACACAGAGAGCTATTCGTGGTGCTGGTGTCCCGGGAACGGACTCTGCCGCTCAACTTGGCATGATCACAGCTCAAGCTAAGCTTAGACTGGAACCAATCAAGCGCGCTGCAGAAGAGGCTGTAGACATGGTTAACACCATGATCTTAAGATACATCGAAACCATATTCAAGGATACGGTTAGTATCTTTGGAGCAGAGCCTCTCGGCCCCGCTGAATATGTAGTGAAGCCTGAGATGATCAAGGGTAAGTATCGTACGCGTACAGTGTTCCAGCCTAGTGATGAATCTGTCAAGGAGCGCAAGCTAGTGCTTGCTACAGATGCCATGACAAAGGCTAAGCTTAATCCGTATGATGCTCTCGTCTTTGCTGGATGGGAGAATCCAATGGAGGTTATTAAACGTAACCTTGCATACTCTATCCTTCTTGAAGATCCAGCCGTTAGACGCCAGATTGCCAAGGACGCACTTAAGAGTTGGGGCTTGGATACTATGGAGCTTACGCTTGAAGAACTTAATGACACAAGCATGCTTAAGCAAATGGCAGCCATGTTGGAGCAGAAGAACGCAGGAGCTCAGGGTGCTCCGGCACCCGGACAACCTCTCGCAGAGGGTGGTTCAGCACCGGGTATGGAGCAACAACAAGCACAACAGGGCGCTGCGCCCCCACAGGCAGCAGGAGCTCCGTTAAGTATGCCACAGCAGTTGCCAGAAGTCAATTCAGCACAAAGAGAGTTAGGTATGCCCGGTGGATAACAATCACCTTAATGATGTTAGAGGAATGGTTCACGACTTCATGGGGGCCGCTAAAGAGGGGCTCAAGGAGATACAAGGTGGGCCAATTGGCATGACTCCACGTTCAAAACGTGAAATGAGTATAATGATGAAGAAGCTACAAGACCTTCCGCCTGAGGTCAGACAGGCAAAAATGGAAGAGATGGCTAACGTTGCTGGACACAAAGGTAATGGCCCTGACGATTGTTCGTTATGTGATTTTGTTAAGAGTCAAATGAAGTAGGTGTTTGATGGGAATTGGCGACTTTATAGGAAAGGCAGTCACTAATACCGGCGTATTTACAGCCGGTATGACCCCGCTTGGCGATGGTAATTTCGTTAGGGCGAATGGCGATGTAGTTAACAAAAGCGGAGTTGTTATGTACGCCTATGACCCAAATAAAAAAGCATATCAAAATGCCCAGGGTCATACAGTAGACCATTTTGGAAGACGATTAACTGGTGTAGGTGGCCCTGATTTAACTAGTATTCTACCTGGTGGGGGCGGTAGCGGTAGCGGAGCTGACCATTTCTTTGATATTAATCCATTAGATCAACAAGCTTTCGATGCCAAGGGTAAGCAACAGAGCTGGCAAAACGACTTTGATATGACCCAGTTCAACTATCAAAAGGCTATTGATCAGAAGAACCAAGCCATTAGGCTTGGTGACCAAGAAATGGCGAAGCAGGCTCAGGCTTCTGCTGACTATTGGGCTGGTAAGAAATTAGAAGTTGAGCAAGCAATGAATGCTCAGGATAACCAAACTTCTATTGCTACGCATCAAATTGATGCTGGTGCTCAGATTCAATCTGCTAATATTGCCGCTGACTCTGCTAGATTTGCTGCTAAGACTAGACTCCAAGAAGGCTTGGCTAATGCTCATAATGACGCGCAGAGAAACCAGATCATGCTTGTGCATGAAAAGGAAGTTGCTGCCATTGCCAAGATGGAAGATGATACCAAGCGCGCTATCGCTGGTAGAGAATCCCAGATTCAAGCATTTGGCGCTGAGACTACGCGCGCTGCACAGATGGGCGATCTGGCTCTCAAGAATAATCAATTCCTTATGGATAGTGCCACTAACCCCAGAAGCCTCTTTGGCTTGTATTTCATGCAGAGAGGGCTTACCCCTGATTGGGAAACAGTTAAGGCTGGTGGACAGGTTGGGCAAGGAGAAGGTCTTAAAGTATATGATCCCATGAAGGCTTACAAGCCCGGGGTTATGATGCCAACAGACTTTGGTATTAACGCCGGTGGCGCTTATGGTGGAGTTGGCAGTGCTGCTGGTGGCGCTAGCTTAGAATCTAACCCATACATGGGCATGGGATTAGTCCCAGAGCAGGGTGGCGGTGGTGGCAGTGGAACTGGATCCGGTAGCGGATCAGGCTTTAGTGGCGGTGGATTTACCGAACCTAACTTTAGCTCTGTTGCTAGTGGTGCTCCCCCTCAGATTCAACAAGATATTAACAAGGCTGGACTGCAGGGCGGTGTTCCATTAGCAGGACTTAAGCCGGGGATGAACCTCTCTACGGTTGGAGGGGATACTCTTGGGAGTGACTTCACAAGGCCAGCTTACTATGATGAAGCAAAAACACAGGCTGTCGGAAAGGGAGATAGCTTGTCCTCAGGCATGCAAGTATGGATAGATAACACCATGCCCAAGATGGCTCAGGGTGGCTATACGACTGAGTCCCAGTTTATGACTGGAGATTCAACGAATCCTAATAACCCAAGCGCAGGTGGAGCTAAGCCTGAGATTATCAATAACCCTACTAATGCTCCAATTAGCGTTACACCCAATCCTAATAACGTGCTGGACTACGGACGAGATCGTAATACACAACGAGATAGTCGTCCTAATCAACAGGAGCGTGGTGAGAGTGCGTCAGGATTTGGTGGTGGCTGGGGACGAATGTCAGCTAGGCCACAAGGTTCAGGCTTAGACTATCCTAGACTCCAAGGTGTATCCGCTCCTACAGGAGGGGGACTCTCCTACATGCCACCACAAGATGGTGGATACCGACTTAATCGCCCAATGCAACCAGTGGCTCAGCCACAGTTCATGCCGCCACAGGATGATGGATATAAACTCGGTGGGAATTCAGGGTTCGGTAATAACAATCTAGACTTCCCTATGAACAACCCGGGGTTTCAAGGTGGCCCACTTCCATCTCAATACATGCCCCCACAGGGTGGAGGATACCAATTTGACCATGGCCCGAGCATGCCCACAGACCGGCCTGTAGAGGAAGCCTATCGCCGCCAACAGGAACAACCACAGTTCATGCCCCCACAGGGTGGCGGGTATCAGCTTGACAGAAATATAACGCAATCAACTGCTTACGATAATAGATGGCAGAATGGTTCAGATGGTAGCACATGGTCTAATGGGCAACCAGATCCTTGGAATATGGCTGAATATGGAATGAATGTAAATAGACTTGATTATGGTAATGCCAATTACGCTAGAGAAGCAGCAAATCAAAATCCTAATTACAATGCATATGTAGACAGTATTAGAGGACGTATGCCTACTAGATATGCCTATGGAACAGGAATGCCTAGATACGCTTTGGGTACGGGAGAAGACAATAGCCAACAGTATGCAGACATGGGGCAGGGAAGCCTTTGGTTAGGATCGTCTGATAATAATCACCTATCTGGCATGGAGCTCCCGGATGCTATGAGGGGATTAAACAACTATAAGGTTCCAATCACCCCATCCCTAGCAGCCGCTGCTACTGGTCGTATTGCGCCAACACTTAACACATCTTCAGCATGGCAAAAATGGGGCGGGGGAACACTTCCGTCACTGCAGGGCTTTGGGGGTATGACTACAGGTGAGGTAGAGAACTTCAAGGGATATGCTGGCGTAGTAGGCATGCCTTGGGCTGACATTGTGGACTATCTTGGGAAGCCAACTCAAAACCTAGGCACAGCCAGACAATCACAAGGGCTCTTCTAACAAATCTAGTGTGGTAGAATAAGTTATGGGATTCTTAGGTAAATTCAAATCCGCGCTACTTGATGACATTAAATCTGGGAGTAAACTCTCTTTTAAGGGAGCCTCTAAGGGATTTGATGTATTTAATGATATTATTGATAGCTCCAGCGGGTTTTCTAAAACAGCGGCACTCAGTGGCCCGCTTGGGCTCTCCCTAGCCACTAGCTATGAAGGAGCTCGTAGGCTTGGCCTTACTAGGCCTATCGAGAGTGGCTACAAGAAGTACGTAGATCCCGCGATTGACTATACCTCTGCCTTGGGTACTGGCGCTGCAACTGGAACCTTCTCTAAGCCATACAGAGACAATGAAGGTAATCTTCAGGCTGAATTCTCCAAGAGATCATTATTAGGTTCTGTTCCATTTAACAAGTATTCAAATACTAATAAGTGGCGAAGTGAATGGGCAAAAGATAATAGTGGCAAGAGACTAGGCTTTGTCGATGAATTCAAAGAAATGAGAAACATCGGTAAAAATCAATGGTGGGATTCCAACCTACCTCAGGGAGTTAAGGTTGCTGGTGGAATAGCTCTTGACCCAGCAATGTATATCCCGACTGGAGCAATTGG
>Ga0105052_10004089_pt1 | contig 16328 bp, 16 predicted proteins | sample FRY03_FD_78094 | JGI IMG/M metagenome (GOLD analysis project Ga0105052, IMG submission 78094) | Freshwater microbial communities from Lake Fryxell liftoff mats and glacier meltwater in Antarctica - FRY-03 | ecosystem: Environmental > Aquatic > Freshwater > Ice > Glacier meltwater ... | reverse complement strand
GGCCGCACCGCGTGCCACTGCCAGTGCGGCGTCCGACACCGGGCCGCGCAGGCGCCCACGGCCCCCAAGAGCGACGTCGGCCAGCGCTGGGGTGGTCTCGCGCCAGCGAATGCCGTCGAGGATGTGCTGGCCCGCCTGGGCCACGATCTCCTCGCCCAGCGGCGGGGCAAGGGTGACCCCGCCGAGGTCGCGCGCCACCGCGGCGCATTCGTCTGCGGCCTCATGCACGCGACCAGCCAAGCCCTGACGTGAGAGGCGCGCAAGAAGACCCGCAGCCAAGTCGGGCGGCAGCGCGATCTGCGGACCACCCGCCAACTCGGCGGCACGGCGCACCCGCTCGGGCGCGATGAGGGGCCACAGCAGGCGCCCGGCGTCCTCCAGCGCTGCCAGGTCAACCTCAAACTCCCGGTCCCCACCATGCAGCGCGGCCTGAAGCGCCTCGGCCGAGGGACGACCAGCCACCAGCGCGGCGGCACCCACGGACGCGTGAATGGCATCGGCACCGGCCAGTGCCGCGGCGAGCGCAGACATTGATGCAAGTCCGCCGGTGGCGCGCAGGGACACCTCGACCGGAATCGGGCTGCGCGCCACGATGTCGGCGATGAGGGCACCCATACGCATGGGTGTGAGATTGCCCCCCAGATCCGACACGCACAGCGCCACGGCGCCCGGCAGATCGGCAAGAACGAGCGCCTCGTCGCGCCACCGGGCGTCGTCGCCCGCCGGGTACGGGCCGAGCATCAGGGTTGGCACGAACTGCACACCGGCCTCACCGGCGCCGTCGGCCACGCCGCGCAGCGACTCGGGGTCATTCAAGGCGTCGTAGGCGCGCACGCGAGTGGCGCCGCTCGCCGCGGCCGATGCCACCAGACGCCGCGCCACGCCCGCACCCACGGGCACGTCACCCAGCAGGGTGCGTCCGGTGAGCACGATGCCCACCGGCGTGCCGCCGGCATTGCGGGCCACCACGCGAAGGCGGTCGAACGGGCTCTCCGTGCGGCCATCAAGGCAGCCCCGGGCGGCACCGGGATCCATGGCCTCCAGCACCCGGGCGCCCACTGGTGCCAGTGCGGCAGCGGCCGCGCCAAGGTCGTCCGGGGCGATTCGCGAACCCCACGGGGGTGTGCCCAGGTCGCGGAGGGTGACGTCAACGAAGCCGATGCCCTTCTTCGCGTCAGTGCTCATGCGCGGCTCACATACTCCCGGGTACGGGTGTCCACCTTGATGCGTTCACCCTCGTTGACGAACAGCGGAACATTGACCACCGCGCCTGTCTCCAGGGTGGCGGGCTTGGTGACGTTCGAGACCGTGTCACCCTTCACGCCGGGGTCGGTCTGCGTGACCAACAGCTCCACCGACACGGGTGGCTCGGCACTGTACGGGGCTTCACGAATGAACAGCACTTGTACGTCGGAGCTGGGCGGGATGAGGTCGAACGACTCGATGTCGCTCTTCGACACCGACACCTGTTCAAACGTCACCGGGTCCATGAACACCACGGCGTCGCCGTCCTCGAAGAGCATCTGCATGTTCTTCGTCTCGGTAGTCACGCGCTCCAGCTTCTCACCGGCGCGGAACGTGCGGTCCACCGTGCCGCCACCCAGCTTCTTGAGCTTGGTGCGCACGAACGCGCCGCCCTTGCCGGGCTTGACGTGCTGAAACGAGACGACCGACATCAGGTGGCCGTCAACGTCAAGGACCCACCCGTTCTTCAAATCGTTGCTACTGATAGCGCCCAAACCCGACCCCCTACGCGCTCGTGGTGATCAGATCGGTGGTGATGCCGTTAAGCACCTCGCAGCCATCATCCGTGATGACCGCTAGGTCCTCGATGCGCACTCCACCGACCCCATCCAGGTAAATACCCGGCTCGATGGTGACCACCATGCCGGTTTCGAGCACCTCCCCGCCCTCCTGACGAAGCCACGGGCGCTCGTGGATGTTGAGCCCCACGCCGTGACCGAGCCCATGCCCGAAGCGCTCGCCGAGCCCTGCATCCGAGATGATGCCGCGTGCCACGGCGTCGAGGTCGCCCGTATGCACTCCTGGGCGACACGCCGCCAACGCGGCCCGCTGGGCTTCGCGGCATACCGCATACGCCTCGGCCAACGCGGGCACGAGCGGTCCCGTGGCATACGTGCGTGTGCAGTCGCTTGCGTAGCCGCCCACCAGCGCACCCATGTCAACCACCACGAGGGTGTCGCGCTCCACGGGCACCCGACGCGGCACAGCATGCGGCAGCGCGCCGTTCGGGCCACTGGCCACGATGATGGCAAAGCTGGCCCCGTCGGCGCCGTCAGCCCGCATGGCACTCTCGAGGTCCCACGCCACCTGTGCCTCGGTCCGGCCCCCGAAGCCCTCGCTTTCGATGCGTGCGTAGGCGGCATCCGCAATGCGCGCGGCCTCGCGAATGCAGACGATCTCCTCGGGTTCCTTCACCACCCGCAACTGCTCCACCAAACCAACGGTGGGCACCAGCTCCACCGATGGCAGCCGTGCGGCAAAGCGATCGCGACGCGCCACGCTCACCTGATCCGCCTCGAAGCCCACGCGGCCCGCGCCCACCACCTCGGCCAGCCGGTCCATCAGGTCGCGCCCCGCCTGCACCACGTCCACGCCGCGGGTACGCGCACGGGCATCAGCGATGTAGCGCGAATCGGTCAGCAGCACTCGTCGGCCGGGCGCAATGACGAGCACCCCGTTACTGCCCACGTAGCCCGAGAGGTACCGCACATTGACGAGGTCGGTGATGATGAGCGCACCGAGGCCCTCAGCGTCGAGCACACCATCCATGCGCGCTTGGCGCGATTCGATACTCACCCGCCGAGCGTTTCCTTCAAGATGTCCAGTGCCTCGCGGTAGCCATCGGGCCCCTTGCCCTGCACAGTGGCCAGCGCGATGTCGCGCACCACCGAGATCTGGCGGAAGTCCTCGCGGGCCGCCACGTCCGACAGGTGCACTTCCACGAAGGGCGCCCCCACCGACTCGAGCGCGTCGCGCACCGAGTACTGGTAGTGCGTCCACGCACCGGGGTTGATCACCACGCCATCCACTGCACCAGCGAGGCCGTGCAGGTGCTCCAGCATCGCGCCCTCGAAGTTGGTCTGAAACGTGCCCACCACCATGCCGCGCTCCTCACCCCAAGCACGTACCTGCGCCTCGAGTTCGGGCAGCGTCAGGGTTCCGTAGTGCTGCGAGGGTCGACGGCCGAGCATATTCAGGTTCGGGCCATGGACGAGGGCGATGCGGATCATGCGGCGAGTTCCTCCACGGCGGCACGGACGGCGGCCGGATCGGGGTCTTGGTGGGTCAGCACGTCACCGGGCGCGCGCAGCAGCACCATGTTCAGCGCGCGACCGTCGGCCTTCTTGTCACGACCCATGATGTCCATGACCGCGTCAATCGAGACCGACGGGTCGAGTACCACGGGAAGCCCATGCCGGGCGAGGGTGTCACGGGTGCGATCGCGCCACACCGGGTCGAGCCCCAGGGTGTGTTCGCTGATGCGCAGCGCGGCCAGAAGACCCAGCGAGATCGCCTCGCCGTGGTGGTACAGGTCATATCCGGCGGCGGCCTCGATGCCGTGCCCCACGGTGTGCCCGAAATTCAGAATGGCCCGGCGCCCCACATCCATCTCGTCCTCTTCCACCACGGCAATCTTGACGGCCGCACACCGACGAATGAGATCGGCCAACTCCGCTCGGGGTCCCGGCAGGTCCGGCCACGCCGCGACCATCTCGATGAGGACGCCGCCCTCCAGCAGCCCGTACTTCACGATCTCGGCGAACCCGCACGACAACTCGCGCCCGGACAGCGTGCCAAGCACCGACGGGTCCATCACCACGGATTCGGGCTGGTAGATCGCACCCACGTAGTTCTTGCCCTCCGGCAGATCCACGCCGGTCTTGCCTCCGAGCGACGAGTCCACCATGGCCAAGAGGGTGGTCGGCACCTGCACCAATCGCACGCCGCGCTGGTACGACGCCGCGAGGAACCCGGCGAGGTCTCCCACCACGCCACCCCCCACGGCCACCACAGCGTCGCGACGGCGAATGCCCGCCCGTGCGGCCACCCGTGACAGGCGCTCGATCTCGCCCAGATTCTTTGATGCCTCGCCCGCGGGCACGGGCTCCACGATCACGCGCAGCCCGGCGGCCGTGCACGATGCCGCCACGCGGTCGCCCACCGCCCGCACCCCGGCGTCAACAACCACCAGCACGCCATCGCCCAGGCCGCGGGCCGCGATGAGCGCGCCCGTGGCATCCAGGACGCCATCGCCGAGGTACACAGGCACCACGCGATCACCAATGGTGGCCACAAGCGCGGGGTCGCCGATGGCGGTGCTCATCCGGCCACGTCGTCGTCTGGTGCCCCGTCGTCCTCTGCCCACTCCGCCAAGATCACGGCGGTCTCGTTCGGGGGGGCGCCCGCATCAACGATGACGTCGGCGGCGTCGCGGTACACGTGCTCGCGCTCACCGGCGCGACGCACGAACCGGTCGTGGTCGAGGGCCAGCGGTCGGCCCTCCTTACCACCAACGCGCTCCCATGCCTCCTCGGGGTCCACCTTCAACCATGCCACCCATGCGTCACGTCCCAGCAGATCACGCGTGGGTCGGCTGCCCAATGCACCGCCACCCAACGCCAGCACACCGGGCTCGCCGCGCAGGTGATCGCGAATCAGGTCCTTCTCGGTGCGGCGGAACCACAACTCGCCGCGCTGGGCGAAGATCTCGGGGATTGACTGTCCGGCGTGGGCCTGCACCAGATCGTCGGCATCCACGAACTCCACGCCAAGGATCTCGGCCGTGATGCGCCCCACGGTCGTCTTGCCGGCGCCCATGTAGCCGGCCAGCGCCAGCCAGCGCTGGATCGCCACTATCCCGCCAAGACCGCACGGTAACGCAGCACCGCGGCATCGAGGCTTGCCACCGAATCGCCCCCAAACTTCTCGACCAGCGCCTGCGCCAGCACGAAGGCGACGACCGCCTCGCCAATGACTGCCGCGGCAGGAACAGCACAGATGTCCGAGCGCTCCTTGAATGCCTTGGTGGCTTCCTTGGTGTGCACATCCACCGATGCCAGCGGGCGGCTGAGCGTGGAGATGGGCTTCATGACCGCGCGTACCACGAGAGGCGCGCCGTGGGTCATGCCCCCCTCAAGGCCACCCGAACGGTTGGTGCGCCGGTGGTACCCGAGGTCCTTGGACCAGAAGATCTCGTCGTGCGCTTGGCTGCCACGAATGCGCCCCAGCTCGAAGCCGGCCCCGATCTCCACGCCCTTGATGGCCTGAATGCCCAGCATGGCCTGGCCGAGGCGACCGTCGAGTCGGGCGTCGCCGCTCACGTGCGAGCCGAGGCCGGGGATGGGGTTGAAGACCCACACCTCGAAGATGCCACCCAGAGTGTCGCTATCCTGGCCGGCTGCCTTGATGGCCGCGCGCATACGCAACGCCGCATCGCCGTCGAGGGCGCGCACGGGGCTCTCGTCAACACCGTCGAAGTCGGTGAGGGTCAGGTCATCGCGACGCGGCACGGATTCCGGGCCGATCTGCACCACGTGGCTGCGCACTTCCATGCCGTAGCGGCGAATGAGTGCCCGGGCCACCCCACCGGCCGCCACGCGGGCTGCCGTCTCACGCGCGCTGGCGCGCTCGAGGATGTTGCGCAGGTCGTCGGTCTCGTACTTCTGCATGCCCGCCAGATCGGCGTGGCCGGGACGCGGCAGCGTGATGGGGGCCACGTCGCTCGCGGGCTCCCAAATGGCCATGCGGTCCTCAGACCAGTTGGCGAAGTCGCGATTCATCACCATGAGCGCCACCGGGCTGCCAAGCGTGTGCCCATGGCGAATGCCAGCCGTCACCTGCACGCGGTCGGTCTCGATCTTCTGACGCCCGCCGCGGCCGTACCCCAACTGCCGGCGCGCGAGGTCAATATCAATGTCATCGGGGGTGAGCGGCAGACCCGCGGGCAGCCCCTCGACGATGGTGGTGAGGGCGGGGCCGTGCGACTCGCCCGCCGTGCGATAAATGAGCGCCATTTCGCGCGCAGCATACCCGCCGGGTTCGGGTGCCCCGGTGCGAACCCTCACCCTGTGCGGCTATCGCCGCAGGAACCACACACCTGCGCGACGTGGGTGCCGTGCGTGGGGCGGACAGCTAATGCAGAAAGGCGGCCGGAATCCCCACCACGAGCACCCCCGCGGCAAGGAAGGGTGCAAACGCGATGGTGGCGCCGCGCACCGATCGGCCCCGTGCCACGGCCCCCAACGCACCGACGACGGCCCCAGCCACCAGCGCCACCACGATTGCGGCGATTGCCCACGCCCCGAGCGCGGCACCCATGAGCGCCGCCAGCTTGACGTCGCCCATTCCCATGCCGTCGGGGCGCACGAGGGCCGGCACCAAGAGCACGGCGCAGGCGATGGCCGTCCATGCCGCCACGGCCCACGCGGGCCCGCTGCCCCAACCAACACGCGCCGCCAGCACCACCACCAGCGCCGGAATGACCACCGCATCGGGAATGCGACGCGATCGCAGATCCACGACCACAATGGGCACGAGGGCGATCAATACCGCGACAAGAGCCACCAGATCGCCAGGTGCGGCGGTAATCGGGCCCATGGTCGGCATGGCATCAACCTAGGGGCGACGAAGCCACACAACGTGCGCGCACGGCACCAATATGCTGCCGTCCCATGAACTTTGCGGCCAACCACTTCACCATCGTCACCGACGGAGCGTGCTCGGGAAATGGCACCGCGCGCGCGCGCGGGGGCTGGGCGGCAATCGTTATCGCCCCCAATGGCGACGAGATGGTGCTCACGGGGGCGGAGGCCCCCAGCACCAACAACCGCATGGAGTTGATGGGGGCAATCGAGGGCCTTGCCGCAGCGCCCCCAGGGTCGGCGGTCACGCTGGTCACCGACTCCTCGTATGTCGCCAAGGCCATCACCGACCGCTGGATTGACGGGTGGCAGCGTCGCGGGTGGCGTACCAGCGCCAAGCAGCCGGTGGCCAACCGGGAGCTGTGGGAACGGCTCATCGGGGAGATGGCCCGCCACGCATCGGTGTCGCCCACTCTCGTGCGCGGCCACGCCGGACACGAGTTGAATGAGCGCGCCGATCGCCTTGCACAGGACGCGGCTGCCGCCGGCGAGGCATTGCCGCCCGTTCCCGATCAACCTCGGGCCGGTGACCAACTGGGGTTCGACATCTCGTGAATCTGCGATCATCCACCGCGTTCACGACCGGAGGATGAATCAGATGTCTCGTCGGGCTTGGCTGATCAGTGGGGCGGCACTCGTCGCCATCGTCGTTGTGGTGGTGCTCATTGTGGTGAGCGTCTCTGGTGGCGGCAACTCGTCGGGCAACTCCACCACGGCGCCGAACGGCGCCACGGTAGCCGGAGCGACCGAGGTGCTGGCGCTGACCAAGGGCATCCCGCAGTCGGGCTTTGAGATCGGCAAGGCTTCCGCACCCGTGACGGTGCGGGAATTCATCGACCCGCAGTGCCCGGTGTGCAAGACGGCGTCCGTTGACGCTGTCCGGGCGCTCATCAAGGGGCCGGTCAGGGCGGGTACGGCCAAACTCATTATCGAGCCGCTCACCTTCATCGGGTCCGACTCCACCACGGCCGCCCTCGGCATCGCCGCCGCTGCCCACCAGAACCGCGGGTTCGTCTACAGCGACATCATGTACGCCAATCAGGGCACCGAGAACTCCGGGTGGGCCACCGAAGACCTGCTCACGGGCATCGCCTCGTCCATTCCCGGAGTTGACTTAGGCGCGTGGCAGACGGCCCGCGGCGCGAAGGCCGCAAGTGATTCCCTGTTCGCCACTCAGGACGCCGGCACCGCGGCGGGCGTCAACGCCACGCCGACGTTCGTCATCACCGGCCCCGGGGGCACGAAGACCCTCAACGGCGCGATCCCTGGGGTCCAACTGGTGGCAGCAGTCACGTCGCTTCGCTAAACGCACCCGGCGCACGCCTGCGCCTCACGCAGGCGATTCTCGCCCTCGTCGGGCTGGGCATCACCGCCTACCTCTCGTACGAGCTGCTGTCGGGCGGTGAGCCCACCTGTGTGATCGGTGGTGGGTGCGCGACCGTGCAGAACAGTGACTACGCCAAGTTGGCGGGCATTCCGCTGTCGTACCTCGGGGTCATCACCTATCTCATACTGATCGCATCCGCGCTCGTCCCGGGATTCCCGGGACGCCTCATCGCCTTCGTGGTCTCCCTGTGCGGAGTGGTGTTCTCGGGATGGCTGTTGTATGCCGAGCTCTTCCTCATCAAGGCCATCTGCCCATGGTGTGTTGCCAGCCTCATCGTGATGCTCGCCTCGTTCGGCATCGCAATCGCCCGCATCATCAGGGCGGGTGACCTTCGGGATGACGATTCGGGAGCGGCGCGGGCCTAACGCCGCTTGCGAAAGCCCATAATCGCGAACCAGACGATCACGAGCACCAACCCGCACACGCCCGCGATGATGGCCTGACCCAAGGCGAGGCCCACTACGACGCCGACAAAGGCCGCGCCGGTGATGATGATGAGGGCGATGGCCATGCGTCGGCTCTGCACAGGGGGCTCGGACATGCGCTGACCGTACTGCAACACTGCCCTGGCGCGCGTATCTGCCGCCGAGGCTGCCGGTACATTTCCGTCCGTGGCGATTCCCCGTTCCGCACGCATCTCCTCGGCCTTCCTGATGGCGGGCGGCATCGCCCTGCTCATGAGTTCCGGCGGTGCCACCGGCATCGCTGCTGCCGAGCTGCGCTGCATCGCGGCCAACGATGCCCAGTCGCTCGACGCACAACTCGCCGCGGCCGGAAGCCCGCTCGCCGGCAACGGCGCAGTGTTCGTGCGCGAGGGCATTGCCAACGGCATTGACCCGCGCTTTCTCGTGGCCATCACGGCCCAAGAGACGATGCTCCAGACCTACGGTCCCGCACAGGAGATCCGCAATGCATTCGGTCTGGGGCCGGGCATGGAATTCGCCACCGAGGCGGACGCCATCACCATGGCTGCCCACACTTTGAGCAAGTACACCGCGGATGGACTCACCACCATCGCTGCGATCGGCGGTCGATGGGCACCTGTGGGTGCCAGCAACGATCCCCAAGGGCTCAACGGCGGATGGTCCAACGGCGTGGGCGCTTTCTATGCGGCCCTCGGCGGGGACCCATCGCGCCCCATTCTCGTCACCGCACAGGACCCGGCACCGTCGTGCGCGCCCGCCGGCGCCACCGCGGCGCCCGCGGGATCGGTCATGGCGCCCGCCATCATCACCGCCGTCACCCCGACCGATGGACCCGCGGTGGTCACCGTGTGGGGTGGGCAGCGCCCCGAGGCCACAGACACCGCTCAGGCTCAGGTGCTGCCGAGGTTCGCCTTCCCACTGGCGCCTCCCCGGGGAGCCACGGTGCGGTACCTCGACGCCGCAGGCCGCCCTGTCGCCGTGCAGTCGGCGCCAGGTGTGATGGTGGTGGCAGCGATCGCCGGATCGTTGCGGCTGGCATCGGCTGCCGATCAGCGGGCCGGGATCGGCGTCTGGATCATCGGTGCCAACGGAGACCGGGTCGGCTTCGGTCCGCTCGCCGCGTATGAGGACGGCATGCTCACGGGGGTCACCGTGGCAGCGGGGCAGCCCATTGGCCGCACGACCGGATCGGTGACCGTCGCATGGCACCGGAAGGGCACTCCGGTGAACCTCTTTCCCATGCTCGCCGCCACCCGCCCCTCCGACTGAGCCTGAATCCGTCGGGCCGACGGCGGTGGCAGGTATCGTTCCACCTCTACCCCGCGAGCGATTCTGAGGAGCGTTGGTGCAGGCAATTCGGATGAATGAGCCCGGCGGACCCGAGGTGCTGGTGCTCGAGACCGTCCCCGACCCCGAGCCCGGCCCCGGCCAGGTGGTGGTGTCGCTGATGGCCGCGGCCCTCAACCGCCGCGACGTGTTCGTACGCAAGGGCGTGGCCAAGGTGCCGCTGCCGCTCACGCCCGGCTCCGACGGTGCAGGCGTCGTTCACGCCGTGGGCACGGGCGTCTTTGGCGTTGCCGAGGGCGATGAGGTCGTCATTCTGCCGTCGCTGTCGTGGGGTGCCGACCTTCGCGCTCCCGGCCCCGGCTTCCGCATTCTCGGCGGCCCCGATCAGGGCACGTACGCCGAGCAGATCGTCATCCCGGCCGAGAACGTCTTCCCCAAGCCGTCTCGCCTCTCGTGGCACGAGGCCGCTGCGCTGCCCCTCGCCGGACTCACTGCCTGGCGCGCGCTCATGACGCGCGCGCGCATCATTCCGGGCGAAACCGTGCTAGTCATCGGCATCGGCGGGGGCGTCGCGACGTTCGCGCTCCACCTCGCCAAGGCGGCGGGCTGCCGCGTGGTGGTCACCTCATCGTCCAACGACAAGTTGGCAGCGGCCAGGGATCTGGGCGCCGATGTGGGCGTCAACTACGCCGAGGCCGGCGACGACTGGCCCGCAGCGGTGAGGGAGGCGAATGGTGGCGGTGTTGATGTGGTGATTGATTCCGTGGGTTCCACGTGGGCCGGCAGCGTTGACGCCTGCGCCCCGGGTGGCCGCGTGGTGGTGTTCGGAGGCACCGGTGGCGGCAAGGTGCAGCTGCAGGTGCGCCCGGTCACGGTTGGCCAGATCGCCCTCTTGGGCACCACCATGGGTAGCCCCGCCGAGTTCCGCCAGTTGCTCACCGCCGTTGATACGCAGGATTGGTGCCCAGTGGTGGACAGCGTGCGTCCGCTTGCGGACGCCGCCGCGGCACATGAGCGCGAAGAGAACGGCCTCCACTTCGGCAAGCTCGTCCTGGACTGCCAGTGAGCACCGACGACCGACAGGACCTGATCGACCAGCGCCAGACCCAACTGCGCAAATGGTGTGTGGTGCTGGCCGGAATCGGGGCGGTGCTCAGCTTCCTCGCCGTCTTCCGGGCATTCAACGTCGTCTCGTACGGCGGGCTATTTGACACCTTCGCACCGCGCGCCGGAACGCTGAATGGCGCCGTGGCCTTGCTGATGGCCTTCATCACCGTTGGCGGCGCCATCGTGGTGCGCCGTTCACCCGCGCTCGGCAGCGTCCTGCTCTACGTAGGTGGCAGCGGTGGATTTCTCGCAGCTGGGGGCATCTGGTTCATCCCCGGCATCATCACCCTGGTCGCAGCAAACCTTGCGCTGTGGGCCATCTCCGACCCCTTCACGCACCCGCGTGAAGGCTCGGCCGGCAGCAAGACCGCGCGCAGTTGAGAGACATCGCCCTGCTGCGTGCTCTGGCGGAGGCATCTGCCCCGCCAGGGCACGAGGACCGGGTGCGCGTGATGGTGCGTGACCAACTGGCCTCGATGGCCGATCGCGTGGACACCGATCCGATGGGGTGCCTCGACGGCGTCCGCGCGGCCACGGGTGCCCCCGTCGGCCGGCTCATGCTTGCCGCCCACATGGACGAGATCGGCCTGATGATCACCCACGTGGACGAGCGTGGCTTCGCCAAGTTCATTCCGCTGGGCGGATGGGATGCCAAGACTCTGGTTGACCAACGGGTTCTGGTGCAGGGCCGCGAAGACCTCGTGGGCATCGTCGGAACCACGGCTATTCACCTAATGGACGAGGCCGCACGCAATCGCGCACCCAAGATCGAAGATCTCAGCATTGATCTGTGCATGGATGGCGATCGGGCCCAGGCGTTGGTGCGCCCGGGGGACGTGGCAACCCGCATTCGCGATCTGGCCGAGGTCGGCGATCTGGTCACGGGCAAGGCACTCGACAATCGCGTGGGTGTGTACGTGATGCTCGAGGGGCTGCGCGCCGCTGGCCCCACGCAGGTCGAGGTACACGCCACCGCCACCACACAGGAGGAGGTTGGTCTGCGCGGGGCCCGCATCGCCGCCCATCGCATCGCGCCCGACATCGCCGTGGCCATTGACACCTGCCCGGCGGACGACGGACCCGGGACGCCCACCGATGGCCCCACGACTCGGCTCGGACGGGGTGCCGCCATCCGCGTGATGGACTCAAGCGCCATCGGCCATCCGGATCTGGTGGACCTGCTCGTCGAGATCGCAACAGAGCGGGACATCCCCGTGCAAATGCACGTGTCCGGCCGGGGTGGGACCGATACCCAGAGCATCCAACTCGCGGGCCACGGTGCCATCGCCGGCTGTATCTCGATTCCCACGCGCTACGTGCACACGGCCGTCGAGGCCTGTCATCCCCTCGATATCGATGCCGCGGTAGCACTGACGACCGCGCTCATCGAGGAGGCGCACCGGCTCCTCCCCGCTGCTTAGGCGACGATCACCGCGAGGGCGAATCCGCCCGCGATGACCGCCGCCATGCCGCCCACCATCACCGGCGCCCAGCGGCCGTAGGCCATGTGGCCGCGGCCGAAGCCGCTCAACACGATGGCGGCGAGGAACCCACCCAGCATGCCGCCGAGGTGCCCCCCAATCGAGATCCCGGGGATGATGAAGGTCAACCCGAGGTTGAGCAGCAGGAAGATGCCGAGCCCCGACCCCAGAAGTGCAATCCCCTGCTGACGCTCCAGCACGAGCAACGCCACCATCAGGCCGTAGATACCCCCGGATGCCCCGACCGTGAGTGCGTCAGGCGCCATCAGCAGGGCGCCGGCGCTGCCCCACACCACGCTGGCGAGGAAGACCAGGCCGGTACGGGTGGAGCCGGCGAAGCGCTCGAGCGCTCCTCCCAGCCACCACAGCACGATCAGGTTGAACACGAGGTGGATCATCCCGGCGTGCACGAATGCCGCGGTGATGATGCGGTACCACTGCCCATCAGCCACAAACGGCCCGAACAGGCCCAGATCAATCGCGATCTGCGAGTTGCCACCCCCGTTCTGCCCCAGTCCCTGCGCCAGTTCGACGACTGCGACCAGCACGCAGATGATGATGACCACCACACTCAAGGGCGCGCCGCCCGCTGCAGGGACCAGATTCAGGACGCGGGCGCGGGCGCGCCCCTGAGTGCGCGGTGCCGCGCCGCCCCCCGCGCAGTCGAGGCATCGAAGGCCAACGGCTGCGGTGCGCATGCAATCGGTGCACACCGGGCGGTCGCACGACGAGCATGCAAGCTGGGTCTCCCGGTCTGGATGCCGGTGGCAGTGCATGGGCTCGATCACGTTGGGTGATGGTAGTCGTGTGCCCCATGGCGAAGGGGAAACCGGCGTCATGTCGCCATGGGGACCTGCGCCCCGTTGACACCGCCCCCTCCGCCCTATTCACTACCCATTCGCCACGATCTGAAGAGGCCTCTTTGACCACGACACCGGTGCCGTTCGCCGCGACCCCGCCGCCCGGGCTCCCTGAGCTCCGCGAGCATGACGCCTGCGCCCTTGCCGCATTCGCCACGCGCGATGGAAAGCCGTCGCACGAGATCGTCGAGCGCGCGATCCTGGCGCTCGAAATGATGGTGCATCGTGCGGGCAGCGTGGATGGCGAGGGCGACGGTTCTGGCCTGCAGGTGGACATCCCCCGACCGCTCTGGGCCCAGCGCCTCGAGGTTGACGGGCTCGATGCCGCGTTGGCCGACGACCCGCGCTTCGTGGTGGCACACGTGTTCTTCGAGGGTGTGGCTGAGGCCGACCGCGAATTGCCGCACCTTCTCAGCATCGTGCGACTCCATGGCTTCGAAGTCCTGCTCGCGAGCGAGGGTGACGTCGACCGTACGGCGCTCGGCCCGCGCGCCACCGAAACCCCGCCGGTCTTCTGGCAATTCGCGCTGCTCGCCGCCGACGCCGCCACGGCGTCAACCCAGTGCTATCGCGCGATGGTGGCCGTCGAACAGGACCTCACCTGCCATGTCGCCTCGTTCTCCGCCAATGACTGCGTCTACAAGGTGCTCGGCCAGCCGGACGTACTGCCACGCTTCTACCCCGAGTTGGCCGACCCCGCATTCGCGTCATCACGGGTCATCGCCCATAACCGCTACAGCACCAACACGTACCCGACCTTCAGCCGAGTGCAGCCCTTCGCCATTCTGGGCCACAACGGTGAGATCAACACCATCGCCCAGTTGCGCGAGCAGGCCCGCCAGCTCGGCCTGCCGATCACCCGCGAGGGTTCCGACTCGCAGGACCTGAACCGCCTGCTCGAGGGCCTCATCTTCGAGAAGCGGCTCTCCTTGCTGGAAGCGGTGGAGTTCGTCTTCCCGCCCATCCTGGGTGAGGTGCATCGCCTGCCGAATGACCTGCAGGACCTGTACGTGCACTACCGCGAGGCGTGGGGACCATATGCCCAGGGCCCCGTCGCACTCGCCACCCGTGCCCACGACGAGATGGTCTTCTCGGTCGATGCACTCGGGCTGCGCCCCCTCTGGTGGGTAGAGACCGAAAGCCTGTACGTGGCGTCATCTGAGCCGGGCATCGTGCCCGTGCACGAACTGACCGCCGACCCCCGACCGCTGGCCCCCGGTGAGAAGGTGGCCCTCGTGAGTGGCCCCAATGGCGTGCCGCAGGTGCTCACGTACCCCGAGGTACAGCGCGAGGTGCACGCACGGGCGAGTGCCCGCGGTGGCCTGCCGCACGCAGAGGCCCGTGCCCGGTTGGCTGGTGGCCTCGAGCCGGTCATGACGGAGTGGACCAGCGACGAGGACGACGTGCATGAGACGCCGCTCGACCTGCTGCTGGCTTCCTCCGGATGGATCAAGGACGATAAGCAGCAGGTGCAGTTCCACGCCGATCGTGGCGCTGAACCCATTAGCTCTCTGGGATGGGACGGACCGCTGGGTCCGCTGTCGCCCGTGCCCGTGCCGCTCTCGGACTATCTGCAAGAGACGGTGGCCGTGGTCACCAACCCGGCCATTGACCGCGAGCGCGAAGTTGAGCACTTCTCCACCCGCGTGGTGCTGGGGCGTCGGCCGCCCATCGAGGGCGTTGAGCCCGAGCCGCCCCTGCGCTGCGAGTTGCGCGTGCCCATCATCCTTGGTGCCATGCGGCCCGGCGTTGAGGTGAGTCTGCCCGAGATGCGCCGGGTGGCCGCCGGTCAGGGTGTTGCCGTCATGGAAGACGTGTACATGGCGTGGGGCGACCGCTACGCGCGCCTGCCCCTGTACTTCAGCCGCGAGCACACCACGAAGGAACACGTGCTGCATATGTGCGAGGCCGCGGTGGAGGCCGTGCGTGCCGGGGCCGAGATCTTGGTGCTCGAGGACCGTCTTGCCACCCCCGAGCACCGCGTCATCGACCTGCACCTGGCGATCGCAGTGGTGGATAAGGTGCTGAGGGAGACCCCTGGTGATGGCGGCGCCGCGCTCCGCCGCCGCGTGAGCATCGTCGTCAAGGCCGCCGGAATTCGCAACGTCCATGACGTGGTGGTCGCCGTGGGCTTCGGTGCCGACGCGCTGTGCCCCTATGCGATGGTCGAGCAGGCCATCCACGGGTCGCCCGAGCCCGAGGCCGCCGCCGGACGCCTCATTGACGGTCTGCACAAGGGCATCGAGAAGGTGATGTCCACTCTCGGCATCCACGAGATCCGTGGGTACGGCCGCCTTGTATCCGCGATCGGCATTGCGCCCGAGATCCTCGACGTCCTTGGTATTCCTGGATTCTGCGCGTCGGAGGGGCGCGGCCTCGACTTCGCCCGTCTGGACATTCTCGCCGAGCAGGGTCGCCAGATCCGCAGCGGCGAAGCTGACCCGGGCAAGGTCAAGCCGCCCCGCATGTACCCCAAGGTGTGGAAGTCCCTCGCCCGTGTGGCCAACGGCGAGCATGGCTACAAGGAGTTCGGAGAGACCTGCCAGCGACTCGAGGACGAGCACCCTGTGGCCCTTCGCCACGCCATCGGCCTGCAACTGGTACCCGAGGACGAGCGCATCCCCGTGGAACGCGTCACCAGCAATGTCCTTGACCACGAGTTGCCGTTCATCATCTCGTCAATGAGCTTCGGGTCGCAGGGCGAGACGGCCTTCCGCGCCTATGCCGAAGCGGCATTCCGCGCCGACATGCTTTCCATGACCGGCGAGGGTGGTGAGATTCACGACATGTACGGCAAGTACCCGAAGCACCGCGGCGTGCAGATCGCGTCAGGTCGCTTTGGTATCTCGTCGCTGTGCCTCAACTCGTGCGAGTGGATCGAGATCAAGATCGGCCAGGGTGCCAAGCCCGGCGAGGGCGGCCACCTGCCGGGTTCGAAGGTCACCGAGGCCATCGCGTTCGCCCGTAACGCCGTCGTGGGCTCCGACCTCATCAGCCCGTCCAATAACCACGATCTCTATTCCATCGAGGACCTCGCGCAGCTCATCGATGAGATGAAGACGGCAAATCCATATGCCAAGGTCATCGTCAAGATGCCGGTGGTACCGGGCATCGGC
>Ga0105052_10004067_pt1 | contig 16381 bp, 14 predicted proteins | sample FRY03_FD_78094 | JGI IMG/M metagenome (GOLD analysis project Ga0105052, IMG submission 78094) | Freshwater microbial communities from Lake Fryxell liftoff mats and glacier meltwater in Antarctica - FRY-03 | ecosystem: Environmental > Aquatic > Freshwater > Ice > Glacier meltwater ... | reverse complement strand
CAAACGCTCGCGAAGCGATTTGACCATTCGAACGATCGACGGCGATTGCGTCGGTGGCAACAGTAGCCCAAAAGACTTCCCGCCGTCGGCAGTCGCTGTCTTTACCAACCCAGCCGCATACGCATCGGCATCTGCCCACTGCACCGCCTCAATCTTGCCTTTTTCGCCGCGTCGCAAGACAACGCCGTCATCTCCCCGCGCACGATCGGGATCGTAGAGACTCAGAATCGATGCTTGGATATACGCGTCCGTTCCACCGCCGCAAGGATGTTTGGAATTGCCTTCGATCTTAACCGGACGCCCATCGACGTTCGTCACCATCAAGTTGTAGACACGACCAGCAAGCTCGAAGTTGCTCGATCGGCTATAATCTTCCCCAGGAATACGCCCTTCAGGACGAAGCACGAACGGAGCGATCGTTTCCGTCGGATAACGACAACCCACCGCACCGGCCACGGACATCGACGCGCCCATCAACTGCAACCAGCGACGACGCGAAACGCCATCGGGATACTCCGAAGCCGCAACCGGGAATTCACGATGCAAGAATTGGTTAAACTCTTTGCTCTCGTGCAATTCCGACAGGCTTCGCCAATAACGATCACGCGGCTTGGAAGCCTTATCAACAGCAGTGGAGGTGGAAGTCATAACGCACTAAAGACAATTTCGATGACAGTAACAGTCGCATCCCGGCGGGATACGAGCGACATTCCCTTTGAAATGCCAACTCAACAAATCTCGTAAGCCGCGACAGAACTTCTCGCGGCATCGCTGACCACTATCGGTGACAAACCGCACAATGCACTTGCGGATTAATGTTCTTCTCTTCAATCAATTCCTTCGCCATGGCGACCTGATCCACGCCCTTGGGCGGCTCCCAATCGAGCTTCGTCACAAATTCAGAGGGCCGAATGTGAGGCGCCGGATTGCGGTGACAGGCGATGCACCAAGCCATCGACAACTGCTTGGCTTGATAAACCACTTCCATCTGATCGATGCGACCGTGACACGACACACAACTTACCCCCGCATGCACGTGGGCTGAGTGGTTGAAATAGACGAAATCAGGCAAGTTATGAACCCGCTCCCAAGCGACACTTCGGCCGGTTTCCCAGCTTTCGTGAACCGGAGCGAGCTTCTTACTGGCCTGGTGAACGGCCGCGAGAGCCGTTACGCCCTGCGTGTTCTCAGGACTGTGGCAGTTAATGCAGGTCGCTGTCGGCGGAATCGCCGCGTGAGCCGCGTCGAAAACCGTGTTATGACAATAACGACAATCCATTTTTAGCTGACCCGCATGAATTGCATGGCTAAATGGCACTGGCTGCGTCGGTTGGTAACCCACGTTCAGCGTTTCCGGGTCCGTGATCAATCCACCAATGGCACCGGCATAGACGGCACCCCCAGCGGCGACCGCACCAAGCAGAAGCAGTAGTCGATTAACCCACCGAGGAAAAAGAAAACGGTCCATATTTTCCCGTGCTCGACTTAATGTCGAACCATGAGAGCAAAGAAATTGGCGGACAAAAGCCACCGTCGATGGAATAGTATCGTGCCCAAGGTCTCCTCGGTACAAGGCCATTGGTGACAAAGCGACATTGTGTCGCAGTGACTTCGGTGTCGGGCGCAGACGTTTGTCGGCCATCAGGCTAAAACGTCGCGAAAATAACAAAGTGACTTTTAATTTCAGAATTGACTCATGACCGCTGCTACCCATTTTGGTGATCGCCTCGATGAAACCCTCCTGCGTTCGGATTCCGTCGTGTGCGTGGGGCTCGATCCGCGAGTCTCACAGTTGCCACCTTCGTTACGCCCGTCGGATCATTGCGACTGGCAAGCTGTGGCAGCGGCATACCTGCAGTTCTGCGTCGGAATCATTGACGCCGTCGCCGCTCACGTTGGCGTTGTGAAGCCTCAATCGGCATTCTTTGAAGAGCTGGGACCGGCGGGGATGGTCGCATTAGGAAGCATCGTCCGGTATGCCCGGGACAAGAACCTGCTCGTCATTCTTGACGGCAAGCGAAACGATATTGGCACGACCGCCGAAGCATACGCTCGCGGTTATCTCGGCGATTCATCCCCATGGCAGTGCGATGCGCTGACGGTCAGTCCTTACCTTGGTCGTGACAGCATCGATCCGTTTGTGGCTCAGTGCGATGCGGCGAATGCGGGCATTTTTGTCCTGGTAAAGACATCCAATCCCGGAGGCGGTTTTTTGCAGGATCAAGTCGCCAATGCTCGTCCGATTTATCGCCACGTGGCCGATTTGGTGACTGAGCTTAACAAGCCTCGGCTCGGGATTTCGGGCTACGGACCGGTCGGCACCGTGGTCGGAGCCACCTACCCGGAGCAATTGCAATCGCTTCGCGCCGCGATGCCAACGAGTCCAATTTTGATTCCCGGTTTCGGGGCTCAAGGCGCCGAAGCCAATGACGTCGCCTTTGGTTTCGATGCCAAAGGCCGAGGAGCGATCGTCAATAGTTCAAGGCATATTTTATTTGCCTATGAGCGTCCTGAATATCGTGAAAGATACGGCGCAGGGAAATGGCAAGAAGCCGCAGAGGCCGCAACGGTTGAAATGAACCACCAAATCAATGCCGTTCGGCGGCGTTAATCCGCCGAACGCTTAATGGCATCGCTGCCTGTGGGTCGACGCCTACTGCATGACCGGAATGCCATTTTGTGCCGGTAGTGCCGGTAGTGCCGGTGGTGCCGGTGGTGCCGGTGGTGCCGGCGGTGCCACTGGTGCCACTGTTTGACCAGGATTCGCGACCGCAGGTGGTTCCACCGGAGCAGCGACCGGCGATGCACCCGCGGGTGGAACCGCCGCGACTGGACCGGGAATTGATGCGGGCGCGTTGAGTGCCGCCGCTGTGGGAACACCGACCATCGGAGGACCATTGAGCGGATCAATGGCATTCATCGCTGGCGCGACGTTTGCGATGGGATCATCCTCAACGTTAACTCCTGAGAGTTCGCGTAGCACGTCCATTTGCGTCTTGAGTTCGGCGACAAACTTGATCCGGTCATCAAGCGTATTTACGTTGATTGCCGTAAAAACATTGTTCACGGTCGTGATCCAAGTATCAAACGCAGCCTGATCAGCCGGAGTCGCGCTTCCGAGTAATCCGCCAGGTTTTGATGGTACGCCCGGCGTCACGGCACCTGTAACGCCAAGTTGAAGTTGCTGGAGAATATGATTGATTCTGCGTCGCGAGGTAATGACTTCCAATGGCTGCGGATTCGCGACGGGCATCATCCCGCCCATCCCAGACATTCCATACATGTCTCCGTAGCCGGAGTCCATTCCCATCGACGTATCCATCATGCCTGAATCATAGGAACCCATACCGCTCTCGTAGTCCATACCCATCATGTCGGGGCTGCCATATTCTCCCATCTGGCGAACGGCGGTGTCATCCGTCGGCATCGCGGGTTGATCACGTACGGCTAGCGGTGGATCGAGGTTTTCGATCCGCTTGAGTTCTCCCGCGATCGTGTCCGCGGCGCGTGCGGCCCACACCTGAAGCACTTCGGGAAGCTTTTCTAATTGCTGTTTTCCCGGTTGAATCGTTGAGATTTTCGATGCTGCGTAGGCTGCGATGAGGCTTGGTTTCTCCTTGTCAGTGCTGAGTGCGACAAGTGTTTTTGCCGTGTCAGGCGATGCATTGGGGTCCGCGAGGACGCCGAGGATATCGACCGCGTAGCGTTGCATGAATGCGTGGGCAGCGGGCGACCGTCCCGCTGGAGGCTCACTTTTTGCCAACTGCATCATCATCGATGCAACGCCCGTTCGATATTGAGGACTTTTGACAGCGCCCAGGCTCACGTGCCTCGCGATGCCCTGCAGTGCTGCCGCCCGAACACCATCGGGATACTCAGGCTTCATGTACAATTGAACCAAGGGTACGAAAGCTGCTGCCGACGGTGTTGGTGGCTTTCTCGTTCGAGGATCTTCAGGTGCATCATCCACAAGTGCTAACAACAATGTCGCGTTGATTCGTGCCGCAGGGTGATAATTGTTTGGGGCGACGCCCTTGGCAATTTCGATGATGCTGTCGCGAATAATGTTCGCAGCGGGCGAACCGGCTTTAGAGGCTCGGTCCAGGTCTTCGAGCAACGACTGGGTGAGCGAGCCAATTTCACCGATAAATGTTTGGTCCTTCATTTTGCCAACGACATATCGTTTGTAATAGGCATTGAAAGCAGCGTACTTATCCCACTGTGGCGACAAATCGCGTTTTCCGGCGCCCTCCTTGCGAGCTTGCTCCATCGCCGAGACGGCCGGCTTGGCAAGTAGCGCCGCATCCATCGGTTCACTGAGCAATTTTCCGGCCGCGGCGGCCGGTGCCTGGCCAAACGCCTGACTCGTCAAAAACAGCAAGGTCGCGAAGACAAGCAATGAAAAGAACCAACGGGTATGGCTGCGATGGTGGACCCAGGGATTGATTGCCGCTTCGGACGCATTCGCGGAGACCGCCAAGGCAAGCGACGACGGGTGGGCCAAATTCGCTGAGCCACGATGATGATGTCGGGTGTGCAAATTGCGACGTGTCACAATAGGTCCATTTCACGTGAGAGAAAAGAAGCGGAATTGGGCCCGCAAACCTGGCAAGCAACCTGCTGATCTCGCTCAGCATAGTCGAACAGACTGATTTGCGGGCCAGTTACAAGCCAGCATGCCTATTTCCGCCTGAATAGGTTCAGCTCTGAACTATTATTCACGATGACTATGCCTTGCGTCAAACTGATTCTCGAACCGACCGCAAGTTTTCCCCCGTCAGTCGTATTTTTTGGAAGCGACAAAACGGTCATGCATCGGTTTCTCGGCGTCTTCGCAGCAGATGCATTCTCAAGTAATCCAGCATCATCCATTCGATCACGACGAGTATGACGGGACCGATTAGCACGATGAACTGGGAAAATCGCTCGTCACGCAAAAAGGTCAACCCGCCAGATGAAAGGGCATTCAGTGCCGCTAAAACGACGCCGCCATTGAGAAATAGCAAGAATCCGGTCAACACGGCAGAGCCGAACGCTGCCAAACATCCCGCCGCCTGTCCTCCGCGGGTAGATTCCTTGTCCATTTTTAAACCAAAGGCAGCAGTTGACTGAACAGGATTGAGAAAAACAGCCCGCTCAGCGCGAGCACAATCAAAGCCGGCGTCCAGCTTTTCAAGGTTTCACTTTCGGTTAATCCACCCATTTTAGCAAACACCCAGAAACCGCTGTCGTTCATCCAGCTACCGAAGAGCGAGCCGCTGCCGACTGCGGTTGCAATGTAAACGAGGTGGAAGTTCGGAGGCGAATTGTTGATAATCGCGGCCATCATTGCCGACGCGATGATCATCGCGACGGTACTGGAGCCCTGGGCGATCTTAAGCACCGCCGAGATCACGAAACCAAGCAATAGCAGCGAAATGCCGCCTTGGCTCTGACTTCCGGCGAACACGGTTTCAATCGCGGGGCCGATATTGGCCGCTTGCAACATCGCACCAAACGCGCCGCCCGCGGCGGTGATCAGAATAATCACGCCTCCACTCATCAACGATTCTTCGACATCGTTGGCGAGTTGTGCGAGCGATAAACCTCGAACTTGCTTTAAGGTCGCCATCGCGATGAGTGCCGCAAGCAACAAGGCAAAATTCGGATTGCTCCAGAATGACCAGCTATTGGCGAACTTTCTTGCCGGTGAATCCCAATCGTGCTTCGCGATCGTCTCCGGCATCACATCCTCCAAAATCGAGCGATTCATTCGCCTTCGATCGACCGGTTTGATCCGCAACTGATTGCTGGCCAACAAATTGGTGGCGGCGCCTGACAAGGGAACCCCAAGGAAAACGTCTTTGTCGTAAAGCTTGGGATCATTGATTAACGTATTCAACGCACCGGCGACCGCCTCTTTTTCTTCGTCGGTCGTCGCTTCGGTTTTTAACAGCATCCGGTCAGCGTCACTTAACTTGGGACTGGCAAGGATTTTCGCGAGCGGCGTGCCGTCTTCCGCGTCGGTGAATTTGTTTGCCAGTAACGAATAATCGGTGACGTCATTGATCGTGATTTTCGCGCGGTCCTCGTTGTCCGCTCGTGTCATCGCGAGCGTGCCCGCTCCGATCAACAATACCGGCAAGGCGACTGGCAATAGTGAAACAAACAAAGACGGCAACTTGTCCTCGGACACGGGGGTTTGTTGGTCATCTCCCGGGCCGAGGGATCGCATCGGGACCGGCAATTTAGAGTCGACATAAATTGAAAAAATCAATCCAATTACGGCTGAGGGCAACGCCACCATCGTTCCGATGATCATCATCATCCCAACATCGACACCCAGATTAGCGCTGACCAAAAGCGGCCCCGGCGTCGGCGGAACCAGCGTGTGGGTGATCGCACCGCCCGTGGCAATGGCCATCAAGTATCGCAAATAGTTCTTCCCGGTTCGCTTGAACAAGCTTCGAGCGAGCGGCACCAGCAAGTAGAAGACGGTGTCGAAAAATACAGGAATGGCCAGCAAAAATCCGCTGGCCATCAAACCGACCGAGGCTTGTTTTTCACCCGTGATGCCGACTGCCCAGCGGACGATCCGGTCGGCAGCGCCGCTGTCCAGCATGCACTTGCCGATAATCGCGGCCATGGCAATCACGATTCCGATTCCGCCGGCCGATTTGCCGAATTCCGTGGCGACCGCTTCCAATCGCGACCCGGCACTGCCGTCGACCATCAAGCTGACGAGAATGGCGGCAATCACCATTGCCAGAAAGGCGTTCATCCGCAGGCCAATGATCATGCCTAGCACGGAGATGATGCCGACGGCGAGTGTAAAGAACGGCCAGAAAAGTGGGCTGAGTTCAGCGATGAGTGGCGTCATCATAGGATCGATGAGGAGGCTAGCGGAAGCGGAGCGGATGGCGGGCCGGACAGCATAACCGCTACCTGATTCGCTTGCTTGCCGTTACGATTTTTGGCGATCAACGAAAAACCTCACGTCTCAATACTCCGCCCCTTCGTTCCGGCCACTTCGTACTGCCATGACTGAATTTCGTATCGAACACGACTCGATGGGCGATGTCCGAGTTCCTGCAAACGCTTACTACGGCGCTCAAACGCAGCGAGCGGTTGAGAACTTCCCGATCTCCGGTTGGAGATTGCCGCCCGCACTGATTCGGGCGATGGGCCTGGTTAAATACGCCTGCGGTCGTGCAAACGGCGATCTTGGCAAGTTGACAGGGACAGGCAAAAACCCGCTGACCGCGGCTCAAGTCGAAGCAATGCTCAATGCCGCCGATGAAATTGCCGCGGGAAAGCTTGCCGATCAATTCCCGATCGACGTCTTTCAGACCGGCTCGGGCACCAGCAGCAACATGAACGTTAACGAGGTGATCAGCAATCGAGCGATTGAATTGCTTGGCAGCGATCGCTTTGCGGACAAGAAAGCGATTCACCCCAACGATCACGTCAATATGGGGCAGAGCACGAACGACACGTTCCCGACCGCCATCCACGTCGCTGTCGCGACGGAAATCGAATCGCGTTTGATCCCGGCGTTGAAGTTGCTGCATGCGTCGTTGGCCGTGAAAGCAAAGCAATGGGACAAGGTCATCAAGATCGGCCGCACGCACTTGATGGATGCCACGCCCCTGCGACTTGGGCAAGAGTTTGGAGGCTTTGCCAGGCAAATCGAATTGTCGATCCGCCGAGCCGAAGCGGCACGCGATGCGGTGTTGGAATTGCCCGTCGGCGGCACCGCGGTTGGCAGCGGTATCAATACCGATCCTGAGTTTGGGTCACGCGTCGCGGCGATCCTTGCGGAACGGACACAAATTAAATTTATCGAAGCGGTCAATCACTTTGAAGGCAATGCTCAGCGCGATGGTTTGGTCGATTCGCACGGCAGTTTGAAATGCATCGCACAAACCTTGTTCGGCGTCGCGAACAGCATCCGTTGGCTCGGCAGCGGTCCGCGTTGTGGTTTTTTTGAAGTCATTCTTCCTGATCGCCAACCGGGCAGTTCAATCATGCCGGGCAAGGTAAATCCGGTGATGTGCGAATCGATGATGCAGCTTTGTGCTCGCGTCATCGGCAACGATTCGTGCGTCACGATGTCCGGTGCAACCGGTGGAAACTTCCAACTCAACATCATGATGCCCGTCATGGGACACACGGTGCTTGAATCGATCGAATTGATGGCCGCGGGCTCGCTTGCTTTTATTGAGTTCTGCGTCGATGGATTGGAAGCAAACGAGGAAGCCTGTGAAGCGGCGGTTGAGCAAAGCCTTTCCATGTCGACAAGCCTCAATCCGCTGATCGGTTATGAGCAAGCGGCAAAGCTTGTCAAAGAAGCGTTTTCTAGCGGCAAGACGATTCGTGACTTGGCAAAGGAGAAAAACATCCTCGATGAGAAAACGCTCGCTGATGCGCTAGATCCTTTTAAGATGACCGAACCTCAGCGGTAGGACGAGAACATTGGGAGGTTGAGGCTCCCGCCGGAACAACGAGGAGATTGAGGCTCCCGCTATATTTCCATCGGCCGCTCGCCTCGTTTTGAGCATACCGAGACGGAAGCGTTTTCAATTGACAGGGTCTTTCTTGGACCTATTTTTTTTACAGAGACATTACTGAATCATGGAAGCCGGAATTGTTGGTCTGCCGAACGTGGGCAAAAGCACATTGTTCAATGCCTTGACATCGTCCCAAGCGGCTCAAAGCGCGAACTACCCTTTCTGCACGATTGAACCCAATGAAGGGATCGTCAGCGTGCCGGATGATCGTTTGACCCGCATCACCAAATACATTGTCCCCCTAAAGATCATTCCTTCGGCGCTGAAGTTGGTGGATATCGCGGGCATCGTCAAAGGGGCCAGCGAAGGGCAAGGACTGGGGAATAAGTTCCTCAGCCACATCCGCCTAGTCGATGCGATTGTCCAAGTGGTGCGTTGCTTTGAAGATCCCGACGTGATTCACGTTGATGGCAAAGTGGACCCGATCGCGGATATGGACACGATTGAAACGGAATTGATGCTTTCGGACATCGAGGCGTTGCAGGGAGCACTTTCGAAAGCCGAACGCACCGCGCGAAGCGGCGATAAAGATGCGAAGCTTCGCGTGGCCGCCATTCAAAAATGTTTGGCTCATTTTGAAACCGATCAGCCCCTTCGAACCCTTGATCTGCCGGAAGCCGAAGCGAAATCGCTGTCCAGTTTTGGCTTGATGAGCGCCAAGCCGATTTTGTTTGTTGCGAATGTCGATGAAAACGACTTGGAAGGCAAATCGCCACTGGTCACCAAGGTTCGCGAAAAAGCGGCAGCGGTAGGCGCAAGCGTCGTCTGCGTTTGCGCGAAACTTGAGGCAGAGATCGCGGAATTGGACGAAGCGGATCGCGCGGAAATGCTCGAAGGCGTCGGCTTGAAGGAGCCCGCCCTGAATCACATTGCTCGCGCAACGTACCGCACGCTTGGTTTGCAGAGTTATTTCACGGCTGGCGACAAAGAGGTGCGTGCTTGGCCGGTCCCGATCGGTGCGACGGCGCCACAAGCGGCGGGCGTGATCCACAGCGACTTCGAACGCGGCTTCATCCGCGTGGAAATTTATACGCTTGCCGACTTGGAAACCTATAAAACCGAGAAGGAAATTCGCCAGGCCGGTAAACTGCGAGTGGAAGGCAAAGCCTACGTCATGCAAGATGGCGACATTTGCCACTTCCTGTTTAATTAGTCCGTCCCAATTGGAGACAGTTGCCCCAACTGTTTTCGCCGATCCGATGTGCAGAGCAGTGGTCGTCACTGCGATAGTCGATTCGAAATTCGCTTACCCGACTCCCACCCACGAACCTTCGCCATGTCACGCGCCTTTGCGTTTTTGCCGTTTGTATTTTTGACCGTGTTTAGCTGGGGCAATTACGGCCCGCTGATGCACCACGGCAACCTATCGATGGGCGATGCGATTCGGCCCTTCATCGGAGTCGGCTTTGCCTACTTCTTGATCGCGGTCGTGGTCCCAATTCTGATCCTGCAGTTCAAGGGTGAGAAGGGAAATTGGTCGACCGGCGGCATCGTTCTGAGCCTGATCGCCGGTGCGGTCGGCGCGCTGGGGGCTCTTGGGGTGATTGTCGCGTTCAGCGCCGGAGCGAAGCCGGTTTATGTGATGCCGCTTGTCTTTGGTGGTGCTCCCGTGATCAACACGCTGGTCACGATGGCGATGGGCAAGAATTTTGAAAAGATTAAGCCGGTTTTTTTCATCGGCATTTTGATGGCGGCGTTGGGCGGTGCCGGAGTGTTGTTTTTCAAGCCGGCGCCGGCACCTCTTGCTGCGGTTGCGGTCGCCGCGGAAACGGTGGCAATAGCCGCTCCCGCGGCAGAATTGAATTTTCCGCTCATTATCGTCGCTGTCATCGGCGCGATTTTTTCTTGGGGTTCCTACGGCCCGGTTTTGCATAAGGGACAAATGAAAATGGGCGGCAGCCGACTGCGTCCGTTTCTGTGCGTGGGGATTGCCTATTTCATCATGGCGGTCGCGATACCGCTGCTGCTTTTGGCTGTCATGACCACTCAAGGAACGTGGAATTTCGAGGGAATTGCCTGGAGCCTCGCCGGCGGCGCTGCGGGAGCACTGGGGGCGCTCGGCATCATTTACGCCTTCAACTTTGGCGGGAAGCCGATCTTCGTGATGCCGTTGATCTTCGGTTTGGCGCCGATCATGAACACCGTCACGACGATGACGGAAAATGGAAGTTGGGGCCGCATCGACATCAAGTTTGTCATCGCATTATTGATTACAATTTTGGGAGCAGTTACCGTCTTGATTACGGCACCAAAGCCCACTGCCAAAACCGCGGCCAAATCCGGGACCGCGACGGAACCCGACCGCGGAAAACCGACGTCGGGAGACCAGGCAGCGGCAAATTTGGTGTCGTCGTGATCAAATCGGCTTTGACAATTGCGAATGAGCCCGCCATTATCCGCAGTTATCAATGAGTATTTTTCTCTTCCATTGAGGTCCCTTGCAGCGAACACCATGAGCGATACAGCGAACAATGACGTGACTTCAACCGTCAGCTCAATCGACGACCAGTTGTCTCATATCTGGATGGTGAGAACTTTCATCAAACACAGCGATGAAGCGGTCGACGACGAAGAGCTCAGCGAAATCGCTCGCGAGCTTTATGACTACATCCTTGCCGTCGCGCCCGCGAAGCAGGCCGATGATGATGAAGCCTATCTCAAGATGGCCAAGAAAAAGTACGCCAAGCTGAAATCAGCCGGCATTTTGTTCGCCGAGATCCAAGCTGAAGTGAGTAGCCACACAAACTTTGAAATGGCAGCCCGATCTTTGACACTCTCGATCAACCGCATCGGCGAATTGATTCAACGCACATAAATCCGTCATCTCGTCCGCTTTGATGACGGCATTTGTGTCCGAATTAATTCAGGGGTCATGTCCCCCGCTGGTTTCCATACCAGCGGACATGCATCCGGTCGCAGTATCGATAACCAGCGGCTTGGACAAGCGGGCTTAACCACTCCGCCTGCTGGTCAAGAGCGTTCGCGTCCGTTCCCTGCGGCATGATCCAAACATGGTCCGCGGGTACCGATAATGTTTTGACCGCGTCCACGCATTGATCGAAATCGCATTCATTGTCGATGACGAATTTGATTTGATACTCGACGGCTGAATCGATTACCTGGGCGATCACATCAGGCCGCCAGCGAGTTTGCTCATGACGCCTGTGCCATTTGTCCTTGTCGTCACGAGGCCCGCTTCCGGCAAGCTTGGGGCTGATCGACATCAGATCTGCGGTTAAGTCACGATACACCGTCCCCGCGGTTTCGATCGTCACGTGCATCCCCGCCTCGCGGAGACGGCTGACCAATTCAACGGATTGCAACGGGAGCATTGGTTCGCCGCCGGTCAGCACCACGTGATGGCAAGCGGATTCAATCGCACCATCGACAAGCTGCTCAATCGCCACGCCCTCACCTTCGGGTTGCCATGACGCATAAGGTGTGTCACAAAACCAGCACCGCAGGTTGCATCCCGACGTGCGAATGAAATGACTTTGGGTTCCGGTCAACAGTCCCTCGCCTTGCAGACTTGTGAAAGTTTCCGCGATGCGGAGTGTCGGGCGGTTGGGGTTTGGTTGCGGTGCGCGCATAATCTGATCAGCCCGATGGTCGGGTGCGATAAAACCTACTGTTTCTTGAGAATTCAACGTGAGCGATTCCTTTCGCGATTTGCTGGAGCTGTTTGATAACCCCAGTCCAAGCCGCAACTTTACCATTGAGCACCATTGCCCCGAGTTTACTTCGGTCTGCCCCAAAACGGGCCAGCCGGACTATGGGACAATCGTCTTTACCTATGTGCCCGACCGTGTTTGCGTGGAGCTGAAAAGCCTCAAGATGTACCTTCAGGCGTTTCGCAATGAAGGCATCTTTTACGAAGCCGTCACGAACCGGATCATGGACGACTTTATCGCCGTCGTCAAACCACGCCGCGTCACGGTCCAAAGCCGCTGGACTCCGCGAGGCGGTTTGAACAGCAATATCATTGTTATTTACCCCGAAACCTAGGCATTCGACCAACCCTGAAGCGGTCACGAGCCACGACGCGTGAGCTGGCCCTGGGCGAGCCCCTCGTCGATGGCTTCACGCCGTGGTTTTTCTTCCTGCCCCCAATCCTTCACCTCCTGCTAAAAACTTAAGCATGTCCAACTCCATTCTTCTCAGTGGTTTTTCCGACGAAGCCGCCAACGAAAAACTTGCGGTACAGCAGTACGCTGCCTTTGCGGCACTGGGCCTGAAATATCATTCGCTTCGATTCGTGGATGCGGGTGAAGGGATCAAGAATGTGATGCTGCTCAGCGATTCCGAGATCGAGCATCTGAAGAAGATGCAGTGTGACTATGGCTTGAAGGTCAGCAGCATCGGCTCGCCGATCGGCAAAGTGAAGCTTCGCGATGAAGATGACGGCACGGTGAATCGCTACGTGCCTTTCGACAAATACCTTCGCGAAGATGTGACTCGAGCCTGTGAGTTGGCGGTTGCGTTCGGATCGAAGTTGATTCGAGGCTTTGCGTTCTATCATCCCAAAGGTTCCTCGCCTGAATCGCACCTGGAACAAGCGAGCGAGCAATTGGGACAGATTGCGGAAGCTTGTGATCAACATGATCTGACCTTTGGCCTTGAAGTCGAAGCCAACTTGATTGGCCAAACCGGAGACCTGCTCGCGGAACTTCACACGCGAGTCAATCATCCCGCGATGGTCACGATCTTCGACGGGGCAAACATCGTGACGCAAGGATTTACCGCGGATGAAACCTACGCACAGTACTTGGCGATGAAGCCCAGCCTGGGTTGGCTTCATATCAAGGATTATCACGATCCCAATCCGCGCGGACGCATTGAACACGTGGATGAAGCTTCGCTGAGCCATTTCGTTCCCGCGGATCAAGGTGACTGCGGGCATGAAGCGATCCTCAGAGACTTTGCGGCTTACTTACCTGAAGTCCAAGCACGCATGGCGGCACGTGGCGTGGATGGTGTATTCTTTGATCTGGAGCCACACGTCAAAGGCGGCGGCCAGTTCGGTGGCTTCAGCGGTCCTGACGGTTTCGGGGTCGCGACACGCGGGCTTTGCAAGCTGCTTGACTATGTCGGCATCGGTTACGGGCTCAGGGACTACAGTGACATCAAGAACGCCGTCGGTCACACCGGTTACTGATCGGCTCAAGAGCCCATCAGATCAAATCCCGTAGCGACGTTATTGCCATCGGCTCTCGCGTCGCAAAGGGTTCGCCGTATTTTCGATTGATCAATCGGCCCCAGTAGGCCGCGTCGTCGCGAAAGCGATCCATCAAAGTCGGCGTCGTCGTCTCGCGTCCGGTGATGAACTGACTCTCGAAAGCCTTTATCGAGCGGAGCTTGGCATCCCACTGGTCGCTGATGTCGATAATGAAATTCGGCGTGATGGCGAGTCGCAGGTGGATGCAGTAGTAGTAGTAAAGTCGCTCGGGATGATGTGGCGAACCCGGCATCTCGGTCTTGCTTAGTTTTGCCCAAAACCGGGCGGCTTCGACGAGCTGGGTTGCGGCGACGTGATCGGGGTGCGCGTCGTCCCAATACGGCGCAAACAACCAGCGTGGTTTGAGTTGGCGGATATAACCCGCCACAATCGCGCGAGCTTCAAGCGTCGCCTCGACACTCCGGTTTGGAAGCCCCGCATTGCCGCGCCAGGTAACGCCAAGGATTTCGGTCGCTGCCGCGGCCTCACGTTTGCGAATCTCTTCACTGCCATTGGGCGTCGGTTCACCACTGGTCAAGTCGAGAATTCCGACCTTCATTCCTTCGGCGACCATCTTCACGATCGTGCCGCCCATACCAAGTTCAGCGTCATCGGGATGCGGCGCAATGACCAAAAAATCAAGCGGTGGAAAATCACTCATGGGAGGCAGCGTCATCGTGCAATGGAGATTCGAATCGGTTTCAGTTTGCGGGCAAGCGATATAGCACCGCTTCCAAATCATTGCGGACGGCCAAGTAACGGCCCGCGATCGAGGGAACGTTCCAGGTCTTACTGCTCAGGGCATCGATCGTTCCGAGCCATTTAAACTCGTCAACCGAGGCGGCCACAAAGGCGACTGGTCCCGCTTCGGCTTGCACCACCAAACAATCGCCAACGAGAATCACGTGGCCATGTCCGTAGCGAGATGATCGGCTTTGTGCCCACAAGCGTTGGCCGTCCGTAAGATCAACGCATTCCAGCGTTCCGTCGGATAGACCATAGGCGACATCACCCTCAACGGCCGCGTGAGTGAATTTCGTTTTGAGGACTCGATGACTCGCCCATTTTTCTTCGACCGACCAAGAATCATCGGCTGATTTGGATACGGTGAAGACGCCGCTGCCGACCCCGTAACCTTTGGCCACTAAAAAGTTGTCATCGCCAACCGGCAGGGCCGACGAACAATTCGCGCTGCCGTTACTTTGGCCCGCCCAATCCAGCGACCACAGCACATCACCATCGGCGACGTTGTGGCTTGTCACGGTGGACTCGTTCACCGTAACAATTTGTTGCAAATCGGCAAACGTCATCAGAACCGGTGACGCGTAGCTGATTTGATCCTCGCCATTGGTCCAACGGACGTCGCCTGTTGCTGCACCAAACGCCATCAAGCTGCGTCCGGACAGATTTTCCGCCGGCGGCTCCGAGTTGGGTGGTCGCCCGAAGGGAACGATGCACAAGTCATCGATCAACAGCGGCGAGGCGGCTCGCCCCCAGGAAATCGCGGTTTCAGAAGCGGCTTGTTCCCAACCCGCAAGTTTTAAGAGCTCTTGCCTCCACACGACTTCACCGTTCGTCAGGTTCAAACAGAGGACGATTCCTGTCGCGCCTTGCGTAAAGACAACGTCGCCACGGATGGTGGGCGTTGATCGCGGGCCAATGCCTCCGAGAGGATTTTGATGGCGAGCGGTTTCTTTGTGACTCCAAAGCAGTTTCCCGTCGCTGAGTTGATAAGTAGTGACGCATTCTTCGTCACCGCGCTGTTCAAGCGTGACGCAGTATTGGTCTTGAATCGCGAACCCTGCCCATCCGTCACCGATCCCAATTCGCCACAATTCTTCCGCCGTTGCAGTCGCGGTCGTGGGAGTCGCGAATTCTCGATTTGGAATCACGGCATTTCGGTTCGGTCCCAGGAACTGTGGGAACGCCGTCGTCGCCATAACGGCCGATTGCGGCGCAAGTGCTGAGTCGGCAATCGATTCCTGAAGTTTGGCCTGCGGGCGAAAACGGAACTCCAGTGCCGGCACCATCTCGCCGTTGAAGCCTCGGACTCGTATCAGCGTCGCTGGCGCCGCGATGAGGATGATCGCGATCGTCGTCGCCACCAGCGTCGAGGTTTTTTGCGCAATGAGCCGCAGAATAATGGACAGTAAAATCAGGACCGCGAACGCTGCACAAATTGACGTGGTCAAGTTTGAAACCGATCGATCGTTGAGCATGTCGCGATATTGGGCTGCGATCGCCATGCCGGCAAAAATACCCGTTGCCAGCCAACTCTTCCAATAGCTGCGAAGGGGAGGCACTGTATCGTTGGTTTCGTCCGGGTCGGTGGACGCGGAAACTGCTTGATTCATGGGGGAATTCTTCGGACGAGTGAGGACGACCGACTTTCCCGTGATTCATCCATCAAAAACAGCGGGGCATCGACTCCACAATCGTAACGAGCAACCTCATTTTTGGCTGCAACCGAGCCATCATTCCGCATCGCACCCATCGCTTCAATCACAACTCGTTTGAAGAAGCCAATCAAAGCAATCCGCCTCGCGCTCTTCGTGCTGATCAAGTTCGTCAAAAAACCATTCCAGTTGCTCCGTCGCCTCCTGAAACGAAATCGTCT
>Ga0105052_10004053_pt1 | contig 16430 bp, 16 predicted proteins | sample FRY03_FD_78094 | JGI IMG/M metagenome (GOLD analysis project Ga0105052, IMG submission 78094) | Freshwater microbial communities from Lake Fryxell liftoff mats and glacier meltwater in Antarctica - FRY-03 | ecosystem: Environmental > Aquatic > Freshwater > Ice > Glacier meltwater ... | reverse complement strand
ATTTGTATTTGCTGTAACTCCAGATCCTGTTGGTATTGGTGAACCTGCTGGCTGAACGGCAACTTGCCACGAAGTAGCTGCAGTTGGGTTAGTCCATGACAGCTGGGCACTTGTTAATGTAAAGTTTGCTGCAGATAAATTTGTTGGTGGGTTACAACTTACTAGTTGTAAAACCAGTGTATAACCCACACTTTGTGGTGCTGGATTTGACGATATTACAATATAATAAGTTTGCCCCGCCGTTACTGGTAAATTTATAATTCTTGGTGTTGATCCTGTATTGGCAACTCCTGCCACACAACTTACTCCAATGTTTGCACAACTGTTGTAAACAAAAATACTAGATCTTGTTCCTGTTGGTGTCATGGTAATATTTACAGTGCCTGTTGTGGTAGCTGTAAATGTGTAAAAAACATCGTCTCCTCCTAAATAGTTAACCGTTGTTCCACATCCGGTTGCTCCTTGCGGACCATTATAATCATCTCCATATCCTCTTGTGTTATCTGTAGTTTGATACGGGAGTCCTGATATTGTAATAGGCGAGTCGCAGGTTCTTCCTGGTGTTCCAGTTACAAAGTTATATGGGCCAACCCATTCGCTACTACTTTGCGAACATAATGCTCTTACATATAATTGATATTGTGTTGCTGGCGTTAATCCTGTAGCTACATATGGATTTGTAGTAACAACTGTTCCTGAACCTGTTGGAAATCCTGGTACTGCTACCAATTCAATCTCCCACTCTGTTGCTCCACTTGGATTAGCCCATGATAAATTAGCCGTAGTTGTAGAAATTTGATTGGCTAATAAACTAGTAGGATTTAAACATCTTTCTACTAATTTAACATCGTCTAAAAACCAACGGTCTCCGGTTAAACTTGTTGTAGGCTGGTTCATAACTATTACAAAAGCTATATAAACTGATTGTCCTGAATAGGCAGATAAGTCTACAACCTTTTCCTCATAAACATTAAAAACAGCAGAAAGCTCTGTCTCTGTATATTGCTGAGCTAAAACAAAACTGCTTGTAATTGTTTGGGAAGATGTAGAAACATGCACCTGATAAGAGGTGTTATCATTACCATTTAGTGATGACCGCGAATAAAAACGCAGCTGTCCGTTTGTAGGTATCAATACTTGATTTGTAACCAACCAGTTTCTAGATGTGTTATTCGCTCCAATATTCTGCCTCGCATTCATAAATGCTGCAGTCGTTCCTAAATTTACAGATGGTGGCGTGGTTACTGCCGTGGTTGTGGCCCATGTATTAGACCCAAACCCATTGTTAAATATTGCCCAACTACTTGGAATGCCTGCCTCAAATCCCTCATTTAATTGAGAATAACTTACAGGTGCAAAAATTAACAATAGAAATAATAAAGTAATTTTTTTCATAAATAATATTGATTATCTTAATAGTCTTTTGATAGGTTAAGAAACTCAAATTTAATAAAAAATAAGACTTCTACATCATCTTGTTTAATATTTATAATTTTTATAAACAATAATACAATTAGTTATTCTTGCTTAATGCCCGATATAAAAAGGAATTTGACTACTTTTGTATAATAAACCATTTCTATGTTAGAACAAGAAAAAATAAATTTTGAGAAAATTGTTGTGGTTGGCATCATAACAAAAGCTCAAAATGAAGAAAAGTTACAAGAATACTTAGACGAGTTAGAGTTTTTAACATATACTGCAGGTGGCGAGGTGGTAAAACGCTTTCATCAAAGAATGGAGAAAGCAAACCCTAAAACATTTGTTGGAACAGGAAAAATAGAAGAAATAAATCTATATATAAAAAACAACGAAGTAACAACTGTAATATTTGATGATGAATTAACTCCGTCTCAGCAAAAAAATATTACTCGTATATTAGAGTGCAAAGTATTAGATAGAACTCATTTAATATTAGACATATTTGCTCAAAGAGCCGAAACTTCTTATGCTAGAACTCAAGTAGAACTTGCACAATGCCAATATTTGCTGCCGAGGCTTTCTGGAATGTGGACTCACTTAGAAAGACAACGTGGTGGAATTAGAATGAGAGGTCCTGGTGAAACAGAAATTGAAACAGACAGACGTATTGTAAGAGATAGAATTGCTTTATTAAAAGAAAAAATAAAAACTATAGACAGGCAAATGTCTGTTCAGCGAGGAAATAGAGGAGCAATGGTTCGTTTAGCTTTAGTTGGTTATACAAACGTTGGAAAATCTACCTTAATGAATGTAATTAGTAAAAGTGAGGTTTTTGTAGAAAATAAATTATTTGCAACTTTAGACACAACTGTAAGAAAAGTAGTTATTAAGAATTTGCCTTTTCTTTTATCTGACACTGTTGGGTTTATTAGAAAATTACCCACTCAATTAGTAGAATCTTTTAAAAGCACATTAGACGAAGTTAGAGAGGCCGATTTATTGCTTCATGTGGTAGATATTTCGCATCCAGAATTTGAAAATCATATAGAATCTGTAAATAAAATTCTAACCGATATTAAGAGTTTTGACAAGAAAATTATTATGGTTTTTAATAAAATAGATGCTTACAAACCTGAGCATTTAGCCGAAGATGATTTAATGACCGAAAGAACATCTAAGCATTTTTCTATAGAAGAATGGAAAAACACATGGATGAGTAAAGTTGGAGAAGAAAATACCCTTTTTATTTCTGCAATTAACAAAGAAAATTTTGAGGAATTTAAAGAGAAAATTTATGAAGCTGTAAGAGAAATTCATATAACTCGTTTCCCGTATAATAAATTTTTATATCCTGATTATAAAGACGCTATAGAGAAAGACGATGAATAACAAAAAGGGGTTTTAAATAATTAAAAGCCCTTTTTTTGTTTATATTAAAATGAAGCGTTAAAACCTGCTCTAATTATTTGTCTTATTTAAAAAACCTTTAAAAGCATTGTCATCATAAACTGCTTGAAATGCAAAATTAGTAGATAAATATTATTTGCCTTTATTTTGATTTATATATTGGTACTGCAGAACAAGCTTCGCCAAACATGATGCTTTTGGCATATTTTTGAAGCTCTTGTATAGCTAAGACATAAACGTTTTGAGGAACAGGTTTTTTAGAACATCCTTTTAAAATTACTGCCTTATTGTTATAAACAGTAAAATCTATTGTTTTAAGAATATCTTGATATAAAGAAGTGTTTAACTCTAAAATTGTTCCGTTAACCACTTTAATTGCAAAGTTTTTTAAGTAAGAGGCAACTAAAACATAAGCCCAAGCTGGAACAATTGCATCTGTACTACAATTAATTGCTACAAATGCATTGTTGTATTGTTGCCAATTGTGCTTTTTTAATTGATCTCTAAAATCTTTTTCTTTTAAAATAAAACCTTCTAAAAGCCATTGAGAAATATCTAACTGAACTCTATCACCATTTGGATAATAGCTTTCTAAATCAAACACTTCTAAAGTGCTATTTGCAACTTTATTTATAATTTCTTCGGCCATTTTACAACATGCCTAGTTCAAGCTTTGCCTCTTCACTCATAAGGTCTTTTGTCCAAGGTGGATCAAAAGTTATTTCTACTTCGCAAGATTTTACAGCATCTAACGATTTTACTTTTTCTTCAACTTCCAGAGGCAAAGTTTCGGCAACTGGACAATTTGGCGATGTCAATGTCATCAAGACTTTTACATCGTTATCTTCGTTTATCATTACGTCGTAAATTAAACCAAGTTCGTAGATGTCTACAGGAATTTCTGGGTCGTAAATGCCTTTTAACACTTTTACTACGCTTTCTCCTAAATTTTCTGAATCGTTATATTCTTCCATTATTTGTTTTTGTTTCGTATGCGAATGCATACATTTTTATATTTTTAATCATCGAAACCAACCCATTTGCTCTAGTTGGTGATAAATGTTCTTTTAAACCAATTTGGTTTATAAATTCTGTATTTGCTTCTAAAATAGCACCTGGTTTTTGATTAGAAAAAACTCTAATTAAAATAGCTATAATCCCTTTTGTTAAAACAGCATCGCTATCTGCTGTAAAAACAATATTATCTGAATTAAAATCTCCTTGAAGCCATACTTTAGACTGACATCCTTTTATTAAATTATCTTCGGTTTTATATTGTTCTTGAATTAATGGCAAAGACTTTCCAAGTTCGATGATGTACTCATAGCGTTCCATCCAATCATCAAACATAGAAAATTCATCTACAATTTCATCTTGAATATCTTTTATTGTCATTATTCTTTTGGGTTAGATAAACTAATTAATTTGTTTACTAGTTTTTTTATTTCTTTAGGAGGATTCCCGTGGTCAAAACTTTCTGTTTGGTATAATTTACCTTCATAAACAACTCTTAAATGTGCAATTGAAGCTCCATCGTGAAAACGTTTTTCTGATGGTGCTTTTAATTCTTCTAGCTCTTCTAGTTTAATTTTAGTAAAACTTTCTGCAATTTCGTTCCAATCGTCTTTACTTAATTTAGATTCAATGGCTTTTGCGTCTCTTTGGGTTTTTACAACTAATTTGTCGTCTTGTAAATTAATATTTAAAAACATTCCCCTAGAAAGTGCTTCGTATTCTATGTTTGTAGCTTTCATTTCTTGTCTTAATTCTTGACTACACCCTTTAGACATAAAGATTGATAAAATAACAACATATATAATTTTCATAAATAATTTTTTAAGATAACATTCGTTGTGCTTTTTTAACTGCTTCTACAAGCGCGTCTATTTCTTCTTTAGTATTGTAAAATGCAAAAGAAGCTCTAATTGTACCCGGAATATTAAAATAATTCATAATTGGTTGTGCACAATGATGCCCTGTTCTAACAGCTATACCAAGTTTGTCAATAATTGTACCAACATCGTACGGATGAATTCCTTCAATATTAAACGAAATCACCGATGTTTTTTCTTTGGCTGTGCCAAAAATTTTCAAGCCTTCAATTTCCAATAAACGTTGCGTTCCATAGTCCAACAATTCTAATTCCTGTTGTTGAATGTTTTCAAAACCAACTTCATTCATATAATCTATGGCAGTTCCCAGAACAATTCCGCCAGCAATATTAGGAGTTCCAGCTTCAAATTTATGAGGCAAACCAGCATAAGTAGTTTTCTCGAAAGTCACTTCCTTGATCATTTCTCCTCCACCTTGATACGGCGGTAATTTATTGAGCCAAGCTTCTTTTCCGTATAAAATTCCAACTCCTGTTGGTCCACACATTTTATGTCCCGAGAAAGCATAGAAATCACAATCCAATTCTTGAACATCGGGTCTCAAATGTGGCACTGCTTGAGCCCCATCAATTAAAACTGCTGCTCCAAATTTGTGTGCTTTATCAATCATATATTTAATTGGATTAACAGTTCCAAGCGCATTCGAAATATGATTTACGGTAACAATTTTGGTTTTATCCGAAAGTAATTTATCGTATTCCGCCATGATCAATTCGCCCTCCTCATTCATCGGAATTACTCGTAACTTGGCGCCAGTTCGTTCGCATAACATTTGTTAAGGCACAATATTACTATGATGTTCTAATGCAGAAACAATAACCTCATCCTCTTTTTGTAATAATGAAGCAAATCCATTGGCAACTAAATTGATTCCGTGTGTAGTTCCTGAAGTAAAAATAATCTCGCAAATTTCTGCTGCATTTATATGGTTTTTTATTTTAAGGCGAGATTCTTCGTAAGCATCAGTTGCCAATTGGCTCAAAGTATGCACGCCACGATGAATGTTGGCATTAATTTCCTGATAATATTTTGATGTTGCATCAATGACAACTTGTGGTTTTTGTGAAGTAGCACCGTTATCGAAATATACTAATGGTTTTCCGTTTACAGCGCGTGAAAGTATCGGGAAATCGGCTCTGACTTTATTTATATCTAACATTTTTATTATTTAGAAATATTCTAAATACAAAAGTAATGAAAACCAAATTGTTTCACCGCAAATTCACAAATTTTTATAATTATTTTTTTATAAATTGCACGCAATTAATCTCTAAGCATTATGAAAAAGATTTTTAAATTCCTCGGTTTCGCCCTTCTTCTGTTTCTGTTTTATTTTGGATACACAACATATCCTCAACTGGATATAATTTCCGGTTTTTCGGCCAAAAGTATCGCTTCGGGACATTTCATTGACAATCGTTCCCAAGAAATGATTGAAAAAGGCGACAATGACATCGAATTGATGGACTTGGCCAAGACCAAAATAGACGAAAAGGGGAGATTTACAACCTCATCCATCTTTGGATTAAAAAAGCGAAAAGCAATTTATAGAGAAGGCTTGGGTGCAACCTTAATCAACGATGATTTTGATGTTTCTAAACCATACCAAGTTCCTAAAAGAACAAAGCTTGTCAACAATTTGCCTTTTCCGTACGGAAACAACGAGCCAAAAGACAGTGTTTTCGTCGATGTTGATTATGCTAAATTAAATGCGGCTCTCGCCAACGCTTTTGACAAAAAAAGCGAAAAAAAGAAAAGAACGCGTTCGGTTTTGGTAATCTATAAGGACAAAATCATAGGAGAGAAATACGATACAGGTTTCAACAAAAACTCCAAAATATTAGGTTGGTCAATGACAAAAAGCATCACCAGTGCGATGTTTGGAATTCTGCAAAAACAAGAAAAGATAGATGTTTTTAAACCTGTTCCTATCGCCGAATGGGCAACTGATGAACGTTCAAAAATTACCATCAGCAATTTGCTTCACATGAACAGTGGACTGGAATGGGTAGAAGATTATAATAAAATTTCGGATGTGACAAAAATGCTTTTTATTGATGAAGACATGACCCGTTCACAACTTGTAAAATCAGCAAAATTCAAACCGAACACGCATTGGAATTATTCTTCGGGAACAACGAATTTATTGTCAGGAATTTTAAGAACCCAATTCAAAACGCATCAGGAATATCTTGATTTTTGGTACTCGGCTTTGATAGACAAAATTGGGATGAACTCAATGATTATCGAAACGGATATAGCAGGAAATTATGTAGGCTCGTCTTATGGCTGGGCAACTACGCGGGATTGGTCAAAATTTGGCTTGTTGTATTTGCATAATGGAAACTGGAATGGCGAGCAAATTCTGGACGAAAGTTGGGTAAAATACACTGCAACTCCTACCAATACTTCAAAAGAGGAATACGGCGCACATTTTTGGTTGAATGCTGGCGGAAGATTTCTGGACGTTCCTAGAGATATGTATTTCTGCAGTGGTTATCAAGGTCAAATGGTGGCTATCATTCCATCGCTGGATTTGGTGATTGTCAGAATGGGATTGACTGAAGAACCCGAATTTGATTTTAATGGAATGTTGAAAGGAATAATTGGGAGTTTGAAGAAATGAAACGGGGAGTCTTATCAAAAAACCCTTTCAGAGTTTTGAACTCTGAAAGGGTTAAATTAGGTTAAATCACAAATCATTTACAAATCAAATCCTATTTTAACGCCTAGTTTCGTAGCTATAATTTTAGTAATTCGTTGTTTCAATTCCGGTATTTTAATGCTTTCGATTACGGCATTCGAAAAGGCATACATCAATAATGCTTTGGCTTCTTATTGAGGAATTCCGCGTTGTTGCATGTAGAATAAAGCGGTTTCATCTAATTGTCCAACCGTACAACCGTGAGAACATTTGACATCATCGGCAAAAATTTCCAGTTGAGGTTTGGCATTAATGGTCGCTTTGTCGCTCAATAGAATATTGTTGCTTTTCTGGAAAGCGTTGGTTTTCTGGGCTTCTCTTTCAACGAAAATCTTCCCATTGAAAACGCCTGTAGAACTATCCGAATAAATCCCTTTATAATCCTGAAAACTTTCACAGTTTGGAGTGGAATGTTTCACTAAAGTATAATGATCCACGTGTTGTTTTTCGCCAATAATCGTGATTCCGTTTAAGGTACTTGTTATTCTTTCGCCAAAATGATAAAAATTCAAATTATTTCTTGTCAGGTTTCCACCAAAACTAAAGGTGTTTACCGAAACATGACTTTCTTGTTTTTGAGAAACGTAAGTGTTATCAATTAAATTGGCTCCGAGATTGTCATTTTGGATTTTATAATAATCTACGATGGCGCGTTTTTGGGCAAAAATCTCGGTAACTGAATTTGTCAAAACAGGATTTTTATTCAAGCTTTGATGTCTTTCGATGATTTGTACGTGTGAATTTTCACCTACGATAATCAGGTTTCTGGGTTGTGTCAAAAGCGCTACTTCGCTTCCGGTCGAGAAATACATAATCTCGATAGGTTTATGAACAACTTTGCTTTTTGGAATATTGATATACGCTCCTTCATTGGCAAAAGCCGTATTTAAAGTTGTCAAACTTTCGTCTTTGCTCGCGATTTTATTAAAATAGTTGTCGATAACCATTTTGTATTTTGGCTTGTTTAATGCCGATGACATCAGGCAAATATCCATTCCTTCATGTGTTGTTGACGATAAATGCGAATTGAAAACGCCATCAATAAACACTAGTTTATAAGTGTCTATTTCGTGTAAAAAGTATTTTTTTACGTGATTAAATTCAATTGCATTTTCTTTCTTTGAAAAAACGGTAAAGTCGTTTTTCAACACTGAATTCAGCGAAGTATATTTCCAAGCTTCGTCTTTTTTGGTAGGGAATCCTTTATCTTCAAAGTTTTTTATGGCCAAAGTTCTCACATCATGAAGTTCAGAGTGAACATCGATACGCTCTTCGAAAGCCATAAAAGACGATAGTAATTTTTCTTTTAAATCCATTTTCTTTATTGTTTAAGGTTTAAATGTTTAAATGTTTAAAGTTATCTCGTGACAACTTTAAACTTTAAACTTCAAACAAATTTTACGCTTCTTGTTCTTGTTTAATCCAGTCGTATCCTTTTTCTTCAAGCTCTAATGCTAAACTGGCATCACCTGATTTTACAATTTTTCCATTGTAAAGTACGTGAACGAAATCTGGAACGATATAATCCAATAATCTTTGGTAGTGTGTAATAATTATGATGGCATTTTTGTCGCTTTTTAGTTTGTTAACTCCATTTGCAACAATACGTAATGCATCAATATCAAGGCCAGAATCGGTTTCATCAAGGATAGCCAATTTTGGTTCTAACATTGCCATTTGGAAAATTTCGTTACGTTTTTTCTCTCCACCAGAAAAACCTTCGTTAAGAGAACGAGACAAAAATTTTCTGTCGATTTCTAATAATTCTGATTTTTCACGGATAAATTTCAGCATGTCTTTTGCTGGCATTTCTTCTAAACCTTGTGCTTTTCGAGTTTCGTTGATAGCTGTTCTCATAAAGTTGGTTACAGAAACTCCTGGAATTTCCACCGGGTATTGAAACGAAAGAAAAACACCTTTATGGGCTCTTTCTTCTGGCGCCAATTCAGAAAGATCTTCTCCGTCTAAAGTGATTTCGCCTTGGGTTACTTCATAGTTTTCGTTTCCTGCAATGATGGAAGCCAGCGTACTCTTTCCGGCACCGTTTGGCCCCATTATCGCGTGAATTTCTCCCGCTTTTACTTCGAGGTTGATTCCTTTTAGAATTTCTTTATCACCTATCGAGGCGTGTAGATTTTTTATTGATAACATAATTAATTTGGAAATTTATTAATTTGGAAATTTGAAAATTCCAAGATTACTTTTGTTTTGATGTTATTATTATTTTATTAACTATTCTTGATATACTATTTATTTGGACCATTAAATCGTTTATATTTGGGTAATTCTCAGAAAACTTACAAAGTTCTAACCAATATATTGTTTCTTCGATTTCTTTAGCTGCAATTTTAAATTTATGAATAAAATCGGCTTTGCTTTCTGCGTTTTGAGCCTCTCTTATATTTGCGCCAATTGATGTTCCTGATTTTAAAAGTTGATTTGCAATTACATATTTTTTACTTTCTTGTAAACTTTCACAATATTTAATAATATCTAATGCAAACTGGAAGGTTAATTTTATAATTATATTGTCTTTTTCTTCCATTTTCAAATCTTCAAATTAGCTCATTTTCAAATTAACCTACCGATCCTTCCAAGCTAATCTCCAATAACTTCTGGGCTTCCACCGCAAATTCCATTGGCAATTTATTCAATACGTCCTTGCTGAAACCGTTTACGATTAAGGCAATGGCTTTTTCGGTTGGAATTCCACGTTGGTTGCAATAAAAAACCTGGTCTTCGCCAATTTTACTTGTTGTCGCTTCATGTTCTATCTTTGCCGATGGATTTTTACTTTCGATATAAGGGAAGGTATTTGCGCTGCAATTATTTCCCATCAAAAGTGAATCGCATTGCGAAAAATTCCTTGCATTATCTGCTCCGGCACTGACTCGTACCAAACCTCGGTAGGTATTATGTGATTTTCCGGCAGAAATTCCTTTGGAAATAATGGTCGATTTTGTGTTTTTACCTAAATGAATCATCTTGGTTCCTGTATCGGCCTGTTGATGATTATTGGTAACTGCAATCGAATAAAATTCTCCAATAGAGTTGTCTCCTTTTAAAATAACAGATGGATATTTCCAAGTTATTGCAGAACCCGTTTCGACTTGTGTCCACGAGATTTTTGCGTTTTTTTCACACAAACCCCTTTTAGTCACAAAATTGAAAACCCCGCCTTTTCCTTCTTTGTTTCCTGGATACCAATTTTGCACCGTAGAATATTTGATTTCGGCATCGTCTAATGCGATAAGTTCGACTACGGCAGCGTGCAATTGATTTTCATCACGACTTGGAGCAGTACAACCTTCAAGGTAACTTACATAACTACCTTCATCAGCAATTAGTAATGTTCTTTCAAATTGTCCCGTTCCAGCTTGATTTATTCTAAAATAAGTTGACAATTCCATTGGGCAACGAACGCCATTTGGAATATAACAGAAAGATCCGTCAGAGAAAACAGCCGAATTCAAGGCAGCATAAAAGTTGTCTTTTTGCGGAACAATCGTTCCTAAATGTTTACGAACTAATTCTGGATGCTCTCTAATTGCTTCTGAAATAGAGCAAAAAATAATTCCTTTTTCGTTCAATGTTTTTTTGAATGTTGTTGCCACCGAAACTGAATCGACAATGATATCCATCGCAACATTATTCATCATTTTTTGTTCATCTACAGAGATGCCTAACTTTTTATACATTTCTAAAAGTTCTGGATCTACATCGTCTAATGTTTTATTAGGATCGATTTTCTTTGGAGCTGAATAATAGGAAATTGCTTGAAAATCAGGTTTGGTATAATATACATTAGTTCATTCAGGCTCGGTCATTTGCTCCCAAGCACGGAATGCCTCAAGACGCCAATCGGTCATCCATTGTGGTTCTCCTTTTTTTTGGGAAATAGCCTTGACAACATCTTCATTTAAACCAACAGGAAACGTTTCTGATTCTAATTCGGTGTAAAATCCGTATTCGTATTCTTTAGTTTCGAGTTCAATTTTTAAATGTTCTTCCGTGTATTTACTCATTTTGTATGTTTTAACCCTTGAAAGGGTAATTTTTAAAGTGAAAACGATTCTCCGCAGCCGCAAGTTCTATTGGCATTTGGGTTATTAAAAACAAACCCTTTACCATTTATTCCTCCTGAAAATTCTAATATTGTTCCGGCTAAATAAAGGAAAGATTTTTTTTCTACGGCAATTGTTATTTCGTTGTCAATAAAAATTTTATCGTCTTCGTTTTTTGTTTTATCAAATTTTAAATCATAAGACAATCCAGAGCATCCGCCGCTTTTCACACCAACCCTTACGTAGTCGATTGCAGCATCAAAACCATCCTCTTTCATTAGATCGATAATTTTTTTTCTTGCAGTGTCAGAAACTTTTATCATAAGTTATTTTGAATTTGTCTAAATTAAGGGCAAAGATACTATATAAAAAGCTTTTTCCATAATTGATAGCATTTTCACAACCAATTCTAAAACAGAAAAAAGATGTTTGCATCGACTAAAAACATTTAAATTCCTTAACTTTGGCTTCTCTCAAAAAACACAAAATACATGAAATTATATCCCATAGAAACCGGAAATTTTAAATTAGATGGTGGTGGTATGTTTGGTGTTGTGCCAAAAACAATTTGGAACAAAACCAATCCAGCCGATGAAAATAACTTAATTGATATTGCCGCCCGATGTTTGTTGATTGAAGATGGCAGCCGATTGATTCTGATTGATACTGGAATGGGAAACAAGCAATCCGATAAATTCTTCGGGTATTATTCGCTTTGGGGAACACATTCCATGGATAAATCCTTGGCAAAATACGGCTTTCATCGTGATGACATTACAGATGTTTTTATGACGCATTTGCATTTTGATCATTGTGGCGGAAGTGTTCAATGGAACAAAGACAAAACGGGTTATGAAGTAGCGTTTAAAAATGCAAAATTTTGGAGTAATGAAAATCATTGGGAATGGGCAACCAAACCAAATGCTCGTGAAAAAGCATCTTTTTTATCAGAGAATATTTTGCCAATGCAAGAAAGCGGACAGCTTTCGTTTATAAAAAGACCTGAAGGTGATTTCTTGGAAAAATCGGAATTGGGTTTTGGAATATTCTTTGCAGACGGACATACTGAAAAAATGATGATTCCTCATATTCAATATCAGGACAAAACTATTTGTTTTATGGCAGATTTAATACCAACTGCTGGACATTTACCATTGCCATACGTTATGGGTTATGACACAAGACCTTTATTAACATTGCCAGAAAAAGCAAAATTTATGAATGCCGCAGCCGATAATAATTATTATTTATTCTTGGAACACGATGCTCACAACGAAATCATAACGGTCGAAAGAACCGAAAAGGGAGTCAGGCTAAAAGATGTTTTTACTGCTGCCGAAGTCTTAACTTAATGTTAAGATTTATAAAATTAAAATCAAAAAAATTACTTTCGTTAAATTAAATCATAAAACATGAAATTATATTCTTCTATTTCTACCGGAGTTTTATCTGTACTATTATTAAGCGGATGTGCTTCTTCAAAAACATTAAATGCTCAAAAACTATTTATTACAGCTCAAAATGTACCGCTTAAAAATGGTGAAATTACAGAAGCCGAAATGCTAAGATGGAGCCATTTAGATATTGTAAAAGACACAATTCCGGGAATGAGTGTTGATAGAGCTTATGCCGAATTATTAGTAAATAAAACAAGTCAAAAAGTTATTGTAGCAGTAATAGATTCTGGTACAGATATAGAACATCCTGATTTAAAAGGTAAAATCTGGATAAATAAAAACGAAATACCAAATAACGGTATAGACGATGATAATAATGGTTATATAGATGATATAAACGGGTGGAATTTTCTAGGAAATAACAACAACGAAAACCTAGAAATGACTCGTATTTTAAAAAGCACAGACGATGGAAGTGCTAACTACAAAAGAGCAAAAGAAGCTTTTGATAATAAATATAAAGAGGCATTAGGCAACAAACAACAATTAGACTTTATAGTTGGTGTTGTAGATGTGTTATCTAAACATTTAAACAAAAACAATTACACACTTGAAGAAGTTGAAGCTATAGAAACTACAGATGCTACTTTAAGTAGAAACAAGTTAATAATGCTTCAAATTTTATCAGAAAACACTAAAGAAGAATTTGATAAAGAAATAGATGGTTTTAAAGAATATGTTTACGAGCAATTAAACTATCACTTAAACAAAGATTTTAACGGCAGAATTAATACGGGTGAAAATCCAAACAACATGGATGGCAAGTTCTACGGAAACAATATTGTTTGGGGCGTTAATAAAAAAGACGCATTACACGGAACGCATGTTGCTGGAATTATTGCTCAAATAAGAGGAAATAATATTGGTGGAGACGGAGTTGCATCGAATGTAGAAATTATGGCAATAAAAGCGGTTCCAAACGGAGACGAATATGATAAAGATATTGCATTAGCAATTAGATATGCTGCAGATAATGGAGCAAAAATTATAAACGGAAGCTTTGGAAAAGGATTTTCTCCAAACAAAGAATGGGTTTACGAAGCTATTAAATATGCTGCAAATAAAGATGTTTTATTTGTTCATGCAGCTGGAAACGATGGTGAAAATATTGATATAACAGAAAGTTACCCAAACGATAGAGTTGGAGATAAAGAAATAGCAAACAACTTTATTAAAATTGGAGCTTTAAATTACGAATACGGTTCTAAAACAGTCGCTACTTTTTCTAACTACGGTAAAATAGATGTAGACGTTTTTGCGCCAGGTGTTAAAATATATGCTACAACACCAAACAACGAATACAAATACGAACAAGGAACCTCAATGGCATCACCAAATGCTGCTGGAGTTGCTGCTTTAGTTAGGTCTTATTTCCCAGATTTAAAAGCACATCAAATAAAGCAAATTTTAAAAGAAAGTGGCGTTACAATTACTAAAGAAGTAGAAGTAAATGGAGATGCAGATAATAAAATGCCGTTTGCTAATTTATCTACAACAGGTAAAATTATTAATGCCTATAATGCAATATTAATGGCAGAATCAATATCAAAAAAAATAAAAAAATAAATTTATGAAGAACTTTTTAACCTTATTAGCTGTCTTTTACTTAACAAAAGTAGTGGCACAAAACAATCCGAATCCAGGATATTGGCAACAACATGTTGCATATAAAATGGATGTTAAAATGGATGTTAAAAACTATCAATACAAAGGCAAGCAAGAACTGGTTTATACTAATAACTCGAACGATACCTTAAAAAAAGTGTTTTATCATTTATATCCAAATGCATTTCAACCAGGAAGCGAAATGGATAATAGATTACAAAATATTTCTGATCCAGATAAAAGAATGGTTACGTCTTTTAAAGTAGCCGAAAAAGAAATTGAAGTAAGTAGAATAAAAGATTTAACTCCAGACTTAATTGGTTATTTAAAGATTTCTAATTTTAAACAAAACGGTCAAGAAGCTAAAACAAAAGTAGTTGGCACTATTTTAGAAGTAGATTTGGTTACTCCAATTTTACCTAAATCTAAAACTACATTTACATTAGATTTTGATGGTCAGGTTCCAGAACAAATTAGAAGATCTGGCAGAAACAGCTCAGAAGGAGTTGCTTTGTCTATGACGCAATGGTATCCTAAAATGGCAGAATTTGATTTTGAAGGATGGCATGCAGACCCATATATTGCAAGAGAATTTCAAGGTGTTTGGGGAGATTTTGATGTAAAAATCACAATCGATAAAAACTACACAATTGGATCTACAGGTTATTTACAAAACAAAAACGAAATTGGTCACGGTTACCAAGACAAAGGCTTAGAAGTAAACCATAACAGAAAAGTAAAAACCTTAACATGGCATTTTATTGCTCCAATGATTCATGATTTTGCTTGGGGAGCTGATCCAGAGTATGTACATGATATGATTTTAGGAGAAAACAACGTAGAGTTACATTTCTTTTATAAAAACCAGCCAGAATTACTAGAAAAATGGAAACAAATGCAACCAAAAACTGCTGAGTTATTATCTTTTTTTAATAATACTATTGGACAATATCCATACAAGCAATACTCTGTTATTCAAGGCGGAGATGGCGGAATGGAATATGCAATGTGTACTTTAATTACAGGGAAACGCTCTTTACCAAGTTTAGTTGGAGTAACAGCTCACGAAATGGCACATTCTTGGTTTCAACATATATTAGCAACTAACGAATCTAAACATGGTTGGATGGACGAAGGTTTTACATCGTTTATTTCAGATTTAGCAATGAACGAGGTTTTTCCAGACAAAGGCGTAAAAGAAGACAATCCGTTTAAAGATTCTTATAAAGGATATTACTATATGGTTGCAACAGGAAACGAGCAACCACAAACAACTCATGCCGATAGATTTGACGAAAATAGAATTTACAGCATTTCATCATACAATAAAGGAAGCGTGTTTTTATCTCAATTAGGATATGTAATTGGTATAGATAATTTAATGACAACCCTAAAAAGATTTTATAACGATTATAAATTTACGCATCCAACTCCAAACGACATCAAACGTTCTGCAGAACGTGTTTCTGGAGCCGTTTTAGATTGGTATTTGGTAGATTGGACTCAAACTACAAACACAATAGATTATGCTATTAAATCTGTAGAAGAAAAAGAATCTAACACAAAAGTGGTTTTAGAAAGAATTGGAAGAATGCCAATGCCTTTAGATATTTTAGTTGCTTATGAAGATGGTACATCTGAAACTTTTTATATACCAAATCCGTTAATGAGATGGAACAAAGAAAACCCATACAAAGGGTTAAAAAGAACTATTTTAAACGGATGGGATTGGTCTAGCAAAACATTTGAGTTTGAAATACCTAAATCTAAAAAAGATATAAAGGGAATATTAATAGACCCAAGCGAATTAATGGCAGATGTAAATGCAGAAAATAATTTTTACGAAAAAGAATAATTATTAAACAAAAAAGCTCAGATT
>Ga0105052_10004047_pt1 | contig 16454 bp, 15 predicted proteins | sample FRY03_FD_78094 | JGI IMG/M metagenome (GOLD analysis project Ga0105052, IMG submission 78094) | Freshwater microbial communities from Lake Fryxell liftoff mats and glacier meltwater in Antarctica - FRY-03 | ecosystem: Environmental > Aquatic > Freshwater > Ice > Glacier meltwater ... | reverse complement strand
CTCGAACCAGATCACCTTTTGTTGCCTTATTGAAATGGGTGACGGGTTTTAGGACCCCGTTTACATGCGTGAGGACTTTCACACTCACGACGGTTTGGCCTAGTTCTTTGGCTGGGGCCAGCTTTTCGTAACTGCCTGACCTCATGTCCAGGATCAATTCACTTTTGTACTGCCCGAGGGCGCTCAGCAGATCACTTTTCCAATAGGCCGTTAGTGAACCGATGGACGCAATCACCGATGACCCACTGAGTCGATAAGCCGGGATGGGATTCGTTGGGGTAACAAGACCAAATAAGGCCGAGGCGATCAGGATGCTGGAATCAGCTCGGGCACGTGCTTTTGCGTTCAACGCTGAATACCCCAGGCGGTCATAGAGAACCCCCGTGTAAATCTGGATCGCGGGAGCGCACGACGCTTTCATGAGTTCGGCATTAATCGTAAGAAGGTCCACTTGTTTGGGTCCCAGATCGAGTGCCTTCGCGGCGAGCTCTGGCTTTGTTGCACAAAAGTTCGCAAGTGCTTTCATCACGTGAAGGCGTTTTTCGGTGAGGGTGGGGAAAATCAATTTTTCGGGTGCAAACTTTGGACCACTACTTGCCGGGGTCTTACCTTCGCTCGGGGGTAGGAGAAAGATCACCGCATCAGCCTATGACAGGCCTTGTCTTGACCAACCTTGGTCAACTTCGGTCGACACATGTCAAAGATTGTCAATGCCGTTGAAAACGGTGAAAACGTAGTTCTTGCCCGGGCCGGACGCCCGGTGGATCGCCTCATTGGGATTGAAGTCCAAACGGGAACTCGACTCGGGTACGGAGCCGGTAAGGGACACATGTGGATTGGCTCAGATCTTGACGGCCCTATCCCCGAAATTGAGTCCGCTTTTGCCGGAAATGACGTTAGTGGATAGGTTCTTACTCGACACCCACACATTGTTGTGGTGGGATCACGAAAACGCAATAAAAACGTACCGCATCAACACCGAGATTCCTTTGATTGGAAGATAATCGCGCAAGCGCAATTAGAGAATTACTTCCTCATCAATCGAGAATCAAAAAATGAGCCAAGACGACATTAATAATATTCCTGCCTAGTTCCCTTACCGATTGGATCGTTGACGGCGTAGCCTGTGCCATGAACGAGTCGGTCGGGTGATCGCGGCGCGCCCTAGAAATCGCGTCGAGGAAAGTCCGGACTTCACAGAGCAGGGTGGTGGGTAACACCCACCCGGAGTGATCCGCGGGAAAGTGCCACAGAAAACAGACCGCCAAGGGAAACTTTGGTAAGGGTGAAACGGTGGTGTAAGAGACCACCAGTGGTGCAGGTGACTGCACCAGCTCGGTAAACCCCACCCGAAGCAAGGTCAAAAGGGCCGGCTTGCCGACCTGAGCAAACGGGCTGCTCGCCCATTGTTTGCTGGTAGACCGCACGAGGCTGCTGGTAACAGCAGTCCTAGATGGATGATCACCGCCTGAGTGATCAGGCACAGGATCCGGCTTATAGACCGACTCGTTCACCTTGTTGGCCTGTGACTCGTTTTATTCCGGGTCCCAGCGCAAACGCTTTCATTGTTCCCACGTGATTGCTCAAGACTGCCCTCTCATTTTTTTGACGAACCTGGTTCAGATCTTGACCTCATCGGGACCGACCAGAATACTGCGACTTTGCGCCACTTGCCACCCACGTGATTCTGATGCGGGATCACAAAATTGTCGCCGCAGGGCCAACGAGAGGGGTATTAACGCCGGTGCTGCCTCAGCAGGCATTTAGCGGGAGGTTCAACCTGCATTGGTCACCGGAAACCAGTGGACGTGACATAGCAATCTGCACGTCGGACTAATTGTTGGCGTCGAGCCTGGCCGCTTGCACGTGTTCGGAGACCTTTCGTGCGATCCGGCCAAGTTCGGAGAATTCGGTCGGAGAAAGAAGATCCACCAGGTGGTAGCGAACGCTTTCAACGTGACCCGCTGCGGCGGTACCGATTTTCTCCCAGCCTTGGTCGGTCAGAAGCGCCCAATAGCCCCGTCGATCATCTGCGCAGGGCTCCCGCGCGATAAAGCCATTTTTTTCAAGTCGGTCACACGCGTGAGAGAGCCGACTGCGGGAAGAAAGCGCACAATCAGCGAGTTCACTCATCCGTAAACGTCGGTCTGGTGCTTCGGATAGTTGGATGAGAATTTCAAAATCAGGCAGTGAGAGTTCGTGGTTTTTGGTGAGTTCGCGGTTGAACTGTTCTGGTAGTAACCGGGTCATGTCAAGCCATGCCCGCCACGAAAGTTGTTCATCTTCGCTGAGCCACCGGGTCACTTCGCCAACTCCCATGCGCGAACCCCACCGATAAGTCCAGCGGAATTTGAGACAATCTGGCAGTTGGCAATGAGGTCCTCTTCGCGCAAATATTTTGAATTACCTCCGCCGACAAATATTTTGTCGGGAAAAATTTTGGCATCAAAATCAACTAATGCACGTGTGACGAGTGGCCGCCAATCCTTGTTTCCGAGTATTTTGCGTCGGGCATCACCGATTGCTCGATCAATGCTGGTTCCGGCAAATTCACCGTGGGACAGTTCCATGTGAGGGAGCATGATTCCGTTGTGAAAAAGGGCCGTGCCTACTCCAGTACCAAGAGTCATGACGAACTCCATGCCAACACCAGTGACGACAGCGCACCCCTGCATATCTGCATCATTTAACAGCAGGGTTGGGACGTTGAATAACTTTTCAACCCTCTGTTGTAGTGCAAATCCATCCCACAGCGCAAAAAGTGCAGGGTCACGAGGACCACCTTTTACAGCCCGAGCGAAGGCAACAACTCGCAATGTGCACCCGTCTCGAACCATGGCCGGAAACCCTAATGAGATCCGGTCAAATGATGGCTGTTCTGATATGAGTTCCTGAATTGTTTTTACGAACAGCTCCGGAGGGCAGGGGTAGGGGGTTTCAACGCGGGAACGCTCAGAGGCCGGCTCGCTGTGTTCGTTAAGCACCATAGCTTTGATCCCGCTGCCGCCGACATCGAGAGAAAGTGTAAAAGTCATTGCATAGAAGTCTAGAGGATTGGGTCGGCGAGGGTGAGTATTTCAGCACCGTCTTGGCGCACAACCAGAGTATGTTCAAATTGGGCCGTCCAGCTTTTGTCTTGTGTGGTGGCGGTCCAGTCGTCCTCCCACATGTCGAAAGCGATGGTGCCCAAAGTGAGCATCGGCTCAATGGTGAAGGTCATGCCGATCAGCATTTCCTGATCCGCGTCGGGATTGTCAAAGTGTGGAATAATGAGACCGCTGTGAAATGAAGTGCTAATCCCGTGTCCGGTGAAATCCCGGACCACCCCGTAATTAAACCTTTTAGCGTAACTCTCAATGACTCGACCAATCACATTGATCGGTCGGCCTGGCTGCACGGCAGCAATTGCCCGCATGGTTGCCTCTTTGGTCCGTTCGACCAAGAGCCGCGCATCTTCATCAACATTCCCGCACAGGAAAGTGGCATTGGTATCACCATGGACCCCACCAATAAACGCGGTGATGTCGATATTACAAATATCACCGTCTTCGAGAACGGTTGAGTCAGGAATTCCATGACAGATCACCTCGTTGAGTGAAGCGCACAGACTTCGGGGGTATCCGCGATACCCCAGGGTTGACGGGTAGGCGCCATGGTCGCACAGATATTCGTGGCCAATTCGGTCAAGCTCCTCGGTGGTCACTCCGGGGGTGACTCCTTTACCAACCTCGGCAAGTGCATTCGCGGCAATTTTACCCGCGATTCGCATTGCTTCAATCGTCTCTTGGGTTTGTACTTCCGGCCCATCAAATCGGCTTGGTCCACGTTTACCTACATACTCTGGGCGGACGATATTGACGGGAACGGTGCGCTGTGGGCCTAAAAATCCTGGTGTGAGTGGTGCACGCGTGCGCAGAGTCATGACCGTAGCCTATTGCGCGTTAGGCTTCCCCTCGAAACGTCATATCTGTGTCAGTGCATGAGCCATTAGAATTCAGCAGGGAGAGACATGAGTTGGTATTACTGCCTAGAGCACATGAGGTCAGAACCAGAGGACGGCTGCCCTAACTCTGAACGTTTGGGTCCCTATGCAACCCAGGCCGAGGCAAATACGGCGATTGACCTTGCCGCAGAGCGCAATGCCGCATTTGACGCAGATGAGGATTAAAATCCGTTCAAAAGTCTTCAACTTGTCGTAAAAAAAGGGACCCGCACAAAATGCGGGTCCCTTTTTGAAGTAAAACTTCTGAGGAAGACTACTTGCGACCCGCTGCCTTGCGTGGTGCTGCTTTCTTTGCAGCGGCCTTGCGTGGTGCGGCCTTGCGTGGTGCTGCTTTCTTTGCAGCGGCCTTGCGTGGTGCGGCCTTGCGTGGTGCTGCTTTCTTTGCAGCGGCCTTGCGTGGTGCTGCTTTCTTTGCTACTGCCTTGCGTGGTGCTGCTTTCTTTGCTACTGCCTTGCGTGGTGCTGCTTTTTTGACAACTTTCTTGCGTACAGTTTTCTTTGCTACCGCCACGATGCCTCCCGTGTGGAGTGATCCCTGCGATTTACAGGGAACGTAAGACTCAACTGTGACAGAGCAAACGCAAAAATACAAAGATATCGGCGTCCTTTGCCACAGGCGTGTCGTTAAAATAATACATGGATTTGATGCGCATGCGCGCACATAACGAGTCTCTGGCAACATTAGTTTCATGACACAAAATGATTCATCCATTGCAGAAGAAGTTGCCATCGACATTTCACAGAAAGTAATCGGTGTTCTTGGTGGTACCGGTGAACAAGGACGCGGGCTTGCAACGCGGTTCGCGCAAGCAGGTCTTGCAGTAATTATTGGTTCTCGCACGTCCGAGAAGGCGACTGAAATCGCTATGCAGATCGGTCACGGCGTCACGGGCATGACAAATGCAGACACCGCACTTGCTAGCGATGTCATCATTGTCGCCGTACCCTGGGATGGACACAAGGAACTGTTGGAATCATTAGTAAATCAACTCGCTGGCAAAGTCGTCATCGATTGTGTCAATCCGTTGGGATTTGACAAACAGGGCGCCTTTTCACTCGCCGTAGAGGACGGTTCGGCGGCTCAGCAAGCCCAATTAATTTTGCCGGATGCGCAGGTTGTTGCTGCCTTTCATCACATCTCAGCAAAGTTATTGCTCGATACCGATGGGCCGCAACTCCACGGCGATGTTCTGGTTTTAGGTGACGACCGAGAAGCAACCGATCTGGTATGCGCACTCGCAAACACTCTGGGCGAGATGCGGGGCGTCTACGCCGGTCGGCTGCGAAATGCCGGGCAGGTGGAAGCATTCACCGCGAATTTAATTTCGATGAACCGACGCTACAAGGGGCATGCTGGAGTTCAAATAACCGATATTTAGTATCCAGGTTTTTATTGGTACGTGTTTTCGGGCCCTGGAAATGCACCACTTGAAACATCAGCGATCCAATGTTCCACCGCTGCTCGCATGGGTGCGCGTAGGTGCGCGTATTGGCGGACAAACTTAGGTGGTTCGCCGGCACCGATTCCTAGTAAATCCTGCCAGACGATGACTTGCGCATTTGTTGCATTACCTGCGCCGATGCCGACGGTTGGAATGTCCAGCATGTCGGTAACTCGAGCGGCCAATTCAGCTGGAATTGCTTCCAGAACGATGGCTTTGGCGCCAGCGGATGCCAATGCTTTTGCATCGCGGAACAGGATCTCGCCAGCCTCCCCTCTGCCTTGGACTCGGTAGCCACCGAGTGAGTGAACAGATTGGGGAGTCAGTCCCAGGTGTCCAATGACCGGAATTCCGGCACTGGAAAGTGCTTCCACTTGAGGCAGGATCGGAGCGCCGCCTTCGAGTTTCACGGCTTGGGCGCCGCCATCTTTCATAAATGCGGCTGAGGTTTCCATGGCTTGGGCGATACTGGCTTGGTAGCTGCCGAAGGGGAGGTCTGCGATGACGACCGGTTTACGGGAGCCGCGAACAACCGCTCGTACCAGCGGCATAAGTTCGTCAACGGTCACCGGGATGGTTGAGTCGTAGCCGTAAACGACCATGGCGGCTGAGTCTCCAACGAGAAGAGCGTGGGCACCGGCTTCCTCAAAAATACCCGCACTCATGTAGTCGTAGGCCGTGATCATGGACCAGCGTTCGCCGCGAGCACTTAAAGCAGCAAGGTCGTTGAGAGTGATCCGCCGGTCGGACTGGTGTGAACCTGTGGAATGGGTTGACATGTTGCTTCTCCAATCTCGAGGCTCCCAAGGAGTCCCCGGATCATGTTGAGAATTTTTCTCTGACCTTTAAATCATGCCACGTTGATGGACAAATGTCAGCCCTATTCCAAGGACGAATTTCTATTACGGTACGGTACCGTTTCGTAATGGAAGAAAATTCCTCGGCTTCTCCATCTTTGCGGCATCACACCAGGTACGGGAGAAACTATGGCAACGAGTCGTCCCACTAAAACTAACGCCAGCGAGTTCCGCGACGTTCATGGCGCATTCGGCCCCGAAGGGCATCCCAGACGGTGGTCAATTTTGGCCGTGCTGGTCATCAGCCTGCTCGTTGTGGTGCTGGACAACACAATCCTTAATATTGCGTTACCAACAATTCAACGTGAATTGGGAGCATCACAGTCCCAACTGGTGTGGGCCGTTGACGCATATGTCCTCGTTTTCGCCGCATTGCTTTTTACATGGGGCGTCATCGGGGATCGGATCGGTCGCAAAAAAGTTCTCATTATCGGGCTGAGCCTGTTTGCGCTGGCATCGGCGGCTGCCGCTTTCTCAACCGGTCCATCAATGTTGATCGGTATGCGGGCGTTAATGGGTGTCGGTGGCGCGGCTGTGTTACCGACGACGTTGGCAATCATCACGGTCGTTTTCCCGCCACACGAGCGGGGTAAGGCGATTGGTTTCTGGGCTGGCGCCGTGGGTGCGGCCGTGGCCCTAGGCCCCGTTTTGGGCGGAATCCTGCTGCAGCACCCCTCGTGGTCACAATTTCTGGTGGGTAATGTCTGGGGTGCCATTTTTTTGATCAACGTTCCTATCGTGATTGTTGGAGTCATCGCAATTGCCAAAGTTGTCCCAGAAACGAAAAACCCGGACCCGCGTGCGCTTGACATTCCAGGGCTCCTGCTCTCGATTACCGGGCTTGGCCTACTCATCTTTGGCATTATTCACGCATCTGAAACTCGTGACTGGTTGGCGCCATCGGTGTTAATTCCGGCATTCGCAGGGGTCGCGCTCATCGCCCTTTTTCTCTGGATCGAGTCGCGCAGTGACCATGCATCATTTGACGTGGCCCTGTTTAAAAACCGTGGGTACGCGGTCAGTCTTACGGCCGTTTCACTTGCCTTCTTTGCTCTTTCGGGAATTACTTTTGTATTGCCGTTCTACTTACAGATCTTGCGGGGATTTGACACGTTGTCGGCAGGCTTAGCTTTCGTGCCTTTCGCCGTCGGTCAAATAATTGCAGCTCCACGCTCGGCAGCGATGGTGGAAAAATTTGGATACAAAGTTGTGATGTCTGTTGGCTTGGGGGCGGTCGCTGTTGCCCTTGGTGCACTGTCCGTTATTCAAATAGACACGCCAATGTGGCTGGTACTCGTCATATTCTTTATCTTTGGTTTCGGCATGGGTAATGTGATTGCCCCCGCCTCGACGGTGATGCAAAACGTGCTCCCTCTGGCGCGAGCAGGTGCCGGTTCCGCAGTGCAAAACACAGTTCGGCAGGTCGGTGGCGCGTTGGGCGTCGCAGTCATCGGGACAATTCTTGCGACTCGTTATGCCAGCAATGTTGAACCCTTTCTGGGTGATTTGCCAGCAGAAATTCCCGAGCAAGCCAAAGTAATCGCCTCCGAGTCGATTATTGGAACGGTTTCGGTTCTGAAGCAAGCGGCAGAGAGCGGCATCCCGGCATCAACGGTTGCCCAGTTGCAGTCCGGTGCATTTGAGGCATTCCTCAATGCAACACACATCACGTCGATGATCTCAACGGCCATGATCGTGATCGCTTTCTTCATCGTACTTATTGGTCTGCCCAAAATCGATCCGCCGCAAAAAATGAAGAGTGAACCGCCAACCCATGTCCCTGATCCAGCTCACGCGCACACTAACGCCGTCATTGAAGCCGAGTTCAGTAACTACGAAACCGAGGCCAATGCAGAACTTGAATCAGGTTCCAAACCGGCAGACCCCTTACGCTAACGGATGTCGGTGCTTAAATCGCGTGGTCGGCCACGCAGTGAAGATGTTGACTTGGTGATTTTGGAGTCCGTCCTTGACACAATCGCTGAGAACGGAATGAGCCGGGTCACCATGGAAGGTATTGCTCAACGCGCTGGCGTGAGTAAAGCCAGTTTGTATCGTCGTTTTCCCACCAAGGCTGACATGACCAGAGCCGCGGTCGAGCAGATGCGACAGGAGAGTCCCGTCATTCCTGACCAGGGCAGCGCCTACGAACGCCTGCTCCACCTCATGGAAGCCACGAGAACTGGGATTCAAGGTTCACGATACGGGCGAATCATGCTTGCCGTAATTTCCCACAGTCACGAACAACCTGAGTTAGCGCAATTGGTCTACGACCGAATTTTGTTGCCTCGACGAATGCGGATTCGTGAGATTGTTGAACAAGGAATCGAGAACGGCGAATTTCCGCGCACTCTCAACATTGATGTTGCAATGCCGACCCTGATTGGACCAATGCTGTACCTGGGCATGTGGTCAATGTGCGACCCGGTCTCAGAAACTACAACAGAAAATGTCCTTCGCTCAGTGATGGGCTTACCACGGTTGGCCTAGCCCTTCCAGCGGTTGGTGATGGGTAAGCGCCGATCCCGTCCGAAGGACTTACTGGAGATCTTCGTGCCGGGCGGGTACTGGCGGCGCTTGTATTCGGCGCGATCGGTGAGAGAAATTATCCGGTGAATTAAGTCAGAATCAAAACCCTTCGCCTCCAGATCCGCAATTGATGCATCCTGATCAACGTACATTTCAAGAATCGCGTCAAGGAGTTCGTATTCTGGTAGTGAATCCGAGTCGCGTTGGTCGGGCCGTAATTCGGCGCTGGGTTCCTTCTCAATACTGTTCGGCGGAATAGGTGGCGTTGTTCCCGATGTTATCGCCGTCTCGTTACGCCATCTAGCGAGAGCCCACACCAATGTTTTCGGAATATCTTTGATGGGAGCAAACCCGCCAACTGCATCACCGTAAATAGTTGAGTAGCCCACTGCGAGTTCACTTTTATTTCCGGGTGCTAAAACAAGATGACCTTCCGAATTGGATAGAGCCATGAGGGTCGTTCCGCGAACACGAGCCTGCAAGTTTTCTTCCGCGAGTCCGGTTACGCCAAGTTGTTCCAGGAATGCGTTCACCATCGGGGCAATAGGAACCGTACGGATCGAGAGCCCGGTTCGCTCAGCAAGGGAGTAGGCGTCTGCGATCGAATGCTCGGATGAGTACTCGCTGGGCATGGCGCAAGCGAACACCCGATCAGGTCCTAAGGCATCCACCGCGATTGCACCGACGAGCGCTGAATCGATCCCACCGCTGGCGCCAAAAATTACGGTGTCAAAACCATTCTTTTCAACGTAGTCACGAAGGGAGAGCATCAACGCGTTATAAATCGTTTCCAACGGGTCAACAAACGGTGCGAACTCGATTGGTTCACCAACGTATGGCAAGGTGATGTGAAGTAGTTGTTCAACGTTTTGGGCGCCGTGAAGTTGGACATCTCCGGTGGGTGAGACCACCATGCTGCCGCCATCAAAAAGTAATTCGTCTTGTCCACCAACAATGTTGGCGTAAAGGATCGTTGCCCCGGACTCCTGTGCCCTGTTGCGACACAAATTAATCCGAACATTTTCTTTCCCGGATTCGTAGGGAGATGCATTGAGAACCGCGAGGATGTCGGCGCCGGCTTCGCGTGCCCATTCGACCGGTCCGCCGCTTCGCCAAAGATCCTCACAGATTGCGATCGCAATGGTGTGGTCCTTGACGCTAATAACAAGAGGCTTATTTCCTTGATGGAAATAGCGCGCCTCGTCAAAGACGCCGTAGTTGGGTAGAAAATGTTTCGCGTAAGTCCCGACGATTTTGCCACGATGCAGTACAGCTGCGCTGTTGGTGGGTCCCGAGTCGCCGACAGCGAGATAGCCGACAATGACGTGCGTTTCACCGTTTCCGTCAGACGCCAAGTCAGCAGCCAGATCGGTCATCGCTTTCATCGATACTTCTTGGAAATCCTTGCGAAGCGCCAAGTCTTCAATGGGATAACCGGTCAGAACCATTTCGCCAAAAAGAATCAGGTCAACGGGCGCGACATCGACCGCGGCGGTTACCGAGTCGCGAATCAGGCGAGCGTTGGAGTGAATATCCCCAACTGTGGGGTTTACCTGAGCCAAGACCACGCTCAATTGACTTTTCGTCGAGGCTGGGATCGTCTTGGGGGTCATAGAGGTGAGGTTACTGCAGGTAATTAACCTGCCCGTAACACGAGGGAGAGGACGATAGCGACACGAAGTGAAAGGCTCTCCCCATCGGGAGCAAATTTTTTCTACATTGAGGTGAGGCGGGCGTCGTGGAGAAGCAAGCTGAATTCGTATTGCGAACGGTTGAGGAGCGCGATATTCGCTTCATTCGGTTGTGGTTTACCGATGTGCTCGGGGCGCTAAAATCCGTCGCGATTGCCCCGGCTGAACTGGAAGGGGCATTCACCGAGGGCATTGGCTTTGATGGATCGGCGATTGAGGGTTTCGCTCGGGTCTACGAATCAGATATGTTGGCTCGACCTGATGCGAGCACATTCAGTATTTTACCGTGGCGCGAAGAAGGTCCCGGTGTTGCACGCATGTTCTGCGACATCAAAATGCCGGACGGTTCACCTTCATTTGCTGATCCGCGTCACGTGTTGAAGCGAGCACTGACGAAAGCGGCTGACATGGGCTTTACTTTTTATACCCACCCTGAAGTTGAGTTCTACCTTTTTAAAGGTGAACCGGAGCTAGGCAGCGAACCCGTCCCCATTGATCGGTACGGCTATTTCGACAACGCACCCAATGGACTCGCGCACGATTTCAGGCGCCAAGCAATCACCATGCTGGAAGCCATGGGAATCTCGGTTGAATTCAGTCACCATGAAGGCGGCCCGGGTCAGCAGGAAATTGACTTACGTTATGCGGATGCGCTCTCCACCGCGGACAATTTAATGACTTTCCGGTTGGCCATTAAAGAAGTTGCTTTGGATCAAGGAATTTTTGCTTCCTTTATGCCGAAACCCTTCATGCAACATCCAGGTAGCGGAATGCACACGCACTTATCCCTGTTTGAAGGCGACACTAATGCTTTCTATGAACCGGGGGCACCGCATCAACTCTCCAAAGTTGCTCGGTCATTTCTTGCTGGACTACTCGTACATGCACCCGAGATAACCGCGGTAACAAATCAGTGGGTTAACTCCTATAAGCGCATCGCCGGTGGGGCCGAAGCACCTGCGTGGGTCTGCTGGGGTCGACACAATCGCTCGGCGTTGTTGCGGGTCCCAATTTACAAACCCAATAAGGCAAATAGCGCGCGCATCGAATACCGGGCCCTCGACAGCGCCGCGAATCCTTATTTGGCATTTGCCCTGTTACTTGCTGCGGGCCTTAAAGGCATCGAAGAAGGTTATGAACTGCCGCCGGAAGCCGAAGACAACGTCTGGGCGCTGAGTGAGGTGGAACGCAACGCCCTAGGCATGAAGCCACTGCCGGGAAGTTTGAATCAGGCCATTATTGCGATGGAGAACAGTGAGCTGGTAGCCGAAACTTTGGGCGAGCATGTCTTTGATTTCTTCCTGCGTAATAAAAAAGCAGAATGGAATGAATACAGTCAGCAGGTGACCCAGTGGGAGCTCAACCGATACCTGCCTTCGCTGTAGAGCTGACAGGCTAGGCACTAAGTTCAACGTGTGACCGCAGACCCCTCCCACACTTCGTCGCGCGCGCCCTCGGTGCGCGTTGGCTTACTCAAGGCCGGAATCACCGATACCGAGGCGGCCTTGATCGCTGTCGCCGAGATCGAATCACTTACTCAACAGGGGATTACCGGCGTTGAGCTATCTGTCGCCTTAGCCGGAGTTGCGGACCCGGACTTGGCGCTGTCGTCCCTTTCTCGGATGGTTGCCTGCGCACCAAAGTCCAATGTGTCCAGATTGACGAGCACCCTGGCCGCCGATCCCGTCGTTCTGGGAAGATTGTTAGCCATTCTCGGTGTGTCTACCCGTTTAGCTGACTTTTTGGTTCGGCACCCGGATATCGGGATGATCGCCGACTCACAAGCCTTGGCCGAGCCTCCGCACGGGATGAAGGATCGGCTCCTATTTTGTGTCGGCGCTGATCGCGATGATCCAGTTCCGATCGCGGAATCGGCCGAGGAAAGTGTTCTTGACACGCTGCGCATTGCTTATTTTCGAGAATTGATTGCAATTGCGGCACGGGATCTCACCGGGATTTACCCCATGGAAGTTATTGCAGGTTGGCTCTCCGATCTGGCCGACGCGACACTCAATGCTGGACTGGCAATAGGACGGTTCGGTGTCGCTCAACCGCGAACCCCGGTTGCCGTAATTGCAATGGGAAAAACAGGTGGTCGGGAACTGAATTACATCTCCGATGTTGACGTCATTTTTGCAACGGATGAGAGTGATTCGATTAACGATGCAACCCAGATAGCCCGCGGCCTCATGCGGGCCTGCGGCGCCATTACCGCTGAAGGTTCCATCTGGGAAGTTGACGCTGCCCTTCGGCCAGAAGGCAAGCAGGGTGCATTGGTCCGCACGGTTGAGTCCCACGTTGGCTATTACGAACGTTGGGCTAGCACGTGGGAATTTCAGGCACTCCTCAAAGCCAGATTTGTTGCGGGTGACACAAGAGTCGGCGAGGAGTACATTCATGGAGTTCAACCATTTATTTGGGCCGCTGCTGACCGTGACGGTTTTGTCAGTGATGTCCAAGCAATGCGCCGCCGGGTCGAAGAAAATGTGGATCCATCTGTGGCTGATCGTGAAATAAAATTGGGCCCTGGTGGCCTGCGCGACATTGAATTCTCGGTCCAGTTACTGCAACTCGTACATGGACGCAGTGACGTTCTCATTCGGAGTAGTAACACGATCGACGCCCTTCGAACACTCGGCATGTGGGGGTACGTCGGTCGCAACGAAGCAGCCAAGCTCGAACAGTCGTATCGCTTTCTGCGTACTCTCGAACACCGCATCCAACTACGCCACCTGCGCCGAACGCACACTATGCCAACGGATCACGACGAACTACGCGTGATTGCACGCAGCATGGGGATCACCAGCGACCCGGCCACGACCCTCATTGACCAGTGGACCCGCAATCGCACCGAAGTGCGTCGAATCCACGAGAAGTTGTTTTACCGACCACTGCTTAATGCGGTAGCAGGTCTTGACGCCACTCAAGCCCGTCTCGGCAGCGCGGCCGCAACCGATCGCTTGCGTGCACTTGGCTTCCTGGACGCGGCAGGTGCACTGCGAAATATTGAGGCATTGAGCAGCGGTGTCAGCAGGCGAGCCAATATTCAACGCACGTTGTTGCCGGTCATGTTGTCTTGGTTTGCGCAGGCCCCATTTCCTGACACGGGCTTAAGTGCATTCCGGGCGGTCAGTGACCAGGTGGGGTCAAGCCACTGGTACCTGCGGCTTTTGCGTGATGAATCACTTGTCGCGCAGCGCCTGGCTTACTTGTTGGCGTCAAGTAAATACGTGACGGACCTTGTTCGGAAGGCGCCCGAATCCATTTCGATGCTCGCGCACAACGAAGACTTAGTTTCCCCTCTCCTCGCCCCAGAAATCGATTCGGTCGTAAAGCGCCATCAAGACCCGGAGCGAGCCGTCTCATCCCTTCGGGCAATTCGGCGACGTGAACTTTTTAGAGCGAGTTCAGCGAACGCATTGCGCTTGACCGATATTCGTACGGTTGGTCAATCCCTGACCGACGTCGCTGAAGCAACAATTGGTGGAGCCCTCACCAGCGTCACCCGCAATGATTCAGATGTCCGCGTCGCTGTCATTGGCATGGGTCGTTTTGGTGGTTGTGAACTTGGTTTTGGTAGTGACGCGGATCTGATGTTTGTCTATGAATCGGTTGCTGGCGCGGATCCGGAAGGAGCCGCGAAGAGCGCGTTTGCCCGTGTCAATCAGATGCGCAATTTACTGAGTGCACCAGCGGATGAGCCCCCATTGGAAATTGATGCCGATTTGCGTCCAGAGGGGAAAAGCGGACCCCTGCTTCGCTCACTTGAGTCATTTGCCGCCTACTATGAAAAATGGTCGTCTCCCTGGGAAGCGCAGGCCCTGCTTCGCGCTCGAACTGTGGCTGGGGACGCGGACCTTGGTGGGCGATTTGAACAACTCATTGCCCCCGTGCGCTATCCAATCGGAGGACTCAGTCCGGGTGCCTTACTCGAGATGCGAAAGCTCAAGGCCCGTATGGAAACGGAGCGACTGCCGCGCGGGATTGACCCCAACCGGCATATCAAACTGGGGCGGGGTGGATTAAGTGACGTGGAATGGACAATTCAACTTGTGCAACTGCGGCACGGTCATGAATTTCCTGCCTTGCAGACAACCCAAACTTTGCAGGCGCTCGTCGCCGCGGAGCAGGCTGGGTTGATGACCAGCCGGGATTCGGTCATCCTGGCGGAGGCGTGGACGTTGGCGAGCGAGGTGAGAAATGCCATTGTGCTGGTCAAAGGCAAATCAAGTGATGTGCTTCCCGTTGATATTCGCGACCTCGCGGCAATTGGTTACCTCATGGGATATCAGCGTTCGCGCGTGGGACAACTCGAGGAGGATTATCTTCGGGCAACGCGAAGGGCGCGCGGTGTGACCGAGCGAATTTTTTACGGTAACGTGCAGTGAATGAAAACGACGTTGCGAGGCTCAACGGTTGCGATGTCACTCGCGGGCCTGTTGTCACTCGGAAACCTGAATGTCATTGCTCAGGCGGTCAACGCGCCGGACGGTCTCACTCCCCAAAAAACAACTGCGCCTTCGGGTGCGCTGTCTCCCGTTTTTCCATTCTGTTCGTGGTGGATTGAAACGTCAACGACCTCAACCAATATCGCATTCCCCGATACCAACGCGGCGTACTGGACCACGCCTTTTTCGTTGACCGGTGGCGATGTCACCATCACCGGTGACTACATTGACGCACGATATTTCTCAATTCAGGTGTACAACCAACAGGGACAATTATCCGACGGATCTACATCTTTGGCCGATTACGAGATCGCGCCTTTAGCCGGATCAACGAATCCGTGGTCAACCGGGATTTACCCCGCAGACACACCCCAAGCTTTCCAAGTTACAGTTTCATCGAACTCCGCTGCTGGCTCAAATGTTTTGTCAATGCCTGACACGGGAACCATTGGGTTTGTCATGTTGCGGGTCTATATTCCTGACGCGTTGCCATTCCCGCAACCGATTTTTAACACATCTCAGGCCCCTGCGCCAAGCATCCCTGACGCATTTTCCCTCATAGCCGGGCACCTTCCGTTAATAAGTGTCTCAACGCCAAATGGCGCCGCGGACTTGCCAACGTGTTCATCCACTCAGGGCGCTGCGCTGACGCATCCATCGCTCACAGGAGCCACGGGGAGTCCTTTCACAGGCTTAACAGCACTTCGGGGGGAGACATCAAGCGCGCCTCGATTGAAGTTTTTTAGAACCGCAAGTAGCACGACTCCCTATCCAAATGCAGAAAGTGCCTACGCGGCAGCGGTTTACAAAGTGCGTCCGGGTGAAGCAGTCATCGTTCGCGCTGAATTACCGACAACCCCCTGGAACACGCCAGGTACATCATGGCAGGGATCGAATCCCGTGCAGTGGCCATTAAATGGTGATTCAAACACCTTTCAACTGAGGTACCTGTCCTTTTGTAGTTACCTCGACAAACCTCCTTATCCGGTCGTAAGTGTTGACGATGGCTGCGCCACCGATACCCAGATTCGCACCGCCATGGACGGAGATCCATCGTCGATCGCGATTGTTACCCGGCCCAAGGAGCGCCCAACGGTCGAGGAAGTCGGATCGAACTTCATCTGGTTGCCCGCCTCGAATTCGCGAGCCGACCAAGTGTTTGCTATTCGGAATATGTTGGCAAGTACGTCATTTGCGCAATCCGTCACACGTGTTCCAGCTCCAGAAGAGGGTTCGGTTGACCCCGCACTTACTCAAAGTGTGATGGGCGACTACTACCCGATCGCGTATCATTGCAATATTAAAGTACTAAAAAAGGTCGGCCCGATCAAATGTCGTGGAAAATTTCCGGTTACCGCGCAGAATTAAATCTTCACCCAAAGGAAGACCTATGCAGGGAGGTCGATCATGATTCGTTTCGCGATTGCTGCTGTGGTCCTGGCATTCCCCGTAACTCTTGCTATTCAAACGATCAGAGGGCGCGT
>Ga0105052_10004042_pt1 | contig 16464 bp, 14 predicted proteins | sample FRY03_FD_78094 | JGI IMG/M metagenome (GOLD analysis project Ga0105052, IMG submission 78094) | Freshwater microbial communities from Lake Fryxell liftoff mats and glacier meltwater in Antarctica - FRY-03 | ecosystem: Environmental > Aquatic > Freshwater > Ice > Glacier meltwater ... | reverse complement strand
ATCAACGCGTAAGTTTTGTTCTTGGATGTACTTTAAATTCAAGTTTAATTTAGCAGGCATTATTTCCTGAATATAGGTTTGTTCAGGATTTAAAGATTGAGCCAAAAGTTCATTTTCGTTCGAGTATTGAATGCTTGCATAGTCAGTAATTCCGGGTTTTACTGAGAGAACAAGGAGTTGCTCTGGTGAGTATAGATCAACATATTTACGCACTTCTGGGCGAGGTCCAACCAAACTCATATTACCCAAAATAACGTTTATTAATTGAGGCAATTCGTCTAGTTTATATTTACGTAAATAATATCCAACTGATGTAATTCGCGGGTCTCGACCACCAACGGTTAGCAAGCTTCCTTTATCTGCACCGAGCGACATAGTTCTGAATTTCCAGAGCTTAAAATTGCTTCCGTTTTTACCTACGCGAACTTGTCGGTAAAATCCGCCACCGCGAGAATTCATCACTATGAGCAACCAAATACCAAGTAAAATAGGTAATAAAACAAGCATACCGATTAATGCAGAAATTAAATCGAATATGCGTTTTATCATAAGAATTATTTATTTAATGAGAAATGACGGTTTCTACTGCATTAACCACAGCAGCGAGCACTTCAGAAACCATTGCTTCTGATAAATCTTCAAAAACAGGTAAACTAATTTCCCTGCTAAAATTATAGTAGGTAACTGGATAATTTAAAATATCGTAGCCTTTATTTTTATAATACGACATCATTGGAACGGGAATAAAATGCACATTAACAGATACATCTCGGTCAAATATTAATTGCATGATTTTATCACGTTCAACTTCTGTAATTCCCTTAATTCTGAGAGGATACAAATGGTAAGAACTCAATTTCTCAGCGGTCGAATAAATTGGTAGTTCTGCCCACGTATATTTTTTTAATTCTGCTTCATATTGCTCAAAAATGGCTTTTCGCTTAGGCAGAATTTCCGACTCGTATCGTCGTAATTCAATCAACCCAATCGCCGCCATAATATCAGTCATATTACATTTATAACCGGGCTCGATAACATCGTATTTCCAATTTCCTTTTTGCATTTTAGCTAATGCATCTTTGTTTTGACCATGCAAAGTTTTAATGCACAAATCTTTGTAGATCAGCTCATTGTCGAATGGTTCAGGAAGATTCAAGGCAATGGCGCCACCTTCTGCTGTTGTTAAATTCTTTACTGCATGAAACGAGAATACAGAAACATCAGTCAATACTCCTGTCTTTTTACCCTGGTATTCGGCTCCAATAGAGTGGGCAGCGTCTGATACTACCATAATTCTTCCTAATGCTTTTTGGTTATCGCCATTAGGCTTGAATCTCGAACGAATATCCGCACGCTTTACCAAAGCATTTAGGGCATCAAAATCGCATGGAAAACCTGCAAAATCGACCGGCATAATTACTTTTGTTTTTTCGGTAATCAACTTTTCAATGCAGGTCGGATTTATATTAAAATCGTCCAATTTCACATCGGCAAAAACAACCTTAGCACCGCAATGCTCCACCACATTCGCAGTTGCTGAATAGGTATATGCTGGCACAATCACTTCATCTCCTTCACCCACATTGTACCAACGGAGCATAATCTCTAGTCCCGCGGTAGCGGAATTTAAACAGAGTGTTGATTTGGCGCCAGTGTATGCACTTAAATCCTTTTCGAATTGTTTGGTTCTCGGTCCTGTTGTAATCCAGCCCGATTTAAGCGCTGCAACAACTTCTTGAATAACTTCTTCGCTAATATGTGGTGGTGAAAATGGAATCATGGCTTTATATCGATGCAAAATTATCTAAAAAGCGGGAATGCGAGGCGGCAATTTGTAATTAATACGCTCGGCTATTGAGAAGTCCTACCTATTTAAAGTAGTATTCCGAGCACCGTCCTTTTTACGAAGAACCATAAAATCGAAAAAACCTTCGATGTAGCCCAAGCCGTAGCTGAAATGCAAGGTATAAAAGGCGAGGCAAATCCGCAGTAACTCGTTGAAATTCTCACTTTGTTTGGCAGCACTTAAGAGCGAGGCTAAAACATAAATAACTGCTAGTGAGGTGTGTGCAACGCCCAAGTAAGGATGGATTAGCCATGCCGGAATCATGCTTGCTAAAAACAAGACAAATAGAGGAGGAGCTAATTGTCTGATGGTTGTTACAGCGCCATGTTTTCGGTTCACATAAACTTTCCAATAACCATATTGGCGATATTGTTTGAATAGTTTTTGGAAGGATGAGCGAACGAAGTATTTCGCTTGAATAGCAGGCTGCAAGTAAATTTTAAAGCCGTCTCGAAGAATTCGATAGTTAAATTCATCGTCTTGATTGCGAACTAGAACCTCATCAAACAAGCCACTTTTTTCAAAAACTTCACGACGATAGGCTCCGAAAGCCACAGTATCGACCCATCCTTCATTTGCTCCTGTTCTAAAATGAGCATTTCCGACGCCGAAAGTTGAGGACATGGCTTTTGCAATGGCTGCTGTGCGATTATCTTCGGAGACAGTTTCTAATACGCCACCTACACAGCCAGCTTCAGGGAATCTTTCAAGTGTTTCGACACATAAACGCACGTAGTCTGGATGAATTTCGGCATGGGCGCCCAGGATAATAACGATATCGCTGTTGTTGTTGTTTATGCCTAAATTCAAGGCTTGTGGAGTTGTTCTAGCTAGATTATCAAGTAGTTTAACGTTTGATTTTGATTCAAAAGATTGAATAATTTCTCGCGTTCCGTCATCGCTCATCCCATCACATACCAGAATCTCTAACAAATCATTTGGATAGCGGCTATCGAGAATTGATTGGATACATGGTGCTATATATACGCGCTCATTTCGACAAGGAATAACGATGTTTACGGTCTTATTCATGCTCGTAGTTCCTTTGAAAAATACTGTAGAAGAACGCAAAGAACAAGATGCCTGTTTGAGTCTCTAAAATGCCTTCAACAAGCCCATTAATAAAGCACAAGGCAATGAAGAAAACAAGACAACGGTTGTTTTGCAAGATACCTTCACGGAGTGGAAGAAAAAACACCAGAATTAATACTATTAAACCGGGATAGCCCAAGGCTACGGCAGTTTGTAGAAATTGATTATGTGCGTTTAATTGCTTGGATTCGATTCCTGAAAATTGGTTGAGGTGATATTGCTTCGTAAGTTCAATATTCACATCGCCAACACCAACGCCCATAGGATTTTCCTTTAAAATTTCTAGGGCTGATTCCCACACCAATAAACGAGCAGCAGTGCTTTCGGTATCATTTCTATCAATGGGCTTTTCCGAACGAATTACCTCAATAGCTGCAGTAAATCTTTCAGCAATAGTTGGGACAAAAACTACCAGACCAATAGAGATGACTACTGCGAGAATGATTCCCATAATAATCGGGAATTTTTTCTCGGCTTTTCGAAGGCTGTTAATGAACAAAAAAGCCATGCTCAATGCCAGTATCAGCAAGTTAATTTTAGATGAAAGTAGAACAGTACTGCAAACGAGAATCGTTATCCCTGCTGGGAAAATACGTGAAATTGGTTTATGACTAATCCTAAATTCTTCATATAATATAAATGCAGCCATGAGAAAATACATGGCAATGTAGGACGGATGAAAGTAGGGACTAAAAAGCTCGTAGCTGAAGTGGTTTTCTCCTATGCTGAAGAATAAATAAATTGCTCTCATAATTAATGCGGAGGCACTTAAAATGGAGCCGATAACGAAAGCTCTCCGGATAAATTTGATGTGAGCTGAATTTAGATCGGGTCGTGCGAAAATGATAAATGGAAAAAGGAATAATGCCATTTTTATTTCGAGATGCAGCCAACCCTTGTCCATGTTTTGGGTCCAAATTAGTCCGATTACATTGTAGATATAGAATGAAAGCAAAGCCAGCATTGGAGCCGACCTTTTAAGCATCAGCAAACGAGATTTCCAATCGCCCGAAATGATATAGGAAACAACCAATAAACCTGCAATAAGTGGTAGAAAGAACTTCCAAATTGGAATAAGGAAGGCGATTGCCACAGTGAAGCCAAGCATAACTTTGATTAGACGAGCTTTCATGCTTTAGTACTTAATGTGGATTGATAGATTTTGAAAAACTTGGACATTGTAGCAGTTCGAAGAGCTTGATTTTGAATTAATTCTTGGTTAATTCTAAAGCAATTTTCGTCTTCAATTTTGAGAGCATTTTCAAATGGATTTGAATGCCCATCCAAAATAACTCCATTTTTCATAGGTATAATCCATTCATGGCTTACAGGTAAATCACTTAGAATTGGGATGCAGTTTGCAGACATCGCCTCAAGCAAGCTAACGGAAGTTCCATCACTTTCAGGCATAGAGACATACATGCGCGCTTTAGCATACCATTGAGCATTGGTTTGCGCATCTACCCAACCAATAAATTCAAAGGCTGTTAAAGGTAGAAGTTCCGCAGCTAACTGCTTGAGTTCATCTGTCAATGATCCACTTGCACCTATAACTAACTTCCAGCTCTGGTTTGAGGGATAAAACTCCGCGAATTGACGAATAATCAAATCGATCCTATAAAGTGGCTTGTGCAATCGATTCGAGTAGATGATATATTCTTTATTACCTGGCAAAACAGCCTCAATACCATACTGAAGGTGCACATAGCGCTGCGGATGCGCACTAATTGCCATCATAGCATCGATCATATCTTGCGAGTCGGCAGTAACGAAACGGCTCTTATCAAGAATGTACTTCGTGATTTTCTTTAGGAATGCATTCTTCTTCGGAACGATTAAAACATCGCTTCCCCAAGCGGTTGTAACCAGCGGAATAGATAAACTTTCGGCAGCCCGTGCAACCATCCAAGCTAGTCGGTTTAACTGATGAACATGGATTATTTCTGGCTTTTCGACTTGAAGCATCGCCTTGATTTGTCGATAATTGAACAACCATGTGATAAGATTAAATCCCCGAAAGGGAATCACATAGATTTCAGATGCGCCCGGAATTTCCATTGGTGTTTCAGACAGAAAGACAAACTCTCCTGTGTATTGCTCAATTGCTTTGCAGAAATGTCTTAAATGGATTGAATCTGAACCTACCTGCAGCACTTTCATGGTTGGAGAAGTTTCAAGATTAATCCTTCTAATTTTTTAACCTGGTGTTTTCTGTGCAAAGCAGTAATTTTTTCAAATTCCATTTGCATGGGAGTTCTTGATTTCCAGATAGTATAGGCACTTTCGATTGCCAATTTTATCTCTTCAGGCTTATTGAAATCAGCAATGAAGCCCGATTTTGTCTCTAAAATTAAATCGGCAGCAACATCTGTTGGATCTAGAATAGCAATTAAAGGCTTGAGCACCGAGATATAATCGAAAATCTTACCTGAATACACACCTCTTCGCTCTAGTTCGTTTAGAATAAGAAGCGTTGCGTCTGCATTTGCCATAAGTTGAACGGCTTCATCGTTGCTAACAGGAGGAATGAATTCACAAAAGTCCTGAAAATCGCTTGGAATACTAAAATTATGATGCGTTCCGATGAATTGGACTTTAACCTTGCAAGGCGTCTCGTTCAAGAATAGACGCAAACCATCGAAGAAGGTATGTGGCTTGCGGGGACCATAAAATGTTCCTGCATACGCCATCGTAAATACTTGATTGTATTCGATTTTTGCTTTAATGTTGTGATCGAATCCGTTCCGAAGTTCTTCAAACAATGTTACTTTCGACATGATACGTTTCATGTCATCGAGAATCGGGGCACTTACAGTTGTAACTGCTTGAGCTCTTTGATTAATGAGCCTCTCGGCATACTTTAAACGTTTACGCGTAGATTCGGGAATTTGTGGGTTGCTCGACATTTCATCGCGCATATCTGCAATCCAAGGAATATCAACATTACTATTAAGGAATTTAAGTGCTCCAAGATGTGCTTCTACAGGCGAAAATGAGCTGATAACCAAGTCGATTGGCTTAGCAGTGTTGATGGTATTCAATCTCTTATTGACCGAATGTAACCAAGCTTTGTGGGGCGTCGGAACCAGTTTCCTTACAGCTATATTCCAAAGTACCTTAACGATGTGTTTAAGTCGATTTTCTGACTGATAATGTTTAAGCAGCGGGATGCTTTGAGCATCTGATTCTCTATAAATATGAATGTTTCCATTTACCTCTTCTTGAATTGCCTCGCCTTCTAACATGGTAACTACCGAAATATCGAATTTATTAGCGTCTAAATATCTGGTAAATGCAAGCATACGATTGACAGCCACGCTTTTACGAGGTGGATACCAGGCGGTAACTAAGACAATATGTAGGTGCTTATTTGCCACTCGATTTAATTGTTTGAAGAAAGTTTTGGAGTATTTGTTGCTTTTCGAAATTCGAAGCTATGTATTGAATATTCTCTGTGTTTTTAGTCAGATTTCTTAGCTTCAAAGCTTCTAAAATAGAAGCAAATTGATCAATTGGGGAGATTGAATTATACAAATGACAACCTTGTAATTCTTGATTCCAAATTACTTCGCATCCAGCTCCCATTGCCTCTAAAACACTCATAGAGAAACCATCATGCTCAGGAAGTCGAATAAAAATGGGTGTTTCATTTCTCAAGCGAGTCATTTCTTCACTATTTATCCAGCCTAAAAATCTCACATTCAATGGGATATCCTGAACGCCCAGACCATTACTTCCCACTATCTTAAAGGAGATCTCGGGAAATACTTCAGCTAATTCGCGCACTTGGTTCCATCCATAGAAAATATCTTTTCCTTGAGCAAAATAGGTGTAGGCAGAAAGCGCATTGAATGCTTGATTTTGAGCTGTAATGGTTTTAATCCACTTAAAATGAAGCATTTCGGCGTTTATCCCGATGCTTTTCAATTCAGCTTGCAATAAAGGACTATCAGTAAAGTGCCTTGCATATTCGATATAGGACAAGTTGATATTGCCCAAAAGGTTGCGATCTAAGGCCAAACTCACGTCAGTTCCCATCCAAAGCATCATCATGGGAACGTGTTTTTTCAACACGAGATCGAGTGATCCACTTCTATCAGAAACACCATTCATCGAGATGAACACGTCTGCGTTTCTAATATCTAAAGCAAATTTTAAGCGCGCTGCATTTGAGTTATAAGTATCATGAAATCGAATGGTATCATTTGGCGCAACGCTTCTTAAATCCGCCGCGAGGCGAGATGAAAACAAGGGTAAACCGTTGATAATTACTTTCATAATTTCGAGTTAAGTAGGATACTTCTATACCAAACCAAAAGGAATATATAGTACAAACTTAACACGGCAGAATAGGCATACAAAACTTCTTGAAACGAAGTACTTAAATAGGAGCCAATTAAAAGAGTTCCTAAGCTCAGAATATATCCCATAATGCTGAAAACATAGGCAGCTTTCTGTTTTTTCAAAAGCAATGGAGTAGTCGACACAACTGACGATAAAAAATTAAACAAAATTGCAGGAGCCATTATACGTGCAAAAGTCCCCGAATCTCGCCAATCTTTGCCTAAATACCATTCGAACAAGGTTGGCCCCATAATTACAATTACACTCATAGCTGGAACGACAAACAGCGAGATGATTTTTATGGAACGATAGTAAATTTGAACTTGTTCTTGATTATTACCTTGAAGAGAACTCGCTTCTCGAAAATAGAGTTGACCAACTGCGCTGCCAACGAGATTTAGAGGAGCTCTTAAATAACGATTCATAACTGCAAATAATCCTAGCACTAGTGCGCCATGGTTGCGGGTAATGAGCCAATACAGCAGGAATTGTGTAGCTAATATGTCGGTAAAAGCATGCAGCGAATTTACTGTCGGGAAATCTTTATGCTCAGTGGCAAGCCGTTTTATTTCTGTTTTGTCTGTGACAAATGGTCTGAAGCTGTTTAATTCTTTAACAAACATCCAAAGAACGGGGATAATTATTCCTAGTATCCACGAGATTAACAAACCATGAATTCCCCATCCCAAATAGCCCAAAATAACGTAACCACCATTTTGAATAAACGATTGCAACACGCGGCTGACAGTCATTACATGATATTTCTTTTGGCGCAAAACCCACTGTGTGAGAATGCTCAAAGCAGAAATTAGAAATACTGAAGGAGCTAAATAAAAAATATAGTCGGCAAGAATAGGTGTTTGGTAAAACTGAGCTATTGGTTTTGCAAAAAACACAGCAAGTATGCAAAGGGCAGAAATACAGATAGTTATAATAAACGACAAGCTGAAAATGGTCCTGGCATCTTTCTCTTCTTTTGGTAATAAAATGGCTAAATCGAATCGCCCAGCAGCGATAATTCCTATCAGCGAGGCCATTGCTAAGAAATTCTCTTGAATGGCAATTTGCTCTGGTTGATAAAGTCGCGCAATAAATGGTGCTAATAAAAATGGTACAACCTGTCCAATTGAATTCCCTGTAAAAAGGATCAAAAAGTTTTTTACGAACGAACCGGAATTCTCAGTCGACACGGTTTTCTGTATGAAGTTGTGGTGATACAAGAATGAGCGCCATTAAAATCCATCCACAATTTAAAACAAGCCACGCAGAAGGCATTGCAGCAACAACCCAAGAAATAGCGACAATGAATGCCCAAAAGAAAGCAAATCGGAACTTGTTTTTTTGAGATTTTAGTATGAAAAGAAAGGTCATCCCCATTAATACAAAATTCAAAAGTAACATGGGAATACCATATTGGCTTGTAAATTCAACAACGCTTTCATGCGGGCTAATTACTGTTCCAGTATCGTAAGGTAGCTCTCCGTGAGCACTTAACCAACTATATTGACCTGCTCCAACACCCACAATAGGATGCTTTTTAATAAGATAAATCCCATTCAAAAACAGGTTTTTTCTGACTTGGCTAGAAGGAGCCTTTCCATGGCTTTGATATTCGTAGTAAAGATCTATGATCTTCTCTTTTCCATATTTTTCAACCAGTTCGGACGAAGACTGAAATTCAATTTCGTTTTTGTTTTCTGTTTCCTTGATAACTAATATACTGTTGAGCAAATAGTCTTTCCCCTTTTTCCAAATGGGACCATAAAAAATCGGATTTTCAGATGCTACTATTAATAGCAATATGACCATTGATAGTAAGGCAATTACATGTAATTTGTAGTTGGCAATAAAGCCTTTACGAATACTCATCAAACCAAAGAATACAAACATGACAGCACTTGCCAATTTGCCCAATTGAGAATCGGCCGCAATTGAAAATATCATCAAATGAGCAATGATTGGCAGCAGCATTAATAGGCTATTTTGAAGCTTCTTACTGCAAAGAATCATGATGAGCGCACTAGAAAATATATAGCATAAGAAGGTATTGGGATTTTGGTAAAGGAAAGTCGGAGCGTAAGTAACATTGCTTGCAGGAAGTAATAATAGCTTGTTTGTATGCGGACTTTCGAAATGAATTCCTGTGTAGAATTCAAACCAAGCAGCGGCGCAGAAGAAAATAAAGACAATCGTTGAAAGTTGAAAAACGCGGTCAAAAAACGCTTCCCTACCAAGCACAGCATAGGAGAGGAGTATTAATGAAACTGTTGCTGCAAGCATAATTAAACTCCTGGCGGCATAGATGGCATCATTTTTACCAGCCACGAAAAAAATCGATACAAGGCCTATTGATGCTAATAATATGTAGTATCCAATGGCACTTTTTAAATGAAATGGCAGTGAAGCTTTCTTATCAATGAAGAAACTCCAAACTAATAAAAGAAAGGTTAAAATTAAGTGGGGATAAATTGTCATAAACCCAATCGATACAGGAAGAACGTATGCATCGAAAGGGTATAACAAAAACCAGATACTGAACCAATTGAGATAAGATTTCCCGGAAGGATCTTTCAGGAATGTCAATTTATTCAGTAAACTCATTCAATTTGGTTTAACAAATCAATTTATTTCGCAATGCTCACAGAGCGCGTTTCTCTAATTACGGTTACTTTAACCTGACCTGGATAAGTCATTTCATTTTGAATTTTTTGCGAGATATTGAATGATAACATTTCAGCATCCTTATCGGTAACTCTTTCACTTTCAACAATCACGCGTAACTCACGTCCAGCTTGGATTGCATAAGTGTTCGATACTCCAGGATATGAAAGTGCCAGTTGCTCCATATCTTTCAGACGCTTGATATATGATTCAACCATTTCGCGACGAGCACCTGGTCGAGCACCTGAAATAGCATCACAAACTTGAACAATCGGAGAGATTAAACTGTCCATCTCAATTTCATCGTGGTGAGCGCCAATTGCATTACAAACTTCTGGTTTCTCTTTGTATCGCTCAGCGAGCTTCATACCAAGAATCGCATGCGGGATTTCAGGTTCATCATCAGGAACTTTTCCAATATCATGAAGCAATCCAGCACGCTTAGCCATTTTTACATTCAAGCCTAATTCAGCCGCCATAATTGCGCATAAATTCGCTACCTCTCTTGAGTGTTGAAGCAAATTCTGGCCATAAGAAGAACGATATTTCATTCGACCTACCATTCGAGTTAACTCAGGATGTAAACCATGAATACCGAGGTCGATACACGTTCTCTTTCCTGTTTCAACGATTTCTTCGTCAATTTGGCGCTTGGTTTTAGCAACCACTTCCTCAATCCTAGCTGGGTGAATACGACCATCTGTAACCAATTGATGCAAAGCTAAACGAGCTATTTCGCGGCGAACCGGATCGAAACAACTTAAAATAATAGCTTCAGGCGTATCATCTACAATAATCTCAACGCCAGTAGCAGCTTCGATTGCGCGAATGTTACGTCCTTCACGACCAATGATTCTACCCTTAATTTCATCGTTCTCGATGTTAAAAACAGATACCGAATTCTCAACTGCATGTTCAGTTGCAACACGCTGAATAGTCTGAATTACAACGCGTTTAGCTTCCTTATTGGCAGTTAAACGAGATTCATCAATGATATCCTTAATGTAGGAAGCAGCTTCTGTTTTTGCTTCTTCCTTCAACGCTTCAACAAGTTGATTTCGAGCGTCCTCTGCCGATAATCCTGCAATGGACTCAAGTTTATCAACCTGAATTTTGTGCTGTTTGTCAAGTTCAGCTTGCTTTTTAGAAATTACATCAGCTTGAGATTGAAGCGTTTCACGGCTTTTATCGAGTTCTGCCTGCTTGCGTTTTGTTTCTTCTAAGCGCTGCGCTAAAGTGCTCTCTTTTTGTTTAACACGATTCTCGGCTTGACCTACTTCATTGTTTCTCTGAGAAATAGATTTTTCATGCTCTGTTTTTAATTGGAGAAATCTCTCTTTTGCTTGGAGCATTTTTTCCTTCTTGATCACTTCAGACTCAGATTCTGCGTCTTTAACAAGTTGGGCGCTCTTACTCTCGATGCTTTTTCGAAGCGCGGTTGTTGCTAGTATGTAGCCGCCGCCAACTCCGGCAATTAGCGCTACTACTGCGTAAATTATTAATTCCATGGGCATTAATTGTCTTTAAACAATCAACCTGAACATGGGAAACTTAGAAAGAAATTAAGCCTTCGATTGAATCAATTCTTGGTCAATTAGACTTGAAAGTTCTTCTAGTTGTCGCTCTACAGATGCGAAATCTGAAGTTTGACTAGCTTCAAGCTCAATCAGTTGCGTTGCGATTTGTAATGCACTCATGGCGAACAAATCCTGAATATCTTTCACTCCATAACGTTTCTCCAGCGATTGTAACTTGCTGTTAATCAGTTCTGCAGCTTTCTCAACCGAACCGGCTTCACCCTGCTTAACTTTAAGCGGATATTTCCGGTTTGCGATGTGCAGTTCAATCGATACGTCCTGCATAGTTTTTTCGGTCATTTATTCAGTAACGCAAGACAAGAATCAATGTCTTTTATCACTTCGTTAATCTTACCTTTCAATGCTGTTGATTCAGTTTGTGGCTGATCCGACAACAATGCGTGGGCAAGTTGTAAGGCTTTATTTCCTTCCTCAAGCCGCCTGATTTGCTCCTGCTGATTGTGGATGGTTGTTTTTAGTTGTTCATTGTCAGACCTTTGGCGAGAATACTCTTGCCGAAGCGATACATGCAAATGTATCATTTTTTTAATCTTAGCCTCGAGTTCGGTAGCTTTCGTTGTTAAATTACTCATTCAATGATGTTCATTACGGGGTTTAAAAGTATTTATTTTCCTTCACTCATAGCAGTTAATCCAATCTATTTTGCAGGATAATTGGCAGATGTTGATTTATGAGGTGGCTTTTTCTTTTATTATTCGCAGTTTTTCATTCCACTCTCGTGGGACAATCCATCAAGAAAATTTTTGGATCTCCCATGCAAGTGCCCTTAATTGTGACTTCCGGCTTCGGTGAAATTCGTCCAAACCACTTTCATTCGGGAATCGATTTCTCAACGTATGGAAAAGCTCAAAATATTATTTCTGTTGCAGATGGTTATGTAAGTCGTGTTAAAGTTTCGCTCCGCGGATATGGGAATGCCTTATACCTCGATCATCCAGGTGGATTCACAAGCGTTTACGGACACATGAGTGAATTTACTCCCGAGTTGATGGCTTACGTCGAGAAAATGCAGCGAAATGCCCTCGAATATGAGATTGATGTATTAGTGGATTCGGCACAATTTGTTTTTAAGAAAGGACAAGTCATTGGTAAAAGTGGAAATTCTGGGTCTTCGACAGCGCCGCATCTGCACTTCGAAATCCGCGACCGCGTAAACGAAAATGTCTTCAATCCGCTGATGTTTGGATTTGTAGAGGACAAAGTTGAACCAGCAGTATTCTCTTTATTACTCATTCCAAAAGATGGATATGGAACCGTGAATGCTTCCACATCAGATGTGCGAATTCCATTGTTGAGAAAGCCTAAATCGACTGAACGATACGTTTCACCTAAAATTCCAATCCCAGTAGTATCAGGTTGGGTTGGATTTGGTTTAGAAGGTGGCGATATAATCGGAAAACCCGGAAATTACTCGGGAATCTATAAAATCGCAATCAAAGTGAACAATCAGCAAGTCTTTAATGCTCGTTTTGATGAATTTTCTTTCGAGGAAAATCGGGCCGTCAATGCTTGGATAGATTATCCAATGAAGCGTAAAGCAAACAAGAAATACCAACGTTGCGTAGTTCCTGCCAATCAGTTAATTGGTATTTATAAATCGCATGTCGATCAGGGTTATTATGAATTCAAGCGCGACACTACGTACCAAATTGTTTGGGAACTCACAGATATCTCTGGCAACAAAACCATTCAAACATTAGAAGTGAAAGGTAAGTCCGCGCCTCCATCGGTAAATCCAAGAAAATCACCTCCACAACATGTTCGTGTTTATCCAAAGGGCGGATTAGTGAGCAATTCAGCAGATTTTAGAGCAGTTTTCAATGATCGATGCTTATACGATACAGCAGATGTGAAATTCATCCTTCATCCCGCAGGAAATGCATATTCACCATTACTTGAACTTGGAAGCGTTTACATTCCTTTGCACAGTGGCGTTGAGCTACAATTTAAACCCAAGGTACCCAAAACTGAGTTAAAGGAAAAACTCTTCATTGGGCGCAAAGATGGCAAATCTTATGATGCACTTAATTCTAGCTGGGACGGCGATTGGCTTATTGCTAAGACCAAAGAATTCGGCGATTTTCAGGTGCTTATCGATACAATTGCACCAGTAATTACCTATTTGCCCGAACGCAAACGAATTCCTAAAACAAATCGTTATAAGGAAGTGCCCATTGAAGAATCAAAATCAGTTCGATTGAGGCTTTACGATCCAATTGGTGGTGGTTTTTCTTGGCAAGCTTATCTCAATCAAGATTGGATGTTAATGAAACCCTCGAGTCGTACAAATGAATGGTACTATGACTTACCAAGCGATTTGCGTTCTGGAACTCATGTGATTTCTGTGCTTGCTACCGATGCTTTTGGAAACGTTAGCACATTCGAACTTCCATTCACCTTGCCATAAATCTCAATCTTGCAGCGATTTTATGTATTTTTGCGCTCTCAAAATGAAGAAATCAACGCACATCTGTATACTTCTGACTTTGCTACTTTGCTCTTCGGCCATTGTTGCTCAATCAACTACAAATCAAGTTGATGCTAATGGACGTAAGCAAGGTTTATGGAGGAAAAATTTCGAAAACGGAAAACCTCGTTACGAAGGCAGTTTTAAAGACGATCAGCCGGAAGGTGTCTTTCGCTATTACGTCGATTCAGGCGAACTTAAAATGGTTAGCTTTTTCTCTAACAAGGGATTGCGTTCTTACACAAAAGGTCTCGACAATAAGGGAAACATAATTTCCGAAGGTGTTTTTGTCGACCAAAAAAAAGATTCCGTTTGGACTTATTATAATGAGGAACACATACCAGTCTCACGTGAAACATACACTCTTGGGAAACGAATTGGCTCTTGGTACGTATATTATACGCATGGTCAGGTTTCTGAAGAAATGAATTACGCCAACGACGAGCGACATGGTCCTTGGATTCAATATTATGAAGACGGAGTTAAACGTTTGACTGCCAATTATAAAGATGGAATGTTACACGGCAAAATCGCCTACAACTGGGCCAATGGAAAGCCTGAATTGATGGGTAATTATGTCGATGATCTTCGGCAAGGAACCTGGTATCATTTCGAAGAAAACGGAAACATAAAAGAAACAGAAGTGTTTAAAGACGGTGTTTCAGACAAACTGAACATCCAAAAATTTGAAAAGCTCGATGTGGACGAGCAGAAATTATTGAATACCCCACCTGGACAATGAGCAAGAATGGAAGAGTGTTAGTGGCAATGAGTGGCGGAGTTGATAGCTCTGTTGCTGCAATGATGCTGCACGAACAAGGATACGAAGTTATTGGAATTACAATGAAAACTTGGGATTATGCAAGCTCTGGCGGTTCTAAAAAGGAAACCGGCTGCTGCAGTCTCGATTCAATAAACGATGCCCGTACTTTAGCGGTGAAATTCGGATTTCCTCACTTTATATTAGATATACGTGAAGAATTTGATTCCTTTATCATCAGCAATTTCGTAGGCGAATACATTGCAGGAAGAACTCCAAATCCTTGCGTGCTTTGCAATACGCATATTAAATGGGAAGCATTGTTAAAACGTGCCAACATGCTCGATTGTGAATTCATCGCAACAGGGCATTATGCGCAACATCGAATGCTTGAAAACGGACGCCATGTAGTTTCTCGTGGCCTCGATTTAAGCAAAGATCAATCGTATGTGCTTTGGGGTTTATCTCAGGAAAGCCTTGCTCGTACTCGTTTTCCACTTGGAGGATTTCATAAGTCTGAAATCAAACAAATGGCAGGAGACAGTGGTTTTGTAGATCTGGCAAATAAAAGTGAGAGCTACGAAATCTGTTTTGTGCCCGATAACGATTACCGTGGCTTCTTGAAGCGTCAAGTTCCAGGTTTGGAAGAGAAGGTAGATGGTGGAAATTTTGTACTTTCCGACGGAACTGTTGTTGGTAAACATCGCGGATATCCATTCTATACCGTTGGTCAACGTAAGGGTTTAGAAATCGCCTTCGGCAAGCCAATGTTTGTTCTCGACATAAAACCAGATTCAAATATTGTGGTTCTTGGAGAGAAAGAAGAGCTTGTTAAAAACACCATGAGGGTGAGGGACATAAACCTTATAAAATATGCTGAACTTCCGGAAGATTTTCAAGCACTCACCAAAATCCGTTACAAACACGATGGCACCATGAGTATTCTAAATCGGGAGCCGGATGGGAATATGAATGTCGATTTTCTGGAAGCCGTTTCAGGTGTAGCTCCCGGGCAGTCTGCTGTATTCTACGAAGGAAACGATTTGGTGGGCGGTGGATTCATTAAAAAAACCGAATAATGACAAACGTCCGTTTTCTAGCTATTCTCAGCATTCTAGGCTTATCTGTTCTTGCATCTTGTAAAAAAGATTCTGTCATTCCACCAGATCCTTATTTTAGAAATTATTTCCCTAATAAGGTTGGTTCGTATATCGTTTATGACTGTGATTCAATTGTTTACGACGATTTTAACAACCGTGTTGATACGTTTCGATTTAAAATCAAGGAATTATATCATTCTCAATTCACCGATAATTCTGGTCGCTCTGCAATTCGTCTTGAGCGTTGGAAAAAGCCAGCAGATACATTGAGTTATTTCCTGAAGGATGTTTGGCAAGTGGTGAAAGATGAAAATCAAGTCGAAAAAGTGGAGGAAGACGTTCGATTTATTAAGGTGATATTTCCTGTAAAATCTGGACGTGAATGGAATGTGAATGCCCTGAATTCATTAGGAAGTAGGATGTATAGTTACCAAGATGCACATACAGCATATTCGAACGGAACACTAAATTTCGATTCGACAGTTACTGTTCGCAATCTTGATCCTGAAAACCTCGTTTCAGAGTATCGAAACACAGAAATTTTTGCAACGAATGTTGGAATGGTTTATAAAAGTCAGGTTGATGTTGCCTTTATT
>Ga0105052_10004023_pt1 | contig 16511 bp, 20 predicted proteins | sample FRY03_FD_78094 | JGI IMG/M metagenome (GOLD analysis project Ga0105052, IMG submission 78094) | Freshwater microbial communities from Lake Fryxell liftoff mats and glacier meltwater in Antarctica - FRY-03 | ecosystem: Environmental > Aquatic > Freshwater > Ice > Glacier meltwater ... | reverse complement strand
TTCATACGCTTACTATCTCGCCTGATTAATCATGCTTATGCTCGGGGCTATGAGCTTACAGGCGGGGATCTATGGGCCAGTCACGGCCACAAGAAGTCCAGCCTCCACTATGTTCGGCTGGCTCCGCTTGCCGAGGGTAGGGGTAAGCGACCATGACCCTTCACACGGAAACAGACGAGCGTAAAGACCAGGAGCAGGCGTTCAAGAACAGGCTGAGGGACTACCTCGAAACGTTCACTTCGGATACCGGGAAAAGGGTGCTGAAGGACATGAGGCTGTCGTATTGTGGCCAGTTCGACCCGGCAAAGGACGCTTCAGTTCTTGGGTTTGATCTTGGCAAGCGGCAAGTGGTAAAAGATATTGAGGCCGTCCTCGTGTCGGCTAAAAATCCTAAGGCCATAGAAGACCTGTTCAGGATGCCGGAAGACGATGGGTTTGAAATTTAACACGAAAGGATAAAAAAGATGGAAGAACCAATTACAGCTCCAATAGTAGGTCCAATAACCGACCCTCCAGTGGAAGATCCTCCGGCACCTCCGGGTGAGCGTGACTGGATACCGGAAGAATATCGGGCCGAAAAGTGCCTTGAATCTATACCGAATCTTCCAACTGCTTTTAAAACACTTGTATCCGGTCAAAAGATGATCGGAGGAATGGTTAAAATCCCTAAAGAGGACGCTCCTCCGGAGGAGCGTGACGCGTTCTATACCAAGTTGGGAAGGCCGGAAAAGGCCGAAGGGTATGGCCTTGCAAAGCCTGATACCCTGCCGGAAGGCGCTTCATGGGATCAAGCCATGGTTGACTGGTTTGGGAAGTCGGCTCACGCTGCCGGGCTCAGTAAGGGCCAAGCCACGGCATTGATGCAGTCCTACAACGAACAGCAATTCAGCAAGGCCCACGCAGGCCAGAAGGAGATGAAGACCGCCCTGGACGGGCTCCGGGATTCATGGGGTAGTAAGTTCGATGGTAATGTTGAACTTGGTGTAAGGGGGATAGAGCGCCTTCTCCCGGCCGATGAGGCCAAGGAGTTCAAGAGCCTCATGGATGCAACGGGTATCGGCAACCATCCCCTGATGCTTAAGTTTGCCCATAAGGTCGGGAACATGCTGAAGGAAGACGGTTATATTATAGGAGACGGCAAGGGCGGGGTCCACGGGTCTGAATCGGCAAAGGCCAAGATTGCGTCCATCAATGCCGACAAGGCCCATGCCCACTGGAACGAGAATGCTCCCGGCCACAAGGAGGCTGTGGAGGATATGGCCAAACTCTTCAGGGTTGCTTATCCACCTTCTGAATAGAGTCATGAAAGGGGCACAAAATGATAGATAGAGAAGGCTATGAATTTTACTTACGTCAAAGAATAAGTTTAGAGGATAAAATACACGAACTTGGTGATTTCAAAGGTAAGTCAGAAGTAAGCTCTCAACTAATGTTTATTGACGAGAGACTTGTAGCTAAATTAAAACAAGCGTATCGGCACTCTATGCAGGAAATGGACGCTCTACGCTTTATCATAATGGAAGCCGGAACGCCTATTCCAAAAACTTGAATTTGAATGAAAGGAGAACAATGAGAAAAGTATGCAGTGCTGCAATGATTGGGGTTGTTATCTTGATGTTCCTATCCAGCACGTCCATGGCGGCTGTAAGACCCCCAACACCCCAGAAGGTAATGGATGACATTACATTCTCCTCTGAGCTGAGGATGGACATCCAAAAGGAAATCGGGGCCTTCTACCAGCGTAACGAGGGGAACAAGATTACGATTGATGTCATGGATGGCTTCATGCTTCATCTTAACCAGATCTTCGAGAAGAACGCCATCCTGCCACCCAAGGAAGTGGAAGATCCCAAGCCTAAACCGATGGAATGAGGTAGCACAATGACAACTCGAAAAGATATAAAGAAAAACCTTGAGGTGAAAAAAACACACCCGAAATATGACTACGATGAGCCCCAGGAGAAAGTGACCCCGAAGGCCAAGAAGTCTAAGGCAGGGAAGGAGAAATAACCATGGTTGTACCAAGAACGATGAAGACTGCCGTTCCTGAAGAGGATTTCAAGCTATGGGACGCAGGCAAGTCCTCCAAAGTGTCGGAGCCTGCCGTTATGCCGGCGCCTGCTCCTCCAAAGGAAGATGATATTTTATCTCTTGACAAAATAGATATCAGTGAGATATCTTTAGCGGTATCAGGAAGAAGGGATGTCAAGAAGAACGCAGAAGGAGTCCGGTTCGTGGGATTCCGGGTCACTCTTAAGATGAACACCGGCAAGGATCTTAGCGGGTGGATGTCGGAGGGTGACTACCTTAATCTAAGGAGAAACTTATACCGCGATGGGCTTGTGAACACCGATAACCTCGAATATTGAAGTAAGAAATAAGTCTGGACAATCTCGAAAGAGATCCAGGATTGAAGCAGACTGGAGGCTTTAAGCCTGGAGGATCGAAACTGATTCGGCAATCCTCTAAGATTTTTATTAACGCATTACGTTAATCATTTATTTTAGGAGATATCAAATGGCCGAGTCAATTGAAACTTATTTTGTTGAGCAATACCAGAACACCATCCGGATATTGTCTCAGCAAAAGAACAGCCGCCTTGAAGGAACAACCATTCCCCCGATACAGATGGTAGGAAATGCCCTGTATTGGGAAAGAATGGGCTCCACTGAAGCGGTTGAGCTTGTAACCCGCCACGACGACACTCCCAACATCGAAGTCGATCATTCCCGAAGGAAACAGACCGCTACGCCGAGGGTTTGGGCTACCCTTCTGGATACCGTTGACCAGGTGCGGATGCTTGTCGATCCCAAAAACTACTATAACCAGATCGCCAGAATGGCCTTTAACAGGGCCAAAGACTCCGTTATCATCGCGGCATTGGGTGGGACAGCTTATTCCGGACAGACCGGAACGACTGCCGTTATCCTCCCTGCTGCCCAGAAGATCGCGGTAGGTGGCACAGGCCTGACATTGGCCAAACTATTGACGGCCAAGGAAATGAATGACGCCGCCGAAGTTGATGAGGACATGGAGAGCTACCTTGTCTGTGCCGCGCGTCAAATTTCCAATCTGCTTGAAACCACGGAAGTCAAAAGCTCCGATTACAACACGGTGAAAGCCCTCGTGGAGGGTAAGATTGACACCTTCATGGGTTTCAAGTTCATCCGGACACAGCTTTTGACCCTTGCCTCCGACGTAAGATACTGTTACGCCTACACGAAAGGGGCCATCGGCTTTGGTAAGCTGTCCGATATTGAGTCTAAGATCGACCAGCGTTCGGACAAGAATTACTCCTGGCAGGTGTGGGGCAAGATGGACATTGGAGCAACCCGGATCGAAGAAGAGCAGGTCATCGAGATTGCCTGCGCTGAAGCATAAGGAGGTGCTGAATGTCTAATTTAAACTTACCTGTACCTGAAGGCGGAAGAGAGGGTAATATTGCCCTCATAGAGAATGATGGGCACAATGTTGGAGATGGGCCTATCACCCTCGCAGCCAATGGCGCAGCCGGGGCATTGACCGTTGGCCAGTATGGCACTCTTGCCACGCAACCCACGGGTGCAACCCCTTACTGGATGAAGATCGGGAAAGACTCCAATGGGTACAACCTGTTCATCCTTGTCTACAAGGGTGCGGTGGATGCTTAACGATTAATCCTATAATGTAGGACTTGGAGGTATATAAAATGTTGACTAAATTTCAAGCGTTTCAACAGCACATGATTGGTGTTGTTGGCAAGCCCAATAACCTGTTTATACCGGAAGCTACACAGAGGTATCCGCTGGGAGCGCGGTTCAAGTACGGTCCTCGCACCTTCCATTATGCTTATTGTGGTGGGGTGGCTTTGGCCGCTGGGAAGCTGGTCGCCGGGACCGATATGCCCGCAGAGGCGAATGTAACAGTCGCCACTACTGCCGCCATTGGGGCCACGGAAGTTCCCAACATCACGACAACTGCCGCCGAGATCAACCTTGATGGCGGAATGATGATCGTGAATGACAATGAAGGTGAGGGTAATTCCTACGGGATTGTTAAGTCGAAGGCCAATGCAGCGCTGGCTACCTCAACTGATGTTACCCTGGCGGACCCGTTGGCGGTTGCACTCGTCGCGGCCAGTTCACAGGTGGAGCTTTATAGCTCACCGTATTATGACCTGGATCTTTCCGCTGCAATCACTGACATTATCATCGGTGTCCCGCCTGTAGTAGTCGCAATCGGCTATTACTTCTGGGTCCAGACCTGGGGACCGGCTGCCGTCTTGGTCGGTGCTACCCTGGTGGCTGGCTCTCTTGTTTCTCCTCACACCACGGACGGGTCGGTCGGTCCATTGATTACAGTGACCACTGAGACGATTACCGAGAACGTAGTCGGGTACGCTCTTACGGCTGGAGCGGCAACTGAATACAACGCGATCTTCTTGAGGATAACGCCGTAAACCTTTAACGAAAAACATAACCTTAACGTCCTGGGGCTCGTGAAACAGCTCCAGGGCAGGAGAGGATAACATGGTAGGATCAGTTTCAAAAACAATAGGAGCCCAGAACATATTCTCAGACTCCATTGAGCTTATCGGCAAATTCAACGTGTCCATCTCCGGAATCGTAGGGGATACTGTTGTGGTGCAACGGTCTTTCGACAATGGAACCTTATGGAAAGACCGATAATCCTATACCTCCGACGATGAGGTCGTGTTGGAAGAGCCTGAGAGGGGAGTCCTTCATCGCATAGGCGTCAAGACTGGCGGATATGGTACAGGGACTATCTTGGCCCGATTAAGCCAGTAAAGAAGGGGCACTATGCCAAGAAAAGACCTGAGCGAAAATACGATAAAATTCTTAACGTGGCTTGTGGGTTTTTTGCTTGTAGCCCTAACCCTTTTTACTGGATGGAACACGAATGCCATAGAAAAGGTTGACACCCGTGTTGACCATGCAAATGAAAAAATAGCGCAGTTACCACGCGAGTTTGTCCGCCTTGAAAGGTATCAGTGCGACACTGCTTTAATCAGGGCAGACCTTACGACCATTATGTTGAAGTTGGATCGGCTTGCCGAGAGATAGGGGGTTTATAATGTCAAGCATAGTCGAAATATGCAATATGGGCTTGGTCCTGATAGGGGATCAGACCATAACAGCCCTAACGGACAGTAACGACAGGGCCACGGTAGCTTCGACCTTCTATGAGCCGACCAGGGACGCGGTGTTGAGGGCTCACCCATGGGGGTTTGCAAAGACCAGGGTTGCGCTTGCGATGGCGGCGGGAACTCCTAATTCCAATAAGTATAGCTATCACTTCACCTTGCCCACGTCCCCTAAATGCCTGAGGGTCCTGGAGGTTGAAGAGGACTACCCTGGGCAAATCCCGTATTCAGTTGAGGCCCGCAAACTGCTTTGCAATGATTCTTCCATATCCATCCTCTACGTCGCTCAAGTCACAGACTCGGGGCTTTTCGACGCCTTGTTCACTGACGCCTTGGCCGCCAGGCTCGCTATGGCTTTCGCAATGGCCCTTACGAAACAAAAGACACTCATAGAGCTCGCCGCCAAGGTTTACGAGATGAAGATCAACGAAGCCCGGACTATGGACGGCTTGGAATCAACGCCAAAAGAGATTTACAATGATACACTCCTAAGAGGCAGATGAAATGCAATCGAAAGAAAAAAAAGCGGTATATAATAAGAAATATCGTGAAGCTCATCGTGAAGATAGCAAGAAATACCGGGAAGCTCACAAAGAAGAAATAGTTAAATATGGCAAGAAATACTATGGAGCACATAAAGAAGAAATAACTGAACGTAAGAAGAAATATTCTGAGAATCATCGTGATGAAGTAGCTGCTTACAATAAAGGATACAAAGAGGCTCATCGTGAAGAATTAGTTGCACACCGAAAGGAATACTACCAAACAGAAAAAGGTAAAGCAGCATCAAGAAAAGGTAACCACAAAAGACGAGCCACGAAAGCCGGGGTTGTATGCCAGATCTTTAATACTTCTGCGGTATTTGAGCGTGATGGCTATATTTGCCAGAATTGTGGCCGTAAAACGCGGCCGGACTTCAAGAATCCAAATCATCCATTATATCCAAACCTGGATCATATTGTGCCATTAAGCAAGGGCGGCGCACATACGAAGATCAACACTCAATGCCTATGCCATCAATGTAATATGTTCAAGAATAACACTGGGGTAGGGGACCAACTAAGAATGTTCGGTTAGGAAGGGATTATGCGAACTCGCCCAATTCAGATGAATTTCACAAACGGAGAAGTTTCCCCGCGACTATTCGGCAGATCCGACCTCGCCAAGTATTGGGCGTCCCTTGAAACACTCGAAAACTTCGTAATCCTTCCATACGGCGGAGTGGCACGGCGTGACGGTTTCCATCATGTAACATCTCAAAGCGATGAAACCCGTAAGGCCAGGATGATCCCGTTCATATTCAGTACAGAACAAGCCTACGCTATCGAAGCCGGGCATAAGTACATGAGGTTCTTCATGAACCACGGGTTGATCCTTGACGATGGCCTGGGGGATACCGTCTTATTACTCCACATGCACGGGATTGATGCCAGCCAAACATTCCTGGATTCGAGTAATACAGCGCATCTTGTGACGGCTGGCAATACAGCACAAATAGACACTGGATATTGGAAATATGGTGGGTCCGCCGGTTTGTTTCTCTCGGCTGACCATGCTTTTTTGTCGGTGGCGGACCATGCAAACTTTGATTTTAGCGCAACGAATATCTTCACCTTTGAACAGGAAATATATATTCCCGGGGTCTTGGCGGATGTTTGTATATGGTCTAAGCGCACAGACATTAACAACCAAATGGGGGTGTATCTTTGGGCTGATGGCCACGTAACGTTCCAGGTTGTCAATGCCGGTAGCTATCAAATTCTTACAACATCTACAGGGGCCTTTACCGCTGATTCGTGGAATCATATCAGGGTAGTCGGGGATGGTACGAATTACTATCTGTTCGTAGGTGGTGCCTTGCTGGATTGGGAAGTTATAACACAAAGCACTTTAGCTTATACCGGGCTTCTGTATATCGCAGGGAACCCCGTTGATGGTTCATATCTCAATGGGTGGATGGCTGAGTTCAGGGTTTCCAAGGTTGCCAGATCAACCAGTGCTTTCGCTCCTCCAACACAAGAATTTCCATTGCCTGAAGAAATAGGGGTGGACATCGTTCCGTATGAAATTGTGACCCCTTATCTCGAATCCGACCTGCCATTGCTTAAATACTTCCAGTCTTACGATACTATGTATATCTTCCATCCGGATCATGGCTGGAGAAAACTCGGCAGAACTGCCCATACCGTCTGGACCTTAACGGAGGTGGATTTCACTAACGGACCTTGGCTTAATGAAAAAGACGATATAGCCTTCACCCCATCGGCCATTACAGGGTCCATTGACCTTGTAGCCAGTGATGCTTTCTTCTTGGCTGGTCACGTAGGGGCCTTATTGCGTCTTTATATTTCAGAGGCGTGGGGTTACGTTAAAATAACTACCGTCACTAACACGACCAATGCTGTTGCCACGGTGGTCAATCAACTGACCTCTACCGCTGATTCTACAAAATATCAGGAAGGGGCATGGTCGGCTGTCAGGGGGTTCCCTTCTTCCGGGTCGTTTAATGAGGCAAGCCTGGTGGTCGCGGCAACCGACCATCAGCCACAGGCCATCTGGGCAAGTAAGAAGGGTGATTTTGAGAACTTCGAGGCCGGAGCATTGGACGATCAGGGCTTTTCCTATCCCATCCCGGCAAGCAATAGGATCTTGTGGCTTGGTTCCCTCCGTGAATTAGTCCTTGGGACAGGGGATGGGATGTATAAGATGACTGGAGGGGTAGACGATTATATCTCTCCTACCAATGTCAGGGTACGTCCCGGTATGGCCATAGGGGCCAAGAACTTAGGCCCTATCGCTGTAAAAAACAGCCTGCTGTATTGGCAGAAGGGTTCCCGTAAACTCAGGGAATTAACCTATGACCCGAACTCCTATGATGAGAATTATGTCGCGCCTGATCTTAGTTTATTGGCTGACCACATTACCCTTGGGGGGATAATATATAGCGCGTGGCAACAAGAGCCTAATTCAATCCTCTGGACCGTCAGAACCGATGGTGTCCTTTTGTCTATGACATACATGAGGGCGGAAGACATAGTGGGGTGGGGAAGGCATATTACAGACGGGGTTGTGGAAAGTGTCGCAACGATCCCAGATCCGACAGATACCTTTAACGAGGTTTGGGTAAGCGTTAAAAGAACTGTCATAGATACGCCGGACGCTGACACGGTCCTATGTCTTAACATGGATGGTGAAGATGGAAGTGTTGCTTTCTACGATAGTAGCGCTAATGAGCATACTGTAAACGTTTATGGAGGTGCGGTGATTGATACCGTGGTATCTAAGTTCGGTGGCGCGTCCGGGAAGTTTCCGTTCGGCGGTCTTGGGTATCTTACCATACCGGATCACGCTGATTTCAATTTTAGCACGGATGACATCTTCACCATGGAGTTCTTCATTTACCCGCAACTTTTAGGTAGTGAAGTTATCGCAGTTCAAACAAATGGCTCAAGTTATTACTGGCAAATTTATACAAGTTCCGGGGCTCTGAAGTTTTCGATAGCCAATGCAGGAGCTGAACAAATAGTCACCACTGCTAACGCTGCATTAACCACCGGCCAATGGAACCACGTTAGAATCGTTGGGGATGGGACAAACTATTATCTGTTCGTAGGCGGTGAGCTTTTGGTTACTGACGCCATCGTTCAGGGGATGATGAACTGTTCGAGCGTTATATCAATCGGAGCGTATTTGATATCGGGGCCAACTCTCTATTTCACTGGATGGCTTGATGGGTTTAAGATATCCAAAGTGGCTCGATCAACTGCGTCGTTCACTGTTCCGGCAACCAATACTGTCGACCGTCGATATATCGAATACATGGACCCGGATATGATGGTTGACTCGGGCTTGATCTATTCCGGGGGTGAAGTCAGCTCGGTATCAGGGCTTGACCATCTCGAAGGGGAGACCGTTGATATAGTAGCCGATGGGGTGGTTTATACCCGGCAAGTGGTGCTAAATGGGGCGGTCTCCATATCTCCTGCCGCGAGTAAGATCCAGGTAGGTCTACCATATACCTCCAAGATCGTTACCATGAAGCCGGTCGCATCTACACAAGCGGGAACCTCGGCGGGACTCCCGAAGAAATGGTCCGAAATGCAGGTCTTGGTTTATGAGACTTCAGGGCTCAAGATCAACAATGAGGTTATAGTCTTCAGGGCCTTTTCGGATGTCGGGCTGGGGGAGGCCATCCCCCTTTATTCCGGGGAAATCAAGGTTTCGCAACTTGGGTGGAATGATGGCCGGGTGACTATTGAGCACGATGATCCATTGCCTTGCACTATATTGGGCCTTTACGGAGACCTGGAAAGCGGGAATTGATATGGATTTGATAACGAGATCCGGAAAGTATGAGGTGGTGAAATATCGAAAGGAGCATCTCGCTGATCTTGCCGTTGATATCGAAACCAGGGAGATGATTGACTTTGTAGGAGCCGATGTCATGGGTGCATCCCTGCAAACAAATGGCCCCGCCTTCAGCGCCTTTCATGATGGGCACCTGTTCGTTGTTGCCGGGATAAACATCCTGTGGGAGGGATCTGGGGAAGCGTGGGCTATGTTTGGGCCATCATTCAGAGAGCATGGATTCTTTATCCATCGTACCACCTTTAGATTCATCAACCGCCTTTCCGACGATCTTAAATTGGAAAGGCTCCAGGCCGTTGTCATGAAAGGTCATTATGCAGGGATTCAATGGATAAACAGGCTGGGCTTTGCTTATGAGGGAGAGATGGAGAAATACTTTAACGGCAAAACCTATTTGAGGTATGCCAAAATATATTAAGGGGTGAATAATGTCTAAGTATCTATTGAACGTATTGATCGGGTTGGATCAGCTTGGCAATTCGATCCTGGGTGGAGACCCTGATGAGACTATTTCAAGCCGGTTAGGGAAATTAAAAACCCGTCACGGTGGAAGTATCCCATGGTATAGGCCCCTGTCGAAGATTGTCGATTGGGGGCTGGATCAGATTGACCCGAATCACAGCATTGACGCGATAGAAGAAGATGAGGGCAAGGACGCACTATTGGATAAAGAATATAAGGGGTAAATCATGGCTGGTGTAAGTGTTGCCGCAATTGCCGCCTATGTTTCTGCTGCCGCTGCCGTAGCCGGGGCCGGGGTATCCGCCTATAGTGCGTACCAGACAGGCCAAGAGCAGGACAGGGTTGCAAAGGCCAATGCCAGGATGGCAGAGTATCAGGCTGGCCAAGCCCGAGACGCTGCCAAACTGAAAGCGGATCAGTACCGAAAGGAAGCCGATAGGAAGATGGCCACCATTCGGGCCAGGTATTCAGCGTCCGGAGTGTCAACCACGGAAGGAACCCCCCTTCTGGTTCTGATGGAGTCGGCTGAAGAAGTTGCCGCCGATGAATTGAGGATCAAAAGAGGCGGTGAACAGACCGCGTGGGGCCTGCTCCAGGAAGCCAGCATCCAAAGAGCCGGTGGAAGTAGCGCCGCCTCTCAGGGGGCTTGGGGAGCCGGAGCGTCCCTTCTCGGTGGGGCGTCAAGGCTGGCAAGTACATATCCTCAGTGGGGGAAAAAATGAGAATCACGGCCATACAACCAACGGTTGGATCAGATATAGCCCCCACGGTAAGGGCTCCACTGGGGTTAACAAGCGGGTTTGCCCAGGGGCTGGGCCAGATGGGGCAGGCCATATCTCAGTCAGGCGAAGATGTCGGGCAATTAAGCCAAGCTCTCCAGATTATAGAACAAAAAAAGAAGCTCGTGGATGATTCGGTTTCCCTGACGAATCTTAAAAATAAGGCGAATATAAGTTACGCTGAACATCATAACAATCTTCGGGTAAATCCTGATTATGAAAATCTTGATGAAATAGACAAGGCAGGGCTTGAAGCAATATTGAAAGGGTTTAATGATCAAGCCAATGCAATCAATCCGGAAGTCGCCGCCGCTTGGAAAGAAATAGGGGGTGTCCGCAACGTAGCAGCTCAAATAGCTGGGATGCCGATTAAGAGGGATAGGTTCAAGCAAAATGCTATTGCAGGGGCTTTTACTCTCATGAACTCCAGGCGTGATGAAGCGATTGCAGCGTTAGTCTCAGGTGATACGGAAACGGCCGATTCTATTTTCCGGGAGGTCAACGAGGCGGTCAACTTTTTGCGTGACAATTTAGGGGTTCCGGCTTTAAGTGCGGAAACGTGGAAGAGCGGCTTTAAAAAGAATATTGAGGCTGAGCAAACCTTACAAGAGACTGCCTTTAAACAACAACTTCGAGAAGCAGAAGCAAAGGCGGATAAAGCAAAAAAGGCCGAACAGGAAGCGAATTTCGGAAGTATGGTCATTTCATATTCGACTGGCGATCTGACAGAATCGCGCATAAGGGGCCTGATTGAAACCAGAAGCATTGACCCTGATAAGGGTATGGCCATGATTACTCGGTTAAGAACAACGCAGAAAGAGGAGAAAGAACCTGATGAAAATAATCCAGTGGTAGTTGGTGGGTTAGCATCAGACATTGAACTCGGTCTTGATGTGGCTGAAAGATTGGATCTGGCCCTTACAAATGGAGATATTAAATCAGGAACCTATATTACTTTAAAGGCCAAGCTTGGAGATAGAAATTTCAAGCAGGGCATGGGTTATATTAGCCGGGCCCTGAAACCGTCTGAGGCGGATAAATGGACCCCGGACAGGCACGTTAGATTCGCTGAAGCCATAGACGATTATCAAACCAGGGTTGGGCAGGGGCAAAATCCGATTGAAGTCGCGCGAGAAATTGTTGACTTGAATATCGGGCATATCAGGCGAACGATTTTGGGGCTTAGAACCCCAAGATTTATGACAGGCGAGAAAACTAATCTTATGGATCTTGCCTTGGCCGAAACAATTACAGCGGGAAAATATCAGGCCGGTGAACTGACCATTGATGAATTTAATCGCGAAGCTAAATTGATTAAACAACTTGAAGATTTGATAGGCGAATTATCTGGAGGGGAAGGCCTTGGGGCTGAAATGTCGGACAGAGCTAAAAAAAGTAAGAAACTGAGGAATAAATAATGCCTTTATCTGAAGAAATTAAGGATGATTTTACAGGTATAGCCTATCAGGATATAGATAATCAACTGGCTGATCCAGAAAAAGATATAGGCAACTCCTATTTTGAAAAGCGTACCATACATGAAGAATTGAACTCCCCTGCTGTTTCGTTATTGAGAGAATATAAAAGTAAGCCTGAAGACGTTGAAGGTATATCACAAGCAGAACTTAAAGGCAAGAAAAAAGCTGAGTTGAAAAAAGAGGCCGAGGCCAAACCACTCGAAGATCCTTGGATAGACCCTATTCTTGCTGCTTCAGGGGGCTTTGGGGGGACCCTTGCAATGGGCCTTCGTGCTGGAGCTAAATTGGTTCCGACTCTTTTCAGATCCTTGACGGCTGGAATGGCTGCGGGGGTTGCTGAATATCCCATTGGGGCCGCCACCGAAGATGTTGAGGAAGCGGCGCCAGGTCTTGCCTTGCCGTTTTCAGTCGTTACAGGTATCCTTTCAGGTGTTACTATAGAACGGGCTCTTGAAAAAAGTGTAATGAAATTCCTCACGAAAGGTGGAGTGAAACCTGCCCAAAAGCTAATTACGGAATCTGTGAAGACAGTTCGGGCGAATCTTGAAGCTGGCAAGGTGCCGGATGATATGACGAAAGAGGTGCAGGGGTCACTGGGCTTAGAGGTTAAGGTTGTACATGAAACGACCGCCGTTGATGACTTCATGAAAACCCGGAAAGCCAAACTCATTGAAGTCCAGGACGTACAGGAAAAAGTCAAAACCTTCCTAACCACAGACATTTCCGATTTACCAGAAAAAGCAATCAATATCAATTTCGCTCGAATTGAAAGCGCCGACGATATAAAGAAGGTTATTACCAAGACTGCTGGCATATTCGGGCCTGAGATCGACGTAGCACGACGTGGGCAGCGATCCAATGAATTAACTGAACGGGTAGCCGATACCATGGGCTTGACGGTCCAGGAGCTTCTTAGACGCCGTAAAGGAGAAGCGTTCAATGCTGAAACCGCAGTTGCAGCAAGGAAGATGCTGGTCTCTTCCGCCCAAAGATTGAATGAACTGGCGCAGAAGGTATCCGCCAGGGAAGCGTCAGATATAGACAAGTTTGCATTTCAAAAACAACTATCAATGCACTATGCCATCCAGGCGGAAGTGTCCGGCATGACAGCTGAAGCTGGTCGGGCTTTGCAATCCTTCAATATTATGGCCAAAGAATCGAAAGGTGCTTTGAAACAGATTGATGAAACCATGACGCGCTTAAATAATGCAGCCTTTAAGGACCCGGCTACCGGGAAACAAATGAGGCCTGAAGACATGGCTGATCTGATTTTAAGCATTGACAGCGTGGAAGGAATCAGCACATTCGCCAGACAGGTAAGGAAGGCCAATTCTTTTGATATGATTACAGAAGCATGGATCAACGCACTTCTTTCCGGTCCCCAGACTCATGCTGTCAACACATTATCAAATGCCCTGGTCGCTTTATGGCAAGTTCCCGAAAGGATTCTCGCTTCGTCTATCGGGAAGGTTATGCCTGGAAAGTCTGAAATTAAATCATCCGAAGCACTTCACCAGGCTTTCGGCCTCATGGAAGGCTTCAAGGATGGTCTCAAGGCCTTTATGAAAAATATAATCACAGGAGATGAGCCGGATCAGTTTACAAAGATGGATTTGCCAAGACGCAGGGCGATATCTGCACAGAACTTTAACGTAGAGACCGGGAGCATCGCCGCCAGAGCGATTGACCTGATAGGGGAAGGAGTTAGGCTGCCTACTCGTTTCCTTGGTGCTGAAGACGCTTTCTTTAAGTCTGTAGGCTATCGTATGGAATTAAACGCCAGAGCCTTCCGCCAGGCCTCAGAAGAGGGGCTAAAAGGCCCGGCTATGGCAAAAAGGATTAAAGAAATTATTGCTGACCCGCCTGATGATATCAGTCTGGCTGCTGTTGATGCTGCAAATTATCAGACATTCACCAGGGAACTTGGAGAAGGCGGTCAAGCTGGCATGAAATTTTTAAATAAATTCCCTGCTTTAAGATTTGTTGTACCGTTTGTAAAGACCCCGGCCAACGTTATCAAATTTGCGGGTGAAAGAACGCCTTTAGCCCTTGCTTCTAAAAATGTCCGGGCGGAGATAGCGGCTGGGGGAGCCAGGAGAGACTTGGCCCTTGCGAAAATCTCAGCGGGTTCAATGATTATGGCAACCATGGCCACTCTTACCGCTGAGGGCAAAATTACCGGCGGCGGCCCTGAAGATTATAACTTAAAGGCAATTAAAAGAAATACCGGCTGGCAACCGTACAGCATAAAAGTGGGTGATAAATATTATGCTTATAATCGCCTTGAACCCATGGGTATGCTCTTCGGGATTGCCGCTGATACTGCCGAGATTATAGGGCAGGTTGGGGAAGAAGAATCTGGAGCTTTAGCCACCGCTGGAATAATGGCTTTTGTAAAAAATGTTACATCAAAAACATGGTTGCGGGGTGTTTCCGAAGCCGTAAACGCGCTTGACTCTCCTGAAAGACACGGGGAGCGATTTCTTCAGAACTATGCCAGGACTTTAGTGCCCACTGGAGTGGCACAAATTGAGCGAATAGGAGACCCGGAACTCCGGGAGGTATATTCGGAAAAGGGTTTCTGGTTTGAAACCTATAATTCCATTAAGGAGCGCGTTCCGGGATGGTCGAAGTCTCTTCCACCACGGCGGAATCTTTGGGGGGAGCCTATCATTCCAGAGGGTGGTTTAGGCCCTGATATAATCAGCCCCATCTATACATCGACTGCGAAGGAAAGCCCCATTGATGAGGAAATGATCAGACTAAAAGCAGGGATCGGAAAGCCCAAGAAGACACAGACCATACACGGCGAGCCTATTGCCTTAACGGCAAAGGAATATGACCGGCTTTTGGTTTTGATGAATTCGACCATCCTCCCACAGACCGGGAAGAATCTCAAGAAGACCTTGGATCATCTGGTTACGAAGGATCTTCAATATCGTAGCATGGGCGACGACATGAAAGAGGATATGATCAGGGATTACATTTTACAGGCTAAATCAATGGCACAAGAGGCTCTCTATAATGAATCAGAAGAGTTGAGGAATCTTGTGAATGAATTGCAGTTACAGAGAATGATGTCTCAACAACGTGGGTCAGCGGGTTAAAAAGACATGGCTATAACTTCAGAGACTATAAGAAATGATTACGTCGGCAACGGGATTCTGACGACGTATCCCTTTGAGTTCATTATTTATGACCAGGACGAAATCGCCGTCTATGTGGATGGGGTTATCCAAACGGTGGATATCCATTTCACAATCGCCGTGGAAGATATCGAGAACCCGGCGGGCGGTAACATCGTATTCGGGATTCTCTACATCCCGGCGGACCTGTCTAAAATAGCCATAATGAGCGACAAACCATACACTCAAGAAACGGTTTTGGCATTGAGGGATGAAACGTATGAAGAGACCTATGACAAGGCTGTTGTCCTCATTAAGCAGTTGAGGGAGATGATTGATAGGTGCGTTCAGTTAGGCTCAAGTTCACCATATAGTGGCCTTACACTTCCGGAGCCACAAGCTGAATACTACCTTAGATGGAAAGAGGACCTTTCAGGGCTGGAGAATATCAGCCATCCAAGTGATCGGTTTAGTTTGCCAAGGATCAGCGTTGTGTTGGATGTAAACGGGGAGATCACAGTTACCGGAGGCCCTGCTCATTATGTGGTTTCAACATACGGTGGGGCTGCAAGTGATAATTTAGTCAAGGTTAATGGATTAGGAGAGGGGGATGTGTTTCGCATATCCGCCGCGGTCACTGGCCAGACCGTTGTAGTCAAGAATGGGACTTACTTCGATACGGCTGGTGGGATGGATTGCACTTTGAATAATTCCAAATACAGAATGTTCTTTACCATGGGGGTTGGCAATGTCGCTGAAGAAGATTCACGATCAGCTAATGCGTAGGTTACTGTTATCGGTAATAATCGTTTTGATGGGTACGGGGTTCGTATTCGCTTCCGGGAACCAGGGCGATTATGTCCAAGTGGGTGATGGATATCTGGGGACTTCTGCAACCCTCAACAAGTCCGATACGGTGGCGGACGATGGCACCCTGCCGACAGGCGCTGCGATTATTGCATGGCGCGATGGATACTTTGGTACGGTCGCAATTCTTGATAAGTCGGACACGGTTGTTGATGATGAAACTGTCCCTACAGGTGCGGCGATCACTGCGTGGGGCGCTGCGTCCTTTGGCACGGCTGCTGCTCTTGATAAGTCGGACACGGTCGTGGATGATGGCACCCTGCCGACAGGCGCTGCGATTATTGCATGG
>Ga0105052_10004022_pt1 | contig 16519 bp, 12 predicted proteins | sample FRY03_FD_78094 | JGI IMG/M metagenome (GOLD analysis project Ga0105052, IMG submission 78094) | Freshwater microbial communities from Lake Fryxell liftoff mats and glacier meltwater in Antarctica - FRY-03 | ecosystem: Environmental > Aquatic > Freshwater > Ice > Glacier meltwater ... | reverse complement strand
CAGAGTCCGCGTCAGAGTCCGCGTCAGAGTCAGAGTCGCTGATGGCGAGCGGATTGCTTGTGGACACTGAATCCGGCGAATCACGCTTTTCGGCGATTGGGAACAGGGGAGAGACGCTTGCGAGTGAGGCCTCGGCGCCGCGTATCGTCTTGACTTGGGTGGGATCGATCAAGACGTTCGTTTTGTCCCGGTCCTGTTCACTGCCCACTTCTGCGGACGGTGATAAGGCGCGGACATCGGCGTACCAAACGCCGCGCAAGCGAGACGGTGCAAGGGCACGAAAGCTCGCCATCTGGTCCGCTGCTTCGGAGCCTCGAGTTGCCGCGTATGCGGCTCGATATCGAGCGATGTCGACAGTCAAGCGAGACCGTTCCAAGGAGCCGATGAAGTCGGATGGGTTGCGATCGAGGTGGGAGGCGAGCTTGGTTTCGATTTCGGAAGCGAGCGCGGCGTTGTACGATTCCTGATTCGGAAGAAGCCTGGCGACTCGTTGGAGGTAGTCGCCCCGCGCGGAAGCGTCCAACTGCACGATAGCGGGGAGGATCATGGCGCCGACCAAAACCGCCGCCACCGGCAACCAGGCTTGCTCAGGCGGCAGCTTTAGGGGCAGTCGGGAAAAAAGGGTCAGTCGGGAAAAAAGGGTCAGGTACCATTTGCCAGGAACTGGCCCTTCGGGTGCTTTGCACAAATGGTACCTGACCCTTTTTTTCCCCTTACCGAAATAGCCAATCACCGACGATCGCGCGACAATCGCGCTTGCGAGGATGGCGACAAGGATGGCGTTGGCGGGAATGCGAAGACCGAAATCGAAGCATTGGCTGGCTGCGAGCGAGCCCAGGGTGAACCAGCCTGCGGTGGCGAGTCCGTGATCGATTGGATCGGCGCTGGCATTGAGGCAACCCAGGGCACGGACGACGATCACCACCAAAACCATCGCAATGACTACGCCCAGGAGTCCCGTTTCGACGAACCATTCCAACCAGAGGTTGTCGGCGTTGACGAACCAGCTTCCGCTACTGGTTTGCTGATACGGCAGGTAGGCAAAGCGATAGGCACCCAGCCCCCAGCCCAGGAGAGGCTGGGCCATCGCAGCACGCCAACCATCTTTCCAGTGTTCCCAACGTCCGTCTTGGAATCCATCCTCCGTCATCACTTGGTCGGGGGTCGCGTTCAATCGGTCCAGCGAAGTGGCGGGCAGATCGAATTTGATTAACAGCACGGCGGCCATCAGCCCGATTGCCAGCAACGTGGGCAGGATTCCGCGTCCCCGATGGAGCGATTGGACCACGCCGAAGGCAAGCAGCAGGCCAGCGAGCATACCGACGAGCCCACCGCGAGAGCCGCACGCGAAAAGTCCGCCGGCGGAAAGCAGTGAGCATGTGACTGCGAACATCACGACGCGATCGAACAAGACATCCCGCCATTGGCTCACTGGAATCGCGTCGCCATTCAGTGTGCTGCCGGTAATGGCCGCCAATCGCCAGGCCACCAAACCGAGCCCTGCGGCGAGACCCACGTTCATCATCACCGCTGCGTTGCTGCGATTGACAAACGCACCAAACGGGGCACCTCCGTATTCGCTTTTGTAACCCCAGACGGTGGCGGTGGGGTCATTCATGGTTTGATAGAACCCGAAGCCTGCGTGAACGGCGCCGGTGAGTGCGATGACGACGAGAAGGACCGCAACTCGTCCGCGGGTGACATACCACTGGGAACTGACCAGCGAGAATGCGGCCAGGACGACCATCGATGCAGCGGCGTTGATCGTCAACCAACGGCTGACCGTTAACGGGAAGTATGCCGGTGAGTGTGTCCCCAAAGGGGCCCGACCCGTTGGAGGCACGGCGAGGGTCAGACCCCTTTTCGGATGCAGCGTCTCGCCAGATTGGATCGTTCGCGGGGCGATCGCATCGAATGCCGATTGATAGGACTCGGCGCTTCCGGGTGCGAACGTTGCCCATAAGTTCGAAGGCAGAGGCACGGATTGCAAGCTGCCCAGAACCGCGACGCAGATTAGAAAGAGCGTGACGCTCATCGCTTGGCGGGAAGCGACTCGGCCGGGCGCGATAAGCGACGGGATGACCAGCACCAAGGCGACCACCGCAATGACGCTGATCAACCACTGCGTCCAAGGCAAAACGCCACCGAGATCCGCGGCCACTACCGCCGGCACGAGAGCGACGAAGACGGCGGCGAGCCAGGACGAAAACGCGACCGCTTGATTGAACCCAGCCACATCAGCTCCTATCGATGAAGCAAGGATTGAAAAGGAAACGCGTCATGTCTTGGTTCGGGTCGCGGACGACGCCACCGAGGCCGCATCGAGCGCGACATCAGGCGAGGCAAATGCACGGGAGCCGATCGCGAGCGGTTCGTTCGAAAACGGATCGATTGGGGTTCGAAGATGATGGAGCATCGATGCGAAGCGTTCGACGCAAATCCGCTTGTCGAAGTGGGACTCCGCCAGGGCGCGGGCTCGCCGCGTGATATCGGTCATCGCTGGTGAGGAGAGATTTGCCATTTTTTCGACTGCGGCCGCGATTTTCGCGGGGTCATGTTGATCGGCGACAATGCCCACGTCGTTCTGGAGGACGATTTTCGCGACGTCGCTTTCGGCATCGGCGATTGCCATCACGGGCGTGGCCGAGGCGAGAATGCCGTACAATTTACTTGGCATCATTGTCCCTCCGATTCGCGGGTCGACCGAGATGACGTGTAGATCCGCCGCGGACAGACTTGCGGACAAGCCTTCCCGGGATTGGTAGGGCAGAAAATGGATGTCTCGGGCTCGCGGCGACTTGGCGGCCAGATCCTTGAGGCGAACTTCATCAGCACCTCCACCGATCAAAACCAATTTGGCCCGCGCCGGAAAGCGAGGGTCGCGGACGGCGTCGATCAGGGCATCGAGTCGTTGGGACAGCCCCATATTTCCTGAGTGCATGACGACAAAATCGTTTTGCCAACCGTGGGCCCATCGAAAGGGGTTCTTTTCTTTCATGGGGACCACCGCTTCGCAATCGACCCAGTTGGGCACGATGTCGATCGTCTGGCCATCGAGTCCCCAACCGACCAATTCGGCTTTCATGGCAGGACTGAGAACGATCACTTTCTTTGCCGATTGGTAGGCTGACCGCAACCGATTTCGTAGTTGGCGAGTGACGATACCGTCTTTTGCTTTGCCCAGACGAATAGCGATGTCGGGGTAGATATCCTGCAGGTAGGCGACGAACGAGGCCCCGGTTCGTTTCGCGTAAGGCGCCACCACGATTGGAAGCAGGAAAGGATCGGTCTCCGAAACCACGATATCGTAGCGAGCCGAAGTCGCCAGCCACCGCCGGACCGCAAGGGTGAAGGAGATCAGATTGGCGATCCGTCCACCGCCACGTCGCTTATTGAACTGTGTGTGAGGTAAACGATGGATCGTCACGCCCGCGTGCGATTGTTCGCCGGAGCAGGTGTAAGTGGAGTTACCGGGATTGCTGTTCGGTTGGCCACAGAGCACCGAGACGTCGAATTGATCCACGAGCGATTGGCAAAGATCGGTCAACAATTGCCCCGTCGCTTCGGCATCTGGCCAATACGATCGATTCACAAAAAGGATGCGGGGTTTGGAAGGGTTCACAGTTGAGTTCATCTTCTTGCCGCTGGTGAGGAGCCCGGCAAGCATGCCATCGTTGATTTAGGATCGTGCGAGAAAAAGTGTTCTATTTCCTTCCTCACGGGGACGGGACGCCGGCTACTGCCAAATCGTGTTGGACCATGATCTGTATCAATTCCTGAAAGGTGACCTGGGGCTTCCACCCCAATTGCTTTTCCGCTTTGCTCGCGTCACCAACCAATCGCTCCACTTCCGTGGGCCGGACGTATTTCGCTTGGGTGCGGACGTAATCTTGCCAGTCGAGTCCGACGGCTCCGAAGGCCGCTTCAAGTAGATCGACGATACTGTGATCTTTACCCGTCGCCAAAACATAGTCATCCGGCGTGGGGTGCTGCATCATGCGCCACATCGCCTCCACATATTCGGGCGCATATCCCCAGTCACGCCGCCCGACGAGGCTGCCCAGGGCAAGTTGATCGGTCTGCCCAGCCACAATGGCCGCCACTCCGCTGGTGATTTTCCGCGTCACGAACGATTGGCCGCGGCGAGGCGATTCGTGGTTGTAGCAAATGGCATTGCAGGCAAAGAGATGATGCGAGTCCCGGTATACCTGCACCATGCGAGTCGCAAACGCCTTCGCGACTCCATAGGGCGTGACGGGGCGGAAAGGAGTGGATTCGGACTGGGGTGACTGGTCAGGTTGGCCGAACAATTCGCTGCTTCCGACGTGCAGAAACTTGGGTTTCTCGGGAAGGTCACGAACGATTTCAAGAAGCCGAAGGGTTCCCATCGCGGTGAACTCGCAAGTCGATTCAGGGATATCGAAGCTGAGGCCGACGTGGCTCTGTCCGGCCAGATGGTAAATTTCATGGGGGACAAGCTTTACCAGCAACCGCCGAATCGTCGTGATGTCATCGAGATCCGCGTAATGGAGAAACAGCGTTTGGTTGTAGATGGCGGGGTCGCTGGTGAGATGATCGATGCGGCTGCGGGCGGTTTGGCTGCTGCGACGAACCAAGCCATGCACGATGTGCCCCTTCTGCAGCAGGAGCTCGGTCAGGTACGAACCGTCTTGACCGGTAATGCCGGTGATCAGCGAGGTTTTTGGGGACAAGATATTTTCAGTTTTTCAGTTTTCGGTATCAGCAGGGAAGACAAACTTTCTGCGGTGCGTGTTTTGCGTCCGACAACCAACGTTTCTGAAAGAGGCTCACGAGTCTCGATCGATCTGAATTGCATCCGCACTCACTTGCGTTTTGGAGCCGCCTACTCGTTCAGTTGTGGAGGAGCTTTTTGGAGAATTTCGAGTTGGCAATCATCCAAGACCACCGAGGCGCCTTGATTCATGAAGCGGACTTCAACGATCAGGCAGGTTTGCTGCTGGCGACGGATGACGACCCCTTCAAATCCCGCGAATTGACCATTTCGAACGCGGACACGGTCTCCCGATTCGATCCGGGCTTCGGGCGAGAGCGCAGCGCCGGTAAAGATCAGTTGTTGCAACTGCCTAAGGTCTTCGATCAGCTTTTCCGGTTCCGTGACGACGATGGTGCGAGACACACAACCGCTGCAGACGGCTTGGTAGCGAGCCATCTCGTCGCCATGAACGAAGACGTAGTTTGCAAACAGTGGCAGGTGTGATTCACGCACACGTCCGGTGGGCGACCGGTAACGCCGGGTGATGATCGGAGCATAGTGAGCGACTTCCGATTGCCGAAGCGTTCGCATCAGTTGTTTTTCTTGACGCGATCGCGTGTAGCAAGCCCACCAGGGCACCAGGGGGTCAAAATTCGCCAGCAGGTCGTCGGGAAAGCAGTCCGGTTCGGATTCCAGGATTGGCATGGGGCAAACTTTGAAAATTCTGCAAGCGTTGATGGGGACGCACTTCGTGCCATCGGGTGACACTTACCCATGTTGTGCTTCTCATTCCCGAGAGCGTCAAGGATCGAAGGCGAAATCATTTTGCGGTTCTGTGGATGATGAGATAGGACGGCGGGACTGTCTAGCGAGAAAGGCGTCGCAGGAAGGAGTTCCCGATAAGACCACGTCGACTGTCGCGAATCGTCTAAAATTACCGGTTTGACCGGCGTCGCGAGCCAGCCGGTGACACCACCGAAAAGATTTCTTTCCCAGCAGGGGCAAAACAGGCAGGGGCAAAACAGGCGGGGGCAAAACAGGGAAAGAATAAGAAGAAAATGCCGATGCCCGAAATACCCTCTGCCATAACGCCGTTCATCTTGAGACGGGTTCTGCGACCGAATGGTTCCGCAGGGGCGGTAGCGGGGCCAAGGCTTTCCCATTGGCTTCGCGACCGAAGCTACCGGTACCGGCGGCATAGCTGAACTCCGATTCACTTGCCGATTCGCCTGCTTCTACGAAGGCGATTTCCGATTCTACGGTGTCTATCAGTCGCCGAATCTGTGACCGCAGTTCCAGGAATCGATCGTTCAATTGATCCAACACCCCTTCTGTTGAAGCTTTACTTGCATCGCCGATCAACTCAAATTTCCCCACCAAACGCTCACCCAGAAAAATCGGCAATTTAATGATTAGTTGCTGTGACTTTTCGGGCAGACGCGAGCGTTCCCAAGACCCGTGATAGCCCTCCTGCATCCAGGCGATACTGACATCCAGTTTGATCTTGGCAAGCTCGCGATCGATCGCGAATTCGACCAGCGATTGCCAGATCGAATCCCAATGTCGATTGCCCTGCAACTGCACAGTCTTCTGATGAACCTGGAGAGGGCTGCGATGACTGAGAATCATCAACGATTCGCCAAAAATAGCGGTTCGGCGGACCAACATCTTCAGCTCTGCGTTTCCAAACAACCGCGCCAGCACCAGAATGGCGAAAACCAATCCAACACCGAGAACAGCGATCCACTGCTGGCTGAATCTTACACTTAAAATCGAAGCGAAGCTGGTGATTCCGGTGAGCCCCGCCACCACTCCCAGCATGACGGGATGTGAAAAACGATCCAGCAAACGATGGTGCAAGTGTCCACGATCGGTTGCGTAAATACTTCTGCCCGTCAAAACCCGACGCAAAATGGCGACAATGGAATCAAACAATGGCAGCGACAGCATTAGCAGCGGCGCGAAGGAAAGTAGGGTACTTCCCTTCACTGAACCCCAGATGGAGATCACGCCGACGAATAAGCCGATCACCATGCTGCCCGCATCACCCAAGTAGATCGTAGCCGGTGGACGATTGAAGACCAGAAATCCCAGCAGTGACCCACAAAGCGCCGCGGCGACAGCAGCACCAAGGAACGCACCGGTGTGAATGCAGAGAATGGCGAGGCCCCCGCTAATGACCAAGCCGGCAGTCGACGCCATCCCGTCGGCTCCATCGATCAAATTCAGGGCGTTGATGGCGGCCAGTAGCCAAACGACCGTCAGGGGATAGGCGAAGATTCCGAGATCTAGTTGGAACCCCACGAATTGAATGCTTTGAACCACGGTGCCCCCGCCCACCATGGCAATGGCAATCAAGATTTGCAGCATCAATTTTTGCCGACCGCGAAGGGTAAAGGCATCATCGGCAAAGCCGACCAACATTAAGGCCGCCGCGGCGTAAAAAAGAACATGCCACCGGCGATCCAGCGACCCCAGCAAACCACTGCCAAGGTAACGATCGCCCAGTAGGACAAATGCAAACGTGAGGCATACCGAGCCAAAGACCGCTAAACCGCCGCCCAAAGAGACGGCATCGGTTTGAAGTTTGCGGACGGCATCCGGCTTATCGATGATCCCGAAGTGCCGACAAAAGGCACGCACCAAGGGGACCAATGTAAGCGACAAAACGATCGACGTGACAATCGAAATTAGCACCAGCGACCACATGGAAATCTCCGTGCACTGATAAGAATAGAGTAGGAACTTACATGGACTGCAGGGGAAGCGATGAAACCAGTGGGACCGCCTCGGGGTTCAGGGAAATTTCCTTATAAACCGCGAAAAGAAATCAATCATTCGATCCTTTGCAGTTGATAAAGATAACCCAACCCAAAAACGCACGATGCTAGAGAACGCCCCCGCGAGGAGTTACTCGCGACGATGTCATCACCACCCGGCATCCAGGGAAGACTTCCGTGGCTGAGTATAATCAGGCCTTTCTCTTCCGCAGGCCGCAAGACTGAAAAAGACGAATTATCTTCCGCCAACCGACCATTCGGTCCTTTTTTTGGCAGATTAACCGCCATTATTGTGCAAATCGTTACCCCCACGCTGTCTGCTAATCCGGCATGGCTGGTCTTTCCGGAAACTTTGATTCAACCGCACGTCTGCAGCGGGGCGATAACAAAGCCAGCGGGTCGTTGCAACTTGCACAACCCGTATGACATGTTTGATCCGCATCACGATTGCCGTTGCAGCCAGGGGGGCCAACATGGCGACTCGTTTCACAAACGAATCCACCAAACAAGATTCCGCCGAAACTTGCCGATCGCAAGTTCAAGGCCCCGATTGCCCTCACGAGCATTCGGGAAAGTTTAAACGTGGCATCTCTTCGGCTGTTTCAGCCGGGAATACTACACGTCGATCCCGTCGCCAAAAGCATTTGCTGCTCCTGGCAACGTTAGGATTTTTGCTGTCACCCGCGACGGGCTGCACGATGCTTTCGGGGCTCGGAAATAGCCTCAAACATCAAGAAGCGATCGATGACTTCATGGTCGGATATCGCAACCAAGCCTGGGCTGCCAAGGCTTGGCATTGTCGCAAACAGCGATTTTGCAACAAACGCTTCCAAAGTGATTTTGAAGCGGGATTTCGAGCTGGTTACGAAGCGGTCGCCGAAGGTGGAAACGGATGCGTTCCCGCGGTTTGCCCACAGGCTTATTGGGGGTGGCAATACCAAACGGCGGATGGTCAAGCCCGTATGAATGCCTGGTTTGAAGCCTATCCACTCGGCGTTCAAGCCGCTGAGGAAGATGGGATCGGCCACTGGAGCCAAGTGCAAACGTCGATGCCAATGCCAGCACCGATGAGCCCTCCCAAGGGCGTTGTGCCTGCGGCGACAGCTGCAGGTTCTGCATCGGTGGCCTTGAGCGATCAAGCCGAAGCGGTCCCGACCCCCACTGCTGATCCCGTTGCCTCGCGACCGATACCGGCGGCGAGAGAGATGATTGATTCGGAAGCGGCGGAAAATACAACGGCCCAAGCCGTTTTATCTTCGCCGGAGATTCCCAAAATCCCCGCTCCGAAGAGGACCATTCCGAAATCGCCCGTCCCTGCGGTTATTCAGCCCAGCGCTGACCCGTTTGGATTTGAGTGAACGAGGCTAGGTCACGGCCGATGCTAACTCTTAGGGTTTGTAACACCGGCTACAGCTCGGTATTGCCGCTTCAATGCGGAATTATCAACCCCATTACTAATAAGACTGGTCAAGCACTCGATCGCGCTTGCCAGTTTCCCTGAACCTAAAACGACTTTCCCGTTCGCTGACACCGTGCAGCAACGCATGCTAAAGAGACGTGTAACGATGATGCAACTATCTCGCGAAAAAGTGACGGCATCCGCCCGGCGTCGCCGGCGCGTCATGTCGATGGCAGCAACGCTTGCAACGGTGCTTCTCGGCGGATGCACCAGTTTGACTCAGCCGATCAACGGCGTGCCCGCAAAACGCCTGCCGCCGCAATTCTTCGCACCACCCAAGAACAATCTGATTCCCGTGGATATCTCGCTTCTGTCCAGCGAGCCTCCACGAGAATACCAAGTTGACAATGGCGACATTCTGGGCATTTATGTCGAAGGGGTATTGCCTTTTAATCCACCAAACGCGACGCCGGAACCGCCTCCGGTTAACTTCCCGGATGCCGATAGCACTCTGCCACCTTCGATTGGCTTCCCTATCGCCGTTCAAGAAGATGGAACGCTTTCCCTCCCGTTGCTTGAACCCTTGGAGGTTCGGGGGCTCACCCTGGACCAGATTCGAGACAAAATACGCAACGCCTATATCGAAAGCGAAATGTTGCGTCCCGAGAAAGCTCGGCCGATCGTTTCGCTCATCAAGGAACGCACCTACAACATCATTGTGGTTCGTGAGGACTCAGGTGGCGGCGGTGGTGGCGGTGGTGGCGGTGCAGCGATCCGAGGCACAAGCGACCAGAGCGGACGCGGTTCTCTCGTGAAATTGCCTGCCTACCAGAACGACATTTTGCACGCCCTGGTCGAAACGGGCGGTCTTCCAGGAGTCAACGCGAAAAACGAAGTGAAAGTGTTGCGGGCAAGCCTCGCAAACCAAAGAAAACGAGCGGACTTTATGCAACAGTTCTACATACAGCAACAAGCTGCCATGCTCGATCCTTGCGCTTGCCCTCCTGAACTTCCCGAAGATCCCTCGATTTTGCGAATTCCACTGCGTCTTCCACCAGGAGTCATCCCGCAGTTATCCCCCGGTGACGTGGGTCTGGAGGATGGTGACATCGTCTATATCGAAAGTCGCGAAACGGAACTGTTCTACACCGGTGGATTGCTTCCTGGAGGAGAATTTCAACTCCCTCGTGACTACGATCTTGACGTCCTCGGAGCGATGTCGATTGCCGGTGCAAGCATCAATGGTGGTGGAGGTGGAGGTGGAGGAGGAGGTGGTGGTGGTGGCCTTGGTGGTGGTGGATTGCAGGGCATGGGCAGCGTGCCACCAGGCAAACTTTACATTCTGCGGAAGACCCGCTGCAACGGTCAGATCGCGATTGAGGTGGACCTTACGGCAGCCATTAACGACCCACGGCAACGTCCGCTTGTTCAGCCAGGTGACATCTTGATCCTCCAGTACAAGTGCGAAGAGGAAGCTTTGAATTTCGGTATCGCTGCCTTCTTCACGTTCGGAATCGCACAGCTACTAAACGGTAACAGGAACTAACCTCTGACCCACTAGGTCCACAAACGTCAGGCCGCGATCAGTCAATCGCGGCCTGACTTCGTTTAACGACCGAAATGATTAAGAGGTTGACGTGGAAGTCGTTTTTTCAGATTGCATTCGCGATCGCAGGTCCTTGCATGCGTTGTCAGGATTGCTGCAAAGCGAACAGCTCACATTTCCGTCGGAGTCACGGGAGTTTGCTAATCCGCCACAAGATCCGCTGATTGATTTGCGACCGAAAATGACACCGACCGCCATCGCAAGAACGACAAGCCCGAAAGCGACCATTCCGGCAATCGCGACGGGTAAAAAAGCATTCGCATCGTTCATCGGTTGATCCTTATTTCCTTGATTCGTTTCTGAAATGGGCAGCGAAGCCTCAAAGGCCCCCGTGGCCAGCATCGAAATCTCACCCCCGGCTCCACGAATCATCAGAAGCGTATCCAGCCCGACTCGACGGGCAAAGTCGAGACCTTCCTTGTCGCCCAAAACACTCATCGTTGTCGCCATCGCGTCCGCCGTCATGCAATCGTCCGCCAACACCGTGACCGATGCTAACTGGTGCGTTACCGGTCGCGCCGTTCGCGGATCAATCGTATGCGAGTAACGCTTGCCCTCATATTCAAAAAAACTTCGATAATCACCAGATGTGGCGATTGAGCGATCTTTTAGGGGATAAGCGACAGCGACCACCTCGCCAGCGACGTCGGGCTGCTGTATGCCGACGGTCCAGGGCGTTCCCGCTTTGTCACCAGTTACCCGAACCTCGCCACCAACCTCGACAAACAAATTTTTTGCGTCAAGCCCCTCGAGCAGACGCACCAACCGATCCGCACCATGGCCGGGGGCAATTGAATTGAGATCAAGCGTGACCGAGGGGATCTTTTTCCGTAGAGCAGCCGGTTCCCGTCTCGCCTCGATGTTCTGATAGCCCACCGAACCCTTCAAAAGATCAAGTTCGGAATCCGCGGGGGGCACCATGCGCTTCGTGCCTGGTCCAAAGCTCCAGGCTTTTACCATCGGCAGGACGGTGATATCAAACGCTCCGTCGGAAAGCTTCGAGATTTGAATTGCTTTGGCGACCACCAACGCCAAGTCATCACTAACCTCGATCCAATCGACTGATGTAGTCGCATTGAATTTACTGATTTCGGACGATTCGATATACGTGGACATCTGGTCGGTAATCAGACGCAGTTCGCGGTCGACCAGGAGTTGCCAATCGCTGGGAAAATCAGCAGGCGGTGCAAACACTTTCACCGCGTAGGTAGAGCCCATGGTCTGGCCGCGGGCCACCAGCATCGACTCTGCCGCGAAAGCAAATTGGAAAGCTCCCGCAGCTAGCGAAAGAAAAACGGAGAGAAACCAGGTTAGCAAGCCGTCTTGTGACTGCTTGCGTCGGGAGATGGCCGAATGCTCAGCCGCCGAAGTCGTCATACGCGATGTTCTCGGGTTCAACGCCGAGGTCATCAAGCATCTTAAAAACGGCCGCGTTCATCATCGGAGGTCCGCAGATGTAGTACTCGATATCCTCAGGCGCAGGATGTTTCTTGAGGTAGTTTTCTAAGAGCACTTGATGGATGAAGCCCTTATAACCGGTCCAGTTATCTTCCGGCGCCGGTTCACTCAGTGCAATGTTAAACTGGAAGTTGGGAAAATCTTTCTCGATCGCTCGGAAGTGATCGACGTAGAACAATTCCCTCATACTGCGACCACCGTACCAATATGAAACTTTCCGATTAGTCTTTTCTCGCTTAAACAACTCAAAGATGTGGCTTCGAAGAGGGGCCATCCCCGCACCACCACCGATGTAAACCATTTCGGCACCGCTATCTTTGATAAAGAATTCGCCATAAGGACCGCTGATCGTTGCCTTATCTCCAGGCTTGAGGCTGAAAATGTAGCTGCTCATCTTCCCAGGAGGAATCCCTTCCGGGCCTCGCGGCGGCGGGGTCGCGACGCGAACGTTGAGCATGATGATGCCCTTCTCGCCTGGATAATTGGCCATCGAGTAGGCACGGACGACGGTCTCATTCACCTTCGAAACGTAACGCCAAATATTGAACTTGTCCCAGTCTGGATGGAAACGCTCTTCGATCACGAAGTCCTTATAAACGGCGGTGTGGGGCGGACTCTCAATCTGAATATACCCACCAGCCTTGAAGTCGACCTCTTCGCCTGGAGGCAATTCAAGCACGAACTCTTTGATGAACGTGGCGACGTTGTGGTTGCTCTTCACCGTACAATTCCACTTCTTCGTCTCAAATGCCTCCGGCGGCACCTCGACCTTCATGTCCTGCCGAACCGCAACTTGGCAGCTCAGCCGTTCGCCTTCCGCGGCTTCTTTTTTGGAAATGTGACCCTTCTCGGTCGCGAGAATCTCGCCGCCGCCCTCTTCGACTTTGACTCGGCACTGGGCACAGGTTCCGCCGCCACCACAGGCACTAGAAACAAAAATCCCTGCATCCGCCAAAGCTCCAAGAAGTTTCCCGCCGGCAGCAACTTCAATTTCTTTTTGACCGTTGATCAAAATCTTCACCGGTCCCGACGCTACCAATTGGCTCTTTGCCGCGAGGATAAACGCCACCAGCGCGATGATCACCACCGTGAACATGATGACGCCGAACAGCACAGTTGACATGAAAATATCGCCAGATCGTGTTAGGCTTTGTCAGAAAAGAGGTTTGACCCTCTCTTACAAGGCGGAAATGTTCGAAATAAATGCCTTGCCTTCAAAAGGGTCAGAACCCTTTTTGAACAAAGCCCATGATATGTTTGGGGAATGAACGCTCGTCGAATGAGCACTACAACTGGATGCCGCTGAACGACATAAAAGCGAGTGCCATCAATCCAACGGTGATAAACGTGATGCCCAGCCCTCGAAGCGGTGGGGGAACATCGCTGTACTTCATCTTCTCTCGAATGCCGGCAAGGGCCACAATCGCGAGCGCCCAGCCGAAGCCTGAACCAAAACCGTAGACGACGGATTCACTAAAGTTGTACTCGCGTTGCTCCATAAACAATGACCCACCCAAGATCGCGCAGTTAACGGTGATCAGCGGAAGAAAAATCCCCAACGCGTTGTAAAGCGGCGGGAAAAACTTGTCGAGCACCATCTCCAGCACCTGAACAAGGGCCGCGATGACGCCGATGTAAGAGATGAATCCAAGGAAGGTGAGATCCACTTCCGCGTAGGAACTGCCGAGCCAGCTGAGCGCACCTTTCTTCAAAAGATAGGTATAAATCAGGTTATTGGCGGGTACGGTGATCGACTGAATCGTCGTCACTGCGATTCCGAGCCCAATTGCGGTCTTCACGTTTTTGCTAATGGCAATAAACGTGCACATCCCAAGAAAAAACGCCAGCGCCAGATTCTCAACGAATACGGCCTTAAAAAAGATGCTTAGGTAAGCTTCCATTTGAGTCTATGCCTCTTCTATTTGATTGGGTTTGAACGAACGGATGGCCCAAATAAAGAAGCCAATAATGAAGAAGGCGCTCGGCGGGAGCAGCATCAATCCATTCGGATTATACCAGCCGCCGTTTCGATCAAGAGTCAAGATTGTATACCCAAAAAGGGAACCGTTGCCAAAAAGCTCTCGAAAGAACGCAACCACGATGAGAACTAGGCTGTAGCCCAAGCCGTTCCCAATCCCATCGAGGAAACTGATCCCCACACCATTCTTCATCGCAAAACCTTCGGCGCGTCCCATCACGATGCAATTCGTGATGATCAAACCGACAAAGACGGAAAGCTGCTTGCTGATATCAAACAGATACGCTTTCAATAATTGATCCACTACAATCACCAAAGAAGCGATCACGACCATCTGGACGATGATTCGGATGCTACTAGGGATGTATTGGCGAATCGCGGAGACAGATGCATTACTGCAAGCCGTTACCGCCGTGACCGCGAGGGCCATGACGAGTGAAGTCTTCAAACTGGTCGTCACCGCCAACGCACTACAAATACCTAAAATTTGCAGTGCAATCGGATTGTTATCGACCAAAGGGCCGAGAAGCACATCTTTAACCTGCGGCGTTGCCATTACTGCCTCCTTTTGACTGCGTTGACTGCGTCTTCATATCTTCGCTTAGAACCTTAAGATATTCCCCATAACCATTGGGACCTGTCCAATAGCCGATCAAATTTGACACTCCCCGCGACGTGATCGTTGCGCCTGACAGGCCGTCAACCATGTGGTCGCTGCCATCAGGGGCTGGCCCCTTGGCGACAGCCGCCGCTGGATTGCCATCGTCGTCATAAAGCTTCAAACCGACCCACTGGGCCTTCCACTGCGGGTTATCAACTTCACCGCCCAGTCCGGGTGTCTCCGCGTGCTCATAAAACGTCAAACCTTGAACGGTTTGGAGATCTTTTTTGACCGCGAGATAACCATACAGTGTTGACCAAAGTCCTTTACCATAAACGGGCAAAACGACCTGGGAGATTTTCTTGGTTTTCGGATCACGAATCAAATAGATACGAGCCACTTTTTCTCGGCGATCGATTCCAATGTCGTATTTTGGGTCCTCTATCTCCGTACTCGTCTCATTTTTCTTCGCCGCATCTCGCGGATCGTATTTTTCTATATCTAGCCCGGTTTCGTATTCTCCGGTCTCCAAATTGACCAGACGTTCTTCCACGCGTCCGTAAAGCTTTGCAACTTCTTCTTTGGACAAACTTCCTGCCAGATAACCTTTCTCGCCGAGGGCAAGGCCCGCTGCGTCGAGAATGTTTCGTTGGCGGTCGAGCAGCTTGTTTTGTTCTTGAGCCGGACGAAGCGCGACGGCTGCCGCGCTTACCGCAAGACTACAAGCGATACACAAGACAGCCGCGACACCGAATGTGTAGCTAAGTGAATCACGTTGTGGCATAGCGAGCAGCCCTCCGGCGGATATTGGCTTGAACGACGAAGTAGTCGATCAATGGTGCAAAAACGTTTCCGAAAAGGATGGCGAGCATGATGCCTTCAGGGAAAGCCGGATTGATGACGCGAATGAGCACAGTCATAAAACCGATCAATCCACCGTAAAGCCACTTTCCAGTCTCTGTCATCGAAGCGCTGACGGGGTCGGTCGCCATCCAAACCAAGCCAAACGCCAAGCCACCGATGCACAGGTGCCAGTAAAAAGGAACTGAAAACATGGCGTTGGTTCCGCTGTCGGTACCGTTGAGAAGCATCGAAGTTGCAATAACACCCGTCACGACTCCGGCCATAATTTTCCATGAACCGATTCCGGTCGCAATTAAGATGGAAGCCCCAACAATGCAAAGTAAAGTGCTGGTTTCGCCGATGCAACCTTGAATCGTCCCGATAAACGCACTGTAAAGCGTAATTGGCTCTTCTCCCCAGGGGTATTGAACCGCACCAAGTGACGCGACCGCGTTTCCTTTTGAGGTCGCCATTTGCCCTAACGCAGTGGCGCCACTGAACCCGTCGACCGCCGTCCAGACTCGGTCACCGCTGATTTGTCCCGCATAGGCGAAGTAGAGGAAAGCACGCGAAGTTAAAGCAACATTGAGGAAATTACGCCCCGTGCCACCAAAAACCTCTTTGGCAACGATGACTCCAAACGCAATGCCAAGTGCAACTTGCCAAAGTGGAATCGAGGCTGGAAGCGTCAGAGGAAAAAGGAGACCTGTTACCAGGAAGCCTTCATTAATCTCATGTCCCCGCAGGACGCTGAATATCAATTCGATATGACCGCCGACGAACATGCAAACCGCATAAATCGGTATGAAGTGAATCGCGCCGTACATAAAGCAGTCAATAAAGCTGCTTGAATCATGCCCCAGCCCCAACAACGACTGGACCGTGTGGTGCCAGTCAAATTCGTAAGCGGCACCTACCGAAGCCATTTTTTCGATGGCTAGATTTGCCTGGTAACCGACATTCCACATGCCGAACAGCGTTACCGGAATCAACGAGACGACGACCATCGTCATCATCCGCTTCAGGTCAATGCCGTCGCGAACGTGTGTGACTTTTTTTGTTGTCTCACCGGGGGTGTATAAGAAAGTATCGAGCGCCTCGAAAACAGGATAAGCCTTT
>Ga0105052_10004018_pt1 | contig 16526 bp, 10 predicted proteins | sample FRY03_FD_78094 | JGI IMG/M metagenome (GOLD analysis project Ga0105052, IMG submission 78094) | Freshwater microbial communities from Lake Fryxell liftoff mats and glacier meltwater in Antarctica - FRY-03 | ecosystem: Environmental > Aquatic > Freshwater > Ice > Glacier meltwater ... | reverse complement strand
TCAACGTCTGCTGCCAAATCATTGGACGCAGGAGCGGATGCCTGCAAAAATCCACCGCCCTGTTCCCAGGTCGAAAGACCGAAATCGAACCTCACCCTTGCCACTAAAATCCAAGAAGAACCCGTTGTTGTTTCCCGGCATCGCGCAACAACTGATGGCCGAGGATGCTGGTCCGCTCGCGCCTCGTGAGCCTCATTTTCCGGCCAAGGCAAAGAATGTGATCTTCCTGTTCATGACCGGCGGTGTGTCGCATGTGGACACGTTTGATCCGAAGCCGGAGCTGACGCGAGGACACGGCAAAGAGATCAAGGCCGACCATCCCGAGATTAAAGGTCGGCCGGGATATGAGCGCATCTATCTGAAGCGACCGCAGTGGGAGTTCGCGAAGCACGGGCAGTGCGGCACGGAGGTGAGCACATTGTTCCCCAACATCGCGACGTGCGTGGACGACATCGCGATGATCCGCTGGATGCACACGTCGCACTCGAACCATTACAATGCCAAGCTTGGAATGCACACAGGCTCGTTCACGCAGTCACGGCCCAGCATCGGCTCATGGACGACTTATGGTCTCGGCACGCTGAATAGCAATCTGCCCGGCTTTGTTGTCATCGCGCCAAAGCAGACCTATGCAGGCACACAGGTGTATGCCAGCGACTTCCTGCCCGGTGCGAATCCAGGCACGCTTGTGGTGCGCACGGCGATATGATGACGCACTCGCCCCTTGCTAAGAACGTGGACCAGCCCATCGCCGCCCTGCTCAAGGATCTCAAACGGTGTAGCATGATGGTAGACACGATCCTGCACCTGATAGGCTTCGATCACGAGAAACTCACCTATCGCCACGCCGGCCGCGACTACCGCCTGACGGATGTGGAAGGTCACGTCGTGAAGGAAATTATCGTTTGACGCAGCAATTGTCTCACCAACCAGACCACACTCAAACACCCATGAACACTTCACCGTCAAACCACTTCCCGGCACGAATCATTTTCGTCAGCCTCGTCGTCAGCCTTGGCGTTCCTGGTGCCGTCGGCGCAGCGGAACCGTTGGAAGCCTTCCTTACCAAGCACTGTGTCAGTTGTCATGGCCCTGATAGCGAAGAGGGTGATCTGCGCATCGACCAGCTCTCACGCGATTTCAAATCGGGCCTGGACACCCATCTCTGGGCAGAGGTGGTCGAACGGATCAATTCCGGGGAGATGCCCCCGGAAGATGAGCCGCAACCGACGCAGGAGGAAATCGCGGCGTTCGTCACGAAGCTCGACTCGATGCTAAAGGAAGGCCGGGCGGCGCGGATGGCAGCACGGCCGCCTGTGGCCCATTATCGTCTCAGCCGGAAAGAGTATCAAAACACCGTCTATGATCTGCTCGGCGTGCGATACGATCCTGCCAAGCCGGGGGAGCTGAACGAAGACACGCTGTGGCATGGTTTTGAGCGCATCGGATCGGAGCTGTCGCTTTCGCCATCGCATGTGGATCGCTATTACCGCGCCGCGGAACTCGTGCTCGACCGCGCCTTCCCGGCCGCGAGCGCGGAGCCTCGCAAAGTCCGTAAAACTGCGGCCGAGTTGCGTTACGGCGGCGGGAAGGCGCAGCAGGAGGCTCTGGACCGACTCGGCATCAAGCGGCCACTGCGTTATCTTCTCTTCCCCGGTCGAGTCCAGACCGCGCTCTCGCCTGGGTGGCTCGGGAAAACAGGTCCGGAACACAGCGGGCTCTATAAAGTCCGCATCAAGGCCAGCGGTATCCGTCCCCCTGGCGGCCAGCCGGCACACCTGAGTATCGGCAAGGAGACCACTGAGGAGACCGTCGCGGGGCTCATCGAATTTGACATCACGGCACCGGAGGACAGTCCAGAGGTTCATGAGTTCGAAGTGTTCCTGGAGATGCCAACGACGCTGGACTTCTGCGTGGTGGCCACTGATGTTGTGGACAGAAGGAAAGGCGCTGCCTTCCGCAGTGCGCTCGCCAGCCCATTCTATATTTTCACGCATAGCAGCGAGACCCTGCTCCTGAACCCGAACGCCCCGCAGATGTTCGATAGCGAAGGGAACGGCCTCTTTTCCACGGCGCTCGTCGATTGGGTCGAATGGGAGGGGCCGATGGAGACGGAGGCGGAAAAGTCACGTCGCAAAGGCCTGGTGCCCTCTGAGGACGTCACCCCCGAAGTGGTCGCGGAGCATTTGCAACGCTTCGCTCAGCGCGCCTGGCGGCGGCCGGTGAAGACGGAAGAGCTAGCGGAGTATCTGGAGTCTTACAGCTCCGAACGTGAGGCGGGCGAAAAGACGGCCGATGCCTATCGAGTGGCGATGCAGGGCGTGCTGACCTCACGGCACTTCATCTACCTCGTCGAGGGCGAGCCGGTGGCCCGCGAACGGCTCACCGACGGGGAACTTGCCTCGCGTCTCTCGTATTTCCTTTGGAGCTCGATGCCGGATGAAGGGTTGTTCAATGCAGCCCAAAACGGCACCCTTTGTACGACCGACTTCGAGTCCGTCGAATCCGAAGCGCGACGGACTGGGAAGTCCGTCGTACTAGCGCAAGAAGTGGACAGAATGTTGACGGACAGCAGGATCAACCGCTTCGTCGACGACTTTGCGCGGCAGTGGCTGCAACTGCACCGCGTAGGCATGTTCCCGCCGGACAAGGGCCTGTACCCGAGCTACGACGCGTGGCTTGAAACGAGCATGCGTGCGGAGGTCATCGAGTATTTCCGCGAGATGTACGCGAAGAACCTGCCCGTGGACGGTTTCATCGATTCGGACTGGACTATGGCCAACGCCCGGCTCTGCGATTTCTACGGACTTCCGGAGCCGAAGACGGGCGGCTTCCAGCGAGTCTCGCTCAAGCCCGAGGATCATCGCGGCGGTCTGCTCGCGATGGGCGCGGTACTCGGTCTGACTTCGGACGGAACTCGCCACCGCCCGGTGCATCGCGGCGTTTGGGTCAGCGAGACGATCTTCAACAAGACTCCACCGCCACCGCCGGCGAACGTGAGCGCCATCGAACCCACTTCGCCGGACGTCGCCAAGGCGACCATTCGCCAGAAAATAAATGCACACGCCAAAGACGCGAACTGTGCCGCCTGCCACGGGAAGATCGATCCCTTTGGTCTCGCCTGGGACAACTACGATGCGATCGGGCAGTGGCGAACTCGTGAGAAGGTTGCACAAGGACTCGGCGAGGACCCGCTTGTCGATCCTTCCGGCGTGATGCCCGACGGCCGTCCGTTCAAGGATGCCAGCGAATTCAAACGGCTGCTGATCGATGACCGCGACACGGTTGCGTGGGCCTTCATCGAACAGCTTTGCACCTACGCGCTTCGCCGCGTGCTGACCGTGGATGACACGGATGACATCCAGTCGATCGTCGAAGAAGCAAACAGAAACCGTTACGGGGTCCGAAACATTGTGCGAGCGGTGGCGATGTCGGACCTGATGAGGAAGAGATGAGTCGCTAGCTGTTCGCCAACCAGGTCGATCAGGTAGCCGGGCCAGAATAAATGAGTGATGAGTAATGGAGATTGAAGAATGCAAAAGGAAGGGAGGGAATCGGAGCGGAAGGGAGCAGATATTGAAGAACGACTGCTGGAGTTTGCGGTTCGAGTTGGTAAGGCAATCGATGCATTGCCAAACACTCGGCTTGGACGACACATTGCAGCGCAGTTCGTGCGGTCGGGAACTTCCCCGGCGCCCAATTATGCTGAAGCCTGTGCGGCGGAAAGTAAGACGGACTTTATTCACGAATTTGCAATCGTGTCGAAAGAACTTCGCGAAATTCCGGTCTGGATACGCTTGATTGTCAAATCGGAATTGATACCGGAACAACGTCTCGAATTGCTTCGGGACGAGTGCGATCAACTCTGCAAGATCATTGCCAAGTCACTTGTCACAGCCAAATCAAACCAAATACGCCCCGAACAAACTCGCATCCCCATCCCCGACTATTTTGCAATTTCTAATCTCCATTACTCATTAATCATACTTTTCCTCGCAGCGTGACAGAGAATCGATTTCGCCATCCCCTAAGACACCGACCCAAGGACCAACCCTATGAGCAACTTTCTATCCCAATCCTGGTTGATCGACCGCCGCCATGCTCTGCGTGCGCTGGGCACTTGTATCTCCCTACCCATGCTTGAATGCATGGTCCCGCTCCGGGCGGCAGAAGCCACGTCGTCGCCCCGTCGCAGCGCTTTCATCTACCTCGCCAACGGCGTCCATTCACTGAACTACCAGATCACCACGCCCGGTAAGGACTACCAGTTTTCCCGGTCGCTCAAGCCACTGGAGGAGCACCGCCAAGTCATCACGCCCATCAGCGGTCTGCATCACCCGGGAGGCCTCGGTCATCACCATAACTGCATCAATCTTTGGCTGACCGGCGGAAAGCTCGGCCCTTCGGACCGCAATACGATCTCCGTGGACCAGAAGATGGCCGAAGTCACCGCGCAGCACACGCGGATGTCTTCGATGGAGGTGGCCATCACACAGGAATCCCTCGCCTGGACCGCGGATGGAGTCCGGCTGCCCGCAATGCGTCGTTGCAGCGAGATCTTCGCGTCGATGTTCGCGGATCCCAAAGGCGGCATCGCAGCCCAGCGGCGGGCACTGCGCCGCAAAGCCAGCGTCCTTGATGACAACCTGGCCGAAGTGCGGCGGCTCGATCAGAAAATCGGCGCTGCCGACAAAGGACGCATGGAACAATACCTCACCTCAGTGCGTGAGGCGGAGATCCGCACGCGGCGGGCCGATGCGTGGCTCGATACGCCGCTGCCCGCCGTCTCCGACGCCGACCGGAAGCGCACCAACCGCGACATCGCCGACACTATGGCGGGCGATTATTTCCGCACGGTCTATGACCTCATGGTGCTTGCCTTTCAGACGGACGTGACACGCGTGGCCACCTTCAGCTTGGGTGGCGAAGGCCAGGCCATCGCCATTCCTGAAATTGGTATTACGGAGTCGCGTCATCAGCTCAGCCACCACGGCGGCGATCCGGGCTATATCGAAAAGCTCACCAACTACGACACCTTCGCCATCGAGCAGTTCAGCTACTTCCTCACCCGGCTCGCAGAGACCAATGACCTCAACGGGCAGCCGCTCCTGGGCTCCACCATGGCGCTCTTCGGCAGCGGCATGTCCTACGGTCACAGTCATGGCAACGCCAACCTGCCGCTGGTGCTCGCCGGCGGCTCGGACCTCGGCCTGAAGCACGGCCAGCATCTCGATTTCAACAGGACAGCCCCAGAATTCAAAGACTACGCGATCGGCGCGGACGGAGCGCTCACCACCGCGCATTACCAGACATGCAGCCGCCCTGTGAACACGGACGCCCACATGAGCAATCTGCTGCTTCTCATGGCCCAGCGCATGGGTGTGGAGACAGACATGTTTGGCGACAGTAACAAGGTGATCGAAGTATGAAAAGGTTCTTAGTTCTTGGTTCCTTGTTGTTAGTTCTTGGTGCTTGGTGCTTGGTTCCTCGTTTGTGGTTCTCGGTTCGGTTGACGTTGTGGGTGCTTGTTTGTTCGCTCCTCAGTCATGCGACCGCCTTCAGCCAAGAACAAAGAACCAAGAACCAAGAACAAAAAACTGAACCCTTCCGTCCCGAAGCGGGGAAGTTTCCCCCTTTGGAAAAGGCGCACTCCTACCGGGGCGAACTTGTGTTCGTGGACCATGCCAACCGCCGCGGCAGCATCCGCGTTCAGGGGACGGGTAAATTTTACCGAAACGATCCGCACCCCTTCTCCATGCTTCCCTACGGCGTCATCCGGTATCACGGCGCACCGGCGGATCTGCGCGACATCCCGCTCGGCACCGTGATGCACGTCCGCGCCTTCCTCCCGCCCGACCCGAAGATTTCCGCCGTGCCGGTGCTGCCGGTCAGCAACAAGGACGTGGACGCGGGCCATTATCGTGGCACCGGCATCGCACCCGCCGAGAACCACGTGCTCCTCCTCGAAGACGGACCCAGCCACTGCCTGCACGAGGGACTGGTTTGGAAGCTCAAAGAAGTGGAACTCAAGAACAACGAAGGGATGATCGTCGCCGGCCGCGAAGCAAAGACAGGCGGAGTCGGCCAGGCCAGCGATGAAGAATTGACCTTCGATGCTGCCACCCGCATCTGGCGCGGCCGCGAGCGCATCGTAATCGCCGACATGATCGCCGAAGGCGCGTGGCCCGCCAACGGAAAAAAATCGCTCGGTGGTCAGACCGTTCTGCTCGGGATCACTTGGAAGCCCGCACCGGGGGATGGGCTGAGTGGCGCTTTCACCCGCTTTCATATCTCGGACATCTGGCTGGACGACGCCGCCATCCAACATGCCACCCAACTTCAAACCGAAACGCACAAAGCCTTCATCCGGAGCCGCTGGATGCCAGCCTGGATTGATGCCGTCGAGTATGGCAAGTTCGGCCGCGCGACCGTAAGCGCGACGCTGTTCGGCGGCATGGATTCCTCCCTCTACGCCGATTTCCAGAAAGGCAGCGAGGCACAAATGAATGGAGCCGAGAACACATTGAAGCATACAGGTGGCCACTATGGCCCCGGCCACATGGCCTCCAATGGCACCATCCTGGACGTCACCAAGGCAACTGGAGAAATCCCTCTGGGCAGTAGCGGCATCCAAATCCAATTTGAGACAGACCTCATCATCGAAGGCATCCGCCCCGGGCGAGTCGTCCGCGTCCGCCCAGCGGGCTGGCCCCAGATGCAATTGCCTCGGGAGGAATACCTGGGCGACGGCACCTTCAGCCACGAAGACCGCTTCCCGACTCCTGCCATCTTCCCCAAATACTGACCCCTCATAGTTCTTGATTCTTTGCTTTTGGTTCTTGGTAATCCCGCGAAACACCGAGAATCCTGAACTCGGAACCACCAAAGTCAAAGCCCTGCTGCCGAACGTCAATGTGACGTTTGTCCAATAACTTGATGGCGCCGCAAAACCAACCCAAGTCCCAATCCATGAACCCAGACCCATTTCCTGCTCGACGCGATTTTCTCTCCGGCATCAGCTGCGGCTGCGCAGGCATCGTGGCGTCCAAAAAACTATTCCCTATCAGAACCGCCGGAACTTTTCGCCGTGATTTGCGGGCCCTGGCCCTCGTGGGCTTTGCCTTGGCCTTGCACCCGACCCTGGCGGTAGCTGTGCAGGCGGAGGAGCAGGATTTCGCGGCGCTGCAGGCGGAGACGAAGAAGGTTTTCAAGGATCGCGTCACGCCCTTCTTCAACTCCTACTGCACGAATTGTCACGGGCTTAGGAAAATGGAGGGCGGCATCACCTTCATCCCGGCGCTAAAGGCTCCCGGCGTTCCCTCCTCGACCAAGTCATGGAATCAGGCGTTGGCCAATGTGAAGGCGCACGACATGCCGCCTGAGGATGCGGAGAAACAGCCGACCGATGAGGAGCGACAGATGTTCGTGGACTGGGTGGGGACGATCAAATTTCTCAGCCCGAAGGACCCGGGCGCGTTTGTGATTCGTCGGCTGACCAAAGTGGAATATGGCAACACGCTGCGGGATCTCTTCGGATTGGACCCGGCGGTCGCGGCGGAGTTGCCGGATGAGGTGTTCGGCGCGGGGTATCTCAATTCGCTGTCGCCGCTCCAGTCGGAGCAATATCTCGGCATCGCCAATGAAGTGCTGGAGCAGATTCTGGCGCCCCAAGATCAGCCGCCCACTGAGATGCAAAAGCGGCTTTTTGGCGACACGCCCGCACCCGGCAGCGATCTCCGCGCGGCGGCGAGAACGGTCGCGAGTTCGCTGGCCCGAAGCGCCTATCGCCGGCCAGCGTCGGAGGCGGAGCTGGATCTTTTGGTGCAGGTCTTCGAGCTGGCGCAGGAAAACAAACTCGACTACCCAGCGTCGCTGCGCCTGATGCTCAAGGCGGTCCTCGTTTCCCCGCAGTTCCTGTTCATCACGCCAGAGAAGGAGCCGGAAGCGGGGCAGTCGATTGCGCCGCTCGACGACTACCAACTCGCGTCCCGCCTGTCGTATCTGCTCTGGGCGACGCTGCCTGATACGGAGCTTTCGGCGCTCGCCGACAACGGCACCCTTCACGAGCCCGAGATCCTCCAGGCGCAGGTGCAGCGGCTGCTTGCCGATCCAAGGTCGCGGGCGTTGTTCGATGGCTTCGGAGCGCAGTGGCTCGGCCTTATGGGGCTGGAGAGCAAGACCTTCGACACCGCGAAGTTCCCGCAAATGAACGCCGAGATGCTCGCGGCGATGTATGACGAGGCGCGGCTATTCTTCGACAGCATGGTCCGCGAGAACCGCGACGTAGTCGGCTTCGTGGACAGCGATTATACCTTCCTCAACGGCACTCTCGCCGCGCTGTACGGTCTGGAAAAAACCGTCACCGGACCGGAGATGCGCATGGTGAAGCTGGAGGACGCGAATCGCGGCGGGATCCTCGGCATGCCCGGCATCCTGGCGACGACTTCTTTTCCGAATCGCACCAGCCCCGTGAAACGCGGCGTGTGGGTGCTCGAACAGGTGCTCGGCGAACACGTGCCGCCGGCGCCGCCGAACGTTCCGCCTTTGGAAAAGCAGGACAAGCAAGCCGTGGAAAATCTGACCCTGCGGCAGCGCACGGAGCTCCATCGAACGGACGCCGCGTGCGCGAACTGCCACAAGATTCTCGATCCGATCGGCTTTGGTTTGGAGAATTTCGACGCCATCGGGCGCTGGCGAGATCAGGACGATACGGGCGGAGCGATCGACGCCGCGGGTGAGTTGCCGGGCGAGAAGCGATTCTCCTCTCCCAGGGAGCTGAAAGCCATCATCGCCGAGCGGAAGGACGAACTGGCACGCAACCTCACGCAGAAACTGCTGGCCTATGCCCTCTGCCGTCAACTCGAAGGCTATGATGAGATCGTTGTCGATCAACTGATGGAGACCATCGCCAAGGATGGGTACCGCATGCAGACGCTCATTTCCGAAATCGTTACCAGTTATCCGTTCGTGAATCGCCGCATCCATAAAGCCAAGGAATCGTCTAATGATCAATAAATTCCGCATTGATCGTCGCACTTGTTTGACAGGGCTCGGCGCCGCCCTGGCGCTGCCGCTTTTAGAAACCATGGGCTGGGCCGACTCAGGCAAGGAGCAGGCAGTCAAACCACCGGTGCGGCTTGGCTTCATGTACATGCCGCACGGCGTCATTCCAGGTCAGTTCTGGCCGGCGGATGCGGAGAGCTTTCTGACTGCGCCGCCGCCCGCTTTGGAATCGCTGCAGCCCGTGCTCGACCAGTGCCTGCTCATGAAGGGCATCTCGGGCGTGCCGATCGCGCCTTTCGGTGGCGCGCCGCACGCGCTGGAACTCTCGACCTGGCTCACGGCGCAACTGCCGGATGCGGACAAGCGGAGCCAGATCAGCATTGCGATTTCTGCGGACCAGATCGCGGCCAACTATGTGGGCGGTTTCACCTCCCTGCCCTCGCTGGAGTTGGCCACGATGCCGCAGACGCACAAGGAGAACCAGATGGGGCTGAACGAAGGCTACTACACGCACTGCAGCTTCCGTTCGCCGACTCAGGCCGTCCCCGCCGAGACAAATCCCCGCAGCGTGCTCAACCGGCTTTTCGGAAAAACCGACCAACCTGGACAACTCGCCCAAGCCGACCCGCTCGATCGTCAGATGCTCGACCTGGTGCTCAATGGCGCCAAAAACTTGCGCCGGAAACTCACTCAGGATGACCAGCAGAAACTGGATGAATACCTCGACAGCGTGCGGGCGGTGGAGCGCCGGATCGCGGCCATCGAGTATCGCCAAAAAGAGGCCGCGCTGGAGAAGGCCGGCGTCGCATCGAGCAAACGCAACGCCTCGGATTCCCCACCCATCGAAATCAAGATTCCCGAGGGCGACAAGCGCAGCGAATACATGCAGGTCATGTGCGACCTCAACGTGCTCGCCTTCCAGACCGACACGACTCGCGTCAGCACTTACATCGGTTCCACGCCCAACGGCGTTTCCTATCCCGAGCTCGGATTCAAGGACGAGCATCACTCCCAGACGCATCACGAAAACAGACCCGAGATGGTCGAGAAAGTCGCCGCGATCACTGCGTTCAACATCGCCCAGTTCGCCTACATGGTGAAGAAGATGGCCAGCCTCCGCGAAGGCGATGGCAGCCTGCTCGACAACTGCATCATGATGTGGGGCTCCGGCCTCGAAGACGGCGACAAACACTCCCGCGAAAATCTCCCCTTTATCATCGCCGGCAAAGGCGGCGGCACGATCAACACGGGCCGCTTCCTGCCAGACACCCAAGGCAATCAAGGCGACCTGCTGTCCACGATCCTCGCCTGCGCAGGCATCCCGCTCGATCGCCCCATCGGCATCGCGACCAGGCAGATCAAAGAGATGACCCACAATCTCTAAGCCTACCTGTTGAATGCTATGCAGCTACGGCGGACGCGGGAGGGCGAATTGCCATGAGGACTGTCGTGGATTAACGTCACGACCGCTTGATCTTCTTTCCGGCAAACAGAAAATCAAAACTCGCCCCGATCTCTCGCGATTCTAATAGTCGCAAACTGCTTTGAATAAATCACTTACGACGCCCTTGAAAATAAGATAAAACTGCACTATCTTATTAGCATAAGGCGAGTTTATCTTAGTGGTCCCGAGAGAAACGATGGCAGATTGGCGGTTTTACGGACGGACGACGGAGCTGGATGCGCTCACCGCAATCCTGCGTCGCAACCGCTGGTTCTTCGCCAAAATCACGGGTCGGCGACGGATTGGAAAAACGACCCTCGTCCAACATGCGATCGCTGCACGCGGTTCGGCTCGAATCGTTTACGTCCAGATCCCGGATTCTGGTGATGCAGGGGTTCTTTCGACTTTCGTCGACGCCTTGAAGACGTTTGGAATCCAACCGGAGCAGTTTCCCTACCCGCGTTCTCTTAGCGATATGGCGATCACAATTGAATCGCTAATTGCTGCTGGCACGATTGTCATCCTGGACGAGTTTCAATACTTCATTCGCGCGTCGCTGGCCGACTTCCCTTCGTATTTACAAGCGGCCGTCGATCGCCTGGCGGCACAACCGAACCGGGAATCCGGTGGGCTGATTGTCCTGGGGTCGATCCACACCGAGATGACGGCGCTGCTGGATGATCGCACGTCCCCGTTGTTTAACCGTGTAACCGACGTGCTTGACCTGGTTCACTGGGACATCGGTTCGGTCATGTCCGTTTTGCGAGACCATACCGACGCAGCGCCGCAGCGATTGCTTAGCCTGTGGACACTCTTTGAAGGCGTCCCCAAGTTCTACCGCGACTGTTGGGAGCAAGGCGTTATCGACAAATCGCCAACTGACGTGCTACAGAAAATATTTTTTGGAAGCTCATCACCACTTCGAACCGAAGCCGACAATTGGTTCCTTCGTGAACTTCGTGGCCGCTACGATACCGTATTGAAGTTCGTCGCCAGACATCCAGGCAGCAGTCACGGCGACTTAATCGAAGCCATGCGTCAGGCAAGCGGTGACGCAAGCAATCAGATCGGCGGTTATCTGCAAACTCTGAGCGATCGTTACCGATTGATCGAATCGAAGTTACCGATCTTTGCCAAGCCAACCGCTCGCCGCCGTCGCTACTACTTGAGTGATAACTTCTTGGAGTCATGGTTGGCCGCGATCGCGCCATCCGTCGCTGCTCGCGAGTTCCGGCCTCAATCGCAATTGATTGCCGAGGCAGTCGACCGGTTGCACGTCGTCGAAGGAAAGGCTTTAGAAAAAATCGCTGGTCAACTTTACGAAGAACGCAGTCGGAAAGGGCTCGGAGATTTCCCGCTCACCAATCGCATTCTCGGCTACTGGGACAAAAGCGATACCGAGATTGATTTGGTTGCAGTGAACGAAACCGATCGTCGCTTGCGTTTCGGTACCTGCAAACGATCACCCGGAAAATTGATTGCCGACATCAACAACTTCAAAGGTCACGTCACAAGATTTCGCGAAACGTTTCGCGAGTATCAAGACTGGCAAATCGACCACATCGCCATCGCACCAAGATTAGACGACGATCACCGTCGCATCCTGACTCATCATAACATCATTCCCCAGGACTTGGTTGATCTCACGGAGGGATTGGAATGAGCTTTACTGCTCGACACATCTCCGGAACATTGACGATCGCCTTTGCGTAACTTTAATTCCGCAACAACAATTGAAACTTCCAAATTCACGATAGGTATTGGCTAAGGGGACGTGGGCAATTATGCGATATAACCCAGGTCCCATTTTTCCCCGCGCTATCGAAGTATTTTGTACTGAGTCACCGCGACAGTTCGGGGGACTTGTTCCGACGGGCGAAACGTGCGAGGTTCGAGAATGCAAAGATTGACGATCGCATCCTTCGAATTGAGAAATCCCTGTCCACCAATCGCGAATCCCGCGTTTGACCCCATGCGAAGCATCCCCCCTAACGCAACGCTAGATCATGACCCCGAATCGAATCAAGGGTAAACCCGATTTGGTAGACGCGCACGTCGTTGCTAAGGCGAATATTGCTTCAGATCGGGAGTCGCCAACGCACTCCTAGTACGATAGAGAAAAGCGTCGGAGGTGAGTAGTGAGATGAGCAAAGCTTTCATGCTGCCACCGTTGTCTTTGTAAGCGAGATGCGATTCCTGGAGAACCGGCGCATCGTTGAGCGTTTCGTTGCGGCCCATCCAGAAACGAAACGCATGGCGGACGAAGACTTGTTCGGCACGTTCGCTGTCAGCGAGCTTGCGAATCATCTCAATGGCGTCGCCGACTTTTCCGTCGAGCGTCGGGTCGCCGGAATCGACGATCTCGCCCGACGTATCAACGGGTTCGTCTAGTTCGGTAAGCCGATACAGGCCAGTGTGGTTATACATTTCAAATGGCAACCCAAGCGGGTCCATCTTCTTGTGACACGTCCAGCAATAATCTTCTCGCGTCACCCGCATCCGCTCGCGTAGAGTGTTACTGGGTTCATCGGGAAGCATCGCATCAACGGTGATTGGCACATCGGAAATGCCGCCGCCCAGCAGCCGCTCGCGTATCCATCGACCACGGCGAATCGCATGGTTATCCATCGCATCGGAATGCGAAACGAGCCAACTGGGATGGGTCAGAATGCCGAGTCGTTCGCCCTCGGGTGCCGTCGCCAGAATACGTTCCGGAAGCATGGACCCGTTGCCGAAACTGCGTCGACTCACACGAACATAGGTCTCCGGCCCTGAAAGTTCAGCCTCCATGACTTCGTAATTAACGTTGTCTTGCTTGTTCTTTTCTTTAGACTTCGGCGGTTCTTTTCCTAGGTTCGCTTTCTTCTCCGCCGCAACCGACGCGGCTCTTTCTTCCTTCGAACGCTTCGTACCAAAGTAAACACGATCTGCGTTGGTAGCCACGACCTTGTCGGTGGTTAGCAGCTGCTTTAGCACATCCTTATCGTCTTGCAAAATGAGCTCGATCAAGCGATCGGTGCTGGCCGTCGCGTCAAACATGGCTAGGTAGTGGGACTCTCCTCGATTGTTTATTCCTGTTTCCGCAAGTGCTTTCGCGTCTTTACAGATGTAGCCGCCCAAGTCGTAGTCGAAATAATCGCGAAAGAACTGCAAGACGCGTGGCTTTCGTATGCTGTCATCAGCCAGCATACGCTCGACTTCGCGCTTCACATCCGCCTTCGTGCGCATCCGCCCCTCCGTGATTGCCTTACGTAGCTCGTCGTCTGGCTTGATGTATCGCAGCGCATGGTTGACCGCTAATCCCAATTCCCAATCCTGCAGCATCACGCGGCCGTGTTGATCAGCTCTGCCGCTGTCGGCTAATTCAGGCCGAAAGAGTGCGTCGCGATCGAGGAAGATGGATGACAGACCAAGGACGGCCCCGTCTTTCTTGCCGAGCTTCTCGATGGACTGTTTGACAACGCCGAGGTAAGCGTCGGACTCCGGTCTCGTAGGCGGCCGGAAGGTCATCGCTTCGAAAAGAAAGTCCACTGCGGCACGCAAACGCTCGTCAGTCACGCTGTCGTCTTTCATCAGGTCATAAACCGGCGTCAACGGACGTACAATCTTGGTGCTGTAAACAATACTTGTTGGCAGACCGCGAATGTCGCCCTTCATCTTGTCCGCGATGGATTTGGGATCGTCCGTAATCTGATACGGCTGGGCGATACTCAGCGGGCCATCCGCCATGTAGCGAATGATGTCGTTTGCAACGCTCATAATTTGGGTCGCTTCGGCGCTGTTGACGGTGTAGAAGTCCGGGTAGTTTTCCAGACCGTGATCGCGTGCCGATGACAAGACAGCGGGGACACTTTTGACTGCAGTGGCATAGGCGACCGTCCCGCCTTGCCACTGGATGATGCGATCGGTACCGAAGTAGAGTTTGAGTTCACCGCCATGGTTGGTGGGAACCACATCGCCATGCGTGCGAAGGCCCGACTTCTCCGCATCGAAAGCAGGTTCCGTGTTGATCAATTCGTTCAGCCGCGTGATGTGCTCTTGAGGAGTCACCCGCCAGATGCGTGCCGGAGATGATGTCGGTTGAAGTTGGATGCCATCGGGTAGCGGACCAAAGAGGAAGTTGTGATCGACGAAGTTGCCTTTATTCGGATCGAGATGGTCACGGAAGCCACCTTTGTCGTGCATCACTCGTGTCATTTCACCCACGATCCAGTCTGAAAACTGCAACCGCTCGACGACCTCAGGCTGGTCTGCATCCTGTGGCGGCATCTCTTTCAGCGCGACCTGTGCCCAGACGCTTCTCCAGACGCTCGCGTTGAGTTCATCCACCGGCCCCAAGTCATGGAGCGAGAGATTGCCTTCGGGCGTTGTCTCGCCATGACAGTCGATGCAATGGCTCGCGAGAAACGCCTTCGCGAAGCTGCCAAAGTCTTTGTTGCCTGCCTGCCCTGGCCTGTATGTTTCGCCACTGGACACGGACAAAAGGCAGCAAGAGAGCGACAGTGCCAGAACGAATCGAAACCGCATCATATTAGCACTTCCTTGAGTGGCCCCGTACCGGAGTCGAACTTCTTGGCCATCTTGTCGTCCATGTTGAAACGATCACCGTTCTGACCCGCCGCACGCAGCAGCGATGTGTAGAGCGCGTTGATCGGCCGCTTGCCATCCAGTTGAGTGAAGCAACCGGTTTTGAACGCGCCGTCGAGATTGCCCAACAACATGACCGGCCAATTCGCGCCATTCGTATGTTGCTTGTCTGCGTTATTACTCGAGTAAACGATCAATGTGTTGTCCATCATCGTGCCACTTCCTTCGGGCACGCTTTCCAACTTTTCCATGATTCGCACCAACATGCGACTGTTGTACTGACGAATCTTGATCCAGATCGGATTGCCGGGCTGGTCCATGTGACCAAGGTTGTGTCCCTGCTGATCGATGCCCAATCCCTTCCAGGCCCCGAAGATCTCGCCGCGACCGGATCCAATCGTTAGCGTGTTGGTGATACCCGATGTAAGCGCTGAGATACCGAGGTCCAGCAGCGCATCGTGCCAGTCGGTTTCGAATTCTGGACTAGTGTATCGCTCATCCACCGTCGGCGCGAACTTACGCAGGTGATCGGCCACCGTGTCCAAGCGATCCCGCAAGCCGTTGACGTCTTTGAAGCCTTGCACGTATTGACCGTAACGCTGTTGGTCCGCGAACGGTAGTGCTTGTCCCTTGGCAGCAGCAAGCTCCTGCACTTGGTTCAGCAGGCTCGAGCGGGCTTCGTGCTGAATTCGAATATCACCTGTGGAGATGCCGCCATAGAGCATCTGGTAAAGATGATTCGGATTCGAATGCATGAAGATCGGTTGGGCGGCGCCGCTAGCCGAAAGCGTTGCAATTGTAGGCTTGGACTTCATGTTCTCGATCGAGTCCATGCCGATGCAAAGATGTGGAAGCAGAGTCTGTGGCAGTACCTTGCTGAGTTCATAGTCGATCGTCGACGCACTGGGCGGCACTCCGTCACTGCCCCGATAGCCGCCAAGCGCGCCGAAGAAGGCGCTGTGTGACGGACTGGTGTGGATGCCATGCAGACCGTTGATGATGTGCAGTCGTTCCTTGTAAGGTTCGAGTGCACTGATCGGCTCAGGCAGTTTCACGCCGACGAGCGAACCGCTGTTGATCATCCCTTCCGGAATGCAGGTTTTCGGATCGAAGCCCTGGTTTTGCATAAAGAAAATAATACGCATGGGAGTCGTCGCGTTGACTGACGCTGCCAAAAGACGGTCAGGAACAAGCGAGCCACCCAACGCGGCACCAGTGCCGGCGGCAATTCCTTGCAACAGTCTTCTACGAGTGAGCATGGTCGAACTTTCAATGAGAGTGACGTAAGACTAATTTTTTGGTGCCTGAACGAATTTGCTGATCCTAACAGATTCTATTTCACGCCTTCGACTTCACGCCATCCCGCAGGGCGGAAGCGGAGGCAATCGTGGTTCGAAATTAAGGTGGGATGGAGTGGCGGGTTTGGTCGTCGCATGTACGACGCAAGCCTCGTATTCTAATCTATCTAAGGTTCTTCTCGGATTTTAGTGGC
>Ga0105052_10003995_pt1 | contig 16575 bp, 20 predicted proteins | sample FRY03_FD_78094 | JGI IMG/M metagenome (GOLD analysis project Ga0105052, IMG submission 78094) | Freshwater microbial communities from Lake Fryxell liftoff mats and glacier meltwater in Antarctica - FRY-03 | ecosystem: Environmental > Aquatic > Freshwater > Ice > Glacier meltwater ... | reverse complement strand
CGTTGAGTGGCGCAAGCCGAAGAGGGGTCAACGTCAACTCGGTTACCGAGGGGACATAATCGTGTGTCAACGGGATGACGTTGGCGAGACGTGGGTCATCATCGAGAACGGGGCAACGACATGACCACGTTCGACACCAGCAAGTGGTACCGGCATGTCGTGTCCGGCTTGGCCAGGCCACTTGTTCCGAACACCGATGTCGATGGCTACATCTGCGTCGTGTTGGCTGATGGTCGGTACGCCACCGTGCTTGCCGCTCGCATCTACCCCATCCCCGAGCGGCTCACCGTCGAACGGCGGATACCGAAAGAGGGCGAGGACTTCGCAGCCTCATCTGGTGCGGTCATCACGGCCTTTAAGGACTACCAGTTGGAGCAGTGGGTCATTGTCGAGAACGAGGCAACGACATGACACTGAGAGACGCAGAGAACATCATGATCCCTCACATGAGGGCTAAGCATGACGGGGACAGCACCCACGATCAGATCACCTGGCTCTTCCAGAAAGAGACACGGATGCCTGAAGCCATCACCACTGACTTGGGTGACGGTGAGTTCGGTGTGTCGTATGGTGAAGCCATGGAAGCCACGTTCATCTTGTGCATACTCAACGTCAAGGGGATCATGTTCTTCGTCAAGAACCCGATCCCCGATGAAGCGCTCCTCGACAAGCAAACCATGTTGAGATGCGCCGACGCAGTGCATTACCAGATGCTCCACGATCTGCGTCGGCAGATGGGGGAGTTCGTTGTGGAGACTCAGCAACACATGGTGGCATTGGGGCGTCTGCTCAGAGAGGCCGACACCAGGTGAGTCAGGGGGGAAGCACGTTAGGGAACGTGGAGGAGTGGTTCACAGAGGGACAGTTCAGGCGAGACGTTCTCGTCTACCTGAAGCGTCAAGGCATCACCCAGTACGACGTGGTGGCTGACCTGTCCGACCTGACCACTCCGACCGTGCGTGGATTCCTCCGAGGCGGTTCCCTCACCCTTCGCACCATGGCGGCGCTCGCCAGGATGTGCGACATGGATGTCAACGCCTACGTCCTTACCCAGTCACAACACGACCTATACTTGGACGACAGGCATAGGCGACCGCCAATGAAGATTACATCAACCAACGAAGGGCAAGACGATGATGTTGAACAGGAAGCCAACTATGGATCAGCTTGAGAGAATCGGGCTGATGCAGATGTACCAGAACAAGGAATGGATTGCCATGCAGCAGAACGTGGCACGGTTGGAGCAGAGGGTGGACGACGTTGAAGTCCTCAACGCCGTGCTGACCGACAGGAACAAGAAACTGCGGCGGCAGGTCGAGGATATGAGTCAGTCCATGGCCGACGCCGTGGATAGCCTGGGTGGGGTGATCGCAGGATGAAGCATCTCATCAAGCACCCATCGGCTGAGGAGTTGAGTCAGATGACCGACCTGGAGTTGTGGGATTACGGGCAGGAAGTGAAGCATCAGTACCTCATCCAGGCGACGCACAACAGACCGGCTGGAAGGCTGATCCATGAACTGTTGGAGAGGATGAGATGAGCGACAACCGACCATCCAGATACGAAGAGGACGGCAAGGTCGTCTACCGGGCCAGCAGTCTGATGATGTGCGACCGGATGTTCATCGCACTCGCAGAGTTCTACACCCCTCAAGCACACCCTGCATGGTTTCAGGAAGTGCTGGACGAGGGGACCAACGCTGAGCAGTCCATCATCGACATGTACGAATCCAAGTACGATCGAATCGTGTCCGGCGGGCAGCAGGAAGTGGAGTTGGAAGTGCTCGACGGTGTGTTCATCCGTGGACACACTGACGGAAAGACGCAGAGCAACACTCTGTTTGAGGCGAAGAAGTTTCGTGAGTCAACGTGGGGCAAGTTCATGCGTAACGGTGTGGAGGCCATGCCGTGGTATCCGTGGCAGGTGTCGGCCTACATGCATGGGCTGGGCATGGAGGAGTGCGACTTTGTTGGCGGCTTGTTCAAGGACGGCCAGATCGTGGACGTGGAAGTCAAGCACCTTTCCATGCCACCGATCCCCATGAAGGCACTCATCAAGCGTGTCGCCCATCTGGAGGCATTGGTCAACAAGGGGAAGCGTGTTGACGATGTGCCATGCAACGTCCAGATGTACCCGTGCCCGTTCTTCTACCTGCACGACGCCGATGACTCTGCCGTGCCGCCAACCAGGCCATCAGATGAAACGCTGGTGGCACTCGTCAGTGAGCGGGAAGAGTTGAAGGCGAAGGCGAAGGCCCTGACTGGTGAGGCCAAGGGGATCGAGAGCCGGGTCAAGGAACTGAACCAGGGTGTCAATGCATGGCTGACAGCAGCCAACGTGGAGGACGATGAAGTGGTGCGGGTCGATGTGGAGGGCACTGAGTTCGACCTGAAGTACCACACTGTGTACAACAAGGGCTACACGGTGGAACCATTCGACTACACACTGGTCACCGTGAAGCCGAAGAAAGCGAAGCTGGCACCCAAGCCACGGGCGAAGCGATGAGTGACGAGGAGTACGGCCCGCTTGGCCAGGATTATGCATCTTACATGCTCAGGGAACTGATGAACGCCACTGGTCCAGAGCAGGTAATCATGGGGTTCTACCTGACCATGGTGGAGGACTCCATGCCCCCTGTCAATTCGGAGCCGTTGCGCTTGTTGGCGCAACTGTTCAACGCAGAGGAATCACCGGAGTTCATCCGAGGAGTCCTGGCGGCATACGCCTCGTTGCACGCCATCCCTGAAGATGTCATCTATGCCGTAGCAACCAACGGCATGATGGCGACCCTCAAGGACTTGGCGCTGACGAACATCCATCCCATGACCGGTAGGCGATTCAGTGAAATGGAGGTTGACCGTGGTAACGATCCGTGACTGGGCCAAGGACCCCATCCCTGAAGCCCAACTGGACGAACACGCTCGCTTCCTGTCGGAACTACTGGCGGGTGGAGGGCGTCAACCGGCCAAGACGTTGGAGTCCCCTCAGATTGCAGTGCAGGTGTTGGAACGGTTGTGCAAAGAGTTCGAGCAAATTGGATGGGATCACATTCCCGTGTCCATCCTCAGAGAAACACTGGAGAGGATCAAACGTGGCTAAGAGGGAAATGAAGATCGTTCCGGGCAATGACCGGATCAAGGAACGGATCACCGCATTCGGCCATGCTGGCACCGGCAAGTCCTCACTGATCTTCCAGATCATGAAGATGCACCAGGACGCCAGAGCATTCGTCGTGGACCTGGACTACTCGTTCGCCTACGAACGAATCCTCCAAACCGAGTACCCGGAGTTGGAAGATCGGATGGTCATCGAACCGATCGAGGCCGACTGGGATGAGTACATCAAGACGATGGACGGCTTCCTCAAGCATGGGACTGAGGATGACTGGCTGGTCATCGACCCTGGCACTACGACGTGGAGCATGGTCCAAGCCTGGTTCTCCAACCAGGTGCATGGACAGGACATCGGCGTACACATGACCCGGTTGCGGAAAGAGTCCAAGGACATCAAGGAGTTCAACAAAGAACTGACCTCCGACATGACGTGGCCGGTCATCAACAAGGTGTACCAGGACGGGTTCTATGGCAAGTACCGGCGCTGGCCAGGACACATCCTCGTTGTCTGCGAGTCGGCGGGAGTGCGGAAAGAGGCCGACGAAGCAGAGAAAGCAGAGTTCGGTTTCATCGGGCAGAAGCCTGCCGGTCAGAAGCAACTGCCGTACATCGGTGCCACCAACCTGTACCTGGACCACCCCAAGCGTGACGTGTGGCGGTTCACCACCACCAAGGACAGGGGTCGGGACCTGCAAGAGAAAGTGGAGTTCGACGCCCACTCCACCACGTCAACGTTCGCTCATGAGTACCTGATAAACGTTGCTGGCTGGGACCTGGAGGTTGTGTGATGGCTCTGACAGTGCATCAGGAATCGGCGTGGAACAGGATGCCATCGTCGTTCCCGGTTGATGGGACGTACCGGTTCCGCATCAACGCCGAAACGGGGCAACGGGTACCTGGCAGCGGGTACCTGCTCCAACGAACGGCGGCACCACTAGCCGACTGGACCCGCATCACCCAAGTGGTGATGCATTACACCGCTGACGACAACCTCATCGACGGTGATCCCGGAGAGGTAGTCGGCGTCTTGCCGCTCTACATCAACTCCATCCATCAGATGTATGCACGTCAGCGTGGTTACAGCATCGGTTACAACTTCATTGTTGACTACCTTGGCGGAATCTGGGTTGGTAGGGGGTGGGAATTGAGGAACGCCGCCAATGTCGAAGTCAACAGCACATCGTTCAGCATTCTGTGCCTTGTCGATGGTGCTGACACGACGACCGAAGCAGCGGACAGGTCAATCAGATGGTTGGTGGGCGAAGGCCAACATCGAACGCAGCGGCAACTCGCCGTCAAGGGGCATCAGGAGGTTGGTGCTACCGCCTGCCCGGGTGTCGGGATCATGACCAAGATCAGGGAGGGGAGATACAGCCCCTCTTACTCAGACACCAACACACCTTGGACACCAGGGGCGGAAGAGGACGACATGACGAAGCTAATCAGGATCACTGACAGCGGGCAGCAAATGGACCTGGCATTGTTCCTCACTAATGGCACCATCGTTGAATGGTGCGCCACTCAGCAGAGGGCCGACTCGCTCAGCTTCATGGGTGAACTGGAACATGCTGGCGTCAAGGGTTCAGTACCGGCCATCGGCATCCCTGTAGACAGGGGATTCCTCCAGTATTTCACCCTGCTCGGAGTAGGACCGGTGTACCCACCCTCGTACACCGGACCACGCACATCGCCTGCTGACTTTGCTCGCTGGGTGACGTGATGCGCTTCATCGGGTTCTTGGCGCTCATGGTCAGTTGGTTCGTCGCCGGGGCCTTACTGACCATCCTGCTCAGGTGGTTGTTCTGATGGACGTGTACGACCTGGTGGACAGTGTGAAGGCATGTGACCAGTGCGGTGGGTTCGACAAGGTTGAACTGGAGACGGCATGTCTGACGTGCGGTCCTGTTTACCTATGCGGTGCCTGTCGCCAGAGGCATGACGAGATGTACGGGGGGGAGCGGGGTGGAGTGTCCGATTGATGGGGATGAATGCGAACGAGCGCATAGCCCCAACGAACGCAAGTGCCAGGCTGAATGCTTGAAGGGTCTGAACTACATGGAGACGACCCTCGGGCTGAAGGCGTTGAGGCCCAAGAGCAACAGGAACGGACAGAAGAAAGGCCCCGACCAGCATGGGGTGTACTGGTGGGCCAAGGACAGGAAGTGCTCATGCCCGCCATGCCTTGTAGCGAAGGCTGAACGGATGCGTGAACGCAGGCGAATCCTGGCTGAGTCGAGGCCATTGAATGATGAACCCAGGTGGACCCACGGCACAAGATACGCATGGGATCGCATGCATTGCGACTGTGAGATATGTGTCGCTCACAAGGTGGAGTACGTCCGCAACAAGAATCGGAAAGCGAGGGAACGTGCAAGAGTTCTTTGTGGCACCAACAGAGCCGAAACAGTTGAAAGCATTGGGCAAGAGCACACTGATGCCGGAACGGTTCGGGTGTGATGTCGTTTGGTATGGCAAAGATAACGGTGAAGATCAGCTATGGGGCGTGCAACGCAAGGAGTTGAAAGACCTCATCGCCAGTGTCAGTGACGGCAGGATCAGCAAAGAGATTGCACAGATGCGTGCATCGGGCATCCCCATTCCAATGATCGTCATCGAGGGCAAGGTGCAGTTCGATACGGCAGGGAACCTGTTGTGGAATAGCTGGGGTCAACAGTTCACCAGAGGCCAGTGGAAGGGAATGCTCTGGTCGATGATGAATGAAGGGGCGCACATCGAGTACACCAAGGACATCACCGAGACGGTGGAGCTAATAGTGATGTACGCTCGGTGGACGAACAAGGACAAGCACACATCAATCATGCGACGACCGTCAGCGTTCAGTCCATGGGGCAAGGCAACCAACGACGACTACGCCGTACACCTACTGCAAGGGTTCGACGGGCTGGGCACAGACAGGGCCAAGGCAATCATCAAGCACTTCAAGGGGGTGCCACTCGTATGGACAGTGACCAAGGAACAGATGATGGAAGTACCTGGGATTGGCAAGGTGATCGCCAACAAGCTGATCGACGCACTGTTGAAGTAACGGCATGATAACTGAGGAGAACAGCCAACTGGTTATAGCCATCGTTCTGCTGATCGGTGCGCTAGTGGCAGTGCAGTGGTGGTGGTTCAAGTGAGTAGCCCCATCGAGCGACTGTTCGACAGGCTGGGGGCAGAGGTAGTCATCAAGCTACGCACCTACCGCCCCAAGCCACTCAAGTATCTGGTCAAGGAACGTGTGGCGGTCGAGGACGGCTACTACGACATGGGTGCCGATGCGTGCCTACCAGAGTGGTCGTATCGCAGGGAGCATCAGGCGTCGCAGTTGGTCGTGATGTGGGACAGGCCGGTCCCCTACGCAGCCGGACACCGGAAGTACATGATGCGCTCCATCCTCGGCGCTGGCGTGTGGGAGGACCAGGTGACCCATCTGTGGGCATACCCGCACGACCAGGACTCACCCCCCTTACCCAGTCAGCTATTGGAGTACCGGGCCATGACCTTCCGTGCGCTGGAAGCAGCGGACACAAAGTATGTGTTGCTGGTCGGGTCGGCGGCGATGAGTCTGTGGAGGCAAGGGCTGAAGATGAAGGACATCCAAGGCCACTCGGGCGTGATGCAGGGCAGATGGGTTGTTGCGCCCATCGCCAATCCCGTGACAGTATTGCGGGAGCCGATGCTGCAAGCCGAGTGGAGGCTGGCCCTATATGGGTTCATGGACCTAGTAGCGAATCAAGAGGACTTCAATCTCCGGGCAGGATGCATCGAATCGAAATGCACGGAGGGTGCCATGATGTACGACCCTGACGGTATCGGGTGGTGCAAACGGCACTGGAAGAAAGGCACACTGCAACGAGAGAACGCAGTGAGCAGAACGAACAAGGCAGTGAACAAGCTGCAAGAACCACAACTGGAGATATGACAATGACATGCCCACCTACGAAAGCATTGGAGAACTTGACGTGCGTATCCACAACTACTTCATCCCCGGCATCACCATCCACAACATCCCCGCCCCCATCAACGACGGGGACATCTTCATCGGTCCCCTCGGTGCCATCTTCATCGTCGCCGCCAACGACGACAACGGTGTCCAGTTCCACAGACTCATCGTTGACCAGCGTCGCACCTACCACAACGACGACGACGACATCGTTGGTAGTGGTGACCGACCCCACCTGGCCCGCTACGACCCCGACGCTGACGCTGACACCGACGCCCACCGGCTTGCCACCAGTAGTTGGAGTAGGCATCCCTCCAACTTCGATCCCCCTGCTACCAGCTACGGGAATGGCCTTGGACCCACTCATGGGACTGTCGCTGACATTCGTAGCCGTAGGCGCAGCATTGAAGATGGTCAGGCGGTAGTGGAATGACCATCGGGACGGATGACGTGGCAGCCCTCCATGCTGGGTTCATGATCCCGGTGTATCAGGACCAGATCGCCTACTACAAGCAGCGAGCCGGCAAGTTGAAGCTGAGCAAGGCGTTGAGCCACACAGACAGTGACGACCAGAAGCCGTCAATATTCGACATGTTCATCAAGGCGGCTGAACTGGGTCAGTTGTCGGCAGAGATAAACCTGAAGCATGCACGGGAAGTGGTGAGCAATCATGACAAGCGCAAGGCAAGCCGCCAGGGCGTTCAAGATGCCAGTGAGATGGTTCTTGATAAAGGACAACCAGAGGGTACTGACGTGCAAGCGGGGCAAGAAACCCTGCCTGACACGCATCAGGATCAGAACGGTTGAGCCGGGGTTCCAAGAGCGGGTGTGTCCGTCGTGTGGGGAGTCGAGTTGGTTTGAGTTGCGGCCAACCATGCAGGTCAAGCCCGGACCAGACGGTGAACAGATTGGGTTGCGGTTCCAATGGGCAGATGAGGCAGATGCCAAGCAGCAGGTGGCCGAGTTCCTGATCGGCCAGGCGGTGGACATCGGCATAGCGAGGAACCAACCGTGAACGTGAAAGGCCCCTCTGCCTGTATCGGGCAGGGGGGCCTTTCCTCGCTGGTGTAACAACTCGGAGCGGATGGTAGTCCGGCTACGAGCCTTCGTGCAAGAGGGTCAGAACTGGCGCTGGGCCGGGAGCAGGCCACGTTCAGAGGGCAGCACCGGGGTGACACGGCGGATGATCGTGACGACGGCACCGAGCACTGCGATCACCTTGACGATGGTGGCCACCACGGTCTGAGCGTCACCATCAGCGAACAGGCTTGCCAGTTCTTCGCTGAAGATGACGAGCACGGCCTGGATGATGGTGATGTAGGTGACGGCGGCGGTGAGCAAGACCTTGAGGCGGTCCATCAATAGTTCCCTTCTGATCGGTCGGGGGCGGCTACTTCAATTCTGAGTCCGACCTGGTTCCTCAACTCATAGAGGAGGATATCGAACTTCCTATTGAGAGACTTTATGTCCTGCTCCATGACCTTGGATCGTTGGAACAGAGTGAGGTCGGCAGGTGACTTGTTGTTCACGGACCTCACCACTTCATCGAGTTTGTCCTGCACGTCCTGCATGGCTTGGGGATTGAGAACGATCTTCAGGTCCTTCCATTGCCCGTGGATGCTGCGCCCCTTCCATAGCATGACTATGAGGAACAGGCCACCGGTCACCGACATGACCAGCACCGCCACTGATTGCAGTAGTTCGGGCACTGAAGATGCCATCATGGCTAGGGACGTCCTGACTGGGCAAGGGGGCGAAGCGAGGGACCGACCCCGCCCCCGTATGAACGATGCCGGTCCCTCGACCAACCACACTAGGGGGGTCAGGTGCCGCCCGTGGTGTTGGTCAGAGATGAGCCAGGGACCGGCTGACCCGTCAGGTTGCCCATCAGCAAGCCGCTGGGGTTGTTGCGTGCGGCAGACATGAGAGCGTCGAGTTGATCGTTCAGTGGGGTGACCCCGGCGAACTGTGGAAGGTCCGTCATCTCGCTGGTCTGCTGGGTGATCGAAGTGATCTGATCCTCGGTGAGCCGCTGGAACGGTGCCAGTTGTTCGTCTGATAGTCCCTCAATGGCAGCCAGGTATTCACGCAGTGATGGGTACTGTAGTGCTTCCTGCCAGTTGCCTGTCTTGAGGGCTTCATTCTTCACCTTGTCCTGGGCTGCGATTCGGGCCAACTCTGCCTTCATGATTTCCTGATCGACTTGAATCTCTCTCCACATCATTGGGATGGTCAGTCCGCTGGCCAGATACCTGTTCGCTGCGGCAGGGTCACGACGAGCCACGTCGTTGAACTCACCATTCACGCCAAGCAGTGCCGTGATGACAGAGGACTGGGGGATGGTGTTGTGCAGCAGGTTGGTGATGGGGTTGGTCCCCTTGGCTGACAGGCGACCGGTCTGAGGGTCGTAGCGGAGCGAGGGGTACAGTTCGGCCTCGCCACCATCCACGCCTGTCATCTGCAAGGCGGTCTGGATGACAGGGTTCGTCGCACCGAGCACACCCTTGACGGACATGAAGTTGGCAATCTCACCGAACGGGTTGAACGGGCCGACGTTCACTGCGCCACGTTCCCCTTGAGGGCCGACGCCTCCGACGAAGAGCATCGACATGAAGCGGGCGGGGAGGAAGTCCTGATCTTCCAGTTCGGCTTCGGCCAGCTTCGCCATCATCTCGGTACGCAACGGGTGGTCGAAGGGATAGCGGAGGACGAACCTCATGGCGTGGCCCATGTACCCGTAGAACGGGACGAGCGAACGGATCACCGAACGCTCCATCGGTGTCATGGACATCCAGTCCTGCATGTTCTCACGCACGGCTACGATCGCTCGCCGTTCAGCGTTGGCAACATTGGAGCCGGTCTTGACGGACTTGTTGTACTCGTCCACATAGTTCACCATGCGGAAGAAGTCATCGACCTTGCCGTTGAGAGTGTACGATTTCTCGACAAGGCCACGGAACTTGTCCCCGTAGCGGGTGATGGGCTTACCCGGTACCTTGGCAGCTTGCTCGCCCTGCCACAGTCGGCCGAGCGTCTTGCCTCGCATGTAGCCCCACACACCTTCATTGACCACACCCATGGCTTCACGGTCGAGGTCGAGAAACGTGTTCTTCTGCGATCCGATCACTTCCTTGAGCGAGTCGGGGACAAGGTTCGGATCATTCATCCATTCACGGACTTGTGACAGGTTACGGAGGGTGGCCCCAGGCTTCGCTAGCTCTGTGGCCACGAAGTTCCCGACCACGTTGTACAACTGAGTGCGGATGGAGAGCGATGTCGTGGCAGCCCGGAACGTGTTGGTGATCGGGTCGAGGATGCCACCGAGCAGACGCTTCGGTTCGGCAAGCCCCTTCAGGTTCGTCGCCACATGCTTGGGAATGAACATGCGATCCTGCTTGAGCCGGTTCAGGTAGGGGCTACCCCAGAAATAGCCTTCCAGTTCAGGGTCGAACCTCTTGTGCTTCTCGTTGATGAGTTGCATCAGGTGTCCATCAAAGTCGAGGGCAGGGTTCGTCTCGGAACGACGGCGGGCAGCATCCGCATACCGTCGCCGTAGAGCAACCTCTGATTCACCCATCGTGTCCACGATCTGCTTGATGGCAATCTCGACGTGCTGACGGCTGAGGATTTCACGCATCTGGTCAGTCATGGCGAGGCCGAGGTTCTTCACGCCTGGTGCCATATCCCATGACCGCTTCTTCACCGATGAGATGGAGTTGGGGACGATGCCTGCCTTCGGCTGGAGAGCAGAGAACATCTTGTTCGGTGTGACCGTGTGGACGTAGATCGGGTCGAACCCGTCATCTCGCCAACGCTTCCATTCGACAGCGGACTCACGCTGAATCTGCCGGTACATCTGGTCGGTGAAGCCAGGGATGGAAGTCCAGTCCCCGTTGTCGGCCATCTTCGTGATTGCAGCAGCTTCATCGACAGTGTTGATGGCGATGGCCCGTTCCTTGGATCGGAGCCTGGTCTGCCGGTCGAGTTCAGGGATGAACCGTGCGGGGACCGCCTCCGATGACACCTTGCCGAACCGTTCCGCCTGCTTGGCCAGTAGCTCCGGTGACTGTGCGGACAGCTTGGACTTGTTGATGAAGCGTTGCGTCTCACGGATCGCCTTCAGACGGTTGATGACGCCTACCTGCTTCCACATGTCGGTGCGACGCAGCATCTCAATGCCTCTGGTGATGCCGATGGGGTTGTTATCCCTGATGGCATCGAGCGTTGTCTTGGCGGCAGGTCCGATCTTCGGGTCACGCAGCTTGTCTTTCAGGGCTTGGATCGTGTCGGTGAGAGGCACGATGTCACGCTTGCCGAGCAGGTCCGGGTTGGCCCTGATTTCATCGAGCAGGTTCGTGTAGACCTTCGGGTCCTTGGGGTAGCCCTTGCCCTTCTGCTTGCGTGTCTGCTTGTTGTAGGTGGGCTTGCGTCCCTCGACGTACTGCCATGCCTGCGAGAGGGGCGTCGTGTCGTAGCCCAGATTCTCCAACTCACGGATCATCACGTTGTGGCGTAGTGACAGTTCGTTCTTGGCGATGTTGTCCACCCCGGCCAGACGTTCCTCCGGTGACAGCTTCACACCGGGAGGGAGTGGCTGGTTGCGTGGCCGGTTGAACGCCTCGATCATCGACTGGACGGCAGTAACAGGGGAGGCTGGGGTGGTGCCGTCATAGAGGGCAGATGTCTCCACGCGTCCACGCATGTCAACGAATGACTTGGTGCGGTTGACGGATCGTTCGCCTTCACGGAGACGGATGCCTGTCTGTAGGTCATACAGTTCGTTATCGAACATGACCGCCAGATTGCGCTCTTGCAGCAGGGTGGAGGTTCGTTCGTTCCAGTTCCGGGTCAACTCCATGGCCTCAAGCATGTTCGGCGGTGCGTCGGCGTAGCGGGACTCACGCATCCGGTCCACCAGTTCCGGCATCATCGCATCGTCAATGCCCAGTTCCAGCAGACGGTCGTTGAACTCGACGGCTTCACGGGCAAGGGGGACGAGCGTGTCGTCAGGCACCTTGATTTCGCCACCCATAATGCCTCGCACCCGTTGCATTGCAGCGTTGACGAAGAACACGGCGTTGCGTGATTCCTTGCCGAAATACTCTCGGGCCTTCATGCCTGCTCTGGAGTCACGAACAATATCAGTGAGTTCACCTGCTGTGTTGCGGATGATATTGTTCTCGGCATCCACCTTGTTGAGCAGTGCCGTGGAGATGGGGCGTCGTGCTTGCTGGACTGCCACACTAACGTCCCGTGGCAGCACTCCCTCGGGGAGCGTCTTGGCTACCTCTGCTAGCTCGGCGGCACGGGTAGCAACCCGTGTGGACTTGGCAGCGACGTTGGCAATCGGGAGGACATCGAGCGCCGTGAACAGTGGACTACGAGCCAATTCGCCAGGCGTTCCCCCGGCGATGTTCCCGGCAATGAACGCACCAGGGAGCATCCGAACGCCAGGCGCTTGGAACAGGCCGGCAATCGGGTTGGATGCTGACGAGATGGACTCACCGATGTTGGAGAGTTGCTGACCTTCGGAGATGAGCGCACCGGGGAGTTGGGGCAGCGACTTCAGGATGTTGCCAAGGTCCTTGATCGCATTGATGGGAAGGTTCCACATTGAACGCTCAGGGGTTGGAGTGGTCTGCGTCTTGGTCGAGGCAGCCTGCAAGGATTTCTGCGTCTGAATCTCGGTGAGCGGAGCCTGTCCACGGGACACACGGTCCTCGTCGTAGGACCGGAGTGCGTTCAGCGACTCAGGGGTGTATTGACCCGACTGAGTGAGCAGGTCGTAGAGGCCACCAGAGGCGTACTTGTTCTGGAGACTGGTGACGGCACGGGGCTGATTGACGATCAGAGACGCACGCTTCGGCTGCCTGATTTCGTCGGGCAGATAGTCCGTGACGTTCAGGGTTGGCAGACCAGGCATTTCCAGATTGAGAGGGCCAAGCACCATGGGTCACCAGGTCACATTCCGAGACGGACAGGCTGAGTGTTGGCAGCGAGCATCATCTGCTCCTCCAACCCACCAGACATGCCAAGGGCGGCTTGCGAAGCGTATGCAGCCATCATCGCATCGGACGATGACTGAGTGTTGGCAGCGTTGGAGCGGACCAAGGCAGCCAGTTGCGGGTTGGACTGGCCGAGGGTGTCAGCGGCGACAAGGGCCTGCTCGTAGGCGATGCCAGAGTTGGCGGCTGAACGACCGATGATCCCCTCAAAGATGGGGGCGAACTGAGTCTGGATGGAGAGCATCCGCTCATTCTGCTTCCGCTCCATCTCGTCCTGCATCCGGTACTCCATGAGAGTGGAGGGGAGCGATGTCTGCAACTGGGTGACGAGTGCCTTGAGTCCGTCCTCATCACCGTTCTCACGCATCAGCGAGGCAGAGATGTCGAACTCCATCAAGAGGTTGTCCAAGGTGGACTGACTGAGGCCGTATGTCTGCCCAAGGTCGGTGATGACACTGCGTGAACCGTCGTACATGGACTCGATACGATCGGCCTTGTTCGTCTTGTCGCCAATCATGGATTCCAGCAGGGCACCACCGACGAAACCGACACCTGCACCAACTGCCGTGCCGAGGCCAGGGACGACAGAACCGACAGCGGCACCGATACCTGCACCAGCGGTGCCACCAGCGAGAGCGTTGTCGAGGCCGGAACCTTCACCACCGATGTCCATCGAGTCCACAAGGCCACGGCCCATCAGACCGCCACCAGCGAACATACCGGCACGCATCAGGGCACCGGCACCGAACTTGGGCTTGGTCATGCCACGGAGACGAGCCATGAAGCCGCCAGCACCAGGGGCGGGGGCAGGCGTGGGGGCGAATGCGGGACCACCACCGGGCAGACCACCGAGAGCCGATGCCTGAGACATCAACGAGGGGGCGACACGGGCGGCGTTGGCGGCAGCAGAGGGGAGAGCGGGGCCTTGCATCGGGGCGTTGCGGGCGAGTGCCTGCGTGAGCAGATCGTCGGTCGCACCCATGGCAGCACGGGGCAGGTTCGGATTGGTGGCCATGCGCTGCGACTGCATGAACTCGTCGGGGGTCATCTGCCCACCAGCGAAGGCACGAACCTGCGAGTTGGGACGGGTAATCATCCGCTCGTTCAACTCCGAGGCGTCGATGGCACCGGAGTTGAATGCGGCCTGAAGCGCACGGTCAGGGGTGCCACGGGGGCCTGCCTGCTGCAAGAGCATGTCCTGCACCGAAGGGCGGCGAGGGAATGGGGGAGCGATGTCACCGATTGCCATGATGAGTCCTTATCTGAAGGTGATGGGACGACCACCACTGGAGCCACCGCTGCCACCGACACCAGTTGACGGCGTGGGAGTGGGGGGAGTGGAGGGAGTGGAAGTGGAGCCGAACATGTCTGTCATGGAGGGTGGCTGCATGGGCATGGACATGACCTGAGTCATGAAGTTGATGGCGTTCTGAGCGAGGATCGCATCACCCGATGCCAGGTCACCATTCAGTCGGTCTACGGCCTGAGTCCAGTCCAGACCGAGTTGAGTCATGCCGAACTTGAGGGCATTATTGATGTCGGACTTGCGGATGCCGAACTCACTGGCAATCGAGTCGATTACCTTGTCGTCAATGGCAAGGTCCGACATCTTCTTATCGAACGTTAGCTGCGTCGTGTCTTGTGCAACGTCGAACTGACCGAGGATGTCACGCTCATTCTGGCCGTAGCCGAATGATGTGACCGAGCCACGACCGGCAGCTTCGGAGTCATTGGCCCGGTACCGCATGTCACGCTGAAGGTTGTTGCCACGGGAATCAATCTCAAAGCCACGACCGGCGAATCCACGATTGGCGTTGTTGCGGTCACGTTCCAGGCCAACCTCCCGGCCCTCTTGTAGACCGAGGCGTGCCAGGTCGTTACCTGCTTGAGCCTGCCGGTACCAGACGTTGTTGTCGTACACGCCCTGACCGAGGCCCATCCCACTGGTGTACTGGTTGGCGAGACTGTCGCTTTGTCCACGGTTGATCGCATTGAAGTCCGCAATCAACTGGTTGAAGTAGCTATCCGGCTCGGAGCGGGGATACGCAGTCCCATTGGAGTAGGGAACTGTCGGGTCGATGCGTGAAGGGGCCGGTCCACCAGGGCCAAGGGTCTGGCCCTTGCCCGGACCCGAAGCACCCTTGTAGCCGCCACCAGGGGTAGACGACGAGTCAGGTGGAGCGACGGGGGGCTGGGCCTGCGGGGGGGCGTAGCGCCGGGGCGAACCAGCACTGGCCGGGTAGGACGTGCCGAGGGACATGCCAGGAGGATACGCCCGTCATTGGGGGGACAATGACGGGGGGACCAGCGACCAACATGGGCGGTCCCCCCGTCTTGATCGCACGGCCACTTCCGGCCTGCACCAAACCATAGTGGCGTGCAATCAAACCTTGAACTGGATCAACCGCTGGTCAACCAGTCGGGCAGGTAGTTCCTGCCGTTCCATGTGAACTCGTCTGGAGCGTTGGTGTAGTCGCCGTTCTCGATCATGGAGGCAATCAGGGACTCGTACTGCCCCTTGGATTCCATGGCGTACTCCAGATCACGGTCCTTGCGACGAGCCATGTACTCGCAGTAGAAGTAGGCGACTTCGGTCCATGCTTCGGGCGAGTCTATGTTCCCACCACCGGCTGCGACGTTGATGGCTGCGGGGAGGCGTGCCACGTTCAGGAACAATGTTCCGGCGACCGAGGGCACGGGGAATATCTTGATGGTGAGCGTCGGGGCGTACCCTCTGGTGGCCCACATCGCAGGCCATCCCGATTCCATGTCCTGCCTGTTGCCCCAGTATTGATCCATGACTGCCCACTGGCGTGCCTGGAGCGGGTATTTCTGAGTGGTGTCTGCCGTGGCCTGCCAGTACACCTGGTTGATGCGAAGAACGTCGGTGGCACATGTGTGGATGCCGTCGTTCGCTGATGCAGTGATGGCGATCGTGTCGGAGTCCTGGTAATGGAAGGTGCGTCGAGCGATGTCCCTGATGCCCTCATCGAGCCACCGGCGAATCTGCTGGTCGGACCATTGCGAAGCTGCTGCTTCGTTCAGTCGTTCACGGATGGAAGTTACGGCGTCGGCTACACTGGGCATGGCTTGCTCCTATTCAACGCCGTTGCGGATAACGGACAAGTTGGTTGTTGCGTTCTTGACTTGCACGGACGTGTCGATATCGTCCAGAAGGTACGTCATATAGACCCTATCATTCTCACCCAAGGGCACGTTCACGGCACCATGCAATGGGTTGTAGCCACGGTCCATGGAGACAAGCTCGATGTATTCGTAAGGGGCGTAGTCAAGGTAGGTGTACCTGGCGACATACACCCGAACGACAAGTACACCGGCAGCGATCTGGTTCTCGGTCGTGTAAGCGATGATAACCTGCCCGCTAGTGGCGTGAGCAGTGAACGGGGCAGTGTGCGTTACATTGGTTACGCCAGGTGCCGTATACGAAGAGCCTCCACCACCTGCTGCATTGCTGTTGTTGAAGTTGGAACTAATGCCTCCACCACCGCCG
>Ga0105052_10003988_pt1 | contig 16596 bp, 15 predicted proteins | sample FRY03_FD_78094 | JGI IMG/M metagenome (GOLD analysis project Ga0105052, IMG submission 78094) | Freshwater microbial communities from Lake Fryxell liftoff mats and glacier meltwater in Antarctica - FRY-03 | ecosystem: Environmental > Aquatic > Freshwater > Ice > Glacier meltwater ... | reverse complement strand
GAATTTTTCACAAACAGAATCAATTCTTTGCCTAGCTTTTAATCCAGATTCTACTTTACTTGCAACAGGCGGAAATGATAATAAAGCTGTTGTCTGGGATTTGGTTGCTAAAAAATACAAGTACCAGATTCGGCACGATGGAAATGTTACCTGCCTTGCCTTTTCACCTAACCCCAAATGGCTTATTACAGGTTCTGATGATAATACGATTCGTATCTCTTACGAGCAGTCGGGTAGGCCTGCAAGCAGTAACCTTGTTTATAATGCAACGCTGCGTTTTATTGCACCTCATCCTCGAGCACCATTATTAGTAGTAGGGGGGGATGATAATACCAGTGTGCTATGGGATATGTTGCCTAAAAACCGCATTTCATTTTCCTTAGATCAAAAGCTTGATCAATTTATTGGCGATCAACCGGGATTCTTCTATTGCCGCAGTGGTACCAAAGTTAGTGCTGCTTCGACCGAATTATTTTCTCAAGCTTTAAGTAATGTAAAAAGTAGGTATTTATTTTTTGATTCATCTGCATTTAAAAAATCTTTAAATATTATTCACGAAAATGCTGTTTCTATTACTCCGATGGGGCCAAAGGGGTTGGCTATCCTAGGAGTCGATGGATCTGTGAATTTCTATGATTCTGAAACGAAGGCACTTACCTTGATTTCAAAAAAACTGATTGAAGATAGCACGAATTCGATCTTAGTTGGATCACCTTTAGGGAAATATTTTGTCCTTGAAAAAAAACTAGAAGGGAGGCGAAAAGATCGATCGTTGTATACGCTGCAAGGAGATAAAATTAATATTGAAGGATTTGATAAAGCAAGTGTTTTCGTTTTTTCTCAGGATGATAGTCAATTCGCATTTGGTGATTTTAATGGAAATATCCACCTCTTAAGTTTGTTTGAAAATACCTCAAGGCCCAAACTCCCTCTTTACAAAAACAAAGAAAGCAATGCTTGCCATAATGGCACTATCGCCAGCTTAAAGTTTTCTCCAGATGGAAAAAAAATCGCCTCTGGGGGCGAAGATATGTTCCTTAGATTATGGCGCATTTCACCCTCGGGAATTCAACCTATTTGGAATGATCCTATAGATCCTCAACACGCATCTTCCATTACTCATATTCTATTTGAGGAATCAGAGTACACTAAAACTAGCCTACTGCTAACGGGTGGCGAAGATAACACGGTACGAGCTTGGGACATAAACAATGGCTTGCCCATTAATGAAGCAATGCTTCAAAATAGTAGTATTCTTGAAATTCAGGTTTACAAAAAAGATAATATTGCAGTTGTTTCTGGTACAGATGGAGCAGTTTATTTTTGGGATCTTACCACGGGGCAAATGCTAGCCCCCCCGACAGTGCCCCCGGGTTACAATGTTTTGGGTTATGGATTATTAGAAAGTGCTGATAAGAATGCTGCGGTAATTTTAAGTGGCAGTTATGGCCAAGTGCTAATCCAGCGCTTGCAACCTGCCCCCAAATGGGCTAATGCTGATCAATTAAGGGAATTCGCTGAGTATCATCCAGCATTTAAACTTCAAGATCAAGGACCAGCTAAGGGAACAACCTTGGTTCCCTTAGCTGGTTCAGTGGTAATTCCGTTAATGCATAAAGTGCTTAAGGATTTCAAAGACGAGTTTCCACCTTTACCAAAACTTACCGCAGATTCTCCTTCAACCAAATAAGCCTCAGTTATAGGCTTAGCTTATTTCCCGAGGCAGTAATTTTTCCAGAGGTTGCGTACCGCTTCTTCCCATTTTTTACTGTAGGAAGTCCAATCGCAGATAGCAGATTTTTTAAGTGTATCTCGCAGTTTGCCTCTTAATAGACTTAGCCTTGCAATTTCTGCAGCAGATTTCTTTGCTTTCTCTATATATTCTTCAGGGGTTTTTGCGATCCAATCTTCCATTCCTACATTGCTGAGAATTGCTATACCTTGGCGAGATACATACGAATCCCCTGCTAGGGTGAGTAGAGGTGTACCCATCCACAAGGTATCGCAGGAAGTTACTCCGCCGTTATAGGGAAACGGATCAAGCGCAATATCGATTTCCCCAAGTGCTGCAAAGTATTCGTTTTTATCCATTCGAGAAAGTAATTCTGCGCGATCTGGATTTACTCCAGCGGTTTGTAATGCAAACCTAACCATCTTGGCAGATTCTTGACCCGGGCCTGAAAGTAATCGAAGTTTGGAACCAGGCACCGCGCTTAACAACTTAGCCCATAGTGCTAATACTTTCGTATTATGTTTTGCCATATTGTTTAGTGAACCAAAAATAATAGCTCCAGGCTTGGCGGTTCGCTTCGGTGGCTCAGGAACACCAACAGGCGTTTGATAACACCACGCCATTCCTGTAAGTCTAACTAGTTCTTCGGTGTAATTCTTTTCGCTTATTCCTTTAGGGTCTGCAAATTGGTCGGTAATTCGATAGCCAAAGTTAGGCACCCCCGTGGTGTTAGGATAACCAAATTGAGCTATCTGAACAGGCGCAGATTTTAATGCAAATATTGGTAATCGACATCCAGCAGTATGACCCGCAAGGTCTATTAGAACATCGATTTTATCTTCTCGAATCAATGCGGAAGCTTGCAAATCGGGCATTGGCCTTATGTCTTTAAAATGATCCACTTTTTGCTTGAATTTTTCTGTTACTTCATCTTGGCGAAGTACCGAACTATAGGCAAAAACCTCAAAGCTCTTTCGATTTAAATTATCAAGAAAAGGTTCGAGAAAAGCATTGACAGTATGCAGGCGGAAATCAGGCGAGACAATTCCTAATTTTAGTTTACGAATAGGATCCTTATTATTTTGAAACGGCTCAGGTTGTGGATAATTCTGCAGATGTACATTACCCCAAGTTTTATGCTCCCCATAAATCTCTTCCACTTTCATATCTATTACATAATGAAGGTTTAACAGCAAGTTACTATGGAATGCTGCGGCTCTGGGTTGTAACTCAATCGATTTCCTAAATGCTTCAATTGCTTCTTTAGATTTTCCGGAAAGCCCGTAGAGATTACCTAAATTGTTCCAAGCCTCGGTAAAGTTTGGATTAAGTTTCACTGCCTCTAAATTATGTGCCAAGGCGTTGTCATCTTGCTTCAGCATTTGTAACACAATACTGATCGAATTATGAGCCTCGGCATAGTCAGGCTTTAAGCTTAATGCGGTTTTGAATCTACTATGGGCTTCTTCAAGCCTACCAAGATCCATCATAACAAGGCCATATTGATGCAGGGTTCGTGGGTCGTTAGGCTTTAACGCTAGCATTGTTTGATAAGCAGCTAAGGCTTGCTCTTTGAGGCCTTGCATTCTAAGAGCATTTCCAAGATGGGAAAAAAGGTCGGGGTCATCATTTTTCTGAGCGATGATTTGCTTGAAAATGTCAACAGCTTGAGGAAATTTTCCTTGTTCAGATAGAGATTGCCCTAGGCCAATAGCTGCGCCATACAATGTATTATTAAATTTTAAAGCTTGAAGAAAAGCAGATTCCGCCCCTGGAGCATTCATACCTTTACGAAGTGCATTTCCCAGATTAAACCAACATTCACCAAACTGGGGATCGATTTCCAATGCTTTACGGTAGCAGTTGATGGCTTCTTCGAGTTTATTTTTTTTAGAATGAATTGAGCCTAGGTTAGACCAAGCGTGTTTATGTTTTGGATCGCTGTTTAAAACTTCCCTGTAAATAATTTCAGCTTGATCCGCATTACCTTGTTGATGAAAGCTAAGGCCGAGATCAAATTTCTGTTCAGTCAATTCAATGTCACTCATAAATCACCTTTTTAAATTCACCAGTTGCGAGTAACTTCCTGCCATTTTTTAAAAGAACGACCCAAATGGTCTGCGGAGTTACCTTGCACGCTATAAGATTGTAATCCGATGGGGCCAATCCAACCGGATGCTTTCACGGATTCAAGAAAGCCTGCCACATCATAATTACCACTTTCGAGCGAAACGATCGAGTCATCTTTCATACCATTTATGGTGATGCAGAAAATATATTTTTTACCTATTTGAAGGATTTTCTTTTCGTCTGAGCCTTTCTGCCAACGCCAATGCACCAAGTTAAAATGGGTACCCAGATTGGCAAGGTTTGCCTTGGCAGCTAGGCGTAAACCATCTTCCACCTTTTCCATCCAGAAAGATTTGTGAGGATAAAAAGAAATCAACGGGCCAGATTCTTTAACCTTTTCCACATAAGCCATAGTGTATTGCAGGGCGGGGGCATCTCCCTCGGGGTCAGAAGATTTGTATTTTTTGCTCCGTAACGCAAGTTCGATACGGGTTGGCCTGCCTTTTAACGATGGCAAGAATTCTAATAAGGCTTTATTGGGTTCTTCATCAAAAGAAGGGGCAAGATAGACTGCCCAAAGCTGTAGTTTATGTTGGTCAAGTAACTTAAGTAGAGAAGTTGCTTCCGCGGGGTTCCAAGTCCATCCTATGCCTGAAAACCCTAACTTGGCAAGAAGGGCAATTTTCTGTTCTAAAGTGGAAACATCCGGGCCTCGTAAGCCTGTATCCATAGCGTAAAACGGGAAGGAACTCGTCGCCCCATAGGCAAATTGAACACTAGCAAGTTGCGCAAAGCTTAAAGCTACAGAACTGATAAAAAAGTCTCTGCGGTTTAACATTTTAACCTTCATAAATACAGTCCTTTGGCATAAAAAGGCTTATTAATTTACTTACAATCCTTATCATAAGCTATTTTAAATTATGCCGTAAAGCCTTTATTTTAAACAAGTAACGGCTAATTACTAAAAGTCTTCTCAACATCTATCGAATAAAAATAAAGTTTTGACTAAAATATTAATTAAACTCATCATTTCTTAATAGGTAAAAGTGTAAATTAAGATAAGAGAGTTTTTGATGAAGGTTTCCTTCCATACTTTAAGTAAGACCTCCCTCCGTAAAGGAACCGCAATGAATAACCAAGTCTTTAGAAAAAAAGCATTTACCTTAATCGAACTTCTTGTGGTGATTGCTATCATTGGTGTGATTATTGGTTTATTGCTACCTGCGGTACAAAAAGTTCGGTCGGCAGCATCAAGGATGTCCTGTCAGAATAATTTGAAACAGGTTGGGCTAGCGATGGAAATGTATAGGCAAAATCCGCCACAAACTTACCCAGATGCACACCGTATTTATTCAAGAAGTATTTTTGGCCAAGCTTTGACTCAAAGATATCCTTACACGGCAACCATTCCGTTCTACGACCCAGGCAATAATGAATATCAAAATACTAATATTGGTTATCCTGTTTTTTTCGGTGAGAAAATTCTTGACTATGTCGAAAAAAACACGAAATCCTTTGTTTGCCCCAGCGATACTAACCCAGGTGGGGCACGTCAGTTTACCTCTCTCTATATGAAAGTGATTATTGGAACGGACTCCACTGCAGCAACTTTCCCTGCTGGTTCTGATGTTGCTACTAATGTAGATGCAAAATACAACATCAAATACAGTTATGAATACCCTAGCGATAAAGCCTCTTTTATGTCAGTACCGGGTACCCTTAACCAAACCACAGCAGGTTTTAATTCCAGATCTATGCCTACCATTAATGGCAGGCGTATGGAACAACTTATGACCGATGGTAGAGGAACTGCAAATATTGTTTTAGCTTTCGATATGGATGACAATCACGGGTCTTCTGGATCTGGGATTGGCCGTAACATTGTTTATGCGGATGGGCATGTTGCAAATGCTATTACCGTCGCGCCTGGGTCTTAAATTTTAAGGAGAACTAATAATGGCTATGCAAAATGTTAAAGAAGTTGAAAACAAACAGCCTATTTCTAATAAGGCCAAAATCACTATTGCTGTCGTAGCAGCTTTGTTACTTGCTCTTTTTTCTTATGGCTCTTATTCTTGGTGGAGTGGTAGGGCTTACCGAGAAGTCTTAGCTATGGTTAATGAAGAGGTAAATTATGAAGACCTTTCGAATGATGAAAAGCGTGCGCGCTTTGAAAAATATCGCACCTTAGAAAAGAAATTGACCCGCGATCAACGCGAGGTTGTAGATACGGTTCGTGAAAAGCAATACGAAAAAAAAGATATGCAGCGCCTTAATACTTTCTTTGCTATGCCTGCTGCGGATAAACAAAAAAAATTGGTCGACGAAGTAAACGCTGAAGAAAAACGCAGAAAAGAATTTGATGCTAAGCGAAAAGAATGGGAAGCTAAAAAAGCCCAAGGTGGTGGTGGTAAAGGCGGACAAGCTGGTGCAGGTCAAGGTGGTAGAGGTCAAGGCGGACAAGCTGGTGCAGGTCAAGGTGGTAGAGGTCAAGGCGGACAAGCTGGCGCAGCTGGACCCGGTGTTGCTGGCCAAGGCGGTCAAGCTGGCGCAGCTGGACCCGGCGCAGGTGGTCAAAATCAACCTCAGGTTGCTGGCGCTGCCCCTCAGCAAGGCGGTAGGCCCCCTAGTACCCCTGAATCTCGTAATAAGCGCACCTCCGATCGCTTAGATAACAGCACCCCAGAGTACCGAGCTGCCCGTGTTGAATATCAAAAACTTAAAGAACAAGTTAAAACTCAGATGGGGTTAACGACTACAAATACTAAAGGCGGTGCTCTTGGTGGCGGCGCACCCGGTGGCGGGGGTAGGCCTCCGAGGGGTTAAATTTTTTACTCTTTGTTCAATTGTAGCATTTAAGCTATTCTTTTCTTGACTAGAATAGTTTTTATTATTGTAATATTTAATATCTAAACAGGAGATAACTTTATGACTGCTCAAAATCAAGATGTTGAACCAGAAAACAACACACTTAAAATCATTGGTGCTTTGATTGCTTTGCTTGTTCTACTTGGCTTAGGTTATGGCGCATTTGCCTACTTCTCATCTTCATCCAATCTTAATGAATACAGAGCTGCAACTGCTGATATGTCGATGGAAAAAATTACCGAGATGAAGCCAGAAGAGCGTAAAGAATATTTCGAAAATATGAAAAACCTACGCCAGAAAATGTCTGACTCTGAGAAAACACAAGCCGATGATATCACTCGTGACAAAATGCAAACTCAAATGAAAGAAAAGATGACTACCTTCTTTGCATTACCCCCAGAAGAAAAAAAAGCTGCACTTGATAAAGATGTAGATCGTATGGCAAGTATGATGAAAGCATTTGGAGGTGCGGGTGGCCCCGGCGCTGCAGGCCAAGGCGGAGCAGGTAGAGGGCAAGCTGGTGCCGGAGGCCCCGGCGCTGCAGGCCAAGGCGGAGCAGGTAGAGGGCAAGCTGGTGCAGGTGGACCCGGTGCAGGTGGACCCGGTGCAGGTGGACCCGGTGCAGGTGGACCCGGTGCAGGTGGACCCGGTGCAGGTGGACCCGGTGCAGGTGGACCCGGCGCAGGTGGACCCGGCGCAGGTGGACCTGGCGCAGGTGGACCCGGCGCAGGTGGACCTGGCGCAGGTGGACCTCCTTGGGCTAGGGGAAACCCCAATTCAACTCCGGAAGAAAAAAACAAGCGGACTTCCGATAGGCTTGATAGCTCTTCCCCAGAGCTTCGTGCCCAAATGACTGAATATTTTAAACTTGTTGCAGAGCGTGCCAAAGAAAGAGGAGTTCAAATGCCTAACTTTGGTGGGGGCGGAACTGCTAAGGGCAAATAAGTCTTTATCGTTGTTATATTTAAAATTACTTAGGGACTTCCTATGAGTAACCAAGCAAGCAATACCGTTTCGGATTCCTCCTCAGAAGGAGTTAGCCTAAGGCTTAAAATAACCGCTATTGCAATTATTGTGTTGCTTATTTTTGGAATAGGATATGCGGGATATACTTATATACAAGATGCGCCCTTACGCGAGTTTGAAGTTGCAGTAGCAGGTCTGGAAATCGAACAAATTGCTGATATGGAAAATGAAGAGCGTAAAGCATTTTTCGAGAAGATGAAACTCATACGCGATAAAATGTCAGAGGCTCAAAAGAAAATCAACGATGATAAAAATATAGTTCGTATGACCCAGCAATTCAATTCAAAATTCTCTAACTTTTTTGCTGCTACACCCGAAGAACAACGCGCTTCCCTCGATAAAGATATCGATCGAATGGGAAATATAATGAAAGGGTTTTTAATGGGTAAAGGCGGAGCCCCTGGCGCAGGCGGATTTGGACCACCCGGAGCCGGCTTCGGATCTAAAGGCGGAGCGGCAGGCGATTCAAAAAATAATTCTCCTAACACTTCAGGCAATGCTAATACCGCTGGTGCAGGCAATGCTAATACCGCTGGTGCAGGCAATGCTAATACCGCTGGTGCAGGCAATGCTAATACCGCTGGTGCAGGTAATGCTAATACCGCTGGTGCAGGTAATGCTAATAAAGGAAAAGGGCCACCTTCACCCGAAGAACGAAACCGCAGAGTTTCCGATGGGCTTGATAAATCAACCCCAGAGATGCGCGCTCAGATGACCGAGTACTGGGTTCGAATGAACCAACGGGTTAAAGAACGCGGCTTCCAGATGATTCCCTTCCTCGGAGGTTTTGGCGGTCCTAAACCTAAATAATAACAAGTTACGACGCCTTGGCCGACGGAGGGCTTAGACGCAATGCCAATCGGACACTATGGCGTAAGCCTACGCTATGAAACAAACTGCTTTTGCCCCTGGTTTTCGGCTTGGAGTTGTTGATGTATTCGCCCTTGTCGGTGGCACGATGGCAGCGGTTATTTTGTCGATGCATGTATGGTGGTGGGGCTTCGTCCCTGCTTATGTGCTCGCCCACTTTTTCTTGTTTTGCAATGTGGTGCGAATCGCTCGGTCGCTCGAATTGATATGGGCAGGATCTTTTGTCCTCTTGGCCGGAGCCACAATTGCAATTGAAATTCCTAATTGGTTGGTCACCACGCTTGTTTCGTTGCTCGTGACAATGGTGTTGGTTGTGGTCGAGATGCGGAAGCAGTCGTATCATGGCGTTGGTTGGCAGCGGATCAATCCTAACTTGCTAGCGTGGTGGGAATCGCAAATTTCCTAGAATGCCGGCAGGCATTAACCTCGTTATGTTTTTTGATCTTTCCAATTTAATACGCTTTCCGTTACGATATTTGTATGCAATCTCTTAATCCTAATACGGTTATAAATTCTTTTTATTGGCGTAAACTTTTCTACCTTTTAGTAGCTCTGCTCTTTCTTTTCGTTCTTTATTTTTCCTACGCAAGTTATTGGCAAACCTCGGCACTTAAAGAAATTATTGCTATCCAAAATTCAAAAGATTCTGAAGCAGCAAAACAGTGGACTCCACTTCAGAAACAAGAATCAACTAACCGATTAGTTTATTTGCAAAAAGGTTTGAGTGCAGAAACTAAAAAAGATTTAGACAATTTAAATGCACGATTGGCACTAAATCGGGTCGAAAAACAATTTGAAAAAATTCTTGCAATGAATAGCACAGAGAAAAACCAAGAACTAGATAAAATGATTGATCAGACCGAAAAAGAAAAGTTGAATCAGGCAATTGCAAATGCCAAGCAAAGCAAACTAGGAAAAACGGTTCCTTCCAAAGATCAAGGCTTTAAGTTAGATAATCAAGGTCTTTCAAATTTACTTGATTTAACTACTCCAGAACTTCGTGCAAAATTTCATATGATTGTTCAAGAGGTAAATAGAAGACGCCAAGAAAGAAATCTTCCCGCTTGGCGCCCTTTCGATTGAAACTATCGATCATTTAATTACTTCCAAATCGATGCCCTGCGATAGGAAGTTGAACCATATAAACACTAGTTCGGGCGGTAACAAAAAGAGTTTTCATATTTTTACCACCAAAAGTACAATTTGAAGGTTGTTCTGGGAAAGAGATGTTACCTAGAAATTTTCCTTCGGGAGAAAAAATCTGGATGCCAATTCCTGAGGTGATGTAGAGATTGCCTTTAATGTCGATTGATAGGCCATCGCCGCCTGTGTTCGATTTTCCATCGGGTTGTTTAAGTGTGCAAAAAACTTTTGCTTTGCCAATTTTTCCATTAGATTCTACGGGGTAAGCCATCATATCTGCTTGGCCCGTTGGAATAACATAAAGTGTTTTTTCATCGGGGGAAAGAATCACACCATTAGGGTTTGGCAGATTATCAAGAATGCGGCTTATTTCACCTTTAAGAGAAAGATAATAAACTGCAACCTTAACTTGTGGTAAAGGCATAGGGGCACGAAAAGCTGGATCCGTGAAGTAAATGCCACCTTTATTATCTACAACGAGATCGTTGGGGGCATTAAAGCGATTGCCCATATATTTATCGATAAGAATTTCTTTTTTCTTACCATCGGCAGAGTAAGCGACGATTTGGCCATCCATTTCACACGCAAGGAGCCTGCCTTTGGCATCAAACATTAACCCGTTCGCGTGATTAGATTTTTCAATGAAGGTAGAAACCTTGCCCTCACTTGAAATCTTGTGGATTTTTTCATTGGGAATATCAGTAAAAAAGATATCGCCAGATTTATCTGAGGCAGGGCCTTCCGTAAAAGTAAAGCCTCCTTGAACTTTTTCAACCTTACCAATAGAACCTATTCCTTCAATGGTGTCAGCACCTAAAGAAAGAAGGGCCATAGTCAAAATGCTAGAAATCATATGAATCTCCTTTAGAAAAATAGTAAGCGTACATCCTAGGGGAGAATTTGACTTGGTTCAATGGTTTCAATCAAGCTTTTAATAATTAGCTTGGTAGTTGAGAAGGAAGGAAGGGTTCTAGATAGAATGGTTTGGTTAAGGGAAAATCCAAATAATTCGTACCTAAATAAGAATATATAATAGCTACTGGAATAGAATAAGTTAGAGGGCAGATTTCTATCAGGGAAATTGATAATCCAACTAAGTAAGTTTAGGGGGTTAATGATGGTTAATAGAATGCTTGCAAATCAAAGGGATAATAATATGCGTAAGGCACTATCAGATCAGGATCAACAAAAATTAGACAATCTGACTTTAAAACTAGAGCAAGAGTTGGAGCATTTTATTGGTTACCCTTGTAACACGCAATTCGATTACACCCCTTTATATCATTTTCTAAAGTTGCCTTTAAATAACATTGGTGACCCTTTCGTTCCTACGAATTATCACATCAATACGCATGAATTCGAGCGAGATGTGGTGCAAGTTTTTCAAAAACTTACTCACGCGCCTGAAGAATCTACTTGGGGATATGTAACCAACGGCGGAACAGAAGGGAACTTATATGGCATCTTTTTAGCTAGAGAGATGTTCCCTGATTGTATGGTTTATTATTCAGAAGATGCTCATTATTCAGTCAATAAAATCTTACGCTGTTTACATGTAAGAAATATTATGATTCGTAGTAACCCCGATGGATCGATAAACTTAGATGACCTTCGGGAGAGCATTAAAATTCATCGCGATGTCCCGCCTATCATTTTTGCCAACATTGGTACTACGATGAAAGGGGCTTGCGATGACCTAGTTGGCATTCAGAAAATCTTGAAGGATTTAGTAATCAAAAGGCATTACATCCACGCTGATGCTGCGCTAAGTGGCATGATTTTACCTTTTGTCGAAAATCCTAACCCTTGGGATTTTATGGTGGATATCGATAGTATTTCAATTAGTGGGCACAAAATGGTGGGGTCGCCTTTGCCTTGCGGCGTGGTTATTGCCAAAAAAGAGTATGTCGAAAGAATTGCTTCGGGTGTAGAATATGTCGGCACCCTAGATACCACAATTATGGGCTCTAGAAATGGGTTAACACCTTTGTTTTTATGGTATGCATTCCACACCACAGGGCTTGATGGTTTTCGCAACATTATAAATAACTGCTTGGAAGTTGCAAACTATGCTACAAACAAGCTTAATTCTATAAAGCGTAATGCTTGGAAACACAACAACTCGCTTACGGTTGTTTTTGATAGGCCTTCGCCAGAAATTGTTTCTAAATGGCAACTCGCTTCTAAAGGGGAAATAAGTCATCTAATTGCTATGCCCCATGTGACTCATAATAGTATAGATGAATTCATTATTGACCTTGCTAAAGAACAAAACGATACCAAGAAATATGGAAATTACCCTTCTACTGTTAGGAGAAGTTTATGAAGCAGATCACCATCATTCATAAGGATGGCCCAGGTTTACTTGCAGATATCTCTGAACTGCTAGGAAAAGCTGGCATTAATATTGAAACCATTGAAGCAGAATCCTTTGATTCTACTGCGGTTGTTTCACTCATTGTTGATAATTATGATGAAGCACTTAAAGCGCTTACTGTTAGTCCATTCAATGCAATTAGTGAAGATGCTTTAGTCGTAAGGGTTCCCGACAAACCAGGGGAGCTTGCCCTGTTAATGAAACGCTTTAAAAATGCCAACATTAGTTTACGAAGCTTGGTAATTTTAAAACACGATGCAGGGTACGCCTTCGTAGCTTTAGTAACCGTCAAGACTGCAGAAGCACAAGAGTTGGTAAAAGATATTTTAGTGGGTTGATGTTTTACCCTGGCATAAGACGCTCATCTTTTTTAGAGAGCGGATGTTGCTCTTTGATTCCATCCACAAAACAAGCCACCCATTCTGCAAGTCGCTTGCCCAACCTTCGACAAGCATCTTGGCTTTCTTCGCTACGGGGTTCACGAATAGAAGTTGCTCCGTAATGTAGGGTCATCAACTTACTGACATAATCGGTAACCCCAAACACCAAGAATCCAAAGTTTATTAGCACGGTTAGAATTGATTGGCAAGCCATTTCACTTCCTCCAGAAAACCCTCCAGAAGAAGAGAAAGCGCAAGCTATTTTTCCATCTACTTTCATCCAATGGCTTGCCATTGTTTCATCCCAAAACTTTTTCATCTTCCAAGATAATAAGCCCATATTGGTGGGGCTTCCAACTGCTAAGCCGTCACACCAAACTACATCTTCAGCGGTTGCGTCATCTATTTTTAGAATTCGGACTTCCATATTAGGGATAGAGGAAACCCCCTCTGCAATTAGTTGTGCCATCTTGGCGGTATTTCCGCTGTTGGAATCAAAAAGAACTAAAATCTTTCCCATACGATTTTTCCTTTTAAAGCTTTAATGGTAATTTTATTAATAAACGAAAACCTTTTCGTAAGCGTTTTTATAATAACAATTTAATTCTTTTCTATGCTTGATTCTCAACTATTTAAGGTTATTTTAAAAGAGGTTTTTAGTTTACTCAAAAAGGACATCAAAATGAAATCAAACATTGTCAAGTGCGCTCTTGCGTTATTTTTTTCAACAGTCAGCGTGGCAGGCGTTTCCGCGCAGGGAAGTTTTGACTGGCCACAATGGCGCGGCTCTCAGAGAGATGGTATCTGTAAGGAAACTAACCTTCTTCCTGCTTGGCCCAAAGATGGCCCTACTCTTGCTTGGAAAGTTACTGGTTTAGGAGGCGGTTATAGCACACCTTCTGTTGCAAACGGCAAAATCTTCGGTATGAGCTACCTTGCTGATAATGAAAATGTTTGGGCTCTTGATGAAAAGAATGGCTCCAAAATATGGGAAACCAAAATCGCCTCCAAAGGCAAGGTTGGTTATAACGAAGGATCTCGTTGCACACCCACTGTTGATGGCAATAATATCTTTGTTGTTGGCGTCTCTGGCGATGTGGTCTGCCTTGAATCTGCAAGTGGGAAAATCGTTTGGCAGAAAAACTTCGCCAAGGATTTCAAAGGCAAAATGATGTCCGGCTGGGGCTTCTCCGAATCTCCTCTTATCGATGGCGACAAGATTATTGTTACTCCTGGCGCTGACGAAGCTGCCTTGGTTGCTCTCGATAAAAAAACTGGCAATACTATTTGGGCTTCCAAAATTGATGCGGGCGGCGGAGCGGGTTATGCTTCTATCGTTATTTCCGAAGCCGCTGGTGTTAAACAATACATCACTTGGCTTGGCAAATGTATTGTTGGCGTTGATGCCAATAATGGTAAATTCCTCTGGCGCTATTCTGCCAACGCCAATGGCACTGCTAATATCCCTACCGCTATTATAAAAGGTGATCTCGTCTTTTGTTCCACCGGTTATGGTAAAGGGACTTCTTTAATTCGACTTGTTTCAAATGGGATGGGTGGCATCGATGCCAAGGAAGTTTATTACCTCAAAGAACAGAGCAAAGATATTCAAAATCATCATGGTGGTATGGTTCTTATTGGTGAACATATCTTTTTTGGTACTGGCCATAATAATGGAAACCCTTGCTGCTTAGAGATGAATACAGGCAAAGTCGCTTGGCTTCAAGAAAAACACCTTGGCAATGGGTCTGCTGGTGTTCTTTTTGCAGATGGTAAAATCTATTTCCGTAATCAAGATGGTACCGTTAATCTTGTCGAAGCTACCACGAAAGCCCATAACCTTATTAGTTCTTTTAAAACTCCAGAACCAAGTGGCAAACCTAATTGGCCACACCCGGTTATTGCCAATGGTAGGTTATTACTTCGCGACCAAGATAAAATGTTCAGCTATGCGATTAAAGCTGCTCAATAATTCCGAAGCTGGAATTTTTGATTCTATGTTATTAGGCCTATGCGTTTTTCGATAAGCCTTCTTTTTTTCTGGGAATTGATCTTATGCCTATTCCTATTTATGATGTCATTGTTATTGGTTTGGGTGGAATGGGAAGTGCAACTGCTATGGAGCTTTCTCGCTCTGGATTGAAAGTTCTTGGTTTAGATCAATTTTCCCCTAACCACGATATGGGTAGTTCTCACGGTAAAACTCGCGCTATTAGACTTGCTTATTACGAAAATCCTAACTATGTTCCTTTGCTAAAAAGGGCATACCATCTTTGGCACGATCTCGAATGGCGTGTTGGCGAAACCTTACTTGAAGAATGTGGCTGTCTGAGCCTAAGTAGGCAAAGCGATGCCATTATTAAAGGCATTATGGCAAGTGCTTCTCTTCATTCTCTTGATGTCGATTTTCTAGATCATACGAATCTAACTGAAAAGTATAAGTTCTTTAACACACCTGCTGATTATGTCGGGGCTTTTGAAAAACTTGGAGGTTTTCTTTGGGTTGATCGTTGCGTTCGTGCATTTCAAAATGTTGCAAAGTCTACAGGGGCTCAACTCCTTTTTGAAAATCAGGTAATGGCAGTTCAAAACCTAGGTAACGATATCGAAGTTGAAACAACTAGGGGGAAGTATATTACCCACAAAGTAGTCATTACAGCAGGCCCTTGGGCTTCTAAATTTCTTGGCAACATAGGTAAATGCCTGAAAATTATGCGCCAAACTAGTCATTGGTTTATGCCCGAAACACCCTCAGATTTCTTTCGAGATAAAGTCCCAGTTTTTATGGTAAGTGATGAACAAGGCTTTTTTTATGGCTTCCCTATGGTCGATCCAGAGGGAGTAAAAGTGGCCCGTCATTATGGCCAGCCCGAGCTTAATCACCCAGATCAAATTAATCGCTTAGTTGTTCCCTCTGATGAATTAGTACTTAGAGAGTTTTTACAGCGCAGAATTCCTGCCCTTGCAAATGTTTCTTCTCCACTTGCAAAAACTTGTATTTATACCCTTTCTCCAGACCGACATTTTATGATTGGCCCACTTCCCGAAAATGCTAATACCATTATCGCAACGGGGTTTTCTGGTCATGGGTTTAAATTTGCCTCGGTGATTGGGGAAATACTTGGCAAATTTATCCGAACCGAACCTGTCGAACTCAATATCGAATTCTTGGGTCTTCAGCGTTTCTTCAATGACAACCGTTAACAAAAAAACTAAGATAAGTTTGGTGTTGAACTTTTTAAAACGAAAGGAATTGATATGAAAAACTGGAATTTGCTTGTAGGTTCGCTAGTGGCGGTTGTTGCATTGAATGTTGGCGTAATAAATGCCCAAGAAAAATCTGCATTCGCTTCTGCAACGATTGACCTAGGTGTGGTGGTAAGCGATATTGAAAAAGCTGCAAAATTTTACACCACAGCAGTCGGTTTCAAAGAAGTTAAGGGCTTTAGCGTTCCCGCAGAGTTCGCAGCCAATGCTGGCCTTACCGCAAAAAAATCCTTGGAAATTAGAGTTTTTATTCTTGGTGAGGGCCCCGGTGCTACCAAGCTTAAACTGATGCAGATTGAAGGTGTTAAACCAAAAAAATCTGAAAATGAGTTTATCCATTCACAAACCGGTTTTCGCTACCTCACTATTTCTATTAATGACACTTCTGCTGCTATGGAAAAATTAAAACAAGCAGGCGTAAAACCAATTGCTCAAACACCAATTTTGATCCCAGAAACAATTGCAAAGGATTTGTTCTTAACCATAGTGCAAGACCCAGATGGAAACCTAGTTGAACTTGTTGGGCCAAAAAAATAAGCTCCATTACTTAAAAAACGAAGGTTCCACGAAACTACTTCGTGGAACCTTTTTTTATTTCAATTGATTATTAGGGACTGTACCATCTAAGCGGGTCTGCTAGGATGGAATTATGTATGAAAGAACGAGCCGCCTAACGCCTCGCCAGCAAGGCAAGTTAATTGAACATTTTGTGCTGGGTGCCACGGCGCGTGTGACCTCACAAGTTGTCGATGTGAATGTGAAGACAGCGACGGCATTTTTCATGCGTCTGCGGCAGTTGATAGCCAGCAATCGGCCGAGCTATGAACTGTCGGGAGAGGTGGAAGCCGATGAGAGTTATTTCG
>Ga0105052_10003984_pt1 | contig 16597 bp, 16 predicted proteins | sample FRY03_FD_78094 | JGI IMG/M metagenome (GOLD analysis project Ga0105052, IMG submission 78094) | Freshwater microbial communities from Lake Fryxell liftoff mats and glacier meltwater in Antarctica - FRY-03 | ecosystem: Environmental > Aquatic > Freshwater > Ice > Glacier meltwater ... | reverse complement strand
GTCGATGAGACGCGATGTGGGACTTGATCCAGCCGCCAGCAAAGATTTAAAACTTCCCCAGGGTGCGGCTGCGTATCGAATTCGCACACGAAGACTCGCGCAAGCAACGCCCAACGCGCATCCCTTCGAATCGATTCGCGGTTCGATGTTGGTGCCGCTTGAGTCGATTACCCGCGAATCACTTCGCGAGATGTCGCGTTCAATCGCCCGGCATATGCGACAGCGTTGGCCCGCCGTGGAAGGACTGCCCGCGGAGACCGCTGCATCATTGCGGGCATTGGGTCCGCGTTCGATCTATCAACCGACCACTGGTGAATGGCCGCAACCACTTTCGCCTCCCGCCGAACAGGCGCTGGCAGCGTTTGCGATGGCGCGACTGAGTGAAGCGGAATGGCTCAGCACTGAAGAGCGCGTGCAGGCGGCAACCTTTGCTTGCGAAACGATTGATGCACTTCGCGTGATCGCCGCTGGCGAGAGCGATCCCAAGTCCGATGCTAGCGCGATGAGCTGCATCATGCTTGCCGCCGAAATATTAATGCGTCAACAGCCTTGCTGTCTTCAACCAAATACGCGCGAGTGGGTTCGTAATATTCGCGAAGCGTTGCTGGCATGGGCCCAACAATGCGAGGCACCCACTGCAACCCAAGCTGCCATGGCGTTGGCCGCGCTGGGATCTGAAAAAAATGCGCGCCTTCTTGAAATCGCATGGTCACCCACCAATCCCGAGCGCACCATTCTTACAACGCCGTGGTTGATCGATCGCAACATCTCCGAGGCGGCGAACGCTTGGAAACTTGCGCTGACGCCTTTGGTCAGCACGCAATTTGATGCGACTCAGGACGCTTCGATGGCGCCCGATCTCGACGGCGGTTGGGCTGGCGGCAGCGCCTTGTCTCGACCCACTGCGCTGTCGGCGCGCGCCGCGTTTTCATTGGCAAGTGTGATTCGACGGCCCGATCTGCTGCAAGCCGCGGATCGGGAACACGCTGTAAAATGCCTGCGAAAGGCGATGCGTTTTCTGATGCAATTGCAAGCTGACGCCTATGCCAGCTACGCCTTTCGCGATCCAAGCAAGGCCCTTGGTGGCATCCGAACCGCGCTGTGGGACAGTGATCAATCGATCGCCGCCGCCTCCTATGCGTTGCTCGCTGCCATGCAGGCCAGTGAGGCGTTGCCGGATACGCCGGTGAAGAGAGAACACTAAACTTTGCAGGATGCTCCGCGGCTTTCAAAAAGTTTTCCTGCTGGCGCTTGTTGCGATGTTGCCAACAGCGATCACGAATGCTGCGCCGGCATCAGCGCCGACATCTGCCCCGATATCTGCCCCGACATCTGCGTCGATATCTGCGTCGATATCTGCGCCGACTGATGATTGCGCGGCGAACATTGAGCACCTGCACAGACGCGCGGCCCCTGAAATCGCAGGCAGTGTTTCGCTTCGAGATGCTCTTGCGGCGCTTTCAAAATCAAGCGGGGTTTCCATCCGCGGCCTATGGAAAGGAACGGTAGCGGATTCTGGATTGGATGCCGATCGAAAACTTCGTATCGAAGGATCGATCTCCTCATGCGCGGCGTTGCTTGAAGCCATCGTGGATAAGGTTTCACAACCAAGCGACCCAGTGATGTGGCAATGCACCGCGAGTGGTTTGGAAGTTGGACCGCGTTCATTGTTGTGGCGTGAGAAAGCAATGCAAGTGCGGGTGTATGAAGTGAAGGATCTGCTGCTTCGTGTTCCAAACTTTCGCAGCAGTGGAGTGCCAACCGCGAGCGGTGGAAGTTCAGCAGGATCTGGTGGTGGCTCCGGTGGATCAGGCACCGCGGGTGGCAACACAACCGACACAGATGCTGATGCCAAACGGCAACTTCGTGTAGACGAACTCATGCGCTTGATTCAAACCACCGTGCAGCCTGCGGCATGGGCCGATCAAGGTGGTCCATGCACGATGGCAGCGCGCGATGGCGTGCTGGTGATTCGCGCACCCGATTTTGTGCATCGAGAAATTGAAAATCCGCGGATGCAAAATCGCCAACGCCCGCCCAGCGACGGATCGAAATCCAAGCCTTGATCCATTCGCCAATGGATTCAAGGCTGCTGCATTCTGCAAGCGACCTCGTTGCTCTCGCTGGCCATCGGCGCGCTGGTGGGTTCGATGCCGACATGGCTGATCTTTCTTAGCATCTCTTTCTATTGATTGTCGATGTACAGGGTGATGAACTGCCTCGCCATCGCGGGTGTCAATCAAGCGTCGCAGGCAAAACCCTATCCTTCGTATTCGTGAAGACCGCGCTGCGAACAAGTAGGTACATCCTGCCACTGCTGGCATTGTGTGTCGTAAGCGCTGCGTGGATCGTGCCGCAATCCGCGCTCGCTGCATGGATGCAACATCCGCACCGAGTCGATGCGGTCATCGCGGCGCAACACGCGGCGGCGTGGGCGCGAGTCGCATGGACGCTTGGTGCTTGCGCGCTTTGTCTCATGCCGTGGTTGTTCATCGATGCGCCGCGCACATACCAGCCGCCGCTTACAACACACCAGCACAGACTTGCAGTGGCCTGGCTTGTCATTGCGATGTTGCTTGCAGTACTGCTGCGATTTTTCAACGCCTCTGAAAGTTTGTGGTATGACGAAATCGCGGCACTCGCTACCTATACCTCGCACGGTCCCGGCGTGATCATGGGCAACGCCTTCACCACAGCGAATCATCCATTGCAATCGCTGCTCAGTTTGTGCGCACTTGTCGTGGGGGTGGAACCCTGGATTCGCCTGCCTTCGATTCTCAGCGGTGCCTGCGCAGTACTCGGCGTGTGGTGGATCGGCCGCGCCACCGCGCCAACAAAAACTTCGCTTGCCATATGCATGGCGATGTGCATGGCGATCATGCCAGCGGCGGTGAACGCAGGAAGTGAAGCGCGCGGTTACGGCCTGATGATTGCAGCGAGCAGCATGTCAACTGGACTTGCATTAATGGCGTTGAAGCACGGCGGTTCGTGGCGATGGAAGTTGTATGCGCTGGTGCTAGCACTTGGCGTGTGGGCGCACTTTGTCACGGCGATGGTGGGCGCAGGTCATGCGCTGTTCGCGTTGTGGCTGCTTCGCAATGCGAACACCCGCGCACCTGCGCGACGCTTGCTGATGGCGATCGCATGCGCAGCGGTGTTGTCGATTGCGTTGTGGGGACCGGCGCTTCCAGATGTGCTGCGAACACGAAGTCAGTTCGCCGCCTTGCGTGGTGACGAGCCGACACTCTGGGGTCACGAAGGATTCGTGCTGCTGTGGCAACAACTTGGTATGGGCGCATCTCCACTCGCGAGCACCGGCGCTTCGCCACTCGCACGCACCGGTGACTTGGGTGCAATTATTTCTGCAATCGCCCTGCTGCCGCTGCTGTTGATAGGAGCGATCGGATGCCTCAAAAATCGTGACGCACGAAGATCACTCGCTGCCACGGCGCTGGCGCTTCCATTGGCGCTGTTATTGGTGTGGTGTGGTGGAAGCTGGTTTTACGGGCGTTTTATGCTGTTCTCCACCCCTGCCACTGCGTTAATCGCTGGCGTCGCGGTGGTGAATCTGGCAAGTTCAACCAAGAAAATTTCGCCGTTCTTCTCTCTGATTCGCTCGCTGCCAATCGCACTAACGCTTTCAACATGGTCGCTCGCGTGGTTCACCGCGCCGCGTCAACCCATCCGCGAGGCAGTTGCATTTGTCGCCGCCCAGCGCACGCACGATCAAGTGATCGTGGGCATCGGCATCGCTGATGATGTGGTGCAGTGGTACGCGCTTTCAAACAACCTCACGGTGCATGCCACAGGCAACGGTGGTGTGCGCGCCACCGAAGTCATTCAGCGACTGCATCCACAGTACATCATTCAACTCTATCCACAGCACACAGCGATCAGCAGCGATGCGCGTGATGCGATGAACCGCTTGGGCAATTGGAAGCAGTCAAACTTTCAAGGCTGGATACAAGATGGCGATGTCGTCGTGTGGTCGCTTGAAAAACCTGGCTGACTTCACGCCTGCGCACTGCTAGCCTGAACAGATGGCAGTCGGTCCAATTGAAATTCTCACGGAAACCGACACGGAACGCGGCTGGCGATTCACCTCGCAATCCGTGCTTGCGGATGGCACGCTGCTTCCACTCACACTAGAACTTTCATGGGCCGACTACGACTTTTGGTGTCCCGAAGGAACTGCGCCGCCATCCGCGGTCGCCGAAGCGACGATTTATTTTATTCTTTTACATCATGGCGATCGCGTGTTGCCAGTCCGACTTGATGCAAGCCACGCGCGCCGCATGCATGCCAACGCCGATCGCGACATTCGCGCAGCACTTAATCCGAGTGACCGCTCATAAGCGGCTGCAGCGTGCGAGCCTGAAACTGCACCGGCACCAGCACCCAAAAAGTGCTGCCTTTTCCAACCGCGCTGCGAAGACCCACGCTTGCCCCCAACATCTGCGAAAGTTCGCGGCAGATTGCCAAGCCCAAGCCAGTGCCGCCATGTTGCTTGGTGTGGCTGGCATCCACTTGACGAAATTTTTCGAAGACCGCCTGCTGCATATCCGCGGAGATTCCTGGTCCCTGATCCACCACGCTCAGTTGCACCGCGGGCTTTCCATCGCGTTGCAAAAGTTCGGCGATCAATTCGACCGTGCCACCACTGGGTGAAAATTTAATGGCGTTGGAGACGAAGTTGTACAAAATCTGCTGCAGTTTTCCGGGATCAGTTTCTATCGTTGGAAGATGCTCGGGCTGCCGCACCACCAGTGTCGCTCCGCGCGACTCAGCCAGTGGACGCATGATCGCGGCGATGCCCTCCAACACTTCGGAGACGCGCACCGAACCCACCACTACCTCCATGCGACCGGCTTCGATCTTGGCCATGTCCAGCAGTTCGTTGATCATCTCTAACAGACCACGGCCACTGGTTTGAATGTGATTGATGTAACGGATGCTCTTGGGGTCAGCGCCGGTGTCATGCGTGGCCAACTCCGCCAGCAAATCCGCGAAACCTAAAATACTGTTCAGCGGCGTGCGTAACTCGTGGCTGACATTGGCTAGGAATTCGCTCTTTAATTTGTTGCTCTGAAACAATCCAACATTCACCTCGCTTAATTCGCCCACCTTTAAATCCAAACTTGTGTTGATCGATTCAAGGCGCGCTTGCGCCGATTCCAACGCCTGCACCATGGCGTTGAAAGCCTCGCCCAATTGCTGTAATTCGTCGCCGGTGCGCAGGGTGCTGCGAGCCAACATGTCGCCTGCGCGCACGCGATCCGCCACATCGCGCAATCTTCTTACCGCCCGCAAATAACCGCGCACCACCAGCGTGCGAACCACCACCAACAACGCCACCCATGCGGCGGCGGCGGTGATCGCAAGTCCAACGCGATCAAGCGCCACCTGCCGCGCCATCTCGGTGCCGAGTCGTTCCATCACCACCACGCCCACCAAGGGTTGCGATTTCCATTGCGCTTCGGGTAGGGCGGCGTTCACGCGCAATCCATTCTTGGCGCGGTTCAAATCATCTCCACGCAACGCGCGCGCATACAACAAACGCGGCGGCGACTCATCGGTGATGCGATCAAAATCAAATTGATCAGATTTATTTTGAAATTGCTTGATCGCCGCCAGCACAAACGGATCGCCAGCCGCGGCCTCCTCGCCAATGCCGCTGATCAATCGAACGCGCGCATCGTTGGACTGAGGGTTCTGCCCCCAACCAATCACCGCCTCGCGCCATACTTCGCGTTGCGACTGCACGGCTCGCTGCTCGGCTTGCATCCATGGTCCAGCGACCACGGCGGCCATCGCCGTAGCGGAGACCACCGCAAAGATCACCTGACTTCGCTGGGTAAGGCTCAACCGTGCCATGCGCCGAAGCATAGCGGCGGCGTACTCTTCCTCCATGCACAAGCCAGGCAGCGAACCCGACAACATGAGCGCCGAAGATTTTCTCTGCGACTTTTGCGCACGCGATTACACCGCAGCCGCGCCATTTGTGGAGGGTCATCACGGCGCCTGTATTTGCGGAGATTGTTTGCGTATGGCCTGCGCCGAAAACGCCGCCAGCAACGACGCATTCACATGCAATCTGTGTTTGGAGCAGCGCACCGATGCCGCTTTCTCTACGGCACAACTCAACGCCAAACTATGTCGCCGTTGTCGCGATCAATCCGCGCGCACACTTGAACGCGATGTTGAACATGGTTGGAAGCGCTAAATTGTGCGCGCACTCGCGCATCGTGCGCCTCTACCCCACACGCCGCAAAGTCATCGCATGAAATGGGCGGCCCTCGCGGCGATACTTGCGCTCAAAGTTTGTGCCCACCACTTCACCATCGGCCGCGCTGGCGGGGCGCTCAAATTCGCCACGCGTGAACAAGTGGCCCACTTTCGCCACATGCTCCTCGTACCACACCCACAACTCTGGATGATCGGTCACCAATCGCAACTCTCCACCAGGCTTTAGCACGCGGTGAAAATGTCGCAGTGATTCCATCTGTATCACGCGGCGTTTGTGGTGACGAGTCTTGGGCCAGGGATCGCTGAAATATAAATGCACCACACGCACCGAGGCATCCGCCAACCAGTGCTGCACAAACTCAGAGGCGTTGGCATACAACATGCGCACATTCGCAAGATCATGTCGACGCACACGGTCGGTGGCGTAGCGAAAAAATTCACCGGCATATTCAATGCCCACAAAATCCGTGTCGCCTCGCGCCGCCGCTTCTTGCACCAAAAATGTTCCTTTGCCCGAGCCGATTTCAAGCTCAAAGTGCCGAGATGCCTCATGCTGCGCGAAGAAAAAATCTAGTCCGATGCGGCCGCTGCGTGGATCGGGCAAATCACCCGCGTTCCACCCCCACGGTCGAAGATCGACGACAGTTTCGCGTGTCTCGGGAATCTCGCTCACGCCTCGTCAGCCACAACCCGCGCAGACTTGCGTGGTCGTTCATCAGCTGGGCGTTTCCATACCACGCGTTCGGCGTCGGCCCATAAACCATCAAGGTCGTACCAAGCGCGTTGCCCGGGTTCAAACAAATGCAAGACCACATCCACGAAGTCAGCGACGATCCATGTGCCACTGGAATCACGGTCGCGCTTCCAACGATCCATGCCCATTTCGGCGCCGAGCGCCTTCAACGAATCGGCAACGCTGCGCATCTGTCGATCGCTGGTTCCGTTGGCGATTAAAAAATATTCACAGACTTGGCTTCGTCCGCGCACATCCAACAACACGATTTGATCGCACTTTAGATCGCTCACAAGTCGCGCCGCCTCGATGGCGAATGCGCGAACCTTCTCTGGGTCAGTCTGGCTTTTAGTGCGTGTCATGCAACGACCACATCACATCGGACGCGAACGACCGCCAGCACTTGGACGACCGCCGCCCGTTCGACCACCACTGCTGCGACCAGCAGAACCGGCGCGTGCACCCACAGCGCCACCGCGACCGCCAGACTCTCTGCCACCAGCTCCAGCCGAGCCGGAGCGTGTCGGGATCATTTCCATCGGAGGTCGTGCCGCACGAATCGCAGCGCGACGCTTCTTCTCCGAGGGCTTCTCGTAGTACTGGCGCTTCTTCATCTCTTTGGTCAGGCCTTCCTTCTCGCACAACTTCTTAAAGCGGCGCAACATTTGCTCTGCGCTCTCGCCGGCACGGGCCTTAATTCGAATCGCCATGGTGAAATCGTTCCTTCTTAATTCTTGCGGGTGAGAGAAACCGCCATCGCTTGGCGGGGGGCGACATGATGACCAAAATTACCTTTCCATGCAAGCGCCTTGAAAGTGACCAGACGGGCATACTCCACCGATGCGACTGCTTATAGATGCCTGCAATGTGCTGCATGTCACCGGGGTATTGCCTCCCGAACTTGCCGTGGGCGAGCCCTTTGAGCTTGCGCAATTAATTCTGCGCAGTCGCTACGCACGAAATGAAGTCACGCTGGTCTGCGATGGAAGTCGACCAGGGCAACAAGAACTTAATCACGATGGTTTGATTCATCTGCGCTGGACTGGAAATATTTCTGCCGACTCCGTGATCGACGATGTACTTCAGCAGAGCAGTCACGCGCGGCAACACCTGGTCATCTCCAGCGATCGCGCTGTACAAACCGCTGCCAGCCATCGCGGAGCGCAGACCCTCGCAAGCGATCGGTTTCTTGCGCAACTCGCCAACGATGCACGACGCGGAATTCGAGCGCCAACTCCCAATCGCAACATACAGTTAGACGCCGAATCCACCCGTCGATGGATGAAAGAACTTGGACTACCTGAGGAACCCGAATGAGCAGTTTTAATTTCGAACATCCCCCCGCCGATCCCGTCAGCGCATGTGAAGCCTGGTTTATCGAGGCGCGTTCATTTGGATTTCCAAACTCAAACGCCATGACGCTTGCAACAGTGGACGCAGAGGGTCGACCCAATGCGCGCATCGTGTTGTTGCGTGGCTTCGATGCGCAGGGCGCAATTTTCTACACCAATCGCCTCAGTCGTAAGGGCCATGCGTTGGCCGCCAACGCCTGCGCTGCGTTGTTGTTTCATTGGGATCGCGAGCCGATTGGTCGGCAAATTCGCATTGAAGGCGCGGTCACGCAGACGAGCGATGCACTGAGTGACGCTTATTGGAAGAGTCGTCCACGCGAAAGTCAAATCAATGGCTGGGCCAGTCATCAAAGTCGGCCGATTGCACATCGCGCCGTATTGCAGAAAGCGCACGAAGATTTTGAAGCGAAGTTTGCGGGGATGGAAGTGCCGCGTCCGGCGCATTGGGGCGGCTACCGCGTTGCACTTGAACGCATCGAACTGTGGCAGGGAGATCTCTACCGCTTGCACGACCGCGTGGAATATCAACGCCAAGGCGAGGGCTGGCGCGTGCAACGATTGGCGCCATAAATCACCGCACATTCACCACTGCACATGCAGTCGCTTACACCGTGACGCCATCGGATCGATTGCCCGATCCATAGCGACGCGGCTCGCGGCGCGGTGGCAACCATCCACCGATCACGCGCACTTCACCAAGTGTGCCTAGCGTTGCACGCAAGCGCATCAACAACGCGTCGCTGGGCACCACGCGCAACCCGCGAGCCATCATCACCACATCGCGGTCATCCTCAAGTTCCACACGCAACATGGTGTCGACCGGTCGACCTTGCAACGATTGCGAACCACCCGCCGCTTGGCGCAGCAATCCGCCGACCATGCGCCAGACTCCACCAAATGGCTCGTCCGACTCGCCCTGCTTGCCGCGAAGGCGAATCTCAAGTCGCGTCGCTAATTGTTCCGAGGCCTGCTCGATCGGAATCACGCGGTCCACAATCACACTGGGGTCGGCGCGGCTTCGATCCACGCTGCCGACCACAATCACCAGTCGATCCATCTGCAAAAACTCGCCGTACTTCGAAAAGCCATCTGGAAAAATCACGCCATCCACCTGCCCATGCTGATCGGCCAGCGACAACATCGCCATGCGACTGCCAGGCACCTTGCCTTTCAAACTTACGGTGGGTCGTACACGCGTCACCACGCCTGCCATCACGATTGGCGATTCGCTTGGCAACTCGGCGATGTCCGGCGTTTGCATACTGCAAAAAATGTCGATGACTGCACGATGCTCATCAAGCGGATGACCACTCACATGAAATCCGATCGCGTCTTTTTCCATCGCCAGCGTGGTCATGCGATCCCACGGAGTCACGCGAACCAACACGCCGCCGCGCTCGCCGCTTGCTGGTGCGGCTGGTTCGAAGTTTCCGAACATATTCATCTGACCACTGCGTCGATCGTTCGCATGCGCCTGACCCGATGCGATGGCGTCGTTGATGGTTGCCATCATGCTGGCACGCGCCTGTACACCATGCAGTGAATCAAAGGCACCACCCTTCACAAGTGCTTCGATGGTGGCGCGATTCACCGCGCGCAAATCCACCCGCGCACAAAAATCGTGAAGACCACCAAACGCGCCGCCCTGCATGCGCTCTTGCACAATCGCTGCGATCGCGCCCATGCCCGCGCCCTTGATCGCCTGCAAACCAAAGCGCACATGGCCATGCAACGCGTCCACCACTTCGAGCTCTGGAAAAACAACTGCAAAATCTGCCGCGCTTAGATTTATATCCGGCGGCCGCACCTCCACGCCCACATGCGGCGCCTGCTGAGTGGAATCACTCCATGTGCAGCGGCGGCAATCCTCCACATACGCCGACCACTCTTCAATCTTGCGCGCCTGACTTTCAAAGCTCAGCACGCTGGCCATGTAAAAAGCTGGAAAATATGTTTTTAGATACGCAGTCTGATAGGCCACGATCGCGTAGCCACTGGAGTGACTTTTGTTAAAGCCATAACCGGCGAAGCGCAGAATTAAATCGAACAATTCTTCGGCGGCACGCTGCTCCACTCCGCGCGAGGCCGAGCCGGTGATAAATTCGCTTTTTGCACTGGCGATCACATCTTGCTTCTTCTTTCGGATCGCCTTGTGAATGCTTGACGCCGCGCGCAACGGAATGCCACCAAGATGATGCAGCACCTGCATCACCTGCTCTTGATAGACCATGATGCCGTAGGTTTCTTTCACCAGTCCATCCACGACTGGATGCAACATCGGCACCAACTGTCGGCCATGCTTGCGCGCGTTGTAATCGGGAATCAATTCCATCGGCCCGGGCCGATACAGCGCGTTGGCGGCGATCAAATCCTCTAGGCGATCGGGTTTCATATCCACCAACAATTTGCGCATGCCGCCCGATTCAAATTGAAAGACACCCATGGTGTCGCCGCGGCGAAACAGTGCAAGTACACGCTGGTCATCCATCGGCAAACGATCAAAGTCAAGCGGATGCGAGCCGCCATCGCCGGGCGCGCGACCCACCGCCGAGAACATCGCCTGCTCGGAAAGTCCGTCGGTCACCATCTGCTTGCAACGCTCGATGGTGCTCAGTGTGCGCAGGCCAAGAAAATCCATCTTCAACAATCCAACCATTTCGCAGGTTGGACCATCCCACTGCGTCACCACTTCAGCGCCGCCACCAGTCGCGCGACAGAGTGGAACAATCTCATCCAGTGGCCGCGTGGCAATCACTACGCCAGCCGCGTGAATGCCGGCGTGACGCGCATGATCTTCCAGCGCCCGCGCATGCTCGATCACTTTGGCGATCAGCGGATCGTTGTCCACGGCCTTGCGAAGTTCTGGTTCTTTCTGCAGCGCCTCTTCGAGTGTGATGTGCAACTCCGCGGGCACCATGTTGGAAAGTCGTTGACCCTCCGAAGGCGACAGACCCATCACGCGCGCAACATCCTTCACCGCGGCCTTCGCCTTCAGGCGACCGAAGGTAATGATCTGTGCAACATGGCCATACTTCGCCCGCACATATTCCAGCACGCGCGCCCGTCCATCTTGACAGATGTCCACATCGATATCCGGATATTCGCTGCGATCAGGATCGGTGAAGCGTTCAAACAACAAACCAAATCGCTCGGGGCAGGCGTTGGAAAGTCCAAGTACATAGCCCACCATCGTGCCCACGCCGCTTCCGCGGGCCAGCGCGGGGATGCCGTTTTGCCGGGCCCAAGCGACAAAATCCCACACGATTAAAAAGTACGCTGAGATGCTTTTATCCGCGAGCACCTTCAACTCGCGGTCTAAGCGCGCGCGGATTTGCGGCGTGATGCCCTTGCTTCCATAGCGCCACTGCGCCCCCGCCTCGGCCAAGTCGCGCAAGGCCTCGTCGCATTCGCTCTTGGCGTGCGCGCGTTCCTTCTCCGAGGCATCCACCTCTTGGAAGGGTTGCAATTCGAAGCCACCACACAACTCGATAAACCATGCGTTGGAATCCTGCTCGCGAAATGTGGGGGCTTTGCGCAAGCGCTTCACCCGCACCAACGGCGCGTGACTTTCCCCTGTGGGCAATTCCACATTGCAGCGATCGGCGATGCGCAGTGTGTTCTGCAGCGACTCGGGCACATCGGAAAACAACTCCGCCATCTGCGCCGGATCCTTCACATACAACTCTTCGCTATAGATCAGGCGATCGGTGGACTCCTTGTTTTTTTGCATCGAGATGCAACACAGCGTGTCATGCGCGTCATGATCCTCGCGGCGAAGAAAGTGCGCGTCGTTGTCGCACACCAACGGCAGATTTAATTCCGCCGCCAACTTGCGAACCAACGGATCGATGCGCCACTGCGCCTCCACATGCCGCTGCAATTCCAGATAAAAACGCGGCTCGCCCTTGGCATTGGCGCAGAAACATTTCGCATGCCACAGCGCCTCTTCGCGCGCAGCTTCCCATGCCTTGGGGTCTTGCGTGCGATCGAACTCGCTCAGCCAATGCGCCACACTGGAACCAAGATGCCCGTTGATTGCGATGATTCCCTCGCCCCACTGCTGCAGTGTGCTGCGATCCATGCGCGGCTTGTAATAAAAACCTTTGAGATAGGCGTCGCTGCTCAAGCGCATCATGTTGCGCCAGCCTTGCAGCGTCTCCGCAAGCAGCACCAGATGAAATCCACCATCCTTGATGCCATTGGGTCGATGATCGCATCGATCACCGAGCGCGACATAGGCCTCGATGCCAAGGATTGGTTTCACGCCGACGCCACGCGCGGCATGATAAAATTCCATCGCCGCATGCAAGTTGCCGTGATCGGTCACCGCCACCGCGTTCATGCCCAGCGCCTTCACGCGCTCGACCAACGCGTCAATGCGATTGGCTCCGTCGAGCAAGCTGTATTCGCTGTGCAGATGCAGATGCACAAATTGCGGCGTTGGAATGTCAATCATTGACGCGGGTGATTCTCCTCGACGGCTCCGCCGTCACAGCCCATGGTAATGGCGTCAGGCAGCCCCTCCAATCCCACAGGAAAGTTGTCCACATCGCGGCGCCTCCATGGCAGCAGCAACAGAACATGCCAAGTCAACAGCGCGAATATCTGGTCACTTTTCATCGGCCGAAAAATTCGATTCGTCACTGGTCTGCGCTTGCACAGTCCGCAGCCACGCATCGCGAAGCGCCCGCGTGTGTTGCCCAGGCGATCCCTCGCCTATCACGCTATTTTCCACCCGCACAACTGGCAACACACCCCAGCTCACATTGGTTAAAAAAAGTTCGTCGGCACCAAGCACATCATCAATGGTCATGCTGCTCTTGTGCGCGCGCAGTCCGCATTCTTGTGCCAGCGCGACAATCGTGCGGCGCGCGATGCCGGGCAGCACTGGACTCTGCGGCACCCCATCCATTCCCTGCTCATCGCGCGCGATCGGCGTGATCAACCGATCACCTTTCACCACAAACACATTGCTTGTGCAACCGCAGCAAAGTCGATTGCTCGCATCAAACCAAAGCGCCTCCGCTGCGCCTGCTTGAGCCGCGCTTCGCAACGCCGCCAAACGCGGCCAATACCACAGCGTTTTGTGGCCACCAAAACGGTCTCGCGGACTACATCGATCATCCGCCACCATCACGCCCACACCGTGCGCAAATAATTCCTCTGGAAACGGCGTCGGTTGCGAGGCCACAATCAACAGCGTCGGTTCAATCTCCACCGGCTTACCATCGCGTGCTTCGCGCAGCATGTTCACCACGCCACCAGTCAGCGTAAGACGAATGCGTGCATCGGGCCGCGCCCATTCCCGCATCACCTGTTCCACCGCTTCCGCGAGTGGCTGCACGCGCAGAGGATCGGCGAGCTGCAATTCCTTCGCGCTCTCGGCGAGTCGCTCAAGATGATCGGCAAGTCGAAAAACTCGGCCATTGCGTGCGCACATGGTTTCGAACAAACCAATCCCGTGTTGCAAACCAGCGTCCAACACCGAGGCGCGCGCCGCGTCGCCCTGCACAAACGATCCATTCAGCCAGATGATCATCTGCGAGAAGTTAGCGCCAGATAAAAACACAGGCGTCGCGGGGGATCCGCGACGCCTGTTTCTCAGAAGGAGGGAGGAAGATTTTGAAAAGTCAGTTGCCTGACTTAAATTTGCGCCGTTTGTAGAACGATCTGACCATTCGAATCAAGAACTTCGATTCGATCAAAGAGCAATTTGGTCGGGTCAACGCGTGAGAGCGCCGTGGCTGTCACCTTTAAGCCGCCGACCATCTGGCCAAGATTCGTGGTGGAGCCATCGGTGGCCACCATACGAACGGTGTACACCATATTCATTTGCAGGCCAAAGGCCGCGAGATAGCCATCACCAGATTTTTCATCGGTCATTAGAACCGCAGCGACGCGTTGGGTGGCGATGATCGGCGCCAGTGCGCGAACTTTAGAGGGGGCACTCAGAAATGTTTCAAAGCTTGTTCCAAGTCGATCAATAAGTTCTTGCTTGGTGCTGCTGTTCTGCGCCAACTGACTCACCAGCAGCGCCTCTTTGGCGATCACGATCACCCAGCACAAACTCACGATCAGCGAGGCAGCCAACGCGACCGACGCTGCACGCCAGACCGACACAGTGCGATGCAATGTTCGTACTTGTGAATCCTGATACGCCGTCTGAATCTCGCCAGCAATCTGATGGGTGGAAGTCGATGCGCCTGCCCTCACAATCGTGCGACGCACCTTCGATCCGATCGATGCGATTGGCTGCAACTCGCGGGCTTCATCTTCAATGGCATCCTGCACAGCGCCCAACACGCGGCCGCGAAGCCCGGCTGGAGGCATTTCATCGCCGAGAAGTGATTCATCACTTGCGATAGCCGCCTGCAGATTTCGAATTTCCTCTTGCACAGAGGGCGATGCCGCTTGGAAACTTTTTGCGTAATGCTCAGCCTCAAATTCATCCAGAAGCCCGAGCGCATCCAGAGAGGCTTGTTCAATCAGTTCATCACGACGAAGTAATTCAGGAGAGTTCATCAACGGCATTCCTTCAATTATTCGGCCAACATCGCGCCGAACCTGCCGCAGAAATAACATCTGCGGCATCCCTGTGCCGCCTGCCCTTGTGACAAACTGATGTCACGAAATCGGGGAGATGGCAACAATCCCAGAAGCCTTTCGGCAACCGCCACTCCCTCTAATTACCCTGTATACGAAGCGCTTTCTAAAGCGGGTGCAGTCAGGTTGAAATTTATTAAATTTTCACGCCGTATTCTGCTCCGAGTCGCTCATGCGCTCGCGCATACGAGCTAACCCGCGGCTGAGCGCACTTTTAATTGTTCCCAATGGGGCATTCAATTGCTCGCTTACCTCACGAAGGGTAAATCCATGCAGATAGGCCCGTTCAATCACCTCGCGCTGTAAAGCCGGCAGTTCTTGAATGCGGGCCTTCAAAGCATAATTTTCCTCGGTTGGAAGCTGCGGTGCCTGGGACTTGCCTGCGCCGATAAATACGCCTTCAGTTTCTGCTTCAAGACCCAAAACTTCGGGCCGTGCAACTTTACGCCGCAGTCTGTCGATTAAATATCGACGCGAAATCAGCATCACCCAAGTCACAAGTCGAGCCTTGCGTGGATCGAAGCGATCGGCTGTTTTCCACAGTCGAACAAAGATTTCTTGGGATGCATCCTCAGACTCAGCTCGACTGGTCAAAACCTGCCTAGCGGTCTTAAAAACCAACGCTCCAAAGCGGTCATATAGCTCTGCCAATGCAGATTCATCGCCTGAAGCCACACGGCTCATAAGCACCCATTCCTCGTCACCTGATTGAAAAACCATAATTTCCACTCCTCCATTTTCAAGATGTCTGGAACACAACAACAACTGTCGCTCCACCATCAACATACCCCGACTTTAGAAGAAGTCATAAAAGAATCGTAAATATTTCTAGCAATTGTGAAACTTGGTGGCATGATGTAGTCACCGCGGTTGCAGACTGTGGTTTGTTCGAACTCTGTGAATGCCTCATGGTGAACCCTTTACACCATCCAAACAGCCGCTCTGCGCGTGGATTCAGCCTTATTGAGTTGCTGGTTACGCTTGCGGTTGTTGCCATTCTTTCCAGCCTGCTCTTTCCCGCATTTGGCGGTGTTCGTGGCATGGCAATGCGATTGATGTGCCAGAACAATATGCGCGCCATCTATGCGGGCATTGATGCTCTGCAACGAGATAGTAAATACGCGAAGAAGTACACCTTGGAATCACGCTACGCGGATCCAGATCAACTTCGTCCCCAAGAGTTGATGGCGCTTTCTTTTTATGACGAAGCCTCGGGTGTAACTGAATGGGATGGCATTGGCAAACTAGGAATGGGTAACAACATCTATCTTGACAGCAAAGAAATTTATTTTTGTCCTGCGCACAACACCATGCACACGATTGAAAATCAGGGGCAAAATTTTGCCGCTGAAATTCAGATTCCAATTCCGGGCAACACTGTCTATTCCAATTACCATTACTGGAGTGATTGGAATAACCGCGTGGCGAGCAAGGATGCCGCATCGAAGAATGGCCGACTTAAATTGCAAGATGTGGTGCTGACAGATGGCCTGCGCACAAAGCGAGACCTTACGCACAAGAATGGCGTGAACGCGCTTGGTGACGATGGCCGCGTGTTCTGGATGGGAGACAGCGAACTACTCCAGGCATTGGCAAAATTGCCGGACGCCCAAGACGAACTTAGCAAGCCTGATCAGCAGAAAACCTTCGATAAAATTATCGC
>Ga0105052_10003976_pt1 | contig 16610 bp, 11 predicted proteins | sample FRY03_FD_78094 | JGI IMG/M metagenome (GOLD analysis project Ga0105052, IMG submission 78094) | Freshwater microbial communities from Lake Fryxell liftoff mats and glacier meltwater in Antarctica - FRY-03 | ecosystem: Environmental > Aquatic > Freshwater > Ice > Glacier meltwater ... | reverse complement strand
TTTTCCCGGTACATTGATTGTATCGCTCGGCAATTTCAGATGCAAAATATCATTGGACGCAGGAGCGGATGCCTAAAAAAATTCCGCGCCCTGGATTCAGCATGGGCGAAGACCTCAAGATTGCGCCAACCCTGAAACGCTACTGAAAACCAATATGAATCTACCCACAGATTTTGCGGAAGAGCCTTAAACTTAGAATGCCTTTGAACCTCTTACGCAAAAGCGGGCTGGGGCGTGTTTGGTTGATGTTGCTTTCGTCACGCCTAAAACATCATTAGACTGACGTGCACAACCGGCGGGTTTGTGTTTCAACGAGGAACCTTAAATGCCCGTCCCGCCTATCTAAATTGAGATGCTGGAATGTTTGATCGAAGCTACGGACCTTTTCGCTTCTGGTCTTTCATCGGGCTTTTTTTGCTGTCCACGACGGCGGCATGCGCGGCCTTCTCGCAGGAGTCGACGCCTAATGTGCCAGGCGATGAAATCTCCTGGAAAGCGGGAGTTGCCAAGGTCGATATTACCCCGCAGGAACCGGTGCGAATGTCTGGTTATGGGAACCGAGATCATCCCAGCGAAGGGGTCGATTTGCCTTTGTCGGTTCGCTGTGTTGCGTTACTGCATCGTGATGATTGGGGAAAAAGTAATACAGCAGCCGATGACGCGAAACCGGGGCAAGCGGCGCATCTTTTAATCTCGGTCGAGACGATCGGGTTATCGGGAGCGATCGCAAAGGAGATTTCCGAGCGGATCTTGACGCAGCACGGTGTGGCTCGCGAGCGGCTTGTTCTTGCCAGCACGCACACGCATTGTGCTCCCAGCTTGGTCAGCGAACTGACCAATATCTTTGCGGTGCCATTGACCGAGGCTGAAGTCGAAGCTGGCTTGCGTTATCGAAAGCAGGTTATCGATGCGATTGTTGAAGCGGCGGGCAATGCGATTGCCGATCTGAAGCCGGCTCACTTGTCGCATGCGATCGGAAAAGCAACCTTCGCGGGCAATCGAAGAGTGCTGCAAAACGGTCGCTGGTCAGGCTTTGGCTTGCAGCCTGATGGTCCGGTAGATCACAGCGTTCCGATGCTACGAGTTACCAGTCCCGAGGGAAAACTGCGCGGCGTTGTTTACAACTACGCGTGTCACGGAACGACGCTGGGCGGTAGGCATTACCGGATCAATGGCGATTGGTCCGGGTTCGCCTCGGAGACGCTTGAATCTCGCAATCCCGGCGTCGTCGCACTCTCGACGATTGGCTGTGGCGCGGACGCGAATCCTCAGCCTCACGGGACGATTGAGGATGCCGCCAATCATGGGAACGCGATGGCTGATGAAGTCGAACGATGTGTGAAAGGCGAGATGCGACCGATCACCGGAAAGATTGCGTCGAAGTTCGATCATGCCGCGTTGTCGTTCGAGTTGCCAACGATCGAAGAAGTCCGCAAGGACATCGAAAGCACAACTCCACAAATCAGTCGTCACGCAAAGAATATGGATGAGATCTATCGCCAAGAAGGTCGACTGCCAGCGACTTATCCGGTGCCGATTCAGGCCTGGCGATTCGGTAGTGATTTGACGATGTTATTTATTGGTGGTGAGGTCGTTGTCGATTATGCGATTCGACTCAAGCGAGAATTGAAAGATGAGTCGTTATGGATAACCGCTTACACCAACGACGTGCTTGGTTACATCGCCAGCGAACGGATGCGTCAGGAAGGCGGATACGAATTCGATCGCTCGGGTGTTTATTACAGTTTGCCCGGTCCGTGGGTTTCGGGCACCGAGGACAATCTGATTAATCAAATCCACACGCTGCTCAAAACGGAGACGCCCAAGTCGCCTCTTTCCACAAACGACGCCCTCAAGTCGATGCGTTTGAGCAGCGATGATTATCGCATTGAGCTTGTGGCCGCTGAGCCGTTGGTTCAAGACCCAATCAGTCTTGCCTTTGGCGCCGACGGAAAATTGTGGGTCGTCGAAATGGGTGACTATCCAGGAGACGAATCGGAAAGCGACACAGCGAACGGCGGCGGTGGTCGTGTGAAATTCTTGGAAGACACGACCGGAGATGGACATTACGACCGAGCGACCGTTTTCATGGATGGGATTAACTTCCCGACGGGTGTTTTTCCGTGGCGTGACGGAGTGCTCGTTTCCGCGGCGCCGGATATTGTTTTCGCGAGAGATACGGATGGCGATGGAAGCGCCGACGACATCCAGAAGCTTTACAGCGGCTTTGCGCTCGCCAATCCGCAGCATCGCATCAATGGTTTTACGTATGGACTTGATCATTCGCTTCACTGCGCCAGCGGCGACAATCTCGGAAAAATCACGAGCGTCAAAACGGGAGAGGTCGTGAACGCATCCGGTCACGATGTTCAGCTTTGGCCAGACGACGGAAAGATTGCGGTGACGAGCGGACGGACGCAGTTCATTCGTAGTCGCGATGATTGGGGGCAATGGTTTGGCAATGATAACTCGCACCCCATGTTCCACTTCCCGATTGATGTTGCGTATCTCAAACGTAATCCCTCAGTCACTTACGACGGTGTTTCCCAGCAAATGTTCAATCCGCCCGTCGCGCCGCCCGTGTTTCCGGTGACGTCGGCAGCCGTGCGTTTCAATGATCTCTATGCCGCAAATCGTTTTACTTCGGCGTGCAGCAGTATCGTTTCGCGTTCGCCGCATTTCAATGTCGACGGTCAAACGGCGGCGTTTGTTTGCGAACCCGTTCATAACCTGGTTCATCGTGCGATCTTGACCAATGACGGAGCAAGTTATCGTGCGTCGCGAAGTTCACTTGAGCAGGAACGTGAGTTTCTCTCTTCGACGGACCCATGGTTTCGTCCCGTGCGCAGCGAGATCGGTCCTGATGGTGCTTTGTGGGTGGTGGACATGTACCGCGAAACGATCGAGCACCCCGAGTGGATACCGAAGTCTTGGCAGGCCCAACTTGACTTCAAGGCGGGTAGCGATCGAGGTCGAATCTACCGGATCGTGCCGAAGATTATGACGTCGTCGCCAGCCCACGAGTCGGTGATAAGTCTTGAATCGATTGACTTGGTCAAATTACTTGATTCGCCCGTCGGCACGCTGCGAGATACCGCCTCGCGTTTGCTGGTCGAGCGTTTGAGGACGACGCAAACGGTTAGTGATCAGGCGGCGACGATCCAACGATTGAAAACATTGGCGTCTCAATCGAAGTCACCTCAGTCCCACGTCCATGCGTTATCGATTCTTGAAGTGATTGGTGAGCTGGATAACAACCTCATCATTTCTGCGTTCGACGATGAGGAGCCGGGTGTTGTATTGGTTGCGATAGGATTGGCCGAGTCTCGTTTGCAGCATTCGGCTGAACTTCTGGAACGACTCGCGCCGCTTTCGAAGCATCAAGACCTGCGAGTCATCCTCGCGCTGTCGCTTGCGATGGGACAAACGAAATCGCCCGTGGCTGCTGATGTCTTAACGGACATTGCGTCGAGAAAAGACATTGACCGTTGGATTCGAATGGCAATCTTGAGTTCTTCATCTCATCACGCTAAAGATCTGCTCGCCCGGTTATTCGATGAACACGTTGAAGCGTTGACCCCAGGATCTGCCGAAAGACTGAGTCTCGTATCAGGGTTGCTCGACACTGCAATCGCAGGTGGCCAAAGCGTGACGGAGACATTGCGCAAAGCGTTGGGGCGGATCGCTACGCAAGAATCGCCAAGCGACATGCGTCTGGGCTTGGCGGTAAGCATCGCGCGAAGCTTCAATCGCGAGGGAGTCGAATCAAGTGAGATCCTTCCGTTGTTACAGCCGATTTATCAGCAAGCGTTGGTGGTCATCACTGATGAGACACAAAGCGAAAGCCAAAGAATTCTGTCCCTTGATTTGATCGGCAAGGGGATTGGTAATGCAGAGGACGAACGCGAGCTGATTCGTGGCCTGCTTTCGCCGGCGATGCCGATTGGAATCCAGCGCCGCGCCGTAGCCTTGTTGGCGGACATCGACCAAGATGGATTCGTCAATTTCGTCTTTGATAAGTGGCAATCATTGACCACATCATTGCGCGGTGACTGCGTCAGTCGAATGTTGACACGTCGTCCTTGGATGGAAGGCTTACTCGCTTCGCTGGAATCGGGGACCATTGGTGTCAATGAACTTTCCGCGTCGGCACGTCAGCAGTTGCTGCACTCGGGCACGCGTTCAATGATGGTCCGTGCGCAGCGGTTAATCGAAAAACCGGGATCGTCGATTGCGAAGCGGGAGTTGATCACTCAATACCTCTCGCAATTCGATTCGGCAAATCAGTCCGCTATCTTGGAGCACGCGACCGAGTTGGGTGCATCGCTTTACACCAAGCACTGTGCCGCCTGCCACACGCCCGATGAGCAGGGAAAATTGATCGGTCCGAGTCTCAGCAATTTGAGTGATCGAAGTGATCGACGTTTGGTGGAAGCGATCTTAGCTCCCAATGATTCATGCGAACCCAATTATCAAACGTATATCCTCCGCACCGTCGACGACGAAATTTTGGTCGGCACGATCGAGACCGAGGTCGGAGAAACGGTGACTCTTGGGCGAGCCGATGGAACGCGTCTATTGGTTGATCGGCGAAGAATCGCGGAGATGAAAAACAGCGGCGTCTCACTGATGCCCGAAGGATTTGAAACTCTACTTCGTCCCGGGGAACTCCGGGCGGTCGTGCGCCATTTGCAGCAAAAGCCAAAAGACGTGCTCTGAGTTGATGGGCTGTTACGTCTCGGTCGCGATGCCTTCAGCCGACGCGTTATTCGGCAGGGAGTTCTTGAGCGTTTCATCTTTCGCAGAAACCAACGCAATCACACTATCGCCTGCAACGAGCACAAAGTTGCCCTGCGCTGAACGAATCTTTAATCGTCCGTCGATGCCAAGACCCATCATCACAATCGCGTCGTCACCATGTTGCTTATAAAAATCGTCAAGCGTGAAGGCATTGGTAAGCGAGGTTGCTTTGATTGTGCCACCGTCTCTTACCATTTTATTAAGCGTGGCGGTGGTTGCGCGTTTATCAAATAGGGAACGGCCACGACGACTCTCCGACAACGTCTGCCACCGCGCCGACGTTTTACCTTCATAAGGCAGTTGGTACATACTGGCTCGCGAGAAGAATCGCATGTACTCCTGAACCACAAGCGTATTCACTTCATCGTTCGGTGTGACCGAAAAAACTCGGCCGATGCCTGACAACTCCAACGACTCTTGAATATGTTCGGACAGGGCGTTGACGCAGTGCGCGTTGAGCCCCGCCATTCTTGCGGCTGAGAAATTTGAATAGTTCGAATCAAGAATCAACGTCGTGATGTTGAACTTGTTGAGCACCTGAGACAGTTCACGAACCCAAGCGTCGGCACCGACAAAAAGAATCCCCTGGGGATTGGGCTCCGAAAGTCCTAAGCGTCTGGCGAGAGGGCCTGCACCGAGTCCGCAAAAAGCAACGGTACCAAGGATGACTAAGAACGTGATGGGAGTAAGCAATTTTGCTTCCATCATCCAAACGGAGTTGGCGTCGATTCCGTTCCCAAGCGTCGCTAACTTCAGTCCAAAAACGCTTGCTACCGACGCCGCCACAATGCCTCGCGGCGCAACAGCACCTACGAAAAAGCGTTCTTTTGCGGGGAGTTTGCATCCAATCGTTGCGATCCAAACCGAGACAGGCCGAACGAAAAATATCAATAGCAGTAGGAACGGAATCCCAACCCAGCCGATGTCCGCCAAATCGCTCAGCTTCAAACGCGAGCCCAGCACGATAAACAGACTGCCAATCAAAAGGACCCGCAGGTTTTCTTTGAACGCGAGCACATGATCGACGCTGACGAGTTTTTGATTGGCCAGCGCGATACCGAGAATCGTTACCGCGACCAAGCCCGATTCTTCGCTAATGGAATTACTGACGGCAAACGCCGCGAGCGCGACCACCAAAAAGAAAACACCGTCTAAGAAATCGGGCAGCCAATAATTTCGAATCACTAATACAAGGAATACCGCCACAATCAATCCAACGGCTAAGCCGATCAAAAAGGTTTGCAGCACCATGCCGAACATGGCCAGCACCGATGCTTGGCCCGAATGTCCAATGACCTCGAAGACCAACACGGCGGCAATCGCCCCAACCGGGTCGATGAGGATCCCTTCCCACTGCAGAATCGATGTCAGTCGCCGGTTAGGGCGAATCTGGCGGAGCAATGGCCCGACTACGGTTGGCCCCGTTACCATTAGAATCGCGCCGAGCAACCAGGAAACTCCCCAACTCAAACCGAGCAAGTAGTGCGAGATGATTGCGGTAAGGATCCACGTGATGACGGACGAGAAAACGATCAATCGCATGACCGTATTGGCTTGCCCGGCAAGTTGCCCCCAGCGAAGGGAAAGCCCGCCTTCGAACAGAATCACCGCGACCGAAAGAGTAACGAGCGGCAAGAGAATTCGCGTGGAAAAGTCATCGTCCGAGCCTGCCAATTCGTTAAGAACCGCATCCGGCGTGGTCCAGTATCCTAGGCCTAAGCCGAAGAGCAGCAGCAATAAAATGCTTGGGACTCTGATGCGCCACGCCAGCCACTGAGCCGTCACGCCCAGCAGCATTACGAGCACCAAAAAACCTGGAAACGATATGTCCGTCAACTGCAAAAGCCCCTGATCGAGATAACGTTGTCAGCCAACGCCTCTTTCACCATCACTTGTATGAGTTGATACGGTAACCGTTTTGATAGATTCGAGCGACCGTGGGAAGGGCTTTTAAGCTCATGCCATCTCACTGGGCATTGAGTGAGATGGCAGGGACGGGAGTCGGTCAGCCAAAACGATACTATTTCAGCTCGCGGATCTTGATGTTTTTCCAGCGGACTTGGTAAGTGTTCGTATCTTTGCCGATCCCGTGAACTTGAAGTCCGATGAAACCATCGCGGAACGATTCTTCGTCACGAATGTCTTCGATCTTTTGACCGTTGATCCACGTTTGAATTCGATCTCCTTTCGCACGAATCAGAAATTGATTCCACTTATCGTTTTCGTAGGCGTCCTTGATGGGCTGTGTTTTGCTAATCCAGCCTCGGCCGGTACCCTCGCTATAGACGTAGCCCGCTTCACCCGGCGTCGTCTCGATTTCAACTTGCGGCCCATGGACGCGGCCGTTTTGGTGCTCAGGCTTGCTGACCGAACGGATTTGGACGCCCGAGTTTAGGCCTGGATCATCCATGACTTCGAAAGCCAATTCAAAATCCCCGTATGATTTGTCGGTGCAAAGGAACGAGTTGGGGCTGCCTGGTGAAGTGGTTCCGATGATTTGGTTTTCTTCTACTCGGTACTTCGCCGTTCCGTTCTTTTGCGTCCAACCCTTCAATGTTTCACCGTCAAAGAGATCCACCCAACCTGCGGCTTCAAGACTAGGAGCCGCGGCGTCATCAACGGTCACTTCGGTTGTCGCTGCGGCCGTCGAGACCAACATTGCTGGATCCCGTGTGATCGCGCGATCGCTGGCAAGCAGATCGCTCGAAGCCGGTGGCAATGTGACCGCACCCGTAGCGGTCCATTGGGCTCCTCGCTGGAGAGTGACTTGGAAAGCCACACCTTGCATCGCGGCGATGTCATGACCGAGCGTCGTATGAAACACACGGCCATCGCCATATTGAATCGTCATCAAGATCGGCTCATGTTCGCCCGTTCCGCCGGTCTCAGGTTCGCTGTAGGCGGTTGCCAATACATGCATATTTTCCGCTGGTCCACGCAATTTTCCATACAACTCGTCATCCGTTTGCATCCATGACTTTGGCAATCCGCGAGTGATGGGGTGGTCGTCATCGCGAACGACCATCAAGAACGGGGTGCGTTTGCCGTGAGCGCCGCCGCTGCCTTTGCCCATGTCGCGAGTGAACGATTTGACATCTTCTTTCCAGCGAACGTACGGACCATTTTTCTCATTTCGTCCGCCCCAACCGCCAAGGCCGATCATGCGATTGTAGGCACTCCAGCCGGGGAAAGAATTGTCCGCAGCATGAACGCTGATGAAGCCACCGCCGGAGGAAACATACTTTTCAAATGCGGTTCGAGTCGCTTCGCTCCAATCATCGCCGTTGTAGTTTGAGACGATGAGTTGGTAATCCGAAAACTTTGGGTTGAAGGTTGACATGTCTTCGCCCTTGGCAGGCGTCGTTGCGACTTCCACGGTAAACAAGCCGCTGCCCTCCAATGTCTGCTTGATCAGCGGCGTGGTCTCTTTCCACGCGTGATTGTTTTGGCCATCGATTAGCAGAACCGACATGGGTGACGGTACGTCGGCGGCGCCAGCAACAGTCGTGATTGACAAAAATCCACCCATGACGACGAGCGGCAGGAGGCGAGCGATAAGGGGCGTGGCAAATGCCTTGACGAGGCGATTCATGGAGAAGGTTCCTAGGCTTGGGGTAGGTTGCGATTGCAGAGCAGCAAGTATAACAGAGAGCCTTTCATGCGGGCGATTCATCGGGAACCGCTCGCTGGTAACGGCGTGAAATCGTCGTTCCTGCGGTGCGTTCGGTTCGCTTGTCATCGCATGAACAGCCATTATTTGGGGGCGAAACCATGGGGACACTTATTCTTCGTGGTTGTTCGCGACAAATTTAGAAACCTCGCAATTCGAATCAAACACGATCTTTGGCATCCAGTATGTTTTCATCTGCTCGCGGAACCTACCCTTCGGTCCGAATGCGACGAGTCCGACGATTCGATTGGTCTCGCAGGTTGGTCGCCGAGACTCGACTGTCCGTCGACGACTTGATTTGGCCGATGTTTGTCGTCGATCAGTCCACCGGAGAGCAACCGATTGCGAGCCTTCCGGGGGTCAATCGATTGAGCATCGAATCGATTCGCCGAGCCGCCGCCGAGGCCGCTCAGCTTGGCATTCCCGCGATCGCGATTTTTCCAGCGACGGATCCGAATCTGAAGACCGAAGACGCGGCGGAAGCGATCAATCCCGAAAACCTGGTCTGCCGAGCCGTTCGCGCGGTGCAAAAAGAAGTCGGTGACACGATCGGAATCATCTGTGACGTGGCGCTGGATCCTTATAGCAGTCACGGTCATGACGGATTGATTCGCGATGGCTACGTGGTCAATGATGAAACTGTGGAGATGCTTTGCAAACAAGCCATCGTGCAAGCGCAAGCCGGCTGTGACGTGATCGCCCCGAGTGATATGATGGATGGACGGATTGGAAGGGTTCGTGAAGCACTCGACGGCGCCGGTTTTGAACAAGTGCAGATCCTCGCTTACGCCGCAAAGTATGCCAGCGGTTTCTACGGTCCGTTTCGCGATGCCGTTGGTTCCGCCTCCAATCTTGCTGGTGGTGACAAGAAAACTTATCAACAAGACCCGGCGAACAGTGACGAAGCGTTGCACGAAGTGGCGGCTGATTTGCAACAGGGAGCTGACATGGTGATGGTCAAACCGGGCATGCCGTACCTGGACATCATCCGCCGAGTCAAAGATGCGTTTGCGGTGCCGGTGCTCGCTTACCAGGTCAGCGGTGAGTATGCGATGATTGCCGCGGCGGCAGAGCGTGGTTGGCTGGATCGGGACCGCGTGATGATGGAAAGCCTCTTGTCATTCCGGCGAGCCGGTGCCGACGCGGTGCTGACGTATTTCGCTCGCGATGCCGCAAAGTTGCTCTCCCAATGAGACGCAAATACGAAGAACGTTGGTTTCCAATGGTTCGTCGAGGGCATCATCAATGATCACGTTTCCCCAAGATGAACGACGACTAAAGGCTCGAGCGAGTCGGCGCGTCGCATGGCATTGGCTAGAAACCAAAGTCGCGGGAATGCCCTGGCGAATTGCGACGGCATCGGATCCCGATGGCATGTTGTTGGATGCTTGTCGCCGCCAAGATGCGGGTGAGTCAGGCGTCATCGATCCGTTTTGGGCAACCACATGGCGGGCTGCGGATGGACTTGATCAATTCCTGGAGTCACGCGATCTGCGCGGCACGCGAGTCCTCGAACTCGGTTGTGGAACGGGCCGCGCCGGGCTTGCCGCGGCTCTTCGGGGCTCACAGGTAACGCTGACCGATGGCGTGAGCGATCCGTTGCTGCTGGTGAAGTTAACCACGCTGCCGGTTCGCGAACGCTGTGAAATTCGCAGGCTTCGTTTTGGAGAAGACAGGCTTTCCGAACCGATGTTTCCGGTCATCTTGGGCAGCGATATCACGTATTCTCGCGACCTGTGGCCAAAGTTAGATGTCTGCTTGCGACATCACCTTGCTCCGGGTGGCGAGGTGTTTTTGAGCGATCCCTTTCGATCGATTTCGACGGAGTTTGCGGGCTGGATCGCGAAGCGAACATGGCGATGCGAAGCGCACCGCATTGTCTTGCCCGACGAGCCGACGCGTCCTATTCGAGTCATGCGTTTGATGAGGTGAAGCGGATACTTATTTCCCGCTGCCTGGTTAAGCCAACAGTAGTGGATCCGGCATCGAAATGCCTTTAAATGCGAGGTCGCTTGGCTGGTTTTGTTCCAGCAGTTCGCCGCCATACTCATAGCATGATGGTCCCACGCGACGGGCACGAACGAGGTGCAGCCGAATCCAAAACGTGGGCAAAATAATTCGGACGATCTCTTCGGGAAATAGCTGATTGGCGGAGATAAACCCGCAGCTTCGCCTTGTGAAATCTTTGATGTAGACGCCGATGGGTTGATCGGGCCGGGGCATGCTTGGTAACGATCGCTCATAATGCAAAACCGCCAAGGTACGGACCTTCATCCGACGGTTTTGCCGTTCGTCGTTTTGCAGCGTCGAGGTTTCGCCGACATCCTTGAAGAACGTCGACCAAAACGGTGGTAACTGAATTTGCCAATCCAGAGACTGGATCAGCGAATCAAGTCGCTTTGAATAATCGAGTTCCAACATGCCAATATCTCGGGGTCAAATGCAGTCCCGCAATCGCGGTTCAATCTCTCCATCGCTTTCTGTCGCGGCATCGGTTGACGATAGGGGCGTTGGCTCGTCAATGCTTCGTAAACATCGACGACCGAACACTGTTTCGCCCACTGATGAATTTCATCAGCAACGTTGCCATCCGGATACCCTTTTCCATCCAACCGTTCGTGGTGCTGGTACACCATCATTAGCTGTCCGAAATTGAGTTCCGGGCGGTTCGCCAGTTTTCGAAAACCGGTTAACGTATGCTTTTTGATTTCGCGATATTCCGCTTCATCGAGCTTTCCTGGTTTGCAAAGAATCGCTTCGCTAATCTCAAGCTTGCCGAGATCGTGAAGTAATCCGCCGGTGGTGATTTGTCCCACCTCTTCAACGGAATATCCAAGCTTATCGGCCAGCACGGCATTATAGAAAGCCACGTTGGCGGAGTGCGTGAACGTTGTGTAATCGTGATGGAGGACGCGAAACAGATCACCTGCTGTAAACGCACTACTGGTCACGGTCCGCGCCACGATTCTTCCAAAATGACTCGCCGAGGCAACGGCCTGCGAAGTGTCTTCCGCGTGCAAAGAAGATGTCAGCGCTTCGCGAACAACTTCATTCAAAGCACCGACACGAACTCGCATCGGCACGCGAGTATCTTCCATCGGCAGAGACGCCAACTGTCTCAGGTACTTTTGGTATCGAGCTTGCGATTCCTTTGCGATGAATAATCGAGTGATGCCGCGTTGCTGCAGATTCTGAAGATCTTTATGAGCCATTGGATAGTCGGCACCACGATAAAGCGTAACGCGTCCGGAATCCTGTTCGGTCTGAAATAGATCAATCCCCACTGCCGAACTTGGCATTAGAGTCGCGACGCTGATCGGTATAAAGTCGGTTCCGGTCATTCTCGCCATTCATCACTGCCATGAGCTACCACACCGGAACCCTACTACCTTTTTGACGCCCTGCGTTCATCATGGCCGAAAGCGAATGGCAGCATGTTGTCAAAAAGAAGCGTCGCACCTGGCACAACCCGCCTAATCAGGGTGATTGGCACGGCTGGCGACCCATCCATGCCACCTTCAGGCCCGTCGGGCGGATCGCGGGAAAGGATACGCACGACGAAAGCAGTCCGATCAAACTTGCGCTTTCAACGCTTCGATCACTTGGTCATCATGTCCATCGACTTGGACCCGCTTCCAAACCTTGGCAATGATCCCTTTGGAATTGATTAGAAAGGTGCTGCGTTGGATTCCCATCGACTTCTTGCCGTACATATTCTTTTCGCGATACACGCCGAATTTTTCCGACACGGCGTGATCTGCGTCGACGAGCAAGGGAAAATTAAGGCTGTACTTGTCACGAAACTTGGCATGGCTGTCCGAAGAATCGCCGCTGATGCCGATCACGGTCGCCCCTAATTCTTTCAGCGTTTCGCTGGCATCGCGGAACGCACACGCTTCCTTCGTACATCCCGGCGTGTCGTCTTTGGGATAGAAGTAAATCACCAGCGGTGAACCTGCGAATTGAGATGACTTTACCTTTTTGCCGTTATCGTCAGGCATGGTAAATGCGGGCATTTTGGACCCTTCTTCAAGCCAATCGGCCATCTTTGTTGCTCTTTCGTGAATGTCTGGTGGACTTGGAATTGTCGGGAACGATGTCTTGAAAACTGTTGTCGCCGTACGTGCCGCCCTGCGCACTCAAGCTATCCGCAAATAGTCGAAATTTCGCGGCTTGGAATCACTCAATCGCGGGTTTCTAGACGGGGGACGAGCATCGATTTCCGGACTTAGTTTAGGATGCTGGGAAGCGGGGCGTGACAGTGGACCGAAATCCTGTAGAATTTCGTCCCCTATGAATAATACTGAACCTAACGGCGGCGCACACGAACTCTCTTCTGAGGCGACGCCTGGATCAAGCGATGAAGCGGTTGAACCCAAAACCGCCTCTGCGATCGACCGATTCATTCGCGTTTCCCCCCCGAATCCTGAGGCTCCCGCCGACAATGATCGTGGGATTCCAAGGCGAGTGGATGTGAAAGATTACAGCCTCACGCTTGCCAAGGCGGCGGCGCGAGTGGCGCTGGAAAACAATGGCACCGAAGTCTTGGTGCTGGATGTTTGTGACCAAACGGCACTGTTTGATTACTTTGTGCTTGCCACCGGTACCAGCCGACGACAATTGCATGCAATTAGCGAAGAGATTGACGACAAGCTTCAAAAAGAGCTTGGCGATCGTCGAATGGGGATCGAAGGTTACGAAGACAGTCGCTGGATTGTGTTGGATTACGGAAGTGTCGTCATCCACTTGTTTGATGAAGAAACCCGTTCGTATTATGACCTTGAATCGTTATGGGCCGATGCCAAGGTCGTGCCGTTGGCTGATTTGGGGCTCAGTTAAGCGTCGGATCAAGATTTAAACCCAAGCACCCGGTTCGCTGGCGAGGGAGAGAGTCAATTCGCATTCCCTCGGTGGTCTTGGGTCCTGGATGCGCTGCCGCTCTTGTCTGCGATTCGGGTCCTTTGCGCCCCATGGATAATTGATGCAGATTCTTGATGTGTTGCGGCAACGATTTGCTGCTGCCTTGTCACAACTTTTCGTCGAATTCAGCAATTCGCCTAGCGATGCCAGTGACGCGATCGACATCGAACGCTTCACCGGCTTCGCTCAAATGGTCCGGCCGACCACGGATTCTCGCCACGGCGACTACCAAGCCAACTGTGCCATGCCTTTGGCGAAGCTTCTCGGGCAAAATCCGAGGAGCTTTGCAGAACAGTTACTGGCGCGGCTCAAGGTTGATGACATTTGCCTGACTCCCGAAATCGCGGGTCCAGGGTTCATTAATCTCAAGCTGAGCGATTCCTACCTGAGTGATTCGCTAGAGCAGTTGCTTGTCGACCGCCATGTCGGCGTCACGCAAGCACCATCGCCTCAAACGATCATCATCGACTATTCGAGCCCGAACGTTGCCAAACCGATGCACGTTGGCCACATTCGCAGCACCGTGATTGGCGATGCGTTATCGAAAGCCCTTCGCTTTCTCGGGCATCATGTCATTACGGATAACCACCTGGGCGACTGGGGTACCCAGTTCGGCATGGTGATCTATGGTTTCAAGCATTTCGGCGATGAAGCCGCATTCGAGGTGGGGCCGGTGGCAGAACTGTCCCGGCTTTACAAATTGGTCAATCGGCTCATTGAATATCACAACGCGATCGGCGCGATTGATGGTGTCAAGAAATCTTCCAACGAAGCCACGGCGGTTCTAGAGCAGTCCCGTCGCACCGCAGACACGATCAGCGAGCCGAAAGCCAAGAAGCAAGCTGAGAAGGCGATTCAATCAGCGCAAAAGAAGGTTGGCGCGTCGCTTGAGCAGTTCGATAAGCTCTCAGCCACCATCGAAGCGGTCCAAAGCGATGCCGAGGCATTGAAAGTGGCTCAGATGCATGCGGGAATCGCTGGTGCGGTGTTAGAAGAAACGGCGAAATTGCACGAGGGTGACGAAACCAATTTAATGCTTTGGCACCGTTTTTTGCCGTTCTGCAAGGATGAAATCAATCGAGTTTATGAGCGGTTAAATGTCAGCTTTGACCACACGCTTGGTGAAAGCTTCTACCACCCCATGCTAGAAAACGTGGTCGCGGAGCTTCGCGAAAAAGGGTTGGCGAGCGACTCCGAAGGCGCGGTTTGTGTATTTTTACCTGAGTTTGATGCTCCGATGATTGTTCAAAAACGTGATGGTGCGTTTTTGTATGCGACCACGGACTTGGCGACGCTTATCTATCGGCGCGAAGAATTCAAACCGGACGAAGTTCTTTATGTCGTCGACACACGCCAAAGTGAGCACTTTGAGAAGCTTTTTTCCGTAGCATGTCAGATGAATTTTTCGGGAACTCGGCTTGTTCACGTCAATTTTGGCACCGTTTTGGGTGATGACGGGAAGCCATTCAAAACGCGAAGTGGCAGTTCGATTGGGTTGGAATCGTTGTTAGACGATGCGGTCGCCCGGGCTTTCGCAGTAGTATGCAACCCCGAAAGATCGGCTCGTCTGGAGCCCCCCTTGGATGAATCGGAGATGCGATTGATTGCCAATGTCGTGGGACATGGAGCCATCAAGTACTCCGATTTGTCACACCATCGAACCAGCGACTACAAATTTGATCTCGAAAAAATGGTCTCGTTGGATGGGAACACGAGTGCGTATGTTCAGTATGCCTATGCCAGGGTGCAGGGGATCTTATCCCGAGGCGAAACCGACGAAACTTCGATCGCCCAGGAGAGACCCCGAATCAGCATCTCCCATCCCGCCGAACGAGCGTTGGCCCTGCAATTGTTGCGTTTTGGCGAGAGTCTGGAGCAGGTCAGGGCAGATTATGCGCCTAATTTTTTAGTCGATTATTTGTATGAGACCGCAAAAGCCTATGCGGTCTTTAATGATGGTTGCCCGGTACTGAAGGCGGACGACAAAACGACGATGAAGTCCCGTTTGGCAATGGTGGCATCCACCGGTCGGGTGCTGAGACAAGGGCTGAATCTGCTGGGTATTGATGTAGTGCCAAGGATGTAAGATCAGCAGTGTGGATAGAATGTTGAAGAATTCTATCCGATACCCCTAGTATCGACTAAAATACGCTATATAGTTCCGTGCTATCAAACATCGAATGATTTTGATGTTTGAAGTATGAGTGTCCTTGATCGGAGTGTCACCAAATGAGGCATGGGAGTTGTACTTCTGGTCCAAGTTTGACTGTCCAAAACGGCGCAAGGTATCGATTTAGCGGTGAGAAAAGTCACGAGATTTGTCTTTGCTTGATCGCTGGCTTTGCGAAGTAATCGTGATTCAGCGTTGTTGGAATGCCCGTCATAGGCATTTCTGACAGGCTTGGTGCGAACGTAGATGGAGGCGGCAACGGAGCCGACCGTTCGTGTGCGACATCTTTATGGATTAGCACATAATACGGAGGAGCCTGGAGGCTCGATCGACGTTTGTACCAACGCTAAGGCTTATTGTGGAACCATCTGATTCCGCCAAAGCCACGCTGGCGTTGTGATTATCGTTTGAAAAAGGATGCGACCGAGAATGTTCGCGGTGAATGTTCTCTTTCCAGTTCTGTGGCCCCTTGGGGTCCAATGAAAGGTAATCTTTTCGATGGCTAAGAAGTCTGCCGGTCCAAACAAATCACAAGCGATTCGTGATTACTACGCTGCTCACCCAGGTGCCAAGCCGAAGGAAATTGCGGCCGAATTGAAGAAGGCTGGAATCGATGTAACGCCAGCGTTCATCAGCACCATCCGATCGACCACCATGGGCAAGAAGAAGACTCAAAAGTCGGCTTCAGCAAAGTCGCCCGTAAAGGCTGCTGCGAAGTCAACCCCAGCCGCCAAGTTCTCAGAATCCATCTCGATCGATAGCCTCGTCAAGGCGAAGGGTCTTGTCAAGGAACTGGGCGGCATCGATGCGGCCATGGCAACCCTGTCGGCCCTCAGGCGTCTAGCCGACTGATCGGAGCGATCTTTGATTGCACCGAGGAGACAAAAATCCCAGCCCATGCATTGGGCTGGGAATCGTTTCATGAGCGAGGTTCTTCTCGGATTTTAGTGGCATCTGTCCAGCATGGGGGATTTTTTGAGGCATCTACTCCTGCGTCCAATGGGAGTCCAAAAAGCTACCTCGGCGGAGCAACGTTCGTTGAGACTGCCC
>Ga0105052_10003972_pt1 | contig 16615 bp, 14 predicted proteins | sample FRY03_FD_78094 | JGI IMG/M metagenome (GOLD analysis project Ga0105052, IMG submission 78094) | Freshwater microbial communities from Lake Fryxell liftoff mats and glacier meltwater in Antarctica - FRY-03 | ecosystem: Environmental > Aquatic > Freshwater > Ice > Glacier meltwater ... | reverse complement strand
TTCAAATAAAACAACTCTTTCTCCCATTTTTGTGCATCACCGTGAGTAAAACTATCGCTAGCCGCAACATAAACAGTTGTCCTTTCTGCAATTTGATATATCGGGAATTTTTTAGCTGCTATTCGTAAACTGGTATCCATGTCTTCACAGATAATCACTTCCGGATCAAATTTTACGTGTTGAAAAATGGTGTGATGTACACACCACCGTTGGGGGTTGACGGTGTAACGAAGGAAATAGGTGTAGACTTCGAGAGCCTCAGCCAACACCAGGTTATCAGCCAGCACGGGAGAATCAGTCAACGGTTGATCGTTTGTTGAGGACTGTACTCCGAATGAGGGGCTCTCTTTGGTTGAGGCTATCGAAACCAACGGACACAATCGTTCGGTTCTTTCCCCATCCTCTGTTTCATCCCACGCATTCACAAAAAAGAAGGCTTCAGGTTCATTTTTTGCTTGAATCGTATTATATAATGTTTCTAAGTGATTCGGTAAATGGTAATCATCACTATCCAAGAAGCAAATATATTTTCCTGTAGCTAATTTAATCCCTTTATTTCGAGAATGACACCGCTCAAGATTGGTCTCATTTCGAAAATAACGAACCCTTTTATCTTTTATCTCTTGAACAACTTCTTCAGTATTATCTTTTGAAGCATCATCTATAATAATGATTTCGAAATCTTGAAAATTTTGATTTAAAACACTTTGAATTGCTTTTAAAATTCTGTGCGTACGATTATAAGTTGGTATAACAATAGAAAAATATGCCATTACAATAATTTTTCAGGATCAATCACTTTACCTCTCTTATTAATAAGTCCATGCCACAATCCTAACATTTCGTAATACAATTCATCCGTTAGGTATTTCTTTTTCATAATCAAAGTCAACAACACAAACTTTACCACACTTTTCCAACCACCTAAACGTTTCAATGTTGCCGTAAGATAACCAGAAGGATGACGCTTATCCAAGTATATATTATTACGTACACCATAATACGTACCTATATATTTCATTTTAGGACTTAATTTAAAAGTGGATGTACTGATATGCGTCACGATTGCTTTCGCTACATAGCGGGAAGAAATGCCTTTTTTTTGTAATGTATGCGTATAATCTGTTTCTTCACAAAACATGAAATAAGCGGTATCCATAAATCCATATTTGCGGATCACATTAACAGGAATTAACATGGAATGTCCATAAATACGAGCGGGCTTGTCTCCCAAACCTTCGATATAATCTTCCAATAATTTCCCTTTCAACTTATCATAGGTAGGGTATTTATCTGGTTGAAGCGGTTCGTCAATTTCATAGGTACCTGCATAATGAATAATATCCGGATTTTCAGACATCAAAGTGGTATTGCTATACAATGCATCCCCGTATCTTTGATACGATTTCACCAATTCAGATAAACTTTCAGGTCTTACAGTACAATCATTATTCAGTATCCAAACCAAATCAAAATTGTGCTTTAACGCATAATCAGTTCCTATTTTATTCCCAGCTGCATAACCATCATTTTGAGGTGATTTCTCGATAATTTCGTTTGGAAAAACAGCTCTTAACTTTTCAACAGATTCATTTTGAGAAGCATTATCAACAATAAATAGTGTGAAATTTTCATACGTTAGCTTCTGTAAAGATCGAACACAATTTATTGTGTCCTCATACTTCATCCAATTCAAAACAACAATTAAAATAGAGGGGAATTGATCCTTCATCCTTTTTTAAACAATTTCTTTATACTTCTCAAAGGTAATAAAAGCAATCTACCTAATTGATAGTCAAAAGAGTTTTTTAATTGGTGAAAACTTAATTGAAATTCTTCTAATTCTTTAATTTTAAAATGTTGCTCTATCGGGTTATTGAAACAATCAATATAAAATTGTAGATGATTCGTATAAATTTGATTTCGTAAGCGTTCCATTCTTCCATCTATAGCTTTATGCTCTCTGGAATTGGTTCTAATTCTGTAATAAAAACCTACTAAGTCTAATTTCACGACCTTTCTTTTTAATTCTAAGATAGACAACCAAAAGTCCCAGTCTTCCCAACCTTCCTTCATATTAGGATTGTAACCATTGGTTTTATTAAAATCTTCTCGACGAAACAACCCACAATTGAAAATAAGATTCTCTGCCAACATTTTTTCTAGAGAAAAAATTGGTAAATTCCATTTTCCTGATTGCTCACCAAATAATTCAGCATTACAATACACTATCCCGACAGCTTTTTGGTTTTCTAGCACCTCAACTGCTTTTCCGATATAATCACCACTTATTTTATCATCCGCATCTAAAGGCAGTATGTAATCGCCTGAACTTTCTTTGATAGCTGTATTTCGTGCCTTAGATGGTCCTGAATTTTCTTGATGAATTGCTTTAAAAGTGAATTTTTGTTCAAGTTCATCCATCAAATATTTTGTATCATCTGTAGAACCATCATTCACGACTATCACTTCTATGTTTTCGTAAGTTGATAAAAAAACAGACTTCAAACACTCTTCTAAGTATTCTCCTTGGTTGTAACAAGGTATGATGATTGAAACTAAACTATTCATTTTTAGTTGTGATTTATTCGCAAAATAATATTTTTTTAAATTTAAGATGAAAAGCTAGGATATAAATAAGATAGGACAAACCAGTAGCTGCTGCTGCACCTATCATTCCAAATATTGGAATAAGAACTAAATTTAAAATTAAATTACTTATAAATAACACCAAAAAAAGATTAGATTGAATTAATGGTTTTCCTATTTGAGAGAAAAATTGAAAGGTTATAAAATAACCACACGTAACTATTAAAAAAAACGCAAATATTAATAGTGTATATATTCCTGAAACATATTTGTTTAATAACGGGAAATTAAATATTGAAAAACAAAAAACCAAACAAAAAATTATTATGACAGGAATTGTTAACAAATATGAAAGCTTAATTTTAGATTTAGTAAATTTAAAAAAATCAATCTTAGAAAGTGTAATGTAAGAGGATGTGAAAATAGGATTTAAATAACTCCTTACTAAAGTCGTATATTGCAAAATCACTTCGAATATGATAACAATAAAACCATATGTTCCACTAACAATTATTCCATTATAATGACTAACCATCAAAATATCTAACTTAGTTGTTGCTTCTAACAAAAATGCTCCCCAAAAAGACTTTAAACCAAACTTAACATCATTAATTAAATTTGATTTAAAATTATTCCAAATTGATTTATTGTAATTTTTAATGAAATAATATGGTATTAGTAGGAAAATAAATAATTCAGGAATCAAATACACATAAACTAAATACCAATAAATTAACACATTACTATATACAGAAATTATCAATGAAATAATTGAAACGGCACTCTTTAGAATAAAAATAAAGCCAAGTAAATTGAATTTTCGATTTGCATTCAAAATAGAATAAAAAACTTTATTAATTGAAACTATTATTCCGTAAATTACTAAATGTAAAAACAAAATAAAATTTGAGTCTCCGATAAAAAAAGTTAAAATATCATTATAAAAAGGGCCTAAAACAGTCGTTATTACCAATGAGATTAACAAAACATTTAATAAATGATTTAATTCATTATTTTTACTCGATGTTAGAGATTGATGATATAAACTAGAATAATGTAGTCCTAAACCAACAATTTGGGATAAATAGTATTGTAATGCAATTACAATTGCAAGTACACCAATATCTGATTTTAAATAAAAAAATGATGCAATAAAAAATAATAGAATAGAAACTATACCATATATAGAAAAGCCAATTATATATATGAACTTACTCAAATTATTAATTAAAAGAAATACGATTAATCTTTCTTATCGTTTCTTTCCAATCAATCTGTATCGTATTGCAATACCATTGTATGGCCTTCCATCTAGGCTGATTTTCTAATTCAACTTTTTTTAGAGCTTCTTCTCTTGTTATTGCACCTTCTCGAATTTGATTACTCCTAAAAGTGTCATTCTCCGTAAATCCAGCAACAATGTAATAAATATAATTATAAAATGCAGCAGTTCCATCTCCTATCCTCCATGTAGTAGGAGTTTCTTCATCTACTTCCCATCCATAAGTATTTAACAATGTATCGTCCACTTCTTTTTCGTCCCACACTAAATAATCAAATAAATTGATATTTCGATGTTCCATCATGTAATAAGATTTGAAAGAGTCTAATGTATCCAGTAATGAACTATTTATGTAAGCAGGATTAGTTATAAATTCTTTCCCGTAAAATGACAACATTTTAAACTTATCCTTCATTTTTAATGAATAGGTGTGTTCAGAATCAAAATGTGGTGGAATACCGCAAAAACCTGTCTTGAAACGAGTTGTTTCCAACATGTTCTCCCCCATAATAGAAACAGATAGATTGTTTTGACGCATGAGTAAATTCGAATAATAAAAATACTGTTTATCACCTGCCATAAAAAGTGGAATCGTTCCTAAATGTGGTTTTTTCAACCATGCTAAAACATTTTTACGAATATTTTCTCTTTTTTTACGGATATCTGCTGAAATTAAAATATGTTCAACTCCCAATTCACCACACATTCGAGCTTGATTTCTTCTAGCAATATCAGTTACCATTCCCCAATCATATGAAAAAGCGATAGGATTCATCCCTAACTCCTTTTTAATATAATGCATCACATAACTACTATCTCTACCTCCACTAAATGGAATTAAACAATCTGGTTGATTATTACTAGACCGAAAGGCGTTCAATTCACTTACTAATTCTGACTTCCCTTTAAAAACTAATCTTGAATAATTAGTGCAATAGTTACAAACTCCTTTACTATCAAATTCAATAAAAGGAAATGTTTCTGGTAAAATACATTTTGTACACCTCCTAAGTGTATCTATTTTCAACTTTCGTTTGGAAAAAAAATCAATAAAATCATTTGGAAGTTCATCTTGAAGTTTTATGAAACTTTTGTTTTTATACCTGTTTTTAATCTGAATTTGCTGAGAAATGTTCGTGATTTTTAAATTAAGATTTTCAACAAGTAACGTATTTGTATCACTATCAATATTTTCTGTGAAATAATGATTTAAAAGTGTGTTTAAAACTAATATATTACCAGGTAATAATTGAGTAATATTATCCACATTAAAAGCATGATTTATTTTTTGATTCTTTATCAAACTTGATAAAATACTCCTTTCTGAAGCAAATATAAATTCAGTTTTATCATTACTTGCTAAAAAATAAAGAGAGCCATTATTAGTAGCTAAAATTAAATCAGTTGAACAAGTATTCATCAATCCAATAGATGTCATCCCTACAATTTTTGACATCGTTTTTTTTATGGCCGCTAGTAATCCTGATTTATTTTTATATTCGTTTATTAATTCTAAAATAACTTCACTATCTAAATCAGATGTTCGTTTGGAAGATCCAATCTCCTCCCATAAAAGATCACTGTTTACAACAATACCATTATGGATTAATAAAAAATTATCTTTCTTTACCGGTTGATTATTATTTTCATTATCCTCTGCTCCATTCGTTACAAGCCTCGAATGCCCTATTACAGTATTACTTTTAGCGGAAGATAAAAACGACTTTTCGAGCTCAGATTTATACGCTTTCGTTGAAATTAATTCGCTCGCAGGAATTGGTACTTTTAAATATTGGACAGCATCCCCATTATTCTGAGCAAAGCCTGCGGCCTCTTTCCCCCTTGATTCAGAAAGTAAAAATAATTCATCAATAATTTTTAACGAACTCTTGTATCCTAAACTATTAATTGTGTTATACCCAAAAATTCCACACATACATTTAAATTATTTATACAAACGCTCATTATCTTGTATGTCCATCCACATAGCAAATAAGAATGAATTAAATGAACTAATCATTAAAAACATAAATGCCAAAATAGTTGCATCACTAATTTCTCTTATAGGGTTCAGTGTCAAATAAATCATTTTATAAGCAAAGGGAATAGCTGCAAAAAATAAAACAAAAGACATATTATAGAGTATAAATAAAGGATGAAAATCTCTAAATAAGTATTTTTTCCATAGACGAATAAAAAAACTTTTTATCAATAAGAGTGAAACTCTTGGTATCACCTTCATGATTTTCATTTTAGATTGCTCTCCGACATCATAAATTGGTTTTATCTCAACTTCTCTTAAAGTACAAAACGCTATATTCAATTTGACCAACATATCATTTGGCATGCCATAACTTCTATAAATCTCATGTATTCTAATTGCGTTTAATGCTTTATTAGAAATTGCTGTATATCCAGTTTGAGTATCGGAGACACGCCAATACCCACTAGCCATTTTGGTAAGTATGGATAAAATTGAATTACCAAAATAACGTACTTTAGGAATTACCAATAATGCACTTCTATGTATTAAACGATTCCCTTTTACATAATCTACGTTTTCAAAAATAACAGGAGATACAATATCAATTAACTCATCAGGATCCATTTGACCATCTCCAGCCATTACAGCTGTACAATCGATGCCATGATCTTTTGCCCATTTATATCCTCGAGCTATTGATGCACCAACACCGCCATTAACTATATGGTTAATTAAAATGATTCTATCTTCCGTTTCGTTATCATTCCATACTTTGGATGAAACATAATATTTTATTTCTTCTTTATGTAAATCTTGTAATACTAAATTAGCTCTGTTATAACGATTTGGTTGAATTTTATCTAAAATATTATCAATTTTAACTTTAGTAAAGTTGTCTTTTATAATGTAATCTTGAACAACACTACTTGTGTTGTCTTTCGAACAATCATTCACAATAATTATTCTATCTACAAAATCAGGCATCGATTCTATCACTAGGCCTATTTGTGTCTCTTCATTGTAACAAGGTATTACAACAGCTATTGTTTTATTGTTAATCATTTAATTTTTTACTAGTAATTCTATTTCTAAAAAAGATAATAAAATAGGGTATGAATGCAACAAATATATAGTAAATAAATGAAACTTGATAAGTATATCTAGACAATAAAAAACCAAGATAAAAAGAATGAAGTATGTTTGTTAGTATTAATAAACCTCCTAAAGAAAATAAGAAAAGTAATAAAGGATGAAAATCTCTTTTTAGAATTCGAATAAAAACGATTAAATACATTATAAGAAAAAGCATAGGAAACAACCAGTTTCTATACACTAAATTATTAAATTCATAATATGGCTTCACAAAGTAACGGTAATAACGAGAACTCTTAAAGCTCCAGTAAATGTTTGTTTTATATTTATCAATAAAACCTTTACTGCTTACTAAAGGTGTTTTATCAAATTCTTTAAAAACATCGGGATACATTTGATGAAAAGATTTCATTCCTTGATGGAGCAGATATAAACGCCAAAAATTATTTTTTATATTATCTTCATAATAAAAATCATTTTCTTTTGTGAAAAAATTCTTAATCTCTTTTACATAAAAGAACTTATAAAAAGAAATAAATAAAAGCAATTGATTTTTTAAGGTACTATTAAATTCAATTGAGATTGCTTTTGATTTCGTTTTTGTAAAATAACTATTTAATTTATCTAAATTGTAATTTTGGTCATTTGCAAATGAATCGACATAATGGGTAACATTAAAAATTGCATTCCCCATTTTTACATCACTGTAATTTTCTACGATAACATGCTGATTTGAATCTCTAATTACTCGAAATCCTCTACTGTAACTATTAATATAAGTTGCTGATGAATAATTATTAAACAAGCCTTTGTCATATTCCTTATAAAAATAACCTTCTGGCACAATCTTTTTTAGCAGTGTCCATGTTGAATCCTTCTCGAATTCAAATCGATAACCTGTAGTATCTTCATACATTATTTTTCTAGCACCAATTGGGGAAATAGTCTTATAAATTGGTGAATTTGAATTAAAAATCATTAAAACAAATAACGGAATTATAAATAAACTAATTTTAATAGATGACTGTTTGATGTTTTTTTTGGTTAAATAATCCCATAATAAATAAATAAATATTAATGGAACTAATAATATACCATTTGCTCTTATTGAAATAGCATATACTGAAATAACACTTAACAGAAAAAAAGTTAAATTAATGTATTTAGATTTTGAATTGAAAAGGAATAATAACAATGTGATTGCAAAAATAAACATAGATGAAAGCAAACTATCGGGATATAAACATGTGTCATAATATTGATTAAAACTAGCGCCTAAATAACCTAACATGATAAATAAAACCCAATAAAAATATTTTTTATAGTACCGATTATAAATAAAAAGAAAAAAAGCAATACTTATAAACTGAAGAATAGTTTGCAAAAAAACAACAAACAACAATGAATTATTTATAAATGAAGCTGTTTTCAAAAACACTGGAAAACCAACACCAGGGAATCCAATTGTCCTTACACCAATCCCTTTTAACATTCTAACAATTTCATAATATTCAAAGGTATCAGGTCCAATTTGAGGCATTTTGAAGTAATAGAAAAAAGGGAACCTTGAAACGAAAAAGATTAATATTAACGAAAATATTGTTGTCGTAACTTTAACTTTATTTTTTTTAAAAAAATGTAAATAAACCATATATGTATTAATTAATTTAATGTTAAAGTATCTTTCAATGCGGTTAATAAATTGATTTGATTAAATCTCAAGTTGGCTAATTCTTTATTTCTAGCTCCTACTTTGTTTCTTAATTCATAATCTTCAACAAATCTTGATATTAATTTTGTTAATTTATTTTCATCACTAATAGGAAATAAATATTGTTCATTTTCAATAGTCAAAGCCTCGATATTAGCAGGTATATCAGTAGCTATTATAGGGAGCCCTTCATCCATGTACTCCATGATTGCATTCGAAAAACCTTCTGAAAATGTAGATAAAATAGCTAAATCCATTTGACTTAACACTTGCTTAACATCAGTTAAAACACCATAAAAAATAACTTTACTACAAAGATTCAAATCAAAAGCTAAAGACTTCATCTCAAGCAATTTTGGACTTTTCCCTGGTGAAACACCAACCAGATGTAGTTTAAAATTCAAATCTGGGTAGTTTTTAATTATTCTATTAAAAGATAATAAAACGGTTTCATGATCTTTTTCTGGAAAAAAATTAGCCACCATAACTATATTTATTGATGTTGATTTTGTTATTGACTTTGTCCCTTCCGAAAGTTCCATTACATTGTAAATGACAGCTACTTTTTTAAAATCTACATGATGTCTTTTACAAACACTTGTTGCACTAGCAATACTATTAGCAATATATTTTGACTTAAATTTCAATCCTAATCGTTCCCATAGAATGATTGGTAATTCACTGTCAACTGAACGTTGATTCCAATAAATCTCTGATATTCGCGAAAATTTATATACTAATCTTAAAATAACATTTGGCCAATAAGTAAAAGGGATTACTTTTTCACACTTTAACTTTCTTAAAAAGAAAATAAAACGAACTAAAACAAACAATTGTCTTAATTTATTTGTTGAGAAAAATTTATTAAATGAGAAAGTGTGAGATTCAATTTTCTCTTTTTTTAATTTAAGTTCTAACTCACCAATCCTACCCATTCCAAGTACCACAGGATGATACCCTAATTTAATAAGTGCCTTTGCATATTCAAACGCTTGTTTTTCTGCCCCTCCTAAAGTTAAAGAAGGGATCACGATTAAAATACGATTATTACTATTACTCATGCGTTATTTCTTGAAAAACTTTTTCGTATTGTGTTACACACGTTTGAATGTCAAATTTATAAAAAGCTTGCTCTGTATTTGTTTTTAAAGTTAAGTACAATCCCTCATTATTTACTAATAGAAGCATTTTTTCATATAAATCAATTACACTTGGTAAGCCATTTGAATCATCTTCTAAAACGATACCCGCCTCCATTTCTGTTTCAAATTCAATCATCCTAGCCATTTCTCCTCTATTAGATACAATTACAGGTACTTGGTGACCTAAACATTCAATGACCGTATATGGCAAACTTTCTCCAAACGAAGGCAACAAACCAATATGCGCCTGTTTTATATAGTCAGAAGGAAATTCTTGATAACCTAGAAATACAAATCGATCGTTTTGACTATACTTCTCTTTGAAAAAAGTTAAATAATCATTTAAAGGACTTACAATTAATAAACGACTTTTTGGTGCTTTTATGAGTAATTTCTCAAATGCATCAAAAGCTATTTCCCATCCTTTTTCTGGAATAGCCCTACCTATCATAATAAAATTGAATGAATCACTAAAATTATTCAATTTAATGTTATCCCTTTGGTTTGCATCATAACCTAGGTAAATTTTCCTAGGAGTTTTGTTAACTGTTACATAATTAAAAATCTTAAAATTTTCCTCTGCAACACCTATAATAGCATTTGCCCTATTGAACAGTTTTGATGCATGCTCAAATATATGTTGTTTTTCAACATTGGTTTTGATTTCGAAATGTAAAGGATTGTAACTACTATGAAGGGTGATCACCCAAGAAACATCTGATGACGCGCTTATAATGTTATTATAAACAAATGTATCTGCGCCTAAAAGGTGACTATTGACTACTTTTATCTTGTTATTTAACAACGTTCTTTTCCAATAATTTCTTGCAAAAAAAACAGAGATTGTTTTATAAAAGTGCTGAATACCTATCTTACTTAATAGTGCGTTACATTTCCATAAAAAAATGTCTGTAAAATTTGAAAAAGAAAAAACGGGCGAAATATATTGAAATCCGTTGGATATAAATTTCTCCTTAAACTCTTTATTAGCATTATTGGGCGATATATCAGTGATGAAAACACTATGATTTTGTTGTAACGCAACTCCTAATCTAAATACAAAAACTTCTGCTCCACCTACATTGAAGTCATTTATAACAAATAAAATTGACTTTTTATTATTTTTCATCTTTGGTGTTTTCAATATATTTGCGCATCAATGTTAGTGCTTTTTCATCTAATTTAAAATTCCCCTCTATTTCTTCTACGGGCACATAAAAATAAGTAAAATTTAATGCTGTTGCTAATTGCCAATAACAAAGTGTAGCATTATGAATGTCTTTTTTGTTAAATTCAAGAACGGTTGATCCTTCTCTCATTACAAGCATATTGACCAAATTGGCTCCATGAGGTGCTATTAAAAAGGTTGCGCTTTTCATTATGGCAATTTGATCCCAAAAATTATAATCTTCAAAATAAACAAGTTTGAAATCTTTTGCTTTTAAATCATTTAATAACTCATCTTCATTCAATAAGCTACGCATTTTTTGTCGTGACCTACTTACATAAACCTTAGTATAAGTTTCGTAAACTGAATTTACTTTAGATGAATATTCCAATAATTCCTTTCTTAATCCATTCACTAAATAAGCATCTATTTTTCCTGATGATGCTGGGTATTTAGGTAAAAAAAGATGCCTCGTTTTTATTACTACATCCTTATTCATAGGTATTATATTTACCTCATCAAAAGCTTTCAAAGATTCTAAAACAAACAAAGGAGCCTCATCGTCTATAACTAGCGTAATCGATTGATTTAATTTTTTACTCATAAGTAAAACACCTAAAGATTCAATCATCCAATGATAGTAATTTGCTTTTGACCAATGATTCCATATCAAAAAAACAGGGCTTTCAATTTCCTTTACAGCAAGTCTCAATCGTTCATGTCTATATTTTAAACCAAATCTGGATTTAAAATGAGGATATACCAACGAATTCATAAACACTGATCGTTGATTAAATACTACCCCGTCATTACTGATAAAAACATTATTCAGCGCTTCAATCGAATAGTTTGAAATATCATATTGAGCCATCCAACTTGGTGGTAACCACAAATCCTTGATATCTTCAAAATTGTGAGGCAAAGAAACGTTGATTGTTTTTTTGTTTGTTTGATCTAAAACAATAGCATTACTCTCTATTTTTCGATAGAAAGTGGAACAAAATCTAAATCCCAAGAGTTTTAAATAAAAATAAAATGCTTTTATTTTTTCCATTGAAACAAATTGTATTTTACGATACAATACAAAGCCCTAAAACCATCTTTCCATCCAATTTTCTTACCTTCTTCAAATGTACGTCCATAATAAGAAATTCCAACTTCATAAATACGAATCTTAGGAATACGTGCAATTTTTGCGGTTACTTCTGGTTCAAATCCAAAACGTTTTTCTTTCAATGTCAAAGACTGCACAATTTTTGTGTCAAATAATTTATAACATGTTTCCATGTCTGTCAAATTCAAATTGGTGAACATATTAGAGCAAAATGTTAAAAATTTATTCCCAATAGAATGCCAAAAGAACAAAATTCTGTGCGGATTATTTCCAATAAAACGAGACCCATAAACCACATCTGCCTCTCCTTTTAGTACAGGCTTCAATAAATCATTATACTCTTCTGGGTCATATTCCAAATCAGCATCTTGAATAATTAAATACTCTCCTGTAGCCTTCGATATACCTGTATGCAAAGCCGCACCTTTTCCTTGATTGTATGCGTGTTTAAAATAGTGGACATTCAAATCGGAATGCTTCATCATGTAATCTTGAATCGCTTTTTCGGTGTCATCCGTTGAACAATCGTTCACTATAATCACTTCTTTTTGAATCCCTCCAATTAACTGAACGTTTTTAACTTTCTCTAAAATTAAATGTATGGTATTCCCTTCATTATATACCGGAATAACTATGGATAATTGATCTATATGCCTCATCTTCTTTTCCTAATCATGTATAATAATGTTCTATAACTATCAACATTCCTTGGATTAAAGATAATGCTTTTCCATAGATATGAAAATACAATTTCTTTCCTGTCCCAAAAGTTGGATTTTGCTTTAGCTAGATACAGCTGCGAAACCATCCGCTTAATTTGAACGAGGTTATTTGTTTCAAAATAATCTTTTTGTCCTAATTCTCTACGTTTATGCATCTCTACGATTAAAGGATGAAACATTACTAAAAGACTATTTTTCTTTTTTATAGCTGTAAATGAATGGGTGTGTTTTCGGTAAATGTATAACACATCACTTATATTCATAATGCTTTTAGAAGATTCCATACACCGCGCCATCCAATCAAAATCTGCGTAACCTAAGCGATTAAAAAAAAGTCGAAACCCTCCTACCTTTTTCAAAAGATTAGCTCTAATCATAATACTCGCGTACAACATTGGTACCACTTCTTTTTCTGATACCGCTTTAATTTGGTGATCTTTTTGAGGTAAAAATCCAGAAAAAAGCGGTGTTTTATTTTCTGAAACAGCCAAATAGTTAGTTCCTACCATATCCAACGCATCATCCGAATCAAAAGCATTTAACAAAATTTCTAATCGATTTATGACAGAATAATCATCTGAATCTTGAATCGTAATAAAATCTCCTTTACATTGTTCGAATAAAAAATTTGTAGTTTTTAAATTACCTAGATTTTGAATGTTTTGAAACAATTTAATTCTATCATCTTTAAAAGATTGAATCACTTTCAACGTTTCATCATTAGAACCATCATCACAAATCAATAATTCAAAATGAGGATACGTTTGAACTAAAACACTTTCGATTGCCTCTTTGATAAATTGAGATGCATTATATGCAGGCATTATAACGGATATTAATCGCTTTTCTATATCCATCTTTTTAATGCTGACCAACGTTTAAAAGATTTTAGATTTTTCAACTCTTCTCCTGAGAAATCTTTTAATGGCATCGAATTCAATAATAAATACGCATTTTTAAAATCATTTGCATAGAAATAGCGTTTCGCTTTCTCATAAAACAAAGAAAGTAACCAATTTTTCACATTTTGAATCGGCAATTCAGTATGCACCTTTTTGATTGCCAATGAATGTTTAAAATTCGGGTAAAGTAATTTTATTGAATCGACATAAGTTTCTCCTACAACTTTTGCATACTGTATTAAGGCCGCATTATTCTCTTCATCAAAAAAAGAAGCATTTACTGCCATATCTATTCCAGTCTTTGACGTTTCTAATAAACGAAAGTAACCTATAATCATGTCATCCTTAACAACTCCATCTAGTCCAAAGGTGACTACATATCGTTTCCATAAATCGAGGTCCATAGCATAATTAAATTTTGTATTGACCCCATTTAATTGTTTCACACTATCCAACTTCCAAAACATTCCCATTTGGTTGAGCCCCCTTGAATTTAGAACGGTATAAATCCCCTTAGAAAAATCGGTTGATATATTTTCATAGGTAGATCCATCTGGACGAATAAATATTGTTTTAGCGCATAACACATTGGTTGATGTATCTTTAAAATAGTTCCCCACCTTTTCTAGCACTCCTTCTTCCAAATAATCATCTGCATTAATCCAATTAAACACATTACCTGTAGCTACCGCTATCCCTTTGTTAATTGCATCGCTTTGACCTTTGTCTGGTTCTGAAACCCAATACGCCAATTGATCTGCATATTTTTTAATGATCTCTACCGTTCCATCCGTGCTTCCTCCATCAATTATGATGTATTCTAAGTTGGAATAACCTTGATTCAAGATTGAAGTTATGGTTTGTTCAATGTAAGTAGCAGCATTGAAACAAGGAGTAATAATGGATATTTTTGGTGCTAACATAGTTTTTAAATCCAAATGTGGTAAACATTGACTGTATCAATCAATTTGAAATAGTTTTTTTCGTAAAAATTACACGCCAACACATTTTGTTTTTGAGTTACAACCTGTATTTCGTTTTTCTTTTTTCGTTTAAAATATGATAACGATTGATTGATAAGTTTTGTCCCTATTTGTTCTCCTCTGTATCCCTGATCAACTCCTATTAAACTAATACTTCCTATTTTATCACTTACTTCTTTAAGATAAATTAAGCCTTTCAATGTTGCTCCTTCTTCATAGGTAAATAATTCTCCATCCTTACAATTTTCGACAGCATTTTTAATCCACTGATAATACAACTTTTTAAATTCTTCATTTTGAAAATTTGTATCTACTCGAAACCTTGAATGCTCAGATGTTTGTAGTGCAATATCTAACATTTTATCAGACACAACACCTTCAGAATATACATGAATATTTACCTCAGGCGCATCGAACTGATCCTCATTAATAATTCTAGCATAGGTAACTTTTTCATCAACTAACAAAGCAACATTTTCTTTAAGGACATTATCTTCGAAGGAAAAAGGTTTTGCAAAACAATAGACCAATTTAACATCTTGCTGCTTTAATTCTTTTATTATAGCTTGATAGACTTCTTTAGAAGTAAATGTATTGATTTTAGCGACTTTAAAGCCAAAAAAAACACTATCCCATTCTAATATTTCAAAATTATTCTCCAAAATTCACTTTTTCTTTAATAATGTAAACTTGCCTATTTTTAACTTTATCAAATGATTTCCCTACATACAATCCAACGAGACCCAACATAGAAATAATTAATCCTGATAAAAACCATAAGGAAATGATCAGTGAAGCATACCCTTGAACAATTATATCACCCTTTAAATAAGAATACAACATGTAAACTCCAAAAAACAAAGCCATTAAAGAAATAATGAAACCAACTTTCACTAATATTTTTAAAGGTTTATCTGAAAATGATAAAATTACATCTGATGATAAACGTAATAATTTTAAAAACGAATAAGAAGACGTACCTTCGCTTCTATTTGAATGCTGCACTTGAAGTTTACATGATGTAAAACCTACCCACTTTACCATTAATGGTAAAAATTTAATATAGTCTCCCATTTTTAAAACTTCTTCAATTACTTTACGATGGTAGATTCCAAAATTTGCAACAGATGTATCCTGTTTTGTACCTGTTAAATAACTCAAAATAAAATAAAAAAACTTAGATGTCATTTTTTTATAGAAGGAATCATTCCTTACAGCTCTTTCTGCTAAAACAATATCGTAACCTTCTTGTGCCTTTTGATACAAATTAGGTATTTCTTCTGGCAAATCTTGCAAGTCGCAATCCATAACAACTACCCATTCACCAATAGACTCCGTTAGTCCAGCAGATATTGCAGCATGTTGGCCAAAGTTTCTGGATAAATTGATCAATTTAATGGCTTTATTTCCAAAAGCTAAATCTTTTAATTTATCCCAAGATTTATCTGGACTGCCATCGTTTACAAAAATCAACTCATATTCCGAAGTTATGAGTTTTAATGATACATCTAAACGATTTATCAAATCACCTAAACAAGCTTCACATCTATAAACTGGAGATACAATAGATAATTTCATTTTTTAAAAAAAATAAATTAATGATAATTTTCTGTAAGTAAATACTTAAATAAATACAAAAAACCTGAAATAAAATGACAGAACATAAGCATCATTAAAATTATAAATTTATAATCAAATTTTAGATTCTTATTATAATTGTTAAACAGAAAAATAAGATTTGTTAAAAATAACAGATAAGATGAGAAAATATTTTGCCAAAGAAAATTACCATGATATAGTCGAGGTCCACTTTCAACAAAAACAACTGAAATTAGTATTGAAAAAACAAATAAAATGAAAGCATAAGAAAATGGTTTGAATTTTAAAATATTTGGATAAAAAACAATGCTTAATATTGGTAAAAAT
>Ga0105052_10003965_pt1 | contig 16633 bp, 16 predicted proteins | sample FRY03_FD_78094 | JGI IMG/M metagenome (GOLD analysis project Ga0105052, IMG submission 78094) | Freshwater microbial communities from Lake Fryxell liftoff mats and glacier meltwater in Antarctica - FRY-03 | ecosystem: Environmental > Aquatic > Freshwater > Ice > Glacier meltwater ... | reverse complement strand
TGTTTCCAATGGTAAAGACGCATTCTACTGCGCATCCAACGGTCGAGTTCACGCGCTTCTGCGAATTTCATTCCTCTGCCGTAGTAGTTCATCGCACCTCGGACATACGTCTTCAGTTCAGAGACCACTTTTGTCGGCGAGTGTCCCCGTGTCCGTTTGGTGATTTGATTCGCTGTGCTCACCCTTCGGGCTGTCCTGCGGACAGTCTATCTCCGCTACGCTCCGGTTCCCTGATGCGATCCTTGAACTTCTTCCGGCTCTTTTCTGTCCACCATATTCCGGCACGGACAATTTCGAACCCGAGAAAGCTCGCTTCTCGCAGCTTCACAACTTGGCTTTTGGTTTGGTTTACGGTCAGCTTGAGTTCGGTTGATAGATATTTGGTGATACTTTGCAATATGCGTTTACCTACTCGCAGGCTTCGGCACAGGATTAAAAAGTCATCCGCGTATCGGACGAACTTGTGTCCTCGTTTTTCGAGTTGGTGGTCCAACTCATCAAGCAATATATTGGCCAATAGTGGACTCAGTGGTCCACCCTACGGCACACCTTCGTCTTTTTCCGTTGGTTCTTCCTCACGCTCTTCTCGGGTCAGTTTCGACGGGATGGCTCCCGCTTTCAAATATCCGTAGATGCGTTTCAGCAGCTCTGGAGCGGCGATTCTTTCGCGCAATTTCCCAATGAGCTTCTGGTGGTCAACGGTGTCGAAAAATGCTGCCAGATCGCAATCAACCACATGGCATTTCGACCCCATGATGTTCGACTCCCGGAGCATCTCTTCAATGGCTCCATGGGCGCTGCGCTTGGGTCGGAACCCGTGCGAGTGCTCAGTGAAGTGCGGTTCATAAAGGGGCGTCAACACCTGGCTGATCGCTTGCTGAATCACACGATCCAATACCGTTGGTATTCCGAGCTGACAGAATTTCCCGCCAGCTTTGGGGATCTGGACACACCGCACTGGCGATGGGCTGTATGAGCCCTTCGCGAGTTTGAAGATGACCTTTTCCCAATGTGCTTTGGCAAAGTCGGGGAAGTCCCCGACCTTCATACCGTCGATGCCCGCCGCTCCCTTGTTGGCTTTGACCTGTTTATCCTCCCTTTGGGACGATCTGCGGAATAGCTTTGCATTTTATAGGATGCCGCTATCGCGGCAGGGGCAGTCCAAGCCTTTTCCATATTCTGGGAACTTAGGACATCACTCAGTGTCACTTCACATAAACTCCCTTTCTCTGCCAAATCCCGATACCCATGCCTTCCGAAACCTGTCGGTTCCTCGGCCATGGATGGGAGATCTGGTTGGTTCATCATACTAGGTTCAGCCCTTCACCGGGTGGTTCGTTCCATGGGTCTCGTAGTTTAAACGGGCAAGTTTTGCCCCCCAGTTTGTTTTATCCCGGCTACTATGGCCTCGGCTGACTTCTCTACGGTCATCCTCCGTGTTTCCACGGTGGACGCTCTCCGCTTTCACGGAGCGCAGCGCCAGAGAGATCTCCCTAGGTAATCGCACAATCCTCCACCACCCAAACGTTCCATTTACCTCCGGGTCTAAATGAGGGGATTTATCCTCCTTGCGGGACGATCTGCGGGATCGCTTCGCATTTGTCAGGAGGTCGCTAACGCTTCCATGGCAGTCGCTGTGTTGTGCCAGCTCATCCCACCCCGTCGGCCTCATATGGACTTCTTGTTCATCGCCTGGTGATTTTCCAATAGCCTTCCTTCCCACGATCGGTCACCCTCACGCAGTTGGCCTCTGGTAGTTCTTTTCATCGCTAGCAGTTTCTTTTGTTCTTCGATGTTCATTTTATAAACAGGGGACTTGAACCCCTTTTGGATTGGACGCATGCTGGGCACACACAAGGCAGAAATGGCGACGCCGAGGAAGCCGTCTGATCAAATTTGAGCTTCCCCACGGCGCACCATTCCTCTAACGTTCGCAGAAGAAACCATGGGATTAAGCGCTTCAACACTAACGAAGTTCCGCAAAGTGGAACCGTGGATTATTGCCGTTCTACTCGGCAAGCTACCAAGAGATGAAGATACAGAATTGGCGCGTCACTTCTTGGATGTTCACGCCGGAATTGCAGAACCAAATTCAGAAACCGAACGAATGTGGCTGGCATACTGGGATCGCAAGCCACCGAAGATAGCCGAATTTCAAGAGATTTATTTTTGGTTGGCCGAGCGTGTTCATGGTTCTTTTGGCTCTGACCCAAGCGTAGTTTATGAAGATGTGGTTGGCATGTATCGTATTGCATCGTGGTGTGGTTCAACCAAAGCTTCCAGATGGTTGAGAGAACAAAACTTGGAACCAATAAAAGAGAATAGCGTCTGGCGATCAGTCTATCTTGATCGTTGGGATGTCAACGGAAAAAAGAAATGCGAACAAGACGCTCCATCCAACGGCGGGTAACGCTCCAGTTTTAATTCGGGCTTCTATTCCCGACGTTGATGAGCTAGACGTTCTGCAACTAAATTATGAATCCTATGAATACAGCACTAATTGGTGGAATCGTCGGGGGAGTCGTTGGAATACTCGGCGGCGTAATCGGAACCTATTTCAGCATCAAGAATACCCGTGGTCAGCGGGAGCGCAATTCTATGATCAAGTGCTGTGCAGTATGCTGGATAGCGATGACACTGTTCCTTGGTTTAATGTTTACCCTGCCGACTTCCATGCGGCATTTCCTGTGGATTCCGTATGCCATCTTATTCCCAATTGGTCTTAATCTAATGAACCGCAGAGTCGGCGAAGCAAGAAGAATCGAAGAAGCAGAACAAGCCGTAGATGGTAACCCCCACTAGCCCCTCTGTCTTTCATGTTCCCACGTAATTTCAACCTCCGCCCCGCGATCAACGCTGGCTCCCACTATCGGGGTTGCCATCACTTTTGACGTTGTGCGCCAAGCTAAGTAAGGCGCTTCTTATCAGGTGAAAGACCTGTTGTTTCAAAACCTAGCCAGTAGAAACTACCGAGTGTTGCAGTTATGTTAGCTAACCCATTAGAAACTCGCGGAAGACACCGCGTTACCAACATGCACCCGGAGGCCACCTTGGAGGCCGAAGGATGGGGAAACAACATGATTGAAGCGTACACAGACTGCCTCGGGCGCGATAGCGACTCCTGAAGATGCGCAGCCATCCCGCAGGTCCTGAAAGGACAAAATCACATAGGCCACAGGGCGTTTCGCAAACGCTTGAAGGTTGATATAGCCCCGTAAAAGTGTCATTGTGGAAGGAGATTCATTAATCCCGCAGGCGCGGGAGAGAACCTCGCGGAGCGAGCTAGCCTGCCCGCAGGGCTGCCCCGAAGGAGTGAGCGCCGTGAGGCGGCGCGAAGCAATCCAGTATCGACGGACGCGACATGGCAAGTGTCCGAGGTTCCACCGGGGTCGATCTTAGACCGTGGCATGTGTGAAGAATGGGAGCGCAGCGGACATAGAGTCCCCGGAGGGGAGCCCCGTGAGGGGTGGGTGAAACGAATCAAACCCGGGAGGTTTACCTGCGGAAGCCGAAAGGCGACCAAGGGCCAATGGTGATCAACCCCAAGAAGACGCCATTTGGACAATCCGGGAGTCAGACCCGCCCATAGTAGTCAGAGACGGTAACACCGGTCGCACGGCGAAGGATCAGGCAGGAAGGCAACGCAAGCAAAGCACTCACTCTCATGACACGATTACTCCTGGCAAAGAGTGTCAAGCTCCCTGCTTGCATCGGGAGCCAACTCAAGCCAGAGTGCCGGAGTTGGTTCAATTTTCGCGCATTCCCGAGGAGCCCGGTGCGGTAATTCCGCACGCCGGGATCTGCGAGGGGGTCGTCGGCCAACCGACGTCCCTACCTTAATCGCCAAGATTACTCAAACCACAGAAGCCTTCGAATGGAGCGGATTCAGATTTTCTTCTACAGCTATGACATTGGGCTTAAGCAGAGAAATGACGGTCATAGACACTCCGTTACAGGTGCGACGGCCATAGACACGCCGCTACAAGGACGACGGTCACAGACACGCCGCTACAGGGACGACGGTCATAGACACGCCTCTACAGGGACGACGGTCATAGACACGCCTCTACAGGGACGACGGTCATAGACACACCGCTACAAAGACGACGGTCACAGACACGCCGCTACAGGGACGACGATCATAGACACGCCTCTACAGGGACGACGGTCATAGACACGCCGCTACAAGGACGACGGTTATAGACATTCCTCTACAGGGACGACGGTCATAGATACGCCGCTACGGGGACGACGGTCATAGACACGCCGCTACAGGGACGACGGTCATAGACACGCCGCTATAGGTGCGGCTTACTTGAGTAGGGCTTGAAGCTCCCAGGTTTTCTTGTCTTCCGGGGTGCCGGGGCCGTTGTAGCCGAGGAGGCGGAAGCCGGTGGAGGCGTGTTTGCGCTCGGTGAGGGCCGCCAGCAATGCCTCGCGGGCGGTGGCGATGTTTTCCTTGCTGTCTTTTCCTTGCCAAGTGTAGCTGAGGACTTTGGCACTCGGAACATCGCGCACTTCGATTTCGGTGCCAGCGGCACCGGGTTTGCCGACAGTTTGATCTTGGTAGAGGAATGCCATCTCTGCTTTCATGAGACCATTTTCACCTTCGTTCATCGCCATCTCGACGGGGGCGGTCATCGGGATATCCGCTGCTTTGATGTGGTTGAAAAGTTTCCAGAAAGCGAAGGTTTGCAGGCCCTTGGCGGCAAATGCGGCGCGGTAGGCGGGGTAGGTTTTTTCCGTGACCTGATCGTAGGGGCCGGGCTGGGGCCAACCTTTGGGCAGCGGGGCTTCATCGACGTAGGTTTTTGCAGCTCCCGCCGGGGGTTGTTGCTGGGCGGTGCATGAGACGAGGGAGCAAAAGAGGAAGATGGCTAATTTTTTCATAGGAGTGAAGATGGCGGCGTTTTTGATTTGACGCAAACGATTATTTTTCTCTGCGACGATGAATCCCGGTGTTTCGCGGTTGATCCAGAAGTTTGGCAACAGCCCGCAAGTCGTCGAGATCGAGCAAAAAGCGCGCACGGTTTCCACCGTGGAGCAATCCTATTTCGAAGTCCGCCAGCGCTCCAAGGTGGAAGTGCTTTCCCGCATCCTCGATATGAACCCACCGCGGCTCGGCATCATTTTCTGCAACACCAAGCGCTCCGTGGATGAATGCACCGAAGATCTTGTGAATCGTGGCTACGCCGCCGACCGACTCCACGGGGACATCACCCAACAAATGCGCGAACGCGTGCTCAAGCGCTTCCGCGATGGCGCGGTGGAAATCCTCGTCGCTACCGATGTCGCGGCCCGCGGGCTGGACATCGATGAAATCGATATCGTCTTCAATTACGATCTCCCTACCGATCCCGAGGACTACGTTCACCGCATCGGCCGCACGGGCCGGGCCGGGCGCTCGGACCGGGCTGTGAGTTTTGTCTATGGCCGAGAAATTTACCGGATGCAGGCCATCGAGCGCTACACCCGCTCGATCGTGAAGCGTGAGAAAATCCCCTCCGTCGAGCAAGTGGAAGGACGCCGCGCGGATCTCGTTTTCGATGATCTCAAGGAACGCCTGGAGTCGGGAAAATTCGATGCCTACCAGGAAAATATTGATCGCCTGTTAGACCAAGGCCACACCCCTACCGATATCGCCGGTGCCCTCGTCACCATGATCCGCGAGGCCAGTGGCCGCGAATTCAATTTCCCGCAGTAATTATAAGAATCCTCTTGCGGACCTTGTTGGTGCCATTTATGGTTCTGCCATGCCTAAGCCGCGATTGATCATTCCGCATGATTCGGACGGGACCTTGCCCGATCTTGCTTGCTACCACGTCACTTCGCGGGTGGTGCATCGGCAGCTCCTTTTCCAGGACGACGAAAAGGAGCAGTTTCGAGTGTTGATGCGGATGTATGAGCGCTTTTGATCAGAGATTTGCTTCCGCAAATCTCGGCCCCTTCGGGCTTCGCTTCGCTCCGTCTAAAATGCTCAGTCGCATTGTTCCGGGTGCCGGATCTTGTCGTATTGCGTGATGACGAACCACTTTGCTGTCGCTTTCCGCTCCCCCCTGCGGGCTGCCTAATGGCAGGCTAACTCGCTCCGTTCGGTTCACCTTCTTTTAGAGGTCCCTCCCCCACCCACCGATGGGGAGTTTGGGATCTCGGAAAGCGCGTTGATTCATCGGCTCGGCGGACTCTATTCGCGAGTTTATGTGGCAAGTGTGCAGGCGGAGATTCGAGCAGCACGCTTGCTTGCGGAGGGAAAAAGGGAGGATTTCAAACGGCTGAGTAAGGCGGATCAGAGCCGAGATCGGTTTGGACCGAAGCGGAAGGATGGAGCGCGGAAGCCGCGAGGGGCGCTGGGAGAAATGTCTGGAGAAATTTGGTCACTACGGGATTTGAAAGCAGATGTGCCGTAAGCCCGACCATTCAAAGTTGAGGGGCGACGCAGGGGCGCGAATGGAACACCCCTGTTTTTCAAGACTCAGCAGTCCTTGTTCTGCGAGCCAGTTGTGAGACAGAGCCTTTCGGAAAAGACAACAAGACCGAAGGCTTGCAGGTCTTTTAGGCAGGAGCTCAGCGATGTGCCCCGCAGGGGTGAGCGGCCGGGCGGAGACCTCGAATCGCAGATCAAAACCAAGCCCACCGAGTAGGACTCAAAGTCACTCGCTCTTCAACTCGAGACAGATCAGCTGATTCTGGCTCCGCATCACCAAGCGGTTCTTCGAATACGCCAGCGGCGCCCAGAGTTGATCGCCCGTCCCTTTGCTAAAAACCTTGGCCTTCGCCAGCTCCTGATACTTCGCGCCCGGTTGAATCAAGCGAAGCTCACCGGTATCACCGTCTTGGCTCACAATGATCCCGCCGAGATTGATAATGGCCCCGCCATTGAAGTAGGGCTTCTTCCCCGTTGACCAAAGCACCTCACCCGAAGGAGCAAAGGACACCAGCCCCATCGTGAAATCTTTGGACACACGACGCTCAGCATCCGCCGTGATGTAGAGCCGCCCATCCACCACCAAGGGAATGTGAAATTTATCGCCGAAAGGAAGCTGGGCGACCTTGGCAACGGCAATCTTCTCACCATCTTTCGAGAACTGCAAAACCCGTGTCCCTTTACCATAACCAGCGGTGAAAACGCCTTTGTCCTCACCCAACATCAGGAGGTTTGGAATGGCATTATAAATCCCCGTCCCAAAGTCCTCGGTATACTTGAACAAGGTCTTCCCATTCGCGGGATCGACCCCAAGAAGAACAAGAGTCTCGCGGTTCAGATCCCCGGGCATCACCAAGACCTCTTGACCAAGAATCGACATCAACGACGGTGACGAATGCGAATCGCCAAAGGACTCGCTGGTCCACACCGTCTCCCCCGTCTTAAGGTTGAGCGCCGCCAGCCCAACCTTATCAGAAGTCGGAGCGATCAAACAGAGATCACCTTTGATCACGGGATGCACGGCATACCCGAAGCGGGGAGGCGAAGATTCAAACCGCTTCACAACATCGACAACCCAGCGCGCCTCGTGTGTTTTACGATCAAGGCAATAGACGTGACCGAACCCACTCGTGGCATAAACGGCATCCTCCGTGACCGTAGGCACGCCACGCGAGCCCGGATGCGAAATCCGCCCCGGCACCTCATTCTTCCAGCTCCACTTGACCTCCCCGGTCTCCAGGTCACGACAGGAAACCACGTCGAATGTTTGATCCACCCGGTCGATATGAAAGACCTCGTCTCCCACGATCGCGGCTCCGCCATAACCTGGATTCACATCCACCTCCCACAGAACCTTGGGACCACCCTCGGGAAATTCCTTCGCGATCTTTTCATCCGGAAGACGATTGTTCAAATTCGGCCCTAGAAAGTGAGGCCAATCGGCAACTGACACGCTCGTCAGGAAAAGAGAGGCTGCGGCGGAATTTTTGAGAGACTGAATCATGGCAAGTATTGAGAATGAGAGCGCTTGAAATCGTCGCTCTTTTGCCAAGCATCTCCCAATCACTGAACTTTTCAAGTTCTCAAGAGCGCAGGGTTGCGCACACGATCCAAAAGATTCTCTCAGCCGTTCTCCCTCTCATCAAAATAGGAATAAACTGGCTTTCATTAATGAAAAGCCCAACATTCCAAGTAAGATCATCCGATTTTTCGAGTAAGATTGAATCAGACGACGCCCTTAGCACCCGACCCTCGACCACCTTTTAAAAATGCTCTCCCGCATCGCTATTTCCTGTTTGGCTCTCACCTCTTTGGCGAAGGCCGAGATCTCTTTTAATCAGGACATTCGCCCCATTCTCTCCGCCAAATGCATCGTGTGCCACGGCCCCGATGATGGCGTCGATGCCAAAGGAAAACCCAACCGCAAAGCCGGCCTCCGTCTCGATATCCCGGAAGGAGCCTACGCCGTGAAAGACGGCATCCAAGCCATCGTCCCCAACTCCCTCGAGGACTCGGAAGCTTGGGTTCGCATCACCGACAAAGATGACCCCATGCCGCCCCAAGATGGTCACGCCAAACCTCTCACCGCTGGCGAAAAGGAACTGATCAAAAAATGGATCGAAGAAGGCGGCGCATACGAAATCTTCTGGGCCTTTGTCCCCGCCAAAGAACAAACCCCGCCCGCCGTCAAAAAGGCCTCCTGGCCCAAAACTGCCATCGACAAGTTCACCCTCGCCAAAATGGAAGCGGGCGGCAAATCCCCCAAAGAAAAAGCCGACAAGCGAACCTTGGTTCGACGCCTCGCGCTCGATCTCACCGGACTCCCGCCAACCCTCGAAGAAACCAAGGCCTTCCTCGATGACACCACTCCCGAAGCCTACCCAAAACTCATCGACCACTTCGTGGCCAGCCCTGCCTACGGCGAACACATGGCCAAGTATTGGCTCGACCTCGTCCGCCTCGCCGACACCAACGGCAATCACCACGACCACTTCCGCGACCACTCCCCTTACCGCGACTGGGTCATCGCAGCCTTCAACAAAAACCTCCCCTACAACGAGTTCACGAAATACCAAATCGCGGGTGACCTCTACGAGAACCCCACCCAGGAACAACTCATCGCCTCCGGCTTTAACCGCCTCCACCTCATCATCGACGCCGGCACCGCCCTCCCGGAGGAATCGCACTTCAAAAACGTCGTCGACCGGGTCTCCTCCGTCGGCACCGCCTTCATGGGCCTCACCCTCCAGTGCGCCGTCTGCCACGACCACAAATACGACCCCATCACCCAGAAGGACTTCTTCCAGATGTATGCCTTCTTCAACAACTTCGATGGCCAGCCCGAGACCGGCGGCCGGGGCGGACCCGACTTCTATCGGGGACTTCAACCTCCCTACCTCGAACTCCCCACCCCCGCGCAACAGCAAGACCTCGCCGCCATCGACGAACAAATCAAGGCGGCCCAAGCCGACCCCGCGAAAGCAGAGGAGGTCAAAAAACTTCAAAAAGAGAGGGAGTCATCCCTCCACAACGTCCGTGGAGCCATGGTCATGCGCGAACGCAAAGAGCCCGAGAAGACCCACCTTCGCGTTCGTGGAAACTACGACCAACTCGGCGCCGAAGTGACCCGGGACACACCTCATTTCCTCCCGCCACTCCAAAAGAAAAACGAGAGGGCCTCCCGCATGGACCTCGCCAACTGGCTCGTTGATCAAAAGAATCCTCTCACCGCCCGCGTCGCCGTGAACCGCTTCTGGCAACAACTCTTCGGCACCGGCCTCGTCAAAACGGCCGAAGACTTCGGCGCTCAGGGAACCTGGCCCAGCCACCCCAAACTCCTCGACCACCTGACCCTCGAATTCATCAATTCCGGCTGGGATATCAAAACCCTCATGAAGGCCATCGTCCTCTCCGAAACTTACCAACAATCTTCAAATGGAACCTCGGTCGATTTCTCCACCGACCCTAACAACCGCCTCCTCGCCCGCGGCTCCCGCACCCGTCTCGACTCGGAAGTCATCCGCGATCAACTCCTCTCCGTCACCGGACTCCTTCACCCCGAAATGGGCGGCCGCAGCGTCAAAACGCCGCAACCCGACGGACTCTGGAAAATGGTCGCGCTCCCCAGCTCCTTCCCCAACAAATTCGAACCGGCAGCCGGCACCGATACCCGACGTCGAAGCATTTACACCTTCTGGAAACGGGGTCTCGCCCCGCCCCAAATGACGATCTTTGATGCCCCCTCACGCGATGCCTGCATCGCCCGGCGCGAGCGCACCAACACGCCCCTGCAAGCCCTCATGCTCATGAACGAGACGGAATACTTTAAAGCGGCCTCTCACAAAGCCCAACAAGTCCTTGCCGAGCCCGGGACTGAGGATGAAAAAATCACGCGCCTCCACGAAACAATCACCGCGCAACGTCCTACCCCCGCAACTCTCACTCTCCTCAAATCCGGACTCGCCGACTTCAAAACCGAAGGTGATGAGCAATTCGCCTGGACCATGATCGTCCACACCCTCCTCAACCAGGACTCCTTCAAAAACAAAGAGTAGCACATGCGCCCCGCTTGTGTTCCTCGCCCCCAACCAAGCCTCCCGCCCTCCCACCTTGACTTAGTCCATTAACTAGACTAACTTAACCTCATGAACGTCAGCATGCACGAAGCCAAAACCCACTTCTCTAAGCTCGTCAAAAAAGCAAACGAAGGAGAAGAAATCATCGTGACCAACCGTGGAGAACCCGTCGCCACAATCCAACCCATCAAACGAGAGATTACTAAAAGCCAAGGAGGATTTTTTAAAGCAACCCGCCCCTCATGTTCCGAAAAAGAATGGCAAAAAATGAACGATGAGATGCTCGCCGACTTCAACGAATCCGGACATCTTTGATCGCAATGGAAATCCTCCTCGATACCCAAAGCCTGCTCTGGTGGGCCATCGACCCCACCCGGCTCTCCCGGAAAGCAAGGAAGACCATCCGTGATTCCGAAAATTTATACTTCGGCCTCTGCTCATTTTGGGAACTCAGCATCAAAGCGAACAAGAAAAAACACAACCTCCCCCTCGAAGCTAGAGATCTCACCCCCCTCTTGAAAGCCGTCAAAAGCAATGGAGCCACCGAATTGGAAATCTCGTCGGATTGCTTCTTCAAATCAACCTCCCTTCCTTACCACCATCGAGACCCCTTCGACCGTCTCATCATCGCAACCGCCATCCTTCATCGCCTTTCTATCGTCTCCTCAGACCGGGATTTCCCAAAATACGAAGTCCCCGTCATCTGGTAACCCCCAACAAGTAGCACATGCGCCCCGCTTGTGTTCCCCGCCCCAACCAAGCCCCTCATAAAAAATCTGCGCCAATCTGCGAAATCTGCGGATAGCCCCCTCAACCAAGCCACCAACTCTCATGTTTGATCCCCAAACCCGCCGCCAATTCCTCAACACCTCCGGTATGGGCCTCGGCGCTGCCGTGCTCGGAAACCTCACCGCCCAGTCCTCTGCCGCAGGCGATCCCGGAATCCACGGTTACCTCCTACCCAAGGCTTCCGCCAAGCGCGTCATCTTCCTCTTCATGGCCGGCGCCCCCAGCCAGCTCGACCTCTTCGACTACAAGCCCGACCTCCACAAGCGCTTCAAAGAAGCCCTCCCCGATTCCATCACCAATGGTCAGCGCGTCACCGCCATGACCAAGGGCAAGGACAAGCTCGTCGCGCCCTCCATGTTCAACTTCAAACAACATGGTCAGAGCGGGATGTGGCTCTCCGAAGTCCTTCCCCACCTCGGATCGGTCTCCGACAAGCTCGCCCTCATCAACTCCACCTCCACTACCGCGATCAACCATGATCCCGGCAAAACGCTCTTCTGCACCGGCACCGAAATTCCGGGCAAAGCCTCAATGGGAGCCTGGCTTTCCTACGGCCTCGGGCGCATGAATCAGAACCTCCCCGACTTCATCGTCCTCAACTCAGCCTTCTGGTCGGGCGACCGCCAAAACGTCCAGGGCCTCTACTCACGACTCTGGGGATCCGGCTTCCTCCCCTCGAAACATCAGGGCGTCCCCTTCCAACCCTCCGGCGACCCCGTCCTCTTCCTCTCCAACCCCGATGGCGTCACCCACAAAACCCGTGGCAAGATGCTCGACCTCGTCACCAAGCTTAACGAAGAGCACCTCGCCAAAGTGGGTGACCCCGAGATCAATACCACCATCGCCCAACAAGAAATGGCCTTTCGTATGCAGGCCAGCGTTCCCGAGCTCACCGACCTCTCCACTGAAAACGAAAACCTCAACGAGAAACTTTACGGCCCCGAGGTCAAGAAGTCCGGATCCTTCGCCCGCAACTGCCTCCTCGCCCGCCGCATGGCTGAGCGCGGCGTCCGCTTCATCCAACTCTTCCACCGTGGCTGGGACCACCACGTCGGACTCCCCGGCAAAATCAAAGGCCAGGCTTTCGACGTCGACCAACCCTGCGCCGGCCTTCTTAAGGACCTCGACCAGCGGGGCATGCTGGATGACACCCTCGTCGTCTTCGCCGGCGAATTTGGCCGCACCACCTACTGCCAGGGCCAACTCGCCCGTGACCAATACGGCCGCGACCACCACCCCCGCTGCTTCTCCACTTGGATGGCCGGAGGCGGCATCAAAGGCGGTATCACCTACGGAAAAACCGACGAATACTCCTACAACGTCATCGAGAACGAAGTCCCCATCCGCGACTTTAACGCCACCATTCTCCATCAACTCGGGATCGACCACGACCGCCTCACCTTCCCCTTCCTCGGTCTCGACCAAAAGCTCACCGGGGTCAACCCCGCCAAGGTCGTCAAAGACATCATCACCTAAGCGTGGGTGAAATGCCCTCGGGGGCTTCCAGCCCTACGTCCCCTCAACCTTTTCCAAAACGGCCCCGCCCCCCCCAAACTCCCTTAAGGGCCCCTCCATCAGAACCGGTAGATTGATCGATAAGCTCCCATTGCTGCCCTCACTGCCGCAATTTTCGGATTTCCGCTACCGGACCATCGCCCACCAATCACGTTTCCCTGAAACGAACCAAAATGATGGCACGTATCCGTCTCATGAAACACCTGGTTTTCCTCGTCCTGACCCTAAGCGCCCACGCCCATCCATGGGAAAAGACCTTCAAGTTCCACCCTCACTGGCAACCTGCAGGTGATGTCGTGGCAGCGGACAAGAACCTCGCTACGATTGAAGGCGAAGAGCTCAAAATTTTCACCAATGCCGCCGACCCCAAGAAATCCGGCTACCTCCAAACCACCGAGCAATTCGGTGACTGCACCGTCGAAACAGAGTTCATGATTTCCAAAGGATCCAACTCGGGAATCTACCTCATGGGCCGCTACGAAATCCAAATTCTCGACAGCCACGGAAAAGACAAAGTCGGCTATGGCGACATGGGCGGCGTCTACCAGCGGGTTGATGGAAACAGAAAGCCACCGGGATTCGATGGTCATGCCCCGGCCACCAACGCCGCCAAACCTGCCGGTGAATGGCAATCCATGATCATCAAATTCCGCGCTCCTCGCCTCGATGCCGATGGCAAACTCCTCGAGAAACCCCTCTTTCTCTCGGTGGTTCTCAACGGCCAAACCGTTCAAACCAACGTTACCCTCAACGGACACACCAACTCCGCCCAACGAAAAGGCTGGGCGACCAAGGATCATATCTTCATCCAAGGCGATCACGGCCCCATCGCCTTTCGAAAATTCAAGGTGACCCCGGAGAATTTCCCAAAGCCGGAATAAAAAAGATCGCGCCCGCGTGTAACCTTTCCATCGAAAAGGGCATAGCCCTTTGTAGATATGCAAAAGACGCTCCTCCTCGGCCTGCTGCTGTCGCCGATCCTCTCAGCGGCGCCCTTCAAAGCCAACACCGTCCCCGCCAATGCCCAATGGTATTTGCACGGCGACCTCGAGGGACTCCGTAAAACCGACAGCGGCACCATCGTTCTCAACGCCCTCCGCAAGGATCACGGTGAAAAAGTCGATGAAGCCAAGAACCTCCTTGGCTTCGACCCTCTTTCCGACCTCACCGACATGACTCTCTTTGGTGACGGCAAAATGAACCGCGCCGCCATGATTCTCAAGGGTGAGATCGATCGGACCCACCTTGAAGAAGTCATCAAAAAGGCCGACGATTACGCGACCTCCACTCACGGCGAGATCTCCATTCATCAATGGAATGACAAGGGCAAAACCCAGTTCGCAGCTCTCCACGGAGACGACACCATCATCTTCAGCGAGCACAAGAATCTCGTCGAACTGGCCCTCGATGTCCTCAGTGGAAACAAAGCCGGACTCGCTCAGGCTCCGGCCGTCGCGAAAGGCAATCCTATCATCCTCGGCGTCGCCAACGTGCATAAAATCGACCTCCCAAAAGACGAAGGCTCAAAGATCGTCCGCATGGCAAAAACAGTCGAAATGGCCCTCACCGAGAAAGATGAACGTCTCCACGCCCGCCTCATCGTCGAGGCCCAAGACGAGGAAACGGCCAAGCATTTCAAAGACGCCCTGGCTGGCCTCATCGCCATCGGCAGCCTCGCCGATGAAAACATCTCCGCACTCGCAATCCAACACGAAGGCTCGGCCCAGGAAAAAACGATGGACATGTCCATGAGCATCTCGGTGTCGAAGGCCCTCGCCTTACTCTCGCAATTGCAATAATCTTCGACCTCATGGCTTCCGGTATTTCCGACTCCGATCTTGTCCTCACCGCTCGCAGCGGAGAGGTCGGCGCTGACGGAGCGGCCGATGAAATCATCCATCGGCATCACGAAGCGATCTACGGATTTCTCTACAAACTCACCGGACGCCGCGAAGACGCCGAGGACCTCACCCAGGAAACCTTCCTCCTCGCCCTTCGCAAACTCCACAGCTTCAAGACCGGTCACCAACTTCGCCCCTGGCTTTTCACGATCGCCCGCCGGCAAGCCATCACCCAGTGGCGAAAGTCAAAGCCCACCAGCGAACTTCTCGACTCGGACCACCCTTCGACGCAGCACCACCACTCGCACGATTCCGTGGCACTCTGGGACCTCGCCAAGCAGAATCTCAAACGGGATGAATTCATGGCGCTCTGGCTGCACTACCAGGAGGGTTTTCCGGTCAAAGAGGTCGCCCGGGTCCTTCGCAAAACGACACCTCACCTCAAGGTCATCCTTCACCGCGCCCGCAAAAACCTGGGCAAGCAACTCTCGCAAACATTCGACGCCTGGCTCCCCGGACAAGCCCTTAATCTTCCACTATGAATACCGAATCACTCGAGAATCTCCTTCGCGAAAAAATCGTGATGGAAAAGCCGCGCCCGGGTTTCGAGACCCGTATTCAAGCGATGGCCCGCGAACCCCGCATCATGCCCAAACGCCGGAGCTACCGGTGGGTGGCCGGCCTGGGCCTCGCCGCGGTTGCACTTGTCGTGTCGTTGCCAACGCAACCCAAGCCCGCTCCTCCAGCAGTTGTCGCCACCACTCCACCTCCGGTAGAAAGCAAGATCGCCATCACCGAAACCAAGGTTGAGACTCCAGTTCAAAAGGAAATTGAAGGAATGAAAAGCGACGCCCGCCGGGCTTTTGCGTTCCTATCCGACACCGTGCCCTCGTTGATCGAAAAGTAATTCCAGAGGATCGCTCTACTTCTGACTCTCGGCATTCTCCCTTGGAATCTGGTGCGACAACCATCCAGTCGCTGCTAAAAAGCGGGCGTGACCTTCCTTGCCCATATATTTGCGCAGGACCATCTGGGGCGCGGCTTTCAGATCCACCAGCACCATGGCATCCAAACAATGCTGGAAGTTGGGATCATAGGCGAAGTCGAGAAGCGTGGCATTCATCTTGAAGTATTGGCGAAGAAGGACAGGCACCCCTTTACCATCGGGCTCGTGGAGGGCCACCTTCGCGGACACTTCTTCGATGCTTTCCAAGCCAACACTCAAGTCCTCGGGCCGGTCTTTGAAAGGAAGCAAGGCACGCATCGCTTCACTCCAAGTCTGATCGGTCTTCGTACGCCGGAGAAAGCGCACAATGATGTTCTGTGAAATCGCGGTGTAGTCATCGCTGATACTCACCGCTCCGAAAAGTTTGTGATACCGGGGATACCGCACCACGAATTGGCCAATCCCCTTCCACAATCCGAGCAACGAATGCAGTGACCGTTGGTAGTCCGGCAGGACCCACGAACGGCCCAGCTCCAGCGCGGGATTAAGATAATTCAGGAGCGGTTCATCAATCTCGCAAAGCGACGAGGTAAAGAGTCCTTGAAAGCCAAACTCAGCCAGAATGATGTCCGTTCTTCCGAGTCGATAAGCACCGGCAACCTGCTCGCGCTCGCGGTCCCAGAGAAAGAGGTGGTAGTAGTAGGCATCGTATTGATCGAGGTCCCTCCCTTTTCCGCTGCCCTCTCCAACCGCACGAAATGTCACCTCCCGCAGCCGCCCAATCTCTAAGAGAATATTCGGGATGGCATCCGCAGATGCCAAATAAATATCAAACGGCCCCTGTTGGGTCAGTGGGCCCGGACCAGACAAGCTGGCAATTTCCGCCCTGATCAATTTCAGGGGAATGGCGGCGGGAATTTCTTCAAGTTGAATCATGGCGTGAGGGGGGGGGGGGGGGGGGGCGGCCCCGAGGCGATTTCGGTGCGCGGGCCGCCTGGGGGTCTCAAGAGAGGTGGGTCGCTCCCAGCCGAGATGCGTGACC
>Ga0105052_10003960_pt1 | contig 16637 bp, 13 predicted proteins | sample FRY03_FD_78094 | JGI IMG/M metagenome (GOLD analysis project Ga0105052, IMG submission 78094) | Freshwater microbial communities from Lake Fryxell liftoff mats and glacier meltwater in Antarctica - FRY-03 | ecosystem: Environmental > Aquatic > Freshwater > Ice > Glacier meltwater ... | reverse complement strand
GGTGCGTTGCGGGCATTGCGGCTCTACCAGCCGCAGCGGCCCCTCGCACGCACCACCATGGTTGCGCTGGATCTCGCGGTAAGCTTGGGACTGCACAACTGGTTTCTGCCAAGGCTACGACATAACCCCCATTTCCCCGCCCTCCGGTCCGGCCCCACGGCTGCTCCAGGGGTCTCCCTCCAAAAGCAAATTCCTAGCAGCTGTCGATACCGTCGAGCTTCTTCTGCTCTGCGGTGAGCGTGAGGCTAGCCAACTCTTCTTCACTGTGGATCTTGAAATCCGCCAAATTTTGGTAAGCGGATTCCGCTTGCGGTTTCCTGTAGCTCCTTAAAGTGAGACCTTTGGTGGCGAGACCGATCTGGCTGGCGATGCTGGTAAACTCTTTGCCTTTGGATTTCTCTTGGGTGTTTATCTGAGCAGTCAGGGCAGCGAGCTGAACCAAACGTTCTTGACTTTCTTTCTCGTTCGCGGCGAGTTCGACCTGTAGCTCTTTTTGATCTTCACCGATAATAAAGATCGGATTCAACTGTCCTTCAATTTCACCGATATTTAAACGGACATAGTCCGCATTGAATACTCGAATCGGGATGCTCCCAGTGTTCGATTCGTTAAGCGTTCCATTCTCAGCTTCAAGAGAATATTTGAGATCTGGAAAGGGCACGGACACTCCCGTTGCTAGATGTTGAAAAAGGCGTGAGAGCGTAGTCTTACCTGAACCATTGGAGCCGTAGATGATGTTGAAACGCTTGAATTCACTTAGGGCGGTTCCTGGTGGCCAGCGATAGCCGTCGAAGACGCCCATATTGCTCACACTTTTTACTTTTTTGATCACAGCTTGAAGTTCGTTATTAAGTTCTGCTCAGCCATTTTTATCCGAAATGGATTCGAGCTCGAAACCATCTTCCAGAATGAACCTCCGCAACAGCGTAGCGGCCTTCATGTTCACTCTGAATTGCGGAATCGTTTCCCCTTCCAGCGCCTCGAAGTAGGCTTTGGCTTTGGCCTTTTCGATTGTCTCCTTGAGATCATCGAAGCGGCCGTATTCGTTCAGGTTCGCCTCGGTCGTATTGGTATTCATCAGCGCGACCAACTTCTCCGCATCCACTCCAAGGTTTTCTACGATGGCTCCAATCTCCTTGTCCTTGGCTTTGGCTTGGTAGTCGGTGAGGTAGTCGCGGAAAGTTCGGTCGGGGGTCATCTTCACAACTCCGCGCTCGATGTCGCGAAGGAAAATCTCCGCGATTTTTTGCTCCTCTTGCGAGAGCGAAGAAAAGGAGCGATGCAGATCGGCGAGGGTGGCCTCCTGTGCTTCCGCATTGCCGCCGGCCTGTAGGACTTTGAGAAACTTCTCGAACCGCGAGTTCATGTAGTCCGCATCGATCTTGCCGGTGTCGGTCTCTGTGATGTGGCTATCGATCTCGAAAGGGATGGCTTCTCCGTCGTTGCCACCTCCGCCACCAAGTTCCTTGTAGCGTTGGAGTAGAGTGAGATACTGCTGTTGGGTAATGGTGAATGCTACCGATGTTTTCGGGTATTCCCCTGACTCGTTTTCGGCTTTCTCCCAAGTGAAGCCCTGGATCTTGGCCGCTGTCAGAACGTCGTTGAACTCTTTGAAATTCTTCGCGAACGCCGCTCGTTCACTCAGATCCTCCGGCAACCTCTTGAAATCCTCGATGTCCGCCGCCTCGAAAATCGCGCTAACCTCCGCGAAGCTCGCATTCATCCTCTCCAGATTCATGGGCAGGCGATCCGCGAAGAGACCGATCGCTCTATCGCCGGAGTAGAGTTTCACCGCCGCCTTCACATTCCGCTCCATCGAATGCACCTTGCGGTAGTAGCGGATGGTGCCGAAAGGCTTGTCTGGGCCGAATAGGCGGTTGGTGCGGGAAAATGCCTGAATGACGCTCTCATACTTCAGCACCTTATCGAGGTAGAGCGTGTTGACCCACTTGGAGTCGAAGCCAGTTAGCATCTGATCCACCACGATCAACAGGTCGAGCTGCTTCTCCGGCTCCACCGCGATCCGCGTGTAGGGCTTCTTGTGGGCGAGCCGGTTCGCGATGTCTTTTTTGAAGTTGCCATGCGTTCCCAGATCGAAGCTCATCCCGTAGCGCCCATTGTAGTCCCCGATGATCTCCACCAATCCCTCTGTTTTGAAAGCTGCCTTGTCCGGGTCTTCATCGTTGTCGATATTCGGATCGAAAAGCGCGGTGATTTTCAGCTCCGGGCACTCCGTCTTCATCAGCCGGTAGTAGGCGATGGCTTCCACAATGCTGTTGGTGGCGAAGATCGCGTGAAACTTGCTGTCCTGGCTCAGGGTCACCCAGTTGTCCGCGATGTCCTGCACCACCGCGTTCTGGTGCTCTGGGCGGCGGTATTGCACGTTGGGCAAATGATCCTCGATGCCTGTTTGGTAAACTCCTCCTTCATCCAGAGAACCCGCCATGGGCACGTCCTTCATGTAGCGATTGAAAACCTTCTTTTTAGCCTCATCGGCCAAAGCTTCCTGGGGCGTGGCAGCTTTCGCCTTTTTTAGTGCCACGGCTTGGCGCAGGTCACGGTCGCGGTAGGTCGCGACTTTGTAGGGATCAAAGCCGAGCACGTTCTTGTCGCGGATTCCGTCGGCGATGCTGTAGCGTTGGAGTTCATCGCCAAAGACATCCGTGGTCGTATTATCATGGCGCATATTCTCCCGCTGGATGGGCGTGCCGCTGAAGCCGAAGAGAACCGCCCCGGGGAAGCTCTTTTTAATATCGATGAGCATATCGCCAAAGGTCGAGCGGTGGCACTCATCGATGATGAAGACGATGCGCTGGGCGCGCATCCGTTCCAGATCGTGCGCTTTTAGCCCGTTCTCCTCATCCTTGAGCTTACTCATCTTCTGGATGGAAGTGACGATGAGGGTATCCGCATGGTCGCTGCTCTTGAGCTTGTTGATGAGAATGCCGGTGTGCTCGGTGGCCTGCACGGAGTTCCCGTCTCCAGCGAAGTTCCGGTAGGCTTGCAGGGTCTGGGTGCCTAGCTCGATGCGGTCTAGCAGGAAGACCACCTTATCCGCGTTCTTCGAGTTTGCGATGAGCTGGGCGGCCTTGAAGCTGGTCATCGTTTTGCCAGATCCCGTCGTCTGCCAGAGGTAGCCGCCGAGCCGATTGGGATTTGTCCAATCCGTCTTTGCCACTTTGTCAGAAATGGCGTGGGCGGCGTAGTATTGGTAGCTGCGCATCACCTTGAGGATGCCGTCCGATTCATCCGCCACGGTGTAGAAGCCGATGAGCTGGTGCGCCATCGGGATGGAGAGCAGGCTGGAGGTAAAAGCCTTCCAGCCATTGATCGGTTCGTTATTAAAGTCCGCCCAGTGGAAGGCGTAGTCTTTGTCGAACTTCCCGTCTGGCCCAGGATTGGCGAAGTATTGCGCCTCCTCCGGCTCCATCGTCACAAAGATCTGGATGAGGGAAAAGAGACCCGTGAAAACTCCCTCCCGCGCATACTTCTGGATCTGGTTGTAGGCTTGGCTCACCGCCACCCCGCTCTTCTTCAGCTCCAGGTGTATCACCGGCATTCCATTGATCAGCAGCAGGAGATCCCCGCGCCTGTCGTTGAGCAGCTCGGAGCCACGTTTGAAGGGCGGCTGCTGCACGATCTGGTAGCGGCTCTGGCCAGCGGCGATCTCTTGCCTATCGTAGATTTTCAAGCTCACTTCCTTGCCGAAGTGCAGCGTGTCCTCCGGGTTGTCGCGGGTGATGGCGACGGTCTTGCCATTGATAAAGCCGTTCAGCTTGAGCGGGGTGCGCAGCGCAGTGATCTGCTCCATGATCTGCTGCATCTCCCCGTCCGTCAGCGGAACCTCATTGAGCTTATCGATCCCTTTATTGTTCTGAAAAAGGATGTCCGCCCAGTTCGCCAGCAAGTCCGCCTCGCTCGGGTTCTTAAGGATCTCAGATTCCCAACCGCGCTGGGTCAGCTCGTGGATCACGGCGTTTTCAAAATCGGCTTCTTTGGAAAAGGTGGTCATTTACCGTATGGCTATGTGAGTTTGTGTGAAATCATGTGAGATTGGCAGCTTTTCCTCTGCCTTTCAATTGTCGCACCAGTGGTGCGACAATCCACCGTCTACAATTATCTGCCTACTTTTGCCAGAAATTCCGCAGGAGTGAGGCTGGGAACAGGAGAGTTTCTAAAGTCCTTTATGTTGCGGGTGATGATCCCTACGGCCCCGACTGAAACCGCTGAAGCGACCTGCATGGCGTCTTCAAAATCACTGATTCCATACTCGAAAGATTTGACGGTCTGGGCGCTGCTGAGAGGAGACATTTGCAGAATTTCCAAACTTTCTCTGATCCAGTTCAGGATCGCAGCTTTTCCAATCTTGGGGCGGCCAACATAGAAAATCACGGAAATGCTGTGTGCCGCTACCCATGGCGAAAGTGAGGTTTCGCCGTCAAAGGCATCGAGACAAGCAATTGCTTCGGCCAAGCCTTGCCTCTCCAGAACGATGTCGAGCAGGACGTTAGCGTCTATCAAGTAGTTCTGGGGCATGTTTCGCGAGGATACTGGATAAAATGGGATCTTCCGGTGCGTGTTCTTCTACGCCTTTGAAAATCCCCGCGTTTTCTCTGGCCCACTTTCCGAGGGATTTCTTCGGCCGCTTTGTCGTTTCCAATGCCATGTTCACTACGATGTGAGCGATGCCGTTTTCCACAGTCGCAGTGAAGCCGCTCCCAGCTTCGAAAGGGAGGTCGGAGACGGGGATATCGAGAGCGTGAGCTTTTGTAGCCATGACGTGAGGATCATACGAGAATTTCCCGCCTCTGTCAAAATCAAGAAAAGGTGCGAGGTTTGGGTTGTTTTTAAAATCGGAGGCTCTACTCCTTCGGCAAGTGGGTCGGGAGTGCCTGGTCGGCGCTGTGGCCTCGGTGCGAATCATCGAGGCCTTTCGCTTTCCTTGGGAGGAAAGATTTTGAACCCCCAGTTTTTTCCTCCTGCCCCTCAATTGTCGTGCCAGCGGCACGACAATTCCCGAATCGGCTTCGTGTTTCATCGCGGTATTTTGGACAGGATTACTGGATTTACTGGATGAAGAATTTCTGGTGTTTCCAAATGCCATCCTGGCTATCCTGTAATCCTGTCCCAGAATTCTTTCAGACAAACATCTTTTCCAAACAGGCGGATTTGAGCTGTTTCAGCTTTTCGAGCTGCGTGGCGTGCTTGGAAATCAGCGAGTCAAGCTGGCGGAAGTAGCTGCCGATTTTTTGTTGCTCGTTCAGGTCAGAAGGTAAAAGGAAAACTGAGTTAGAAACTAGGTTCCAATCTGATCGTGGCATTTTTGAACCAGCAGATTGATTTGCAATCGTTTCGAAGGCTTCTGTCTGTATTAACCTGTAAAGGAAAGCTGGCGCAGTTATCGAAGGCTTTAATACCCAGAAATCACCAACTGCGATTCCCTCAAAGTCGGCTAGTAACCAGTTTCTAAGGTAGGGTCTTAACTTCCCGAAAAGCACATCTCCCATCTCGAATTTAATGCCTTTTTTATGAGATACTTTCTTCTCCAAGTCTTTATTTAGGCGGCCTGTGCCTGAGACGATGTCTTCGTATTCAAGGCGTGGCAGATGACACTCTGATCCAGGCTGCGTTGCTCTTGCAGTGATGTCCTTGAATTGTCTCTCCACCCAAGGCTCGGAGAAGCCTTTGAAGCGGATTTCGGGGGTGGTGGCTCCGTTTTGCGGGAACATCTTTTGGAGCATCGCCTGTTTCAGCGTCACCAAGTTGCTGGTGAGTAAAGTTTTCAGTTCAGTGAGGCCTTTCATGTCGAACTCGTTGCCGTCGAGTTCGTCTATCATGCCTGCCAGTCCGGTCTCGGTTTCTTGGATCTCGCGGGCGTTGTCGGCGTAGGTGATTTGGTATTTCTCTACGAGGCCTTCCAGCTTCGCGATGAGGGTATCGATCTGGGTGCCGGGCAGCCTATGGAGAGACTGGCTGAGTGGAGTGATCCATTTGAGTTCCAGCAGCTCGCGCACTTGCGCATCGTCCAAAGCCTCGATGGTGGCTTTGGTCAGCAGGTGGAGGGCGGCGGCTTCTTGTTTGATCGCGGCTTTCAACGTCTTTTCCTCATCAAGTAGCGAACTCACCTCGATAAGCTTGTAGGTAAAAGAATCCTCTGGGAATTCGAACGAAGACTGCAGTTGAACGAGATACGTGACTACCTTTGACTTTGCAAAAGTTCCGTCGTTATTGGGGTTCATTTGAGACCAATCGACTTCTGTATGGTCGCGGATGTAAGTTTCTTTATCAGGCTTCTTTGCCTTTGTTTCAAGCAGCTTGAGATATCTGTGCAGAGTTTTCGTCTCTTCTGTTTCGACCTCAGTCAGAAGCTCTTTGAGTTCCTTCTTTATCTCCGTAACGGAAAATTTATCGTTGGAATTATTGAGAACGATATATTCCCCATCAACCTCAGAGAGAGATTCGATTATTTCTTCAAATAAAGCGGTGATTTCATTAAGGCGGGTTTGCTTTTCGCGCAGGGCATCCAGTTCCTTTTTCAGATAAGTCTCCTGCACCAGCTCGAAGGGCATGATGCGGCCTTTCCAGCCCTCCTGCACCTCGACGTCTTTGCCTTTCTTTTTCTTGGTGACGAGATTCGGATCGACCACCCGTGAAGCTTCCGCGCCCTCGGTCTGGAGGATTTCCAGATCGATCGCTATCTGCTGCCATTGGTCATCGAGCAGCTGGTAGGCGTGGTATTTGTCAATGAGTGGGATGGAGGAGAGACGGGTAAAGATTTCCGTGCCAATGAGCGACTCCTGCCGGGGAATCTGGAGGGTGAGCATCTCGGCTATGAGCTGGGTCTCCAGGTAGGCAGGGAAATCCGCAAAGGCGGTGGCAAACCGGGCATCGAAGCCCTGCACCTCCTCGTGCTCACGTATGGTCTGCGCGAGGTCTTCAACCTTTGGCGCCACATAGGGCGTGCCGTCATCGGTAAAGAGAGCGTCGTGTAGGCTGGGGAAGGCTTTCCAGTAATCGGCTAAACTTGGGGCTTCCAGCTCGCTCTTAGGGATGCCGCCAAACATGGAGGCGTAGAGATCCCAGCTCACGGCGGGTTCTGAGGAATCCACGTAGCGCGGGATATTGAGATTGTAATCGTTTTCCCGGATCTCGGTCTTGGGCACTACTCGGCTGAAGCTCGGCAGAGTCTCCCGGGCAATCACGGTATCGGTGATTTTCTTGATGTCAGAGGCGCGGAGCTTGTTGTTTTTCCCCTCCTTGGCGAAGCCCTTGGAGGCATCCACGATGAGCACATCGCTGTTTTTCCGCTTCTGCCGGAGGATAAGGACGGTGGTGGGGATGCTGGTGCCGAAGAAGATATTCGCCGGCAGGCCAATGATGGTATCGAGGTGGTCGTTCTCGATGAGTTCTTTGCGGATTTTCCCCTCCTCGCCGCCACGGAAGAGAACCCCGTGCGGCAGAACGATGGCCATGATGCCGTCGGGCTTCAAGTGGTAGAGATCATGCAGCAGGAAGGCGAAGTCTGCCTTCGACTTCGGCGCGAGGCCGAAGCGGGAGTAGCGGGCATCGTTTTCCTTAAACTCCGGATCCCATTTCTGCGAGTAAGGCGGATTTGAAACAACGGCGTCGAGGTAGAGCGGGTTGTAGGTATTGACGGGGTCGTTGTCGTCGAAGAACGGCCAGTCGTCCTCTAAGGTATCGCCGTTGCGGGTCGAGATATTGGTAGGGAGGATGCCGCGCATGACGAGGTTCATGCGGGTGAGGTTGTAGGTGTTTTCCTTCAGCTCCTGGGCGAAGTATTTGATGTTGTCCTTATCGTCCATGTGCTTTGCGATGGACTGGCCGATATTGAGCAAGAGCGAGGCAGAGCCGCTGGTGGAATCGTAAATATCGATCTTTTTTCTGTCCTTCAGGAAATCCGCGATGATCTCGGACATGAGCAGGGAAACCTCGTGCGGGGTGTAGAACTCGCCCGCCTTTTTCCCCGCATTCGCGGCAAACATGCCGATGAGATACTCGTAGATGAAGCCGAGCACATCGTAGCCCTGCTTGCCATCCATGGGGATCTCCTTAATGAGCTGGATCAGCTCGCTGATGGCCTTGGTCTGCTTTGCTGCGGTTTCGCCGAGCTTGCTCAGGCCTGTTTCAAGGGTTTTGAAGATGCCCTCGAACAAGCGCTTGTGATCCGGGTGGATGAGTCGGCTGAAGGCGGAGAGCGCATCGCGGACATGGGAGACATCGAAATCGCCGCCTTGCTTGATCCAGGTTGAGAAGAGGTGATCGTAAGCGATGAAGTAACCGATGTTGCTCTTGATGTAGTCCACGGTGTCCGCGTCCTCCTCAGAGAGAGCGGCAATATCGTCGTCGCTGAAGTCCTCGCTTTTCGCGAAGCTCACGAGCTTGTCGGAGATGTATTTGTAAAAAATGAAGCCGAGGATGTAGTCCTTGTATTCGTTGGCCTCGATTTTCGAGCGCATCTGGTTGGCCGATTCCCAGATTTTGGCGGCGAGTTGTTGTTTGTTCACGGTGTGGTGTAAAGCCGATGGGGCTTGGTCAGAATCTGATAGAGGTCGTGGCAATACGTCTCTAACTTACATGGCCGTAAACCTGATCACCTTGCCAGAGGAGGACAAGGTAGAAGATGGCCAAGAGCTGGATACGCCGATGGTTACGCTGGCAGTTGAGTTCGCGGAAGATGCCGGAGGTGACGTAGGCTTGCATGGAAAGGTGAAGGCTAAGGTATTGTTTGAAGGGGATTTTGTTTCCCTCGACGGTCTTATAGTCCTGGGTTTGGTCACGTTCCCAGAGTTCGTCGAACCAGTGACAGATTTCCGGGTAGTCGGCAGCGGTACCTTGTCCGACCACATTGAGCTCGATGTTGGAGGTGTGCTGGAGGCCGAGTCCGGCTTCGGTGAGATTCGAGCTACCGGTTACGAAATAGCAGTCCGGTTGACGCAACGTGCGGAAAAGAATGGTCTTTGCATGGCAGAAATTCGGCTCGACGGTGCGAACCTTGACGTTTTCCTGATGAAGGAAAGCCACAGCTTCGCGGGCAACCTTGTTTAGCTGGAGAGCAGCATCGACGGTGATTGTCTCGGTGAGGAGATTGATGGGGTTTTCCTTGTCCTGATCATTGCACACGATGTCGCCGAGAACGAAGCGGTAGGCATCGATTTTCTCGTTCAGCTTGCGGCTGATCATGGCGAGGATGCCGACGGTGAAATAGCCGCTGGTGACATCGAGCCTTCCGGTTTTGGTTTGATCCAAGATCCATCTGGCGACGGACTTTTCAGAGCTTGAGTTGTCGTAGAGCATGGTGGATTTCAGGCGGATGGGTGGTTGGTCGGATGGTGACAGGTGGCACCGCGATGAGTCTCTAGCTTATCTGGTCGAAACCCTGGTCACCTTGCTCGGGTAGGACAAGGTAGAAGATGGGCAAGTGCTGGAGACTCCGATGCTTGCTTGTAAGCTGCCGTTCCGTTCCTCGGGTCGATCCCGACACTGACTGGGAGTATCATCGCGACATTTCTCCAAATTCAGTCGACTCACGCCGGAACAGCAGGTCAATTCTAGGGTGGTGGATTTTTCCGCTTCGCTGCTCCAAACCTGCCTTCCAATACGGAGAGCGCCACAGCCGCTAAGATCAATGCCGCGCCGCCCGCCTGGAGCAGATTCAGCCGTTCTCCAAAACCGCTCATTGCGATCAGTAGTCCGGACACCGGGACCAGAAACAGATACAGCGAAAGGCGTCCGGCCTCAGCCCGCTAAAGCAGCCAGAACCAAAGCCAGGTGCTCAGCGCGGTGCCAGCCAATGCCAGGAAGAGCAACAGACCGACAAAACCACCGGTCCACGTGATCAACCCCCATTTCCCCGCCCTCCGGTCCGGCCCCACGGCTGCTCCAGGGGTCTCCCTCCAAAAGCAAATTCCTAGCAGCCGAATTCTTCCAAGGCGCAATCCATCTCTTCCGGTTATTCATGACCGCTTCAGGTTGTTCATGCCCATGAGTCGGAGGCTACACGCAAAAAATGGGGCGGCAAGAAGCATTTTCGTTTAAAAGTCTGGCTTTTTGGCTTCATTTCGTTTAAAAGTGTGGCTTTTTGGCTTGGGCGTGGCTTTTTGGCTTTGCTCAGGCCCGGCATCATTGCCGACCGATGGCTTTATGATCCCGCGCTCGCCTGTTCGGCCATGTCGATCCCATTGTGGCTAAAGGATGGGGTGAGTCGCTTGCCGGAATTGATGGGGATCTTCTCCAAGGCCAGGGAGTGCCCATGGGTTTTCCCACGGCTCGAGCATATTTATCAATGGCATCTGGCTCTTGCCGGAAATCAGAAAGCTTTAAGCGAAATTGAAACTATGGCGTCCGAGCGATCACTCGGCTTGGCCGACGTAGACTTCTGAGCGGAGAGGCGCGCCAGTTGCCGCGTTACGGGATGAGTTTCCCGATCATCCGCTCATTACCGGCGGCGACTACAATCAGAATCGGGACGGGGCAAAATGGTATGGCACACGCAAGGGGCGGGACCTGTTAAGCGAGGGCTGAGCGTTGCACGTCTCCGGTGCGTTACCGATCTGGATTTCGTGGCAGCGGGCAAGCTGGAGAAACGCCACACCGTCGATCACCTCTGCACGGACGAGTCCATGGGCCCGGGTGGTGAATGTGGGCGCTTGGGAAAGGACACGTCCGGACGGGCTGGGGCTCAGCGACCACAGCGGAGTGATGGGCGATCTCAGAGTCTGACTTTCCCATGCGTTCCTTGTTGTCAGTCTCTACCCGTTAGCAGAGGATTTTCCCGTCGCATGAGTTTCCAACTTTCTAACTCCCTCGTTCTCGACGGCTACCGCTTGATCCGTTTTCTCGGCCGGGGAGGTTTCGGCGAGGTTTGGCTGTGCCGCTCCGAGTCGATGGGCGACTACCGGGCGCTCAAGTTCATCTCGACTCACGACTCCGACCGCTTGGAAAAGGAGTATCAGGCGCTGGTTCACTACCGCAAGGCGGTGGCCATGCTGCGCTCGCCCCGGCTGGTGCCCATCGAGCACGTGAACCGCAACGAGGCCGGGCTTTACTACGTGATGCCGCTGGCAGACGGCAGCGGGGCGGACGATCCTGCGGACGTGGCGTGGGTGCCGCTGAGCCTAACGACGAAGATCCACGAGCAGGTCGAGGCTGCGGCGTGGTTCTCCAGCCGGGAAATCATCGAAATGCTGCTGCCGGTTCTCGAAGCCCTGCAAACCCTGTCGGACGCCGGCCTGGTCCACCGCGACGTGAAGCCGGAGAACATCCTCTTCTTCAACGGGCAACCCTGCCTCGGCGACATCAGCCTGCTCGGTGCGGACGCGTCCGTGATCACCCGGCGCGGCACACCGGGCTACGCCACCCCGTCCTGGTATGTGGGCGGGCATCCTGACATGTATGGAGTCGCCGCCACGCTCTTCTCCCTTCTGACAGGGAATTCACCCGACCGGATGGGGCGCGCCGCTTTCGCCTGGCCACCACAGGGAGAAAAGTCGTTATCGGAATGCGAGCGGGCGGAGTGGAAGCGCCTGCATGGCGTGATCCGCCGGGCCACTGACGAAAAGGTCTCCGAGCGCTTCGTGGATTTCACGACGATGGCGGACCGAATCCGGCTAGGTGGCACCAACAACAGTGGGCCACCTGAGAAGCGTCGACTTCCTAAAATCCTGGCCTCGGCCCTCACAATCGCCGGGATAGCGGCCGCCACTGTGGTCGCCGGTTTCCGCAGCAAACAAGCCGAAACGAAGCCGCAGCCGACTCCATCCATCACCGATCAGCAATCCCAGAAAGACGCGGAACCGGAGCTCACCGCTGAGCAGAAAACAGACTATCAGGCGCTAGCGGGTATGATCCAAGGATACATAGGCGATGGTCAATATGCCAATGCCTTGGCGAGCGTTGAAACACTGCTCTCCACCTACCCGCAGTCCCGCAAGCAGCCCGCCTACTCGATCGCCCGGGCCATGGCACTGAGAGGCCTCGACCGGATCGATGAAGCCAAGGCGGAACTCCGGAACGACGTGCATCTGTCTCCCAACATTGCCGCGATGGCCGCCCGCAAGGATTTGTGGGTGGATTATGGAGATCTGGCCGCCGCCGAGGAGGACCTCACACGGATACTGGAAAAATTCGGCCCCGCTTCTTTTCCTCTGTTCCTGCGGGCGGATGTCCGTGCCCAGCGCGGGAATTTCCCCGGCGTCCATGACGACAAACAAGCCGCCTCCGCCGCAGTGCCGGAAGAACTCGAACAACGGCGGCTCGTGGACTCCATGTGGGCTCCATTGGAAACCAAATACCCGGGATACCATGAATACCTCAAAACCCTGCCGCCGGATCCCCATGGCGACGTGGCCGCCGGAGCGGGCGGGTCTGAGGAAGAACTTGCCCATGACGACGCCTGGGTTCTCGAAGTTTTCGACTCAGTCATGGCGGATCTGTTGGATCCGGTTAGCAACCCATCGCCAGATGCGATGCGCGGTAGGGATGCGCTGGTCGAAATGAGTCGTGATGGTTTTGAAAAGGGTGATTACGTCAAGGTGTTGGGGCTTCTGGACCAAGCGTGGGATTCCATTCCAGCGCTGGCGCAAACTCCCGTCCTGTCGTTGTTCCGGTCACTCCTCTTGACGCGTTTGGATCGCCAAGACGAGGCAGAGAGCGAACTGGTGAAACTCTGTCACCGGGATAGTGACCCAAGGCTCATCGACGCCCGCGTTTCCCTGCTCAACGCCATTGATCGAAAGCCCGAGGCAGAAGGGCTCCTGACCCGGATGATCGACGCTATCACTTCCACCGACCACCCGTCGCTGGACCAGAAACTTACCCTGCTCAAGCTGCGTGCGAGAATCCGCGTGATCCTCGGCAAGTTCCCCGCAGTGCAGGCGGATCACACGGCCGCCCTTGCCCTCGTCGTTGCGGAAGCCTCGGACAAGCGAAACGACAGCCTGACCTTCGGCGGGCGCGAGCGGCCAGCGGTTGAAGCCGCGTGGGACGAACTGCGCACCAGTTATCCCGCTTACGCCGACTATCTTAAATCCCTCCCGGAAAAATAATTTCACTTTCCGGGGGAGATTCCCCGTTTGGCACCGAATCAGGGAGTGGACCAGGGTGAATTCCTTAAACCGGCCTCCCGGATATGGCTGTGGATTGCACTTCAGCGTTTCCAACCGGTGAGGCCGCTGGAGGGTGCCTGTCTGGTCCATTTATGCCGGGAACTCCCGGAACGGAAAAAACCAAACAAAGAATACACATCAAATGTTCGAAATCATACCCACCCTGTTAACGCCAGCCATGCTGGCCATGTCGCCCCCATCCATACCCGCTACCCAGCACACCTATGACTGGGAAACCCAGCGGACAGAAATGACTGTTGATGGCCAGTTCGTCTCACCGGAAAACGCCGGAACCATGAGAGGAACCCAGTCTTTCGTCGGCACAGCTTTGACGATCGATGACTGGAATCAGGACTGATCCATCCAGCCCCCATGACAATCCGTAAATGAAACCGGAAGGGAGGCACCAATGCCTCCCTTCCACTTCCCTCCAAAAATCACCATGCTGCTAGTGCTATCCCACAGTGAGGACATTACGACCGATATCGTTCTGAACCGCCTCAACGATCTGGATGTTTTCCGGTTCAATATCGATCTGTGGCAGGATTACGAATGGTTTGTGGACGGACACACTTTCCTTCTCCGCGACCCCACCCAACGATTCTGCCGGGATGAGGACGTGCACGCGGTTTACTTGCGCAAGCTCTTCTTCAACCCACCCCTGATCGATGTCCCGGCGGGCGGCTCCGAAGAGGCCTGGACACGTGCTGAAGTCGAGGCGCTTTGGCTGGGACTCCGCGACCTGGCGATGGAAACCCAACGCCTCGCCCTGGTGCATCCCTCGCCCTTTGGGCGGTGGAACAAGATCCGCCAAATGCGCGTGGCCTCCCGCTTTTTCCGCGTCCCTGAATGGTCCGCATTCCATTCCAATACCTGTTCTCTAACCGCGCCCCTCGTCGCGAAATCCTTTGGCCAGAACCACATTGGCAATGGCGGCATCCTCATGGTCCGCGAGGTCGAACCCGAACAACTATCGCCAAAGTTTCCTTGGTTCGTCCAAAAGTGCGTCGCCGAAGCCACCCATGATGTGACGGTCGCTTGTATCGGCGAGAAACTGTTCGCCTATGAACTCCCCCGCAGCTCGTTCGATGGCCAGGACTGCCGATTTTCCTCCACTTTGGAAGATCATTGGACGCCATGCAATCTCTCACCCGCCGAGGCCAACGCCATCCGCCGTTTCATGCAAGCCACCGGCTTCACCTACGGCCGCATCGACATGCTGAGGGACGCGGATGGCCTATGGTTCCTCGAAGTCAACCCGAACGGCCAGTTCGCCTGGCTTGACCCTCACGGGAAAAATGGTCTCTTAAACGCGGTTGCGGACGAAATCCGACAGGTCCACCAACGCCAACAAGCGTCCAGCCCCCGGCTCTTCAACTCAGCTTCATAGCTTTCCAGAATTTCAGCATTTCCCCTTCAACTCATTGATTATCTGAGTGAATCTGGGTTCATCTGCGGTTCTATTTTCCTCTTTAGCTTCAATTTCAGCTTTTCAGCTTATCAGCTTTTCAGAATTTCAGCATTTACCCCTCCATGCCCGCTCAATTCCCACTCACCTCCATCAACCTGATCTCCAAGCTCAAGGGCGGCGGTGACGAAGCGCATTGGCAGGTCTCCTGGAAGCGCTTCCTCGAGCTCTACCACGAACCCATCGAAATGATCGCCCGGGCCTGTTACCGCCGCCACACCGGCGGGCAGGAACCCTCCTCGGGCTTCATCGAGGATGCCGTCGCCAACACCGTCGCCGATTTCTTCTCCAACAGCCAATACCGTTACGACAAGGAAAAGGGGCGGCTGCGCAGCTACCTCCGGACCCTCACCAACGCTCGCGTCGTCGATCTGCTGCGCAAAGAGCGCCCCATCGACCAGCGTCCGCTCGAAGCCACCACCGCATCCGAGCTCCCGGCAGAATCACCGGGAGAATCCGACGCCTTCAGCCGCGCGCTGCTCGCCACCCTCGTTGAGGACCTGCGCAACCGGATCCCGCTGCGCCAGTTTGAGATCTTCGAGCGGGTCAAGCTCAAGCACCAGTCGCCCCAATTCGTCGCCGAAGACCTCGGCATCCAGCGGGCCATGATCGACCGCAACATCCACAAAGCCATGACCGCCCTCCGCGACCTCGCCTCCCACGCCGAATACCAGGAAGAATTCTACCAGTGACGGCCCCACCGAGAGTTACCCGCCTCGCTACTTCCACCTTCCGTCTCCCGATCTTCTCTCCTCGCTGAAAACTGAAAACTGAACTCTAGCAAACTGCTCTATCCATGCACGCCATCAACCTCCTCACCCGTCACGGCGGTCCCGACCTCACCCCGGAGGAAGACGCCCAACTCACCCGCGAACTGGCCGCCGCCTATCACATGGACGAAGCCTCCGCCACCAGCCGCGATGTCCAGCGAATCGCAGAAAAAGTTCGGGCGAAATTGGGAGAAACCGCCGACGGGAAACCCACGCCACCGGCTCCCTGAAAGCTCCTCCTTGGGCGCTCTCCACACGCCAGAACCCCACATCCGCGCTTTTGTTCCCGCTTGACTCGTACATCCATTCGTGTAGATACATTCCTTGATGAAAACGAAAGTCTTCAAAAGCGGCAACTCCCTGGCGGTCCGGCTTCCAAAGGGCTTGGAGCTGCCGTGCGGAACAGTCTCCATCCATCGTGATGGCCGCAAAATCATCATTGAGGAAGTGACCCAATCCGGCTGGCCGGAGGGCTTTTTTGAAAACATCAGGATTTCGCGCGAAGACTTCGGGCGGGAGACTCCCGCTTACCGCGAGAAAACGCTGTGAGAAAGTGAAAAGGATCCTCGATACCAACGTCTGCATCGACGTCCTGCGCGGTCGGGAAACGGTCGTGGACCGCCTGATCCAATGCCCGCCTGAAGACTGTTTCATCTCAGTCATCACCGAGTTCGAACTTTTCCAAGGCGCCGACCGGGCACCAGCCGCTCATCGCAAGCAAGAACGGGCGAAAGTATCGCAGTTCGTCGCTCCACTCCAAATTCTGCCCTTCGATTCCGAATGCGCCCGCATCGCCGCCCGACTCAACGCAGATCTCCTCAACTGCGGCACGCCGATCAGCATCACCGACGTTTTCATCGCCGCCACCGGGCTGCGCCACAAGCTGACCGTGGTGACGAACAACACCAAAGACTTCCGCCGCATCCCCTGCCTAACACTCGAAGACTGGCGCTAAAGCCACCCCTCCCGGTCTCCTGCGCCACCCTGTTCGCGAAGACTTGGCCGGGACACCCAGTTTTCGGGCGTATTTTGGACACGTTCTATACCGTCGGCTCTGTTCGCCAAACGAACGAATTGCTTGGAATGAACGACTGAGTGGCTCATCCCATGAAATGTCTGGCAGAACAAGGTGCTTTTCGGTTTGATCCTCCCAGCGCATTGCGCCAAGTAGAATGACACCGGAGCGATTCTGAAAAGGATCGTGGTGATGGTCGTTGCGCCAGAAAGAATGACACCCGGATGAAGACATTATCAGGGATCATGAGTCATCAAAGT
>Ga0105052_10003950_pt1 | contig 16654 bp, 12 predicted proteins | sample FRY03_FD_78094 | JGI IMG/M metagenome (GOLD analysis project Ga0105052, IMG submission 78094) | Freshwater microbial communities from Lake Fryxell liftoff mats and glacier meltwater in Antarctica - FRY-03 | ecosystem: Environmental > Aquatic > Freshwater > Ice > Glacier meltwater ... | reverse complement strand
GGGCAGTCTCGACGAACGTTGCTCCGCCGAGACTGCTTTTTGGACTCCCATTGGACGCAGGAGTAGATGCCTCAAAAAATCCCCCATTCTGGACAGATGCCACTAAAATCCGAGAAGAACCAATCAGCAAGCGATATTGGCAAGGAGACAGCAAGTTGCCGGCCTCCATGTAGTCAAACCAGACGCGATCGCGTCCACTTTCAGCCGCGGCGATCAGATATACTTTTGGAGGATCGCACAAACCCCCTTTTCCCAAGAGTTCATCATGAGAACCGCTCTTTCGATTCGTGAGCAGATGGCTTGGTTGCTTTCTGTATTTTTTGTCGTCTCCGCTTCGACAGTTACTTACGCTCAACCACCTAGTGCACCACCAGCGGCAACCCCGATCTCATCAAAATACGTGCCTGACGATGCACTCGCTTTGCTGGTCTTCTCTCCCCAGGAGCTCATCAACTCTTCCACTTTCGAGATGTTTCCGATCGAGATATTCCGCGCTCAGGCGGTCGATAAAGCGGGCATTGATCCTGCGGATGTTTCCATGGTGAAAATCATGGTTGGCATGCCGGGACCGGCAGGCCCTGTGTTTGGTTTGGCGGCAGAAACGACCGCTGATGTTGATGTCTCGAGTCTCTTGGCTTTGCTTGATGCTTCGCCCGATGCGGTCGACGTCCAAGGGATCTCTGCTTACGTTCTCCAGGATCCGCCGGGAACGCTTCTTCATCAAGCCGATGCCCGCACCATGATCGCCGCGTCGGGAGATTGGTTACCGCAAGTGATTGGCGCAAACAGCGGTACCGGACAATTGGCAAGCCTCGCTGCCAACGTTCCACGGCAGCCTGGTGTCACATTGATCGCGGCACTGAAACCGGTGAGGCCGATGATCAGCGGTATCGCTCAACAACAAGCCCAGCAGTTACCACCGGCTCTTCAACCGCTGGGACGATTGCCGGAGCTTGTCGACGCACTCCTTATCAATGCAAATATCGTCAACATGGGCGGCGGCCTTCGCATCACGATGCTTTGCGTGGATGACAATAGCGCCGCCGAAGTTGAACAAATCGTCATGGACGCTCTCGCGTTCGGAAAGGAACTCGGGATTGCACAAGCCAAGCAGGCGGCAACGTCGTCGCAAGAATCCGAAGTTGTCGTGAAGGCGACCCTGCAATACATCGACCGGATCGCGGCGAAGTTTTCAACAATGTTGACGCCGACTCGTTCCGGCCGGCGAGTGATGATGAATGTTCAAACCGAAGCGAGTCTGACGTCGATCGGCGTGATGACCGGGTTGCTTTTACCCGCGGTCCAATCCGCCCGCGAAGCCGCGAGACGTATGAACGCTTCAAACAACATAAAGCAAATCATGTTAGCGATGCACAATTACCACGCTGCAAAGGGGCAACTTCCCGCACCGGCGATTACGGATGCGGATGGGAAGCCGCTGTTGAGTTGGCGGGTTTCGCTTTTGCCATATTTCGACCAACAAGCGTTGTATGAACAGTTCCATCTCGACGAGCCTTGGGACAGTGCTCACAACATGCCGCTCTCGCAAACCTTACCCAGCGTTTACGTCGACCCAAGTGCGACGTTGCCTCCAGGTGACACCGTTTTTCACGCCGCCGTCGGCGATGGACTCGCTCTCATGCCGGGCGAGCAGAATAAGTTCAGTATGTTTACCGATGGCACCAGCAACACGATCATGATTTACGAATCCAATCGCAATGAATCGGTTCCGTGGTCAAAGCCTGCGGATGCCGAAATCGACCTCAACGCGCCGATGGCTCCTATGGGCACCACGCACGCTGGCGGTTTTCATGTGGGAATGGCAGATGGATCGATTCGGTTCATCGTGAACAGTATCGACCAGGATATGTTAAAGGCGTTATTGACGCGTGCCGGTGGCGAAGCGGTGAGAATCCCATAGCGTCGATCTGAAAGCGATCATCGGGCTTCATCATTGGTTACGGCGCGACCAACGGTTGACACCTTCCAGTCGCTGTTTCGCACGACCAAAGTACGCTTCGCCCAAAGTTTTCAAATGGTTCTCGACCGCGACTGCGTAACTCGCATCGCTCTTTGTTTTTGGTTCAATCCAACCGCGATCGAGCAAGCGGTCAAAAATCCCCTCGGCGATCACCTGATGACCTTCGATTGATGGATGCACATGATCGACGAACCATGAGGGATCGGCGATGCCATCAGGTTTCGCGGCGAGAGTTGCGTCACGTCGATCAAGCAACCTTGGCGTATCGACCAAGTAGACGTTTTCTGCATCTCGATAAGACCGGACTTCGTTTTCAATTCGAGTTGTCGCACGAAGCGAACAAACGTCATGGTCTCGCGACATGGTGAGGTACTTAATCGCATCCGCTGGATCGTCTTCCGCGGCTTCATATTTCCAACGCCCTAGCGCGTAGTTCGCTAAAGCGTTCTGCGGATCAAGCTTGAGGATGTCTTCCGCTGCTTTCATGCGGAGGTCGAACTCTGCATCCGATTGGATCGTCTTGGCCCACGCTGTCAGACTGTCATTCTGTGAAGCCGTTAAGCCTTCCGCGGGCACTGACTTGAACGGTGGCGTGTTGACAATGTCGCCCGCGGGAACGCAAAGGACCATTGGAACGGATTCATCTTGGCACCGGTCGATCATCCTCGCGAGCGTTGTCTCGAAGTGGCGATGCACGCCTTCGGTCCAATCTTCATCGCGTTGGTAAGCATCCATGCCGTCGGCGTGATCCAACATTGTATCGACTTCACCAGGCAATGCGGTTTTGGAGCCTGAAGCAACTTGTTCGTCCGCAAACATCCGGCCCGCGACCCGTGCGACTCGCAATCGCGAAACCATGGCAAGCGGACCGGCCATCCATCGCGGAATCGACCGTTGGCGAGCATAGGTTCTCGCTTCCAAGAACTCGTTGTGGCCGGTGTAGAGAACGACCAAGTCGGGCGAGTATCGCAGCACTTCATCGAGAATCGCGGCGACTCGATAGCTGGCGTACGAAATACCGCCGGCATTGATGACTTCGATTTTTCGTTCCGGTAGCGCCGCTTGTAAACGCAGTTCCAGCCACTTCGGGAACGCGGTTTCCGGCAGATAAGGTTGTCCCTGAGTCGTCGAACCGCCCAACGCGAAAATACGAATCGTGTTTGACGGTTTTGCAATCGAAAAACTTGCGGGACAGAAATAGTTCATCCTCTCTTCGCCGATGTTCATCATCGATCCGTCTTCGCTGCGAACGAAAAGCGGTCGCAGCGAATGCAGATCGACAAGGGGATCGTGATCGATGGCGGATAGCGGTTGGGATTGCGCCGGATTGACGGGATCTGCCGCCACACCCGCGAGCCTGAGGCCGAGTTCCAGCAGAACGAAGGGCATTAGACCGATCGCGACGGCAACCAAACGAAAGACGATGCGTCGCGTAGATCGTTTCAATCGTCGGCCTCGTCATCGTGAATCGCGAAGCTGGAACCAACCGAGTCGTCGCCGTCTTCGTCTTTCTTGTACTGATCCAATCGGCGATACAAAGTTCGAGCACCGATGCCCAGGACCTTCGCCGCTTCTTCCCGATTTCCACCGGTCAATCGAAGGGTTTCTTCGATCGCCCATTTCTCAATCGTCGCAAGCGGTTGTCCGATCAAACTTGTGTTTCCACCTTCAAGCATCGCTGGCAATTGGGCATCGTCGATCGGCAACGCCGAAGGGTCCACCAACTCCGGCGGCAAGTCATCTTCACCGAGGATGCCGTTGGTATCCAATACCACCATCGTCTCCACGAAGTTTCTCAGTTGCCGAATGTTGCCTGGCCAATCGTAGTAGAAAAATTGCTTCGTCACCGCGGGCGTAAAATGCGCCGCTGGTTTGTCGTATCGCTTCAGGAAAATTTTACGGAAATGATCCATCAGCGGCACGATGTCGTCGCGTCGATCTCGCAGCGGCGGCAGCGTGACGGTGACGACTTTCAGTCGGAAATAAAGATCGTTTCGGAATGAACCATCCTCGACCATCGCTTCGAGCGGCCGGTTCGTCGCGGAGATCAAACGCACGTTTACTTTGATCGGCTTGTTGTCACCGACGCGAGTGATTTGGTGCTCTTCCAAAACTCGCAGCAGCTTAATTTGTGTGCTCATCGGCATATCGCCGACTTCGTCGAGAAACAGCGTTCCACCATTGGCATATTCAAACGCGCCAACGCGATCGCTGACCGCATCGGTGAACGAACCCTTGACGTGTCCGAACAGTTCGCTTTCCACTAGGTGTTCGCTGACCGCTCGCGTGTTCAGCGCCACGATTCGCTTCGCCCGTCGCGGACTGTTTTGATGAATCGCTTGAGCGATCATTTCCTTGCCGGTGCCGCTTTCGCCGGTGATCAGCACCGTGGCGTCGGTTGCAGCAATTCGGCGGAGGCGATCAAGCACCGTTTGAATCGCGGCACTGGTGTAGATGATCCCTTCAAAACCGAAACGTTCGTCCAGACGTTGGCGGAGCTCCGTGTTGGTGCGTTTGAGTGAAACGGCCTCAGCAGCCTTGTCGACGATCACTCGCAAGCGTGCCGGGGTTATCGGTTTTTCAAGAAAATTAAAAGCCCCTTTCTGCATCGCTTCGACCGCGATCGGAACGGTGGCGTGGCCCGTCACCATCACAATTTCACAATCCGGCAGACGTTGGCGGGCTTGGGCGAGCAATTGCATGCCGTCGACTTCGTTCATCACCATGTCAGTGATAATGATGTCATACGTTTCCCGTTCAATCAGCTTCGCCGCATCGGGTCCACGAGTCGCGACCTCGCATTTGTAGCCGACTTTTTCGAGACTTTCGGTCATCGCACGCGCGTGCGCGGCTTCGTTATCAACGACTAATAGTCGCATTTCCGAAGGATTGACCAAGGGGCTGCGTTTGTCGCTTAATGACAGGTTTTCAGTTTCGCTTGTTTGGCTCATGGTTCGATTTTAAGTCGTACTTCCCCAATCGCGAATAGGTACCAATCGCGAATCGGATGCGAAGTTTCTTGGATTTTTCATTCGAACCGATTTGGACGCTGGTGGCGACGCAGTTTTTTCGTTCGAAAGTACGTCGCTGCTGAGTTTGCCGACTTCAGGTCACCAAGCCCTTCGTGACGCTCATGAAAACGTCTTCAAGCGTCGGGGCTTTGTCATTGAATTTTTTCAGTCGCACGCCTTCACGAATGAACGTTTCGAGAAGAACCGCCAGTCCTTCGTCGTCGATCTCCATTTCCGCGGTCACGCCTCTGAGTTCAACATCGAGCGACCGCAGCGACGCTTGACTCCGCAAAATCGACATACCCGCGTCGGCGTTTTCGAGGAACTCAATCTCGACCAGTCGGTTGCGATTAATCTTTCGATATACCTGATCAATCGGCCCGTGCATCAAGAGTTGGCCTCTTTCGATGATCCCGATCGAAGTGCAGCAATCCGCCAGTTCGGTCAAAATGTGGCTGCTGATCAGGATCGTTTTTCCCATCTTGCGTAGTTCTTTAAACAACGCCTTCATCTCAATTCGTGCCCGTGGGTCCAGACCGCTTGACGGTTCATCAAGAATCAAAACCGGCGGATCATGAACGAGTGTTTTCGCCAAACACAACCGCTGCTTCATCCCTCGCGACAAACTATTGACGAAGTCATCTCGTTTGTGCATCAAATCAAGCAGCTCAAGCAGGTTGGAAATGCTTTGCCGACGCTGTGTCTTTCCAATGCCATAGGCGACGGCAAAGAAATCGAGGAACTCCCAAACCCGCATGCCGTCGTAGACGCCGAAATTGTCGGGCATGTATCCGATATTACGCCGAACGCCGACGGGATCGCCGATCACGTCACAACCCGCGACAACGCCTTGGCCTCGCGTGGGGCGAAGCAGCGTGGCGAGGAATCGAATCGTGGTGCTTTTGCCAGCACCATTGGGACCGATGAAGCCGAACATCTCGCCCGCTTCGATGTGCAAGTCAAGCGATTTGACGGCGGTGAAATCTCCGTAATCTTTACCAAAGCCGGTCAACGTTATCATGGACTCACCGTCTCCTTGACGGCCGAAGGATCGATGTCTCCCTCCAGCAATAATCTTTCTCGTTGTTTCCGCGTTGGTATTAAGTTCGTGTCGCCGCGCGACCGTTCTTGCTGCGGATGAACCAAATGTGCGAGAACGAGGTTGGTTGCACTTTGACTCGGCGTTTCCGGAAGAATGGTCATGCCAGACTGCGGTTCATCAAGCTGGCCAATCAATCTTGCCGAGCCCTTCGGCATCGATTCAATGTTTTGAAACGGTCCGGTGATCAATGCCTTGGAAAGATTCGGTTGCTTCGCAGTCCACTGCAGTCGCAATCGTGAGCCCGGATCGAGTGAAGTAATGGTTGCGAACTCTATCTCATCGTTGGCAGACTTCCGCAATGCGATCGCGGCAATCAATTTCAGCTTGGTGCCATTGCGAAGCGTATCGCCACTTAACTCAATCACGCCACCCACGTCCACGATCTGCTCGACATGGAACATTCGCGTGCGGTTTGACGGAACGGAAAAACCATCCAGGATCGGTCCCGCGGTGTAGCCGAAGCGAAATATCGGCGGCGCGATGCCGAGATTGCCCTTGGTCGACGACTCCACGGAGGTAACGGCAACCTCCGGTGCATCGAATTGCAACTGATAATTTCCTGACAATGAATTGTAGATCGATGCAAAGCGAGTGACGTGTCCGCGTTTGTAACCTGGTTGCAGTTCAAGCAACGACACTTCGTTGTAATTGCGAGCAAGTCCCAAGTCGAGACTGACTGAGCGAGCGATCCAGGCTGCACCACCGAGCGCCAGTACCGGAATCGCAAGCCAAGCCCATTCCAATCTGCCAACCAAACGAAAGACGATGTAGTTCACGGGCACGAGCAGCGTCAGATAAACGAGAAGCGATTTCATGACAAATGGGACCGGTGGAATCACCACGCCCGCTTGTTCGCGAAGGACCGATTGAAGCAAGCGAGCCACATCGCTGTCGTCTCTCCAACCGCCAAGCCCTGAGAAGGGATGAACCGTGAACTCATCTCCCTGCGGTTTGTTCACTTCATCGCCAGTTGCGGCAAACGCCAACCGCGAATCGCGACCCGCGAGACGCACGGACGTGTTGATGGCCGCTCCGGCCTGGAGCGAACTGGCGTCAAGCAAATACTGCTGAACGAGTATGCCTGCGGAGGTGTCGTACTTGCGTCCAGGGCGTGCAAGCGCAGCGGCATTGAAGAAACTGTCTCGACTTCTCCAACCGACCATCCAATCTGACGTTAAATCGAATCGCGACATCACCACTTCGCCGCGTCCCACCGCTCGCCGGGCGAGCAGGTCGCTCGTTCGCTCGATCGAGGCTGCGTCTGGCACTAATTCACCACCAATCGAAACGCGGCTCGCCTGTTCGCGAACGAGCGTGCTGACGGGAAGCCTCGAGTCATCATTTGAAACGCTCCACTGGTCGATCAAGCGAGTCATGGCATCGCTGTCGAGAACGACCATGCCATCGACAACGATCGGCAATAACGAGCCAAGTTCGCTGGTCGCAAGTTCCGTCACGGTCGAATTTCCATTGACGATCATACGTCCGCCGAAATGAAGCCAATCGGTCAACGCTTGTCGCTGCTGAGGAGTCAACTCACTCGGCGACAAATCATCCCAAAACAGAACCGCGGTGCTTGTCCAATCGAGCATCGTTTCGGGCAGCGCCAACAAACCGTCGGAGCGTGGAAAGACGATTCGATAATTGCTCGGCGGTGAACTGACCGCTTCGCCGTCGATCGGCGGCCGGACCCAATCGGCAACTTGAAACGTCGCGAAACGCTCGGGGCGAGTGGTCAGAATTACAAAAAAGTATTCGTCACCTCGCATGACCAGATGATCAACGCGAGCGGAATCGGCGTAAGACGAACCCGAGTTGAAAGTGCCCGATGTGGAGATGCGTTTGCCCATACCGATGCCATCGGCGCTGGCAAGCAATCGCACATCAAGCCGCTTCATCCGCCCTTTGGGCAAGACCGCAGGCCGCGTGCACGTCAGCAAACTTTCGCCCACGTTCGCTGACGACATGGGCGATGCTGATAACGAGGACGCATCGCGAACAAAGGTTTTGAAGGTTAAGTCACCGCGTTGGTCGGATTGGTTGCTTCGAATCGATTGGCGAAGCGTGAACCAATGCCCTGGTTTGATCGCAGTCGCGGGTGGCAACGTTCCCGACGGAAGCGGTAACGCGGCACCAAAGGTGATGTCTTCGATCGGAGCCTGCTTCTTCGCATCAGGCTCATCCGAGATATCGCCCCCGGCGCGACGACACCCGTCGCAGCCGGTCCAAAACGGCAGGGACATCAAGACGAAGGCAATCACACGAACATGGGAACTTGAAGAGTTCAAATTGCGACTGCCTTTTTTAGGAACCAGCTGGGACAATGGTTCCAACCATGATCACTACCAACCCATGACCATATTGGATTCGATCGCGCGTCGAGCGTTCTCCAAATCACTTCCCGTTTCCATTCGGTACAACCGGATTGCGTTGACTTTATCGCCCGCCGATTTGCTCAGACATTCTCGCGCGATCGCACACGGATCGAGGGTTCGTTCGGTCAATCCGAGCGCGCCTTTGCTGATCACCCACGAATCGCGAGGGCGTTTGGTCAAGCGATTGACGCTATCGTAAGGATAAGCATCAGACACCACTTCCCGCGCGGCAACCTCATCGGCGGCCCAGGTAATGATAATGTGCGAGTCGGTTTCTATTTCAAATAAAGGCATTGCGTTCTCCTAGAGCAGAGCGGGCTTAGACATGTCTCAGCAACTGAAAATGAGCGACTTCGAAGCTTCGAATCGTCATCCAGCAGCACCGCCTACGGCATCTCTATCATATCCTCGCCGCCCGCAGATGACAGACGTACAATTTCATGCAAAAAAACATTGATTCTGGCCCAATTTCCCTCCCAAGGTTGCTTTTCCCGTGATTTCGATTTCAAACGTCATTCAGCTTCAAAACGAGGCCGTTGCGAGGTGGCACGAACAGCCAATTGTGAATGAATGCGTCGGCTTTGACGGTTTGGTGATGGCAAACCATGAAATCAATTTTCGACTTTGGCACGAGGAAGACCAGGCTCGCGATCCTGCGGCGACCGACGCAAAAATCGCGAGTGTCAAACGAGCGATTGACGGGTTGAACCAAATGCGAAGCCACTCCATCGAGCGAATGGACGACGCGATCGCCGAAAGCATTCCTTCCGCGAATGAGCTCGCCATCTCCGCTCCCATGAACACGGAAACGCCCGGCAGCGCTATCGATCGATTATCGATCCTCTCGTTACGCATTTTTCATCTCGCCGAAGAATGCAATCGAGCCAACGTCAGCGACGAAGTTCGAAAACGCGTCACCGCGTCATGTCACATCGCCCAGCAACAACAATCCAGCTTGGCAACATCGCTGCAGCAATTGATTGACGACCTGCACACCGGCAAGAAGCGTCATCAAACCTTTCGCCAACTGAAAATGTACAACGACCCTGAACTCAATCCGGTGATTTACAAGAGCAAGCCGACTCATTCGTAAAGGAACATCAACGCATGGCAACGACAACGAACGCGCGAGCCTGTTTCCAGCTAAACCGCCGTGCCTCGGAAACGCTTCACCAGCGCGATCAATGTCGCACCACCAAGCATCACGATGATCGCGATGCGAATCCAATGCTGGTCCTGTGAAACGGCGTTACCGCTCAGCCACTGCATCACAACGAGCCAGCTCCACGCGCTGATAATCAGCGGCCACCTGAGTGACCAAGACTCATTCCGCATAGGTATCGCTTTCAAGATCGGTTTCGGCCGTCGATCGATCCTCTTGGAAAATGCAAATCGAATAACCTGCCCAGTCGACAGGGTCACACGCCATCCAAAATGTTCGGACGTCGGTTCCCGTTTCCTTCCGTTTCCTTCCGCGGATCACATTCATACTGACCGCATAGTACGGCTTGTCGGTTTCCGAAGCGGAGGGATCGCTCCCTGCGGTTTCTTTCGCGGAATCGAATTGCCAGTCGATTCCCCGGTCCCCGAGGTACAAATGCCGATGCAACGGCGACGCCGGCGGATTCGCCTGCACCCACTGACGCAAATAGTAACGGTCCTGGCCCCAATCGAGATTGCTATTTAGCAACCAGCGGCTTCACGCCTTGGGGCCTCCGGCCAGCTCATTAAAGTAAGAAAGCCAATGAGGCCCGTGCCATGCGACACTGAGTATTTGAATGACGACCAATATCGAAATCGCACTGCGAATCAAAGGCTGGCGACACCGCAACAAGACAGAAATCGCGATGAACAGAAACGGATAGGCCGGCAGCAGATATCGCAAATGTCGGTTGAAACCGGTTTGTGAACTGACCAAGACAAAAATCAAGAGAATGGGAAGTAACAAAATCGCGGCTGCCATCGCTGGCGGCAGGCCGTGACTTTGATCGCCACCGCGGCTAAAGTTGAGGCTCTTCCGCAGAATCTGTGGGTACAAACCCGCTCAAAACCGAGTTTGCATCAGCAAATGACGGCATTTTTGAGCGAAAACATCAAGGTTGGAAGTCGCTTTCAGTTTAGAGATGGATTTTTCAGGCATAAACTTCTGCGTCCAATGGGCGTTTGAAAGGCAATCTCGGCGAGCAAAGACTCGCCGAGGCTGCCCGCACCATTGGCGCGCCATCGACCGAGATATCCCTTCCCAGGTTGCGTCCCCGCAGAGCCTGAGTCGAGCCTGAGTCCGTTTTTCCCGGTACATTGATTGTATCGCTCGGCAATTTCAGATGCAAAATATCATTGGACGCAGGAGCGGATGCCTAAAACAATTCCTTGCCCTGGATTCAGCATGGGCGAAGACCTCAAGATTGTGCCAACCCTGAAACGCTACTGAAAACCAATATGAATCTACCCACAGATTTTGCGGAAGAGCCCATTTTCAAGGGACGCGAAAGCATGAACCAGATAAAAAGCAAAGTCATCGCCGCTCGTCGAAGGCTGCTGATTGGCCGCTTTGCGATCAACCTTTGTTGGGCCTTAACGATTGCATGGCTTGTGGCGGGAGTTTTGACGGCCACGCGAGCGATTTGGGTACTTCCTAGTTGGCTTTTGGTTGAAAAGGATACGTCATGGTTAGCCGCTTGGGTCATAGGAACGTCTGTCGTCGCGGTTCTCGTTGCGTCGGTTTGGACGTGGGCCAAACGCCCCTCGCTTGTCAGTGTGGCATCCGATGTCGATCAGCGTTTCGGGATGAAGCAGCGATTGGGAAGCGTCTTAGCGATGCACGAAGATGACCGACGTTCACCGATGGGCCAGGCCCTGATTGAAGACGCTGCCAAGCGAGCCGAGCGGTTGCAACTGAGCGAACGTTTTTCTTTGAAGCCGACCAAGCTTGGTTGGCTACCGCTATTGCCAGCAATGCTCATCGCCGTCACCATTTTTTTCGGAGCCGCCGAACCGGGTAACGCTTCCGCAAAGCCGAACGCTCAATCGCTGGCTCAGGTAGAGCAGATTAAGAAATCAACGGAAGCTCTGAAAAAGAAGATTCGTGACCAACGCGAGAAAGCGGAACAAGCGGGACTGAAAGACGCCGCGGAAATGTTTACGAAGATGGAAGCGGACATGGACAAGATGTCCAAGCGTGAGGCGATGAATCCTAAAGACGCCATGATCGCGATGAACGATTTGAAAAAACAACTTGATGAGCGCCGCAAGCAACTCGGTTCGCCCGATTCGATGCAGAAAGCTCTCGCGAAAATGAGTGAGAACGAAAAAGGTCCGGCAGAAAGCATCGTCAAGGCGATGAAGGAAGGTGACTTTGAAGACGCAAAAGAAAATGCCAAAACACTGGCCGAGAAGATTCGCAAAGACAATTTAACGCCTGAAGAAAAAACAGCACTGCAGAAGCAAGTCGCGGCGGTGCGAGATCAAATGAAGCAGGCCGCTGAAAAGCACGAAGCTGAAAAGCAGCAACTGCAGCAGCAAATCGAAGAAGCCAAACGCGATGGGCGCAGTGAAGCTGCCGCAAAGATGCAGCAACAACTCAATGAGTTTGAAGCCAAAGATGGCCAGATGCAGAAAATGCAGCAGATGGCCGAGTCAATGAATGCAGCTGCGGAAGCGATGGCGAGTGGTGATGCCGAGAAAGCCGCCGAAGCGCTCGAAGGCATGGCCGATCAACTGGGCGAGATGCAGGATGCGATGGAGCAATTGCAGGACATCGAAGAAACGCTTGATACGCTATCCCAAAGCAAAGACCAACTGCGCTGCAAACAATGCGCAGGCCAAGGTTGTGAAAAATGCAAAGGTAATGGCGAAGGCGATGGCGAAGGCGATGGCCAAGATGGCGAAACCGGTGACGGAAAAAGAAAAGGCGGTTCAAAGTATGGGCTCGGCAAAGGATCAGGTCTTAGCGGTCCTGAAGATGATTCCGATGGCCAAAATTATGAATCGCAGGTTCGCGGAGATCCAAAAAAAGGGCGAGGCGTGAACGCCGGATTTGCTGATGGTGCCAATCGCAAAGGGGTGACGCGTGAGGACGTGAAACAAGCGGTACTTAGCGCCACGAGTGAAGAAAGTGACCCGTTGGAAAATCAAACGCTCCCGCGGGCCGAACGCGAGCACACGACCGAGTACTTCGATAAACTAAGAGCCGGAAAATAACCTCCTCATTTCACTCTTTTCAAAGTTCAACATCATGTTTCGTGCGTGGTTAATGTTTGCGTTGATAACATCGGCGGCTTGCTCACTTGATGCACAGACGCCATGGGAAGCCGATCCGGCGATGGTGGAAAAACTGTCTGCATCTCGAAAGGAATTTAACTACCGAGAAAACGATGTCCCCGAGTATTCACTTCCTGATCCGCTGCAAATGGCCGACGGAACGATCGTGACCACCGCTGCGATGTGGCCTGCGCGACGCGAGGAAACGATGCAATTGTTTCGCTCCGAAGTCTACGGTCATCGTCCAGCGACCGAATGCAAAGTTACCTTTACGACCACGGCAGAAACCAGTGATGCACTGGGCATCAACGCGAGCGGACGAGCGGTCACCGTGACGCTTTCCGCGGGGAATGAAACCTTTAAATTCCCGGTGTACGTCTTCTTTCCATCCAAAGCGACGAGCGAGTCAACGAACAAAAATGGAAAGGCTCCTGCCGTCATTCATATCAACAATCGCGAGTTCCCAACCTTTGAAACAGCCTCGACTGTCCCCGACGAATTCTGGCCACTCAAAGAATTACTCTCGCGCGGATATGTAGCCTGTGCCGTTTCGACTTCAACGATCGATCCCGATCGAGCTGATGGTTTTAACGAAGGTGTTCGCGCATTCTTTCACCGCACCAGCGGTGCAACCATACCGCCCAAAGATGATGCGTGGAAAGCATTATCGGCTTGGGGATGGGGCGCCAGTCGCGCCCTTGATTACCTTCTCACTCTCGACGAAGTGGATGGTTCGAAGGTTGCCGTCATCGGACATTCCCGTGGAGGCAAAGCGTCGCTGTGGGCTGCTGCCGAAGACACTCGATTCGCGATCGCTTGCAGTAACAACTCGGGTTGCGGTGGTGCAGCGTTGTCGCGCCGCGCTTATGGCGAAACGATCGCTCGCATCACCAAATCATTTCCGCATTGGTTTTGTGATCGCTTCTCGACATACGCAGGCAACGAATCGAAGTTGCCCGTTGATCAACATCAAGTGTTTGGGCTAATGGCTCCGCGACCGGTCTATGCAACCAGTGCGTCGGATGATTTGTGGGCCGATCCACGCGGCGAGTATCTTTCGATGGTCGCAGCGGCCCCCGTGTATAAGTTGCATGGTCTTGCAGCGATCGAAACGCCGGAAATGGCTGCTCTCAACCAGCCACGCATAGCCGGATCGATGGGTTATCACATCCGTCCAGGCGAGCATGGATTGACGCTTTATGATTGGTCGAAGTTTTTGGATTTCTGCGACGGTCAGTGGCGACGATAACCAACAGGCCGTGCCAAGCAGTCACCCCATCTATCTTCGTTGATCAGATACCTTGAGAATATTACGAACTTCTTTTCAGAACTCGTGATCATTCGAGACCGGTTGCAATGAAGCTGATACATCACGGTGCCCACGACGGCGTTACGGGTTCGTGTCATCAATACTGGATCACGGATGACAAAAGCGTCCTTGTCGACTGCGGCACCTTTCAGGGACAAGACGCAAAGAAACATCCCAACCCTGAGATCAACTTTTCATTGCAGGGGATCGAAGCGTTACTGCTGACCCATGTGCACGTCGATCACGTTGGCCGGGTGCCGTATCTTTTGGGCGCAGGATTTCAAGGCCCAATCTATTGCAGCAAACCGACTGCGAGATTATTGCCGCTGGTGATGGAAGACTCACTTCGCATCGGATTTACCAAGAACAAACGTGCGATCGATTACTTTTTAAAGCACATCGGCAAAATGCTTCGGCCGCTGCCTTATGGTGAGTGGCAGAAGATCCAATGCGGAGCGAAGTTGCGACTCAGTCCCGCGGGCCATGTGCTTGGTTCGACGTTTTTTGAAATTGAATCGCAAGATGGCACCGTTGCTATATTCTCCGGTGACTTAGGCCCTGAGGAATCGCCGCTTTTGAACCCGCCGGTGAGCCCACCGCGAGCGGACATCTTGGTCCTTGAAAGCACCTACGGAGACAGGTTACATCCGCCGCTTGTCGATCGTGAAAAACAGCTTGAATCCATTCTCTGCAAGACGCTTGAGAACGGTGGTATTACAATCATTCCGGCTTTCAGTCTTGGTCGAACGCAAGATTTGTTGCTTGAGATGAACAACATTTTTGAGCGTCTTGAACATCACAGTTTGTGTGAGCACCTTGATGATGTTCGCGTCATCGTTGATTCACCGCTGGCGCGTCACTACACCGAAATTTACAAAGGACTGACCGAGTTTTGGGGCGATGAAGCGAAACGCGTGCTGACCATCGACGATCAACCGCTGGTTTTTAGGAATCTTGAAACGGTGGGAGATCATAGTGAACACATGGAAGTATTGGAGCAATTGCGAAGCAGCCGAATGCCGGCCATCGTGATCGCGGGAAGCGGCATGTGTTCAGGTGGACGCGTGGTGAACTACCTCAAGCAATTCCTTGGTCGGAAAGAAACGGATATCGTCTTTGTCGGCTACCAGGCATCGGGCACACCGGGGCATTACATACAAAATGCTGGCGAGTGGGTTCGATTGGACGGAAAACGCTTTGAGATTCACGCCCAAACGCATACGATCTCGGGCTACTCAGCGCACGGCGACCAAGCTGACCTGATTCGCTTTGTCGAAGGCTTTGAAGAACGACCGAAACAAATTCGTCTTGTCCATGGAGAGTACCAGGCAAAAAAAACGCTAGCCGGAGAATTGACGAAACGCGGCTACGTCGTCGATTAGTAACATTGCAACGTTGTGGCAGGTGGGTAGGCGGCCCGGAACCTTCCAGCCGTTCGCATTCCACCCACAATCCCATTGGCAACCATGTCTCTCTTTCGCGGAATCGTCCCTCCGTTAGTCACACCGCTCCGTGGTCCAAACGAACTCGACGAAGATGGCTACTGCCGCTTGATCGATCATGTCATCGCTGGCGGTGTTCATGGGATCTTCGTCCTTGGCACGACCGGTGAGGGCCCGTCTCTCTCGGTTGAATTGCAACACCGCACCGTATCCGTCGCCACACAGCATGCCGCCGGTCGAGTGCCCGTGCTTGTTGGCGTAACGCATCCTTCGTACTTCGAATCCACAAGCCTCGCCTATCACGCGGCAAAGTGTGGAGCATCCGGTGTCGTGCTTGCGGCACCTTATTATTTTCCAGCGGGTCAAGACGAGTTGCTCGATTACTTGTCCCACATCGTCCCTGATCTTCCGCTACCAGTCATGCTTTACAACATGCCGTCGATGACGAAGCTCGTGTTCGAACCGGAGACGGTGCGAGCGGCGCTAGCTTGGCCCAATTGTGTTGGCCTGAAAGATAGTTCGGGTGACATCGACTATTTCCGCAAAATCATCCGAGTCGCAAAGGAACGGTCTGACTTTACGGTCCTGATCGGCCCCGAACATTTGATGCTCGATTCGATCGCGATCGGTGGTCATGGCGGCGTACACGGAGGAGCGAATGTGTGCCCTCGTTTATTCGTGTCGCTTTATGAGGCCGCGATCAATGGTCAGCCGACACAAGAGCTCGAAGAACAGGTGCTACGGCTCGGTCGGATGTACGCCATCGGATCTAATCCCGCTTCGTCCGTGGTCAAGGCGATCAAGTGTGCACTTTTTATCTTGGGCATTTGCCAGGACAGAATGGCGCAACCATTCAAAGCGTTCACCGCGAATGAACGTGCTCAAGTCGAGCGAATCATCGCAGGCGTGTTGCCACCATCCAAACTCAAGTTGGCTGATTGACCTGACCGAGAAAAATGCATCTACGTTGATCGTGCATGCGACGCTCAAACCAACTTTGGTGTGCATCCATTGATTTAATGTCTTCCGCAGAATCTGTGGATACAAACTAGCTCAAAACGGAGTTTGCATCAGCAAATGACTTCATTTTTGAGCGAAAACATCAAGGTTGGAAGTCACTTTCAGTTTAGAGATGGATTTTTCAGGCATGAACTCCTGCGTCCAATGGGCGTTT
>Ga0105052_10003949_pt1 | contig 16654 bp, 16 predicted proteins | sample FRY03_FD_78094 | JGI IMG/M metagenome (GOLD analysis project Ga0105052, IMG submission 78094) | Freshwater microbial communities from Lake Fryxell liftoff mats and glacier meltwater in Antarctica - FRY-03 | ecosystem: Environmental > Aquatic > Freshwater > Ice > Glacier meltwater ... | reverse complement strand
CAATAAAACGGTAACCTATGATTTTGAAAGATTAATGGAGGGAGCGACCCTTCTTAAATGTTCTGAATTTGGACAAGCGATCGTTACTAATATGTAAACCCACAAGAGTAAAAAGCTGTGTATCACAAATTATTAAATATTTTATGAAAAAAGGAACAAAGCAATATAGCATTTTAAAATTAAAATGCCCACGCTGTCAAATTGGAAATTTATTCAATAATCCAGGATTATTTGTATACAAAGATATTTTAGAAATGCCCGATAAATGCCCTCATTGTAAGCAAGATTTTAAGATTGAACCAGGATTTTATTCAGCTGCTTTATGGATAAGTTATCCCATTGTACTTGCTACCTTTATACCATTAGTCATATTAGGATTTTCATTGGATAGTATTCATGGTTTTTTCAAATTTATTTACCCATTACTCATACTTTTTAGTTTTATGCTACAAATACCGTTAATGCGGCTCGCAAGAGCTATTTTACTGAATATGACTATCGATTATACAGCAAAGTGGTAAAATATAAATAATATTTATCAAATAATTAATCAATAAACCGATGAAGAAAGAATTTGTACCAAAATTATTTTCTCTTTTAAAACAAGGGGTATCCAAAGAAACTTTAATTAAAGATATTCTTTCGGGATTAATTGTAGGGATCGTTGCTTTGCCATTGGCCATTGCCTTTGCCATTGCCTCTGGTGTTTCTCCTGAAAAAGGTATCATAACCGCAATTATTGCAGGTATAATTTTTTCAACTTTTGGAGGAAGTAGAGTTCAAATTGGAGGGCCCACTGGTGCTTTTATCGTTATTGTTTATGGTGTCATACAAGTTTATGGAATTGATGGTTTAATCATTGCAACCTTTATGGCAGGTTTTCTAATGATTGGAATGGGGCTTTTACGTCTTGGAAACTTGCTAAAATTTATACCTTATTCTCTTATTGTTGGTTTTACTAGCGGAATAGCTTTAATAATTTTTTCATCTCAAGTCAATGATTTCTTTGGACTGCATATTTCAAAGGTTCCTGCAGATTTTATAGATAAATGGATGGTCTATTTTAAAAACTTCCAACACTTCAACTGGTATGCTATTGCAATTGCCGTTGCTTCTATAATACTTACCATCTATTTTCAAAAAATAGCAAAAAAAATCCCAGGCTCCATCATTGCAATTTTAATATCAACCATTGTTGTTGCGATTTTTGATATTCCTGTAGATACTATTGAAAGTAATTTTGGTGCAATACCGAACAAGTTGGGTTTACCTCATATACCGAAAGTAAGTTTTGATACCATACAAGCACTTATCCAACCTGCATTCGCTATTGCAATTTTAGGTTCTATAGAATCACTGCTTTCGGCAGTAGTATCAGATTCAATGATTGGAGGAAAACACCGCTCAAATATGGAGCTAATAGCGATGGGAGGCGCTAATATAGTATCTTCCTTGTTTGGAGGCATACCTGCCACTGGCGCAATAGCACGCACTGCTACCAATGTAAAAAACGGGGGACGAACTCCAATAGCAGGTATAGTACATGCTCTGGTTTTATTGGCAATCATGCTTTTATTTGCCCCTTATGCTAAATTAATACCAATGTCCTGCTTGGCTGGAATTTTGATCGTTGTCGCTTTTAATATGAGTGAATGGCGACAATTCAAATCCATTTTAAAAGGCAATAGAATGGATATTATAATTATGCTAACAACATTTTTTCTTACCGTTATCTTTGATTTGGTAATAGCAATAGAAATTGGAATAGTACTTTCTAGTTTTATGTTTATGAAACGAATGAGCCAATCTGTAAATATTCAAGATTTCTCATCTGATAATGAAAATGGAGAACACCTTTTTGATGAAGAACTATTAGACATCCCTAAAGGAGTTATTTTATATGAAATTAATGGACCTCTATTTTTTGGGGCTGCCAAACAATTTCAGGAAACCATTACCAATACACATGTACAGCCCAAGGTTATTATTATTAGAATGCGTTATGTACCATTAATCGATGCTACAGGCTATCAGAGCATTAAAGAAATAATAAAAACGTATAAGGCAAGAAAAATAAAAGTGATTATTTCTGGTATAGGGAAAGATCTTCGGAAAGATTTTAAAAAAAATGAAGTATTCTCATGTATAGAAAAAGATTTTGTTGTTGAAGATATTCATCTAGCCATTAAAATTGCCAAAGACAATTTGTAGTGTTACAACTCTATGAACACTTCCAAAAAATATAAAAGAGGAGGAAGATACTAAAAATCAAAATAGTAGCCTTCCTGACTTAATTCTATTTTAAACAGCTGCCTCAACCTCTTGTTTATAATGACCATCTATAAGTTTTAATCTTATCTCACTAAAAACCGTAATGGTTCTATCTACATCTTTCAAGGTGTGAGCTGCCGTTGGAATTAATCGTAAAATAATCATTCCTTTTGGAATCACAGGATACACGACCATAGAGCAAAAGATATGATGGTTTTCTCGCAAATCACTAACTAATGTTGTAGCTTCTGCAATAGTTCCATTTAAATAAACTGGAGTAACGGGTGAGTTTGTATTACCTATATCAAACCCTGCATCAGTTAATCCATTTTGTAAAGCATTTGTGATTTCCCATAGCTTCTCTTTTAATTCAGGTCGGGTTCGCATCAACTCAAGTCGCTTTAATGCACCAAAAACCATAGGCATGGGCAGTGCTTTTGCGAAGATTTGAGATCGCATATTGTATTTAAAAAACATAATGGCTTCTTTGGTACTAGCAATAAAAGCGCCTATTCCTGCAAATGACTTTGCAAAGGTGCCAAAATAAAAATCAATGCCATCTTGAATTCCTTGTTCTTCACCAGTACCAGCACCTGTTTTACCCATACAACCAATACCATGCGCATCATCTACCAATAATGAAAAATTATAATTTTCTTTTAAAGCTACAATTTCTTTTAGTTTTCCTTGGTCGCCACGCATACCAAAAACGCCTTCTGTAATCAATAAAATGGCTCCTTTGGTTTTTTTTGTTATTCTTTCAGCGCGGATTAATTGTTTTTCACAATCTTCAATATCATTATGTTTAAAAACAAATCGTTGTCCCAAATGTAATCGCATCCCATCAATTATACACGCATGAGATTCGGCATCGTACACTATAACATCATTTCTATCCACCAAGCAATCAATTATGGATACCATACCTTGATAACCGTAGTTTAATAGAAAAGTATCTTCTTTAGCTACATACTCTGCAATTTCGGATTCAAATTTTTCATGGAGCTTTGTATTGCCGCTCATCATTCGCGCTCCCATAGGATAGGCAAGTCCATAGCGTCTTGCACCTTCATTATCAGCCTTTCTAACTTCTGGGTGGTTTGCCAGTCCTAAATAGTTATTTAGACTCCATACTAATTTCTCTTTCCCATTAAAGGTCATTTTATTGCTGATTTCCCCTTCAAGTCTTGGATAGGCATAATACCCGTGGGCATAGTGTGCGTGTTCGCCCAATGGACCTAGACGCGTTTGTATTTTATCAAGTATATTCATAGATTATTTTTTAAATTATTAGTAACGTCATTGACTTTTTTAGATTTCAAATAGTTGATTAATAAGAGATTTCAGTTCTTTAATTGCAATAATCTCATCGTTGTTTTTATATTTAGAGATGTTTTTCAGAAAACTTAAGAAGTAGAGCTGATAAACTTCATCGGTCAAAATAGTATGTATAGTAACATTGGCAAAACCAATGATTTTGAGTTTTTCAACACCTTGTACCAATAGTGCTTCCTTACTTTTCTGAAGGTGGTTTAAATTTTTATTCATAGTAATCAAAATTTCTTTTCCCAAAAGTTTAGTTTACCGTTATAGGCTGTAAATTCTATATCAAAACCTTCTGGAATTTCTCTCCACATACTCCAATACGTAACTAGACGTGTTCCAACAGGTGTTTTTTTTAATTGATTTTCTACATATTCTGAATATGTAAAATATAATTTATCGTCTAAAACGATTTTGTTGTCTATTAAAAGCGAATTATCTATGTTTTCATAAAAAGGATTATAAAAATAAAAGGCATTGTAATCTGAAAAAGAAATTTCTGTAATATTAGAATGAAAAAAATCCACATTATTTATATTATGCTTTTTTGCTATTCTTTGAGATAATTTCACAAGCTTATCTCGTTGCTCTACACCATAAAAACGACCTTTTGTTGAAGCTGCTCCTACTAAACAAAATTTTCCTGCGCCCGAGCCAATATCTAAAACTTTACAGTTGGGTTTATCCACTAAATAATCGGCAGCTAATTTGGCTACCGCCACAGGTGTCCAATGTCGTTCAGATAGCTTTTTGATACGCCAAGGATACAGTGTATTAAAAAGAGGATCTTCAATGTCAATATGTAATTGCAGATTTTTAAAAATCATTGTGTCAATTGTCTATAATCTTCAAAAGTTAATAAGGAAACGGTATCTATTTTGGTTGTTATAATCGCAAACCAGTAGTTGTATGGAGCTGTATTTACATAGGCCGTATGTTTATGTAGGTCTCTATTTTTTTCTATAATTTCACAATCAAAAGGAGCAATTAAATGAAAAGTGCCATTGGTGCCATAAACGATTCCCAAAAGGGATTCTTTTTTCAGTAGGCTTCCTTTATTAGTTAGTTCAATCAAATCGATTTCACCTATTTCCTTTTGACCGAAATCTGTTATTCCTACACAAAAGTCATATTTTCCAATTTTTTGCAACCATAAATGATGTTTTGTGTAATAGATGTTTTTAGGAATCAGTATCATATTAGTTTATTTTTTCATACTCGTTTAAGAGCTAAGTAATAAAGTATAGGCATCCGCTTTTAATAAGCCTTCTATGTTTGTGTTAGCCTCTATTTTTAACTAACCATCCAGCCTTTACCATAAGGATCTGTGTTAACTAATTCTGGATTTAATTTCAACATTTACAAGTAGCAAAAGATCGGACACCGTTTTTACAGCTTCTACCGTACCAAATACTTCATTTTTTTTTAATGTTTCTCCTACGTTTTCGATTTCGACATACACAATATCTTCTAGTTCGTGCTGTGCAAAATCAATAACTCCTATATAAACAATGTCATTTTCTATTAGAACCCATTCGTGGTCGTTTGTGTACAAGAGGTTTGAGGGTATATTCATTTTATTTTGTTTATTTTCTTTTGCGCTTCTGGACATAATATATTACTATAAGTGCAGTAAACACAACAATCATTCGTATTGTTTATTCCAAAAACAGTATGACAAAACACACATTTACTGTTCATATGCTTACCTATTTTTGGCATTTGTTGTTTATATTTAGAACCACAGATAGGACAGCTTATTATAGCTTGGATATTAAATTTTTGCATTGTTTTATTTTGAAGCTATTTGCGGTGCTCCAGAGCGGATCTCATCATTTGCAAACGATTGATACAGTTTAAAGTTTTCATTGAATTGTGCAGCAAGTTTTTCGGCGGTTTCATCATACTTTTGCGCATTGTTCCATGTGTTTTTTGGGTTTAACAAATTTGATGGTACACCTTCACATGCTGTAGGCATTTGTAAACCAAAAACCGAATGTTCTAAATACTCTACTTGATCTAATTTACCGTCGAGAGCAGCTGTAATCATAGCTCTTGTGTAACTTAACCTGATACGTTCACCAGTTCCATACACACCACCAGACCAACCTGTATTAACAAGCCAAACGTTTACGTTGTCTCCTTTCAGTTTTTGACCTAATAATTCAGCATATTTTGTAGGATGAAGCGGTAAAAATGGTTCGCCAAAGCAAGCTGAAAAAGTAGTTTGAGGCTCTGTAATTCCAGCTTCAGTACCCGCAACTTTTGCCGTATAGCCTGAAATAAAATGATACATAGCTTGCCCAACAGTTAATTTGGAAATTGGAGGTAATACTCCAAAGGCATCACAGGTTAAAAAGAAAATGTTTTTTGGGCTACCTCCAATAGAAGGATTTTTTGCGTTATCAATGAAATTAATAGGATAGGCAGCTCTGGTATTTTCAGTAACTACTATATTATCATAATCAACGACATCTGAACCTTCATAAAAACGCACATTTTCAAGTAGCGTTCCAAAACGAACAGCTGAAAATATTTGTGGTTCTTTCTCTTCACTCAAATTAACGCATTTTGCATAACAGCCTCCTTCAAAATTAAATACGTTTTCTGAATCCCAGCCATGTTCATCATCACCTATAAGTGCTCTTAACGGATCGGCAGATAAAGTTGTTTTTCCCGTTCCAGATAGACCAAAAAAGACGGCAGTATTTCCATCTTCACCAATGTTTGCAGAGCAATGCATCGACAATACATTTTTATCGTGTGGTAAAATGTAATTCAAAATGCTAAAAATACCTTTTTTAATTTCACCTGTGTAAGCGCTACCTCCAATAAGGATCACTTTTTTAGTGAAATTGATAATCGTAAAATTAGGTTGTCTGGTTTTATCTATTTCTGGATCTGCTTCAAATTCAGGAGCAGCAAGAATGAGCCATTCGTGTTCAAAAGTTTCCAATTCCTTTTCTGCAGGTCTTAAAAAAAGATTATTGGCAAATAAACTTTGCCAAGGAGTTTCTGTAATAACACGAACATTTAATTGATACTCTTTTTTACTACCCGCTTGTACATCTTTAATATAAATTTCTCTATCAGAAAGGAATGCAGTAATACGATTATATAATTTATCGAAATCTTCTGTTGAAAATGGATGGTTTACATCACCCCACCAAACAGAATCTTCAGTAATATTGTCTTTTACAATATATTTGTCCTTTGGTGATCTCCCTGTGAATTTCCCAGTATCACAGGCTAAAGCACCTGTGCTAGTCAATGTGCCTTGCTTATTTTGAAGGGTTTTGGAGACTAATTTAGAAACAGGTAAATTCCAAAAATATTCTTTTGTAGGATGAATGCCAATTGCGTTTAGTTGTTCAGTTTTTTTCATTAAAATGATAGTTTATGTTATTTACAAAGGTACTTTGCTAAAAAACAAACCGGATTGACTGGAATCTTGATAAAACTTGATTTAAATCAAATTTTAGATTAAAAAATAAATAATGTGTAACTTTGTTTCTCAATTTATGATTACAAAATTCACATTTAATAGCCAATATATTTTAAGAGAATTACCTTCGAATGACAGGGAATTTCTTGAAAATATAATGGTTGATAAAAAGTATCGTAAAAACCAACCTATATTCACTGAAGGAACGTTGCCTTCGGGTATTTTTTATTTACAGAGCGGTAAAGTGAAAAAATATAAGATGGACAATGATGGGAGAGAACAAATAATATATATCTATAATGCAGGTGAATTTTTTGGGTATTCATCCGTTTTAAGTGAAAGCAGCTATGGAGATACAGCAGTCGCCATAGAAAACTCTATAATCTCATTTATATCCGTAAAGGATTTTAATGAGGTACTTAAAGATTCTTCCTCATTTTCACGTTTGCTTTTGAAAAGCTTAAGTCACGAATTTAATGTGTTAGCAAACCTTATTGCGGTATTGTCTCAACGTACAGTGAGGGAACGAGTGGCTCTTAATTTATTAATTTTACATGATAAATATAAAGTTGATGATGTTGCAACATATATTATGCTTTCTCGCTCCGATTTAGCTAATATGGCGGGTACAGTAGTTGAAACCTTGGCTCGTGTACTTCATGATTTTAAACATGATGAACTTATTTCTACAGATGGTCGTAAAATTCAATTACTAAATATTGAACGCCTCATCCAAGTTGCAAATTTTTATTAAAAGAGTACATTTACTTTAATATTATATAAATGAATTTTAATGGATACTGCGGATTATCCTATTTTGCAAGCAGAACACAAGAGAAACTCATTCAGTCAGCAATTCCATCCGCAACATAATAGTTTCTTCATTATGGTTTGCCTTTAGTTAAATTCAAATAGAAAATCTCTTTAAATACTTAAATCCCTCAACATCATTATTTAATAATAAGTATGGCAAACCTTAAATGAAAACTATTTCCAAACCTTCCATTGCTTCCTTCAATCCTTGCACTTGCCTAAGCTTTAATATTTTTGAACTACCAATAAAAATCCTTCTGCTACAATATAAGAATCAAAAAACTGCTCCAACCTTACAGTAAACCGTTGCTGTGGTTCGCCCTTTTGCAGAAAAATGCAACGGGCTATCAGAGCATTAAAGAAATAATAAAAACATATAAGTTAATCAAACAAAGTTTTGCGATTGCAAAGTCAGGAAATCCTTATGATGCAAGTTTTGTTTCTGTATTGAGAGTTAAATAGTAAAACCTTCCATAAAAAAAGAAGAAAAAAGCTTAAAAGGAGTTTTTAAGCTTAGAATACTAGTGAACAAAATTAATGAAGAAAAGAGTTGTTTTTTAACTCAGTTCTTTGTTACCCACTGGCTTTACTGCGTTCTGTTTTTCAGATTATCTTCTTTCTCGTTTGTTCGGATGTGTGCGTTGACGAGACATACTCTTTTGCAATTTTTAGTGTAGCGTTGGCATTGTCAAACTAAATTATTTCGTAAATGGTTTTTTAAGTTAGGTTGTCAGATTATTATAAAAGGGGTAATAAAAAAAAGGCTGTTGTAACAATTTCAACAGCCCTTTTTTAAATATTATTGTATAATAAAAACTACTGTTTTCTAGTAACCAATTGATACACACAAGGAATTACCACCAAATTTAAAATAGTAGCTGATAATAAACCACCTAAAATAACCACAGCCATTGGGCTTTGTATTTCACTTCCTGGTTCTCCGCCTTTCAATGCCAATGGTATTAATGCCAAACCTGTTGTAAAGGCTGTCATTAGGATTGGATTTAATCTGTCTAATGCACCTGTTTTGATTAACTGAAACCCTTTGATTCCTTCTTTTCTCAAATCCTCATAACGAGAAACCAATAAGATTCCATTACGGGTTGCTATACCGAACAAACTAATAAAACCAATTGTTGCTGCAATACTGATAATACCTGATGTAAAATACACAATCAAAATTCCACCAATTAATGCCAAAGGCAGGTTTATCAGTACGACAAAAGCCAATTTAACATCCTTAAACTCATAATATAGCAACAGAAAAATGATAGCAATAGCAACGATTGCAGTTATAGATAATAATTGTGATGCTTTAGCTTCACTCTCAAACTGTCCGCCGTATTGCACCCGATAACCTTCAGGCATAGAAATATTTTGGTTTACGGTTTCTTTTATTTCTTCTACAGCACCGCGTAAATCCCTTCCTTGGACATTTGCAGCGACTACGATTTTACGTTGAACGTCTTCACGGCTAATCTTACTAGGACTACTCACCGACTGGACAGTCGCCAACTCTCCCAAAGTGGTTTGACCATCATTTGGTAAACTAATTAAGGTATTTCCAATGGCCTCTATATCATCCCTAAAGGGTTTCTGGTAGCGAACCACCACATCAAAATATTTTTGTCCTTCATAAATCTCTCCTGCTTCTTCCCCAGCAAAGGCAATATCAACTTGTTCCATTAAATTACCTACCGTCATTCCGTAAGCCGAAAGGATTTGGCGCTTTGGCTGAATGCGAATCTGTGGCACTTCAATTTGCTGATCAACAGCAACATCTGCCAATCCATCGATATCTTTAATATTCTGTTCGACACTTTTACCCAACTCATATAACCGCTGTAAGTCTGGACCAAAAATCTTGATTGCAATATTAGCTCGGGTACCGGAAAGCATATGGTCTATACGGTGAGCAATAGGCTGCCCTAAAGTGATATTAACACCTGGTGCTATGCTCAATCTATTTCGAACTTCTTCAAAAAATTCTTCTTTGGTCTTGTCCTCGAGAACAAAAGGCACATCAATTTCAGAAGCATTCACACCTTGCGCATGTTCATCTAATTCAGCTCTTCCTTGTCTTCGAGTAACAACTTCAACTTCGGGTAAATCCAACAATATTGTCTCTATTAATCTCCCTGTTTTGTTACTTTCTTCTAAAGACATTCCGGGTGGGCCAACGACACTAATTACCATAGAGCCTTCATTAAATTCTGGCAGAAAACTTCTTCCTAATTGTGTTAAAACCAAAAGACTTATGATAAAGGCGATAACAGTTGTGCCGATAATAGTTTTTGGTATTTTAGTGGCACGCTCCAGGAGGTTTCCATAATGTCTCTGTAACCAACGTTCCACTTTTGTACCTTCGGATTGCTTCTTTAAAAGCTTTTCACTATCCAATAAATAAGAACATAAAATAGGTGTTACGGTTACTGCAACAATCAACGATGTTAAAACAGACGTTACAAAAGCAATACCTAACGGTTGCAGCAAACGTCCTTCCATTCCGCTTAAAAAGAATAATGGAATGAATGAAACGATAATAATTAATGTTGCAATAATAATAGAACTTCTTATTTCTACCGAAGCATCACGCACAACGGTTATCGTTGATTCACGTTCTTCTTTTGGTTTTCTTATGTTTTCGCGCAAACGTTTATACACATTTTCCACATCAATAATGGCATCATCTACCAATGCACCAATCGCAATTGCCATACCGCCTAAACTCATTGTATTTATGGTATATCCTAACCATTTCAAAATGATAATTGATACTAATAAAGAAATTGGAATTGCTAATAATGAAATTAGAGTAGTACGCCAATTCATCAAAAAGATGAAAAGAATTATCATTACAAAAAATGCACCTTCCAATAAAGTTTGGTTTAAGTTGCTAATGGATGCATCAATAAAATCTGACTGTCTAAAAATTTGACTTTTGATGTTGACACCTTTTGGTAAGGTATTTTGTAAATCGGCAATCGCTTCATCCAAACGGTCTGTCAACTCCAAAGTGTTAACATCTGGTTGTTTTGAAACGGTTAAAATAACCGCAGGTTTTGCATTTAAAGAACCATCGCCAATTTTATCGGCTGCACCAATTTGAACAGTTGCTACATCCTTTATTTTGATTGTTTGGCCGTTGACTTGTTTTAAAACTGCTTCCTGCAAATCTTCCAACGCATACGCTCTTCCGCTTCCTTTGATGATGTATTGATTACCATATTGATTGATTATTCCACCTGGTGCATTTGCGTTTGCTTCCTTTACGTGTTCAACCAATTCGGAAAGGCTTACATCGTAATGCTTCATCTTTTCAGGATTTGCAAATACTTGGTATTGCTTGTAATCGCCACCTATTACTACCACATTGGCAATTCCGCCTATCGCTTTTATACGTGGTCTAATAGTCCAATCGGAAAGGGTTCGTAATTCCATTGGTGACAAACTATCAGAAGTTACACCCAACAACATTATTTCACCCATAATGGATGAAATAGGTGCCATAGTTGGTGCTCCAATTCCTTCGGGTAAATTCTCTCTTACCATTGGAATACGTTCACTAACAATCTGACGCGCTCGATAAATATCGGTTCCCCATTCAAATTCTACCCAAACAATGGAAATTCCTGCTGCAGATGACGAACGGATTCGTCTCACATTTGGCGAACCATTTAAGGCTGTTTCCAGTTGATAGGTTACTAATTTTTCTACTTCTTCAGATTCCATTCCGTGCGCTTCGGTAAGGATTGTTACCGTTGGTGCTGTAAGGTCTGGGAATACATCTACGTTCATTGTACGTGCATAATACACACCCAATAAGCTCAATGCAACCGCTCCCAATAGAATAAGTAATCTATTTTGAAGTGAAATTGATAATATTTTGTTTAACATTTCTCTTCGTTTTTAATGTTCGTGACCGTGTGCAGGTGTTGAACCTGACATTGAAGCCATTTTAACTTGGTAAGCTCCTTTTGTGACAACTACTTCGCCTACTTCCAAACCTTGTAGTATTTCTACATTTTCACCATTTCGTTTCCCTATTTTCACGGGTCGACTTTCAAAGCTTTCGCCTGATAGTTGAACGATAACCGAATAGCTACCATAATTTTCCAATAAGGCACTCACTGGAATCATTGTGTTTTGGATGGCATTTCCCATAGCAATTTGTACTTGGGTAAAACTACCTTCTGGTATATCGACCTCTGCATTTACTTGTGCAAAAACCGAAATCAATGGATTTTCTCGCTCAACATCTTTACCAATAGAAAGAATTGAACCTTCTGCATCAGTTACGCTTTTCCATTCTCCGTCTTTGGTTTGAAACCATATCCCTTGTACATTCTCCATTGTTAGTCCATAATTAGGCGCTAACTGGGTTTTTAATACTTTGGATTGATGTGTACCAATAGATACCAATGCCACACCTTGCTCTACATAATCGCCGTTAGAAACTGTAATCGATTTAATGAAACCATCAAAAGGCGCACGAATTTGTTTGCTTCCCCCCGAAACTCCAGATGTTAGTGATTGGTAGTTCGCTTTTGCTATTGAGAAACTACTTTCCACTTTTTCAAATTCTGCTTTAGGAATTATTTTGGAATTGTACAATTCTTTTTTACGTTCGTATTCAGATTTTGCCTGTTCAAAATTGGAACGTGCATTTGCAATTTTTGTACTCAAATTGTTAGATGCCAACCCTTGACTATTTATACTCATTAATAGTTGACCTCGTTTTACTTCAGAGCCTTCAGTGAGATTATTCACTTTAAAATCAACCACACCGTTAGATTTTGCTGCCAATGATTTTACCGAACCTAGTGATGGAATCCAAACACCAGAGGTATTGACTATATCATAAATTTTTCCATTAATCACAGGTGCAGTTTGAAAGTCGATTTTCCAAGCTTGTTCTTTTAAGAATGAAACACCACCATTTTCATTTGCGTCACCCAATGCTTCAATAGCATCTTCTTTTGTAGCATAAACAATAATATCATGAATGATTAATTGATCATTAAAAACAGGAGTATTAATGTCAAAAGTTAATTTAAAATTACCTGTCTCTAAAGGTAATATAGATGGTAAAAAAATACCAGGTGATGAAGGCGACTTTGCAGTGTCTCGAATATCTTTATCACCTTTAATTAAGCTAACTGTAACTTCACCTTCACGAACAGGTTGATGTTTATCTAGAATTGTAAAATGTGCAGCAAAACGACTTGTATTACCAACAACTAATGCTGGAAATTCTACGAATAACTCTGTTTTGTCCGTCCAAAGTGTCATACTCTTTGCAGGAATAGTTTTCGTTTCAATGACAGTGCTATTCTTATTTTTATTTCCGCAGGACATTAAAAGCATTGCGAATAGTATAATTATATATTTCATATTATTTTATTTTTGAATTACACCTATAATGTTGTAATTACCTTTAGTAGATAAGGTAATGGTAATGTCGTTTGTACTTGTGTTTTTCCAATACCATCCATGAGAACCATCGTAAGGAATAGTTATTTTTCCTTTTGCTGCACTTGAGGTGCCGTTAGCATAACTTTCGAAATAACCTTTTGGATAACTATCTGTATCTTTAGGATCTCCGTGAAAATCATAACGTAGAGGCGCATCAGCTTTCCATTCATATTCCAATTTTTCATATTGGTTTATTTTAAACTTATATTCCAGTGCCTTATTAGCTTTAACAACTATTGTTGCTTCATTAGTTTGTTTGCTGTTTACGACTTGTTCTTCTTTATTTTCTTTACAAGATGTTAATGTAAAGATTGAAATTGTCACTATTGCGAATAATATTTTTGAAATTTTCATGTTAGTATGTTTTAAAAGTTATAATTGATGTTTTAATAATTGCGTTTGAAGCAGTTGTAGTTCCTTTTCCATTTGCAGCATTCTATCTTTTGCCGTTCGGTAAAACTGAAGTTCTAGATAATAATCCATAAACGAATACTCGCCCAATTGATAAGCCTTAAACAGTAATTGCTCACTATCTAAATTGCCCATTGTAGTTTGATACTCATTGAATTTTTCGAGCATCAATTCTTATTGATTATAGGTTTCTTGAAATTGTGCGTAAAGCGAAGTAGTGATTACTTTTGTGTTAGTTTGCTGATACTCATAATTTGCTTCGGCAGCTTTTACTTTATTCTTACTATTCCATAACGGAATTGAAATACTACCAAAAAAACCAGAATAATTACTACCACTAACACCTTGGTAATTATAGCCAAGTGCCAAATTGGGCAACACCTTGTTTTTCTCCAATTTTATTTTTTGAAGTGAAGCTTCTTCATTGGCTTTCAATTCTTGTAATTGAGGGTCCTTTGTCAATTTATCTTGCCAAATATTTTCAATTGTTCCAATTTCAATAGGCAAAACAATTTGTGATGAAATACCATCAATAGGATTTCCACCGTTCAAAGTTTTGAGTTTGGACATTTGAATCTGGATATTGCTTTCTATCTGTTTAACTACAAATTGCTCTTGAATCCAAGCAATTTTTGCCTTATTCAAATCTAAAAGGCCTACTTGTTCTTTGGCAAAAAGCTCTTTAATTTGGTCGAAAACATGCTTGCTCTGTGTTTTCCTTTCGGTTTCAATCGTTTTTTGTTTTTGTAAAAAAACGAGTTCTAAAAGAATGCTCTTTGCTTGCAATAAGACTTCTTGTCTTTTTGTCGAATAGGCTGAAGCTAACTGTTGCGATTTAGATTTGTTCCACATGTTACGAGAACTATATACCGTAGGAAATTCAAAAGATTGTGAAATTCCATATTCGGTATAATCTCCGGTTATATTATCGCCAAAAGGCATATAGTATCCAGATAGCTGTGGGTCGGGCAAATTGTTAGTGCTCTTGTTTTCGAGTTGCTGACTTTCAATAAATGATTGATAGCCTTTTAGCTCTGTATTATTCTGTTCTATTTCGTTTAGCAGTTCCTCTACATTTTTAGTTTGTGAGAAACCAGTAACAAAGAACAGGCATCCGCAAATTGCGAACACGATGTGTTTATTCATTGTTTGAAATTTTAGGTTTAATCTGAATTTTTAAGATGGAATATTTACGTAGCCGCAAAGTATTCCTTAACGATTAACCTAAAGATGGTGGACCTCGTGAGTTGAGGGAAGAGAGATACCAATTAAAATAAACATTGGGTGGACGATACACCGAAACCTTTTCGGATTCATCATCATAGTTTATAGAAATGCTATAACGATTAAGAAAAATAGATGTTTTTACATCTTTTTGAACGTTGAGTTGTTTGACATTACTTTCGTGAGTTACTACTATTTCATTAGCAACTACAGAATGTATGTGTACTTCCAAAAATAAATCTAAAAGGCCTTTTTTAGAACTTTCTTTTTCTGGAACATCGTGATGATGACTATGATTGTCAGTATGTGCAACAGCCTTATGCGTATGCTCAACTTCGTGTTGATGATGTAAATGAGGTAATACTTGATGCAAAAGTATTAGGCTGAATATACCTAAAAAGAAAAGTGCTTTTATATGATTGTGTTTTTGCATCGGTAGCAAATGTAATAATTTATAATTTGTTTTTTGGTTTTGTTTTTCTCAATGTGAGTTTCTTCGTTGTGCGCTGGCGTTTTTCAGCTGGATTTTCAATGGTGGTTCGGATCTTTTAGCTTGTGGGTAACGTTTAGTATAAGAAACGTAGGGCAATAAATAAGCACTTTCGTTTCGGTTTATCACTTAGCTAAATATAAATATTTTGCTTTTATTTTTTCTTCTATAAACGCCAAATTTTATATTTAGCGGACTTTGTTAATACTCACAGAACTTTCGATTTAGCACAAACGCCCTATGTTTTTTATACCTTGTTATGCTCTAGTTTTTATCATTTCAGATATTACCTCTTTCTTTTTCTCGAACCCATTCAATATAATCCGTCTGAGATATTTTTGAAACTCCTAATTGTCTCATCATGATTACAACTTGTCCTCGATGAAAACTCCCGTGATTAAAAACCGTCTGAACTATTTCACGAGTTGGAATTGAAAATTTTTCTTCTTTATACTGAAATTGGATTTCTTTTTCTAAATCTGCTTTTTCTACGAATTTTTTAAAGCTCTCTGAAGTCATTTGCCATAATTTAAATAATTTTTCATTGTCATCCGAAAAGTCTGTGACGTTTGCTGTTTCCCATCCTTTTCCATTCAAACGAGAAAGCCATCCTGTTTCTGCAAACCAAATGTGTAATATAGTGGCACGAATTGTTGGAAAGCTTCCTATTAATTCCTGACTTAATAGTTTGTCATCTTGTTCCAATAAATTACTTATTAACTTATTATTTGCCCATATATTATAGTTGGCATAGTCTAGATATCTTTGATTCATTTCGTTAATTCTTTCTATTTTATTTTCTAATTCTGTCAAATTTTATTTTCGCTCCTGTATTTTTCTTAATTGAGCACAACGTGTTTGTGTATGGTTAGTTGCGTAGATTAAGCAGTAAAGTTAATAAATAAAACACAGATAGAAAGTCCGTTTGTACTTTCGTAAATTGGCTAAAACCAGCAATTAATTATACACGGTGTTACCTGTAGGCTTTATTTCAAATTTCTACTTGTTATTTTTTCAATTATATATTTTGATATTTGTGCTAAAATTAAAACGAAAGCTGAAAACCCTAAAAACCAAGCAGTGTATAACGTCAGCAAAAAGTGAACTAGTTATCACTTTAATATAAGAGATAGGTTTTATTATTTTTACAAACCTTTAAATCTTAAATGATGAAAAACAAGAAAAGTGCCAGTGCTTTAATT